>Ga0209636_10005372_pt1 | contig 13084 bp, 14 predicted proteins | sample DeeMarSWOR152_54_FD_187464 | JGI IMG/M metagenome (GOLD analysis project Ga0209636, IMG submission 187464) | Marine sediment microbial communities from White Oak River estuary, North Carolina - WOR-1-52-54 (SPAdes) (version 2) | ecosystem: Environmental > Aquatic > Marine > Intertidal zone >...
CTCTCTACTATTCCCTCGTAGTGTAGTCCCTCTTCATTGCAGTCATAGGTTCTCTTTTCCACACGACCAAAGGCACGTGGACGCAGATTGGGTAAGAGGCGTGCTCGTTCCGCGCAATTGACAGGCGCAGTCCGATGTGCTAGATTAACATACATGTTGTCCTCTGACCGTCTCAATCAGAAAGGGTACGAGACGCAGTAGTCTTCGTTCGATATGGGGAGTTGCTGAACATGCGTCGAATACGCCGCAAGATCATGCACATCGCCTCAGGCGATGTGTGGGCGGGCGCAGAGGTGGCGATAGCGAGACTGGTGCCCGCTCTAAACTGTCATTACGATGTAAGTGCTATCGTTTTCAACGAGGGAAAGCTAGCGCACGTGCTTCGCGACGGGGGCGTGAAAGTCCACGTGATACAGGAAAAGGGGTCTTTTCGTGACATGCCTATGTCGGCAAAGATCGGCCGCATTTTGAAGAGAGACCGAGTCGACCTTGTTCATGCTCACGGCTACAAGGAAACCGTGCTTGGAGTGGTTTCGGGCCGGCTGGCGGGAGTGAGGCGGTTCGTGTGCACTCATCATGGAGGACCGGAGCCATTCACGGGACTCGCAGAATTCAAGAACCAGATCTATCTGTTACTTGACCACGTAGTGACGAAACACGGTATTGACGAGATAATCTCCGTCTCCGAGGATCTTCGTTCCAGGCTTGTACACAAATACGGGAGTGAGAAAGTCATTACGATCCACAATGGCATCGCACTTGAAAACAGAGCTACGATAGACAAAACGAAAACGAGACGGGAATTCGGTTTCCCTGTAGAGGTGCACATCGTGGGCACCGTCGGGCGGCTGACCCCAGTAAAGGGACTACATCATTTCCTGAAGGCTGCAAGAATCGTGCTGGAAGCCCGCAGAGACGTTCTCTTCTTGATAGTCGGTGATGGTCCTCTCAGAGATGGACTTGAGGAAATGGCCAGACAATTTGGAATTCATGATTCAGTGATCTTTCTGGGATTTCGAGAAGATGCTGTTGAGCTCATGTCCGTGATGGATATCTTCGCGCTCACATCTCTTCATGAGGGGATACCTATGGCCCTTCTGGAGGCTATGTCGCTTGGTCTCGGCGTCGTGGCAACCAGAGTTGGCGGTATACCGGAAGTGATAGAAGATGGTCGCTCGGGAGTACTCGTTTCCCCCGCGGACGAAAGATCAATAGCTCTTGGGATTCTCGAATTGATCTCTCTTGGACCAGAGACACTTGGAGCCGCGGCGCGTCGTAGAGTGCACGAGAAATTCTCGCTTCAAACGATGGTTAGGAACACAGTGGGGGTCTATCGGCAACTGCTCACATAGAATGGGTAAGGCAATCGTCAGAGACTACAATATCTTGGCAGCTTCGGCAGTGATCCTCGTGAGACAAGCAGTACTCACCCTGTCAGTTAATCCTTGCTACGGAGTAGTTCTCTCAGCTCTCTCGTCTCGCTAGGTGCGGCGTTATAGATGCCAAGAAGACCGCAGCATCTGCGCATGTACGTTGTGCGCCGTGCTACGTGACAGAAAACAGGTTCAATTGTGCTTCGTGAGAATACAACTGATGGGATTTACGAAGAACTCCCGCACGAAGGGAAGTTTGGTGAGAAGGTTAATATCGCTGAGAGCTTCATGCCGCGTGCACCCAATCCTGACAGGGGATAGGAGCAGTTTCTCAGACAATCCCATAGTTCACCTCCACGGCATTCTTTTCATCCCGTGCGGCCGTCTTGAATCGGGTTGCACCGGTTTTCCTTAAGGCGCTCCCAGAAGTGCCAAGATCCAGGGGGGCGTGCTACGTATCTTCAACCTCATAACCGACCAACTCGATATTCTTGATCCACTGAAGAAGCATGCTGTCTTTGATCAGAGCGCGCCAGACCTTCAGAAATTCTCGTCTATGATTGACGAGCTCTTCTGTCTTCAGAGGGCATTTCCTACCTCTCAGAACTTCAATCTCCCCCTGTTCGTTTACTCTCGGGAAAAAAGGATAGCTTCTGCAGTCCAGCGGCTTGAAATCGTTCTTCGAGCAAGGTCTCACACAGATAGCTTTCTTACCTCCGAAATAGTCCTCATCGATTATCTGGAGGTGGCTCTTGTTCGATTTTGCAGTCTCATACTCGTGCGGGTAAAGGACGATGTAGTTATCCGCGAAACTGCAGCACATATGATGACACTGAGGAGCGTGCTTCTTGCACGCCTCAATCAACCCGAACTTCTCAATCGATGCCTTCATGGCAGTCAAACAAGTGCTAATTGTACAAAAGGAGACCTGTGTGTCAAGTTGTATGACTGATTTGACGAACGACAATCGTGTGAGACGCCCGAGAGCTCTCCGACTTCTTCGAGTCAGGTGCTCCGTCTGGCTTGTTGCGGCTCTTCTTGGCCGACTGCGAAGCTATGCAATCGTGATCCGGATGTGTGCTGTCAAGGAGAGTACCTCATGAACGAATTGCTGAAGACGATCGAGCATCCTGTCAAGGAACTCACGTGTGTTGCTACGAGAAGTCATCCGCGCTTCTTAAGCCTCCACTGCATTTCTTCGGAGTACGAGATAGCGTTGCATCGCACCCAGAGGTCAGAATCTCTCGGAGCTTTCCAGTCGTCTGATTGACAACGGTCTGTGCAAGGTATACTATTTGGACATGGCGCAGAGTGGCGTGTGTTCGCCCTGGCCTTGACGGACGTTGACGTACCCTCATCAAGATCGCTGAGGTATTTGACAGTCTCATAATGGTCTGTGCGAGGAGGTGCAACAATGGCAGGCGTGAGATCCAGACGATATTCAGAGGAAGAACTACTCGAGGCCTACAGGACATACTTGAACCCGAACTACGCTGACTTCCTTGAGAAGTTAGGCCTCGCTCATGAGATTCAAGAAGCAAGAGGCGCAGCCATACTGGATTCTCAGGGGAAATCGTATATCGATTTCGTGGCGGGCTACGGCATTTTCAATTTCGGCCACAATCCGCCAAGCTTGATCAACACGCTCCGAAAGGAACTGGCCTCGAGCCCCCTCTGGAATCGGCCTTTCCTAAGCAAGCCTCTGGTGCAGCTTGCCACAAGACTGGTTGATTTGGCACCCGACGGGCTGGACAGAGTGTTCGTATGCTCTACAGGGGCCGAGGCGATAGACAGTGCGATCAAACTCGCGAGACTCGCCACCCGACGCTCCAAGATTGTCGCTGCTACTGGGGCATTTCATGGATACACATTAGGTGCACTGTCCGTATGTGGAATACCTGGTCAGCGAAGACCCTTCGAGCCACTTCTGGCGGATGTCGAACACGTACCGTTTGGTGACGTGGACTCGCTGACCCGCTCGGTGACCCAAGAGACCGCGGCCGTCTTGCTGGAGCCTATCGAGGCAGAGATCGGTGCAGAAACGCCTGCGGCGGGTTATCTCGAATCTGCCCGCGAAATCTGTGATATGGCAGGGGCATTGCTCGTTATCGACGAAGTGCGTACTGGAATGGGAAGGACGGGTCCGCTCTTTGCGATTGAGCACGAACGGATTGTCCCGGATATCCTGGTTCTCGGCAAATCGCTGGCTGGAGGAATCGTTCCCGTTGGTGCTCTGCTGGCGCGCTCGGGTCTTTGGGGACGATTTGGTCTCAGCTTCTCGATGTCGGCTTCTTCCTTTGCCGGGAATCGTCTTGCTTGCGTTGCGGCAGTCCAAACCTTGAAGACCTTGGAGGAAGAAGGAATACTGGAAAAGGGAAGAGAAAACGGTGCGTTACTCTGGGATGGGCTGGCAGATTTGCCGGTACTGCATCCTGACCTGGTGCAGAGAATTAGTGGGAGAGGGCTTCTGATTGGTCTGCATTTCATGAATGCAAAGGAGGCAGCAGAAGCGATTCGACTATCGATCTCTGACGGACTGCTTGTCGCAGCTGCGTTCTGCAATAGTCGTTGTCTGCTGATTGAACCACCGCTGGTCCTTGAACGCGATCAGGCAGAGAGAGGCGTGGAGATACTCAAAAAGGCCTGCCGAACAGTCAAAGGAGACCTGCATTGAGGAGTTTTTGTGGATGCCGCGCTGCCATTGAACTTGCACCCTCGTCTTTTTGCGCGTTGACGGCTCACGGGAATCGTGGCCGTGGGTGTCCAAATGTGCGCCCCTTGACAAATTTCGCTTCTTCTGTCAAATTTTGCAGCTGGTTTTCACGAAATTCACAGCAAGAAAGGAGGTGAGGGTATGGACGGTGACGAAAGTAAACCTGGAAGTACCCTCCAGGTTGGGCATAACCAGTCAACGTTCCTCTTCAAAGATAACTGGTGATGGAAGGAGGTGAAAATTGAAAGCTCTTGGTAGACACATTCTTCTTGAACTGCATGGGTGTGATGCTGGAGCTCTGAACGACGTAGAAGCTCTCGAGAAGAGCTTCGTTACCGCTGCCCAAGAGAGTAATGCCACTGTATTGAGAACAGCCTTTCACAAATTCAATCCACATGGAGTGAGCGGAGTAGTGATCATCTCCGAGTCCCATCTCACTGTCCACACATGGCCTGAATATGAGTACGCCGCAGTGGACATATTTTCCTGTGGAGACAAGATGGATGTGGAGAAGGCTATGGAGTTCTTGACGCAGAAACTTGCGTCTCGATGGGTGAATAGGGTCGAGATCAAGAGAGGTATTCTCAATCACTAGGCATGGACGAGAGTGGATCATCAAGTAAGTGGATAGTTGAGCGCTTCACGCGATATTCTGTAACCGGTCACGCGGTAAGGGAAGTCCTTAAGTCGAAGGATACGAAGTACCAGCATGTTGAGATAGTGGATACATACCTTTATGGGAAATGCCTCTTTCTGGATGGCAAGCTTCAGTCTTCGGAAGTGGACGAGTTCATATACCACGAATGTCTCGTACACCCTGCCCTTATGACGCATCCGGAGCCGAAGAGAATTCTTGTGATCGGTGGGGGAGAAGGGGCAACACTACGCGAAGTGTTCAGGCATCCGGCGGTGGAAGAGGTGAGCATGATAGACATCGATGAAGAACTGGTGCGGTTTTGTCAGCAGTTTCTTCCTGATTTCTCACAGGGAGCATTCGATGACTCGCGACTCACGCTTATCTTTCACGATGCTCGCAGGTGGCTCGAGGAGAACGAACGGACGTGGGATGTGATCGTCATCGACCTGCCGGAGCCCCTTCCGGACTCACCCGCATGCTTCCTCTATACTAAGGAATTCTATACCTTGCTGCACTCCCGGCTTGACGATGAAGGTATCGCGGTAGCACAGGCGGGCACGACTCATATCAGACAGATTGAACTTTTCGCCAACGTAAACAAAACTCTGAGCACGGTATTTCCCGTGGTGAGAGCGTACCAAGCATTCATACCCTCATATCAGCTTCCCTGGGGATTCACTCTCGCGTCAAAGAGGTGGGACCCGTGTTCATTTGAACCTCCCACACTCTCCAAAAGGTTCGATGAACGTGGTCTTGAAGGACTGAGCTACTACAGTGTCAAATGCCATTATGGCATTTTTGGCCTTCCCCGGTACCTTGAGAAGATTGTAGAAGAGGGCAGGATTATCGACGACAAGAATCCTTACTACTGGGAAGCATGATATTCAGACCCTCACGAGCGTATCTCATTTCCTCCCATGCAGAAGGCATCACGGCGCTGAATGCGTTTGATAATGCGTTGATGGAGGTTGGCCTGGCGAACTATAACTTTGTGAAGGTGAGTTCGATCTTTCCTCCAGGGTGCAAACTTGTCGATGAGGTGGACCTGTCCTCTGGTTCCGTAGTCCCCTGTGTATATGCCTCACTGATTGGAAAGGAGGAAGGCCAGAGGATAGCGGCCGCCGTGTCCATTGGCATACCTGAAGATAGATCCAAACCTGGAGTGGTCATGGAATTCTCAGAAACGTGTTCTTGCGAAGAAGCCGAAGAGCAGACTGAGAATATGGTTCGGTATGCGATGGAGAGGAGATCTCTGGCCGAGTACGAACTGAAATCCGTTTCGGCGGAGCACAGGGTGAAGAGCTGTGCGTGTGTCTTCGCAGCGCTTCTGCTTCTCCCTTAGTGCACGATGGAAGCCATCAAGACAGAAGGCTTGGGGAAAGTCTACAAATCGGGGTTCAAGAAGATCAAGGCACTTGAGAACCTCAGCCTTTCGATCGGAGGGGGAGAGGTATTCGGATTTCTTGGCCCAAACGCGGCTGGCAAGACCACAACCATCAAGATTCTCACTCATCTCACGTTTCCTACCTCTGGTAGCGCGTGGGTGCTCGGTGAAGCCGTTGGGTCACCAAATGTCAAGCACAGAATCGGTTACCTGCCAGAAAACCCCTCCTTTTATCCTAACCTCACAGCAGTAGAGTTGCTCAGCTTCTACAGTCAGCTGTTTGGATTATCGGGCAGGCGATGCAGAGAACGGATCAAAGAGCTTCTCAACATGGTGGGACTCGAACAAGCCGGAAAGCTCTCTGTGGGCAGCTACTCCAAGGGCATGCTGCAACGTATAGGAATGGCGCAGAGCTTGCTGAACGATCCAGACCTGGTGATCCTGGACGAGCCGCTTGCTGGAGTGGATCCTGTGGGGAGGAAGTCGCTGAGAGATCTCATCCTCCGTCTGAAGAAGGCAGGGAAGACCGTCTTCTTTTCGACACATATCCTTCAAGATGTTGAACTCATCTGCGACAGAGTAGGAATTCTTATAAATGGAAGGTTAGTATCAGTTGGAAGATTGGCCGATATCCTGACAGAGCAGGTTGAGAGTATCGAGATAACTGGGCGGGATGTGAGTCGAGATGCATTCGAGGGCCTGAATAGAATCGCATTGCACCTGGTAGGAGATTCTGACAAGTGGATGGTTGTGGTGAAGGACGATGCTGCCGTGGACCGGGTCTGGGAGATCGTCAGTCTGGGCAAGGGGAAGATCAATTCGATAGTGCCGAGGACAAGGACGCTGGAAGATCATTTCATCGAAAAGATGAGAGAATAGATGGGAATCCTCGCAATAGCGTTCAACACATTCAGGGAGGGAGTGAAAGAGAAGATATTCTATGCGATTGTCATATTCGGCATCATCATAATGGGCAGTTCGAGAGTGATTTCGTCTCTCTCTCTGGGGGAAGTTGAAAAGATCACAAAAGATCTCGGATTGGCGACCATCTCCCTTCTGGGGCTCCTTGTTGCGATCTTTGTGGGGACCAAGCTGGTATACGAAGAGATATCGAGGAAGACGATATACACCATCGTCTCGAAACCCATTACCCGTTCACAGTTCATACTGGGCAAATATCTGGGTCTCATATTGATCATCTCTGTGACTCTTGCCATCTTGACCGGGTTCTTCTGTCTGGTAGTCTACCTCAATCTTGGTACGTTGAGTCTACCACTCCTCGGCGCCATTGCTCTCATCTTCCTCGAGCTCGCAGTGATCACCAGCGTAGCCATATTCTTTTCGACCTTTACATCCCCTATCTCGTCTGCCCTGTTCACCGTTGGCATCTGGGTAGTCGGTCACTTCTCGGGGGACCTGAAGGCACTGGTTCAGATGAGTCCATCTTCTTTGGTGAAAGCAACATCGATATTTCTCTACTATCTGGTTCCAAATCTATCCAACTTCAATATTCGAGGCGAGGTGGTGCATGAGGTTTCTGTACCTCGGCTCTTTCTTGTCTTCTCGACGGTGTATGGAATAGTCTATACCACAGTGGTCATCCTCATCTCCAGCCTCATATTTCGGAGAAGAAGTTTCTGATGAAGTCTGTCGTTGCCGTGTTTTTGCTGGTTTCCTGCATCTATCCATTGCAACGTGTGATCGACGCGAGATGGGGAAGTGAGGAAGAACTGGTTCGAGAGCTGATGTACTTTCCGACCGGCAGGATGATGAAGAGACTCGTGCTTGGCTACGACGAGATGGCGGCTGATCTCGTGTGGCTTCGTATGATTCAGTACTATGGCCAGCACAAGCAGAGCGACAGGCGGTATGACTATCTCGGACACATCGTGGATGTACTGACGGATCTAGATCCTCGCTTCATCCATGCCTACACATTTGGGGCTTTGCTCCTGACTGACGACGCGAAAGATCCTTCCCGGGGGCTCGGAATCCTAAAGAAGGGCGCTGAGTACAATCCGATGGACTGGAGGTTACCTTTCATGAGTGGATTCATTCACTACGTGTTTCTCGGTGACTACGATGGTGCGGCCAGATATTTCGTCAGATCGAGCTCACTCCCTGATGCACCCGATTTCGCGGGAAGATTTGCAGCATATGTGTATGGAAGAAAAGGAGATTCGGATGTGTCTCTGGAACTCTGGTCAAACCTCTACCACAGGAGTGAGAACGAGTACGAGAAACTCGCTGCACTCAGGTACATCAAGAGAATTCACACAGAGAGACTCGATCTACTTGTAAGAAGGTTCGAGGACATGTATGGAAGGTATCCTCTTGACCTTACTGAATTGGTGAAGGTAGGCTGGTTCGAGGATCTACCGAGACCACCGGACGGCAGCCTCTACTACCTTGATCCTGACGATGGGAAGGTGAAGTGCACGAACTGACCGCATTTGAGCATATACTCGTGTTTGTAGTCGGAGCGTGCGTTGGGAGCTTCCTCAATGTATGCATATACAGGCTTCCGAGACATCTCTCTCTTGTGAAACCCAGGTCTCGATGCCCGAAATGTGAGGTGCCTATACGGTGGTGGGACAATATACCGATTCTCTCCTTCATCTTGCTCAGAGCGAAGTGCAGGAACTGCGGTGAGCGAATATCGCTACAATACCCCCTCGTGGAGTTCCTTACTGCCGCGCTCTTCCTTCTCATCTACCGCAGCACCGGACTGACCGTTTTGTTCGTGGCGTATGCAGTATTCAGTGCACTCCTGATCGTCGCATTCTTCATAGATCTTTCCCATCTCATCATCCCAGATCGCATCACGATCCCTGGCATGGTGTTGGGTGTCACGTTCGCGGCACTCACGGGCAGATTGAGGGGCTCTCTTCTTGGCATCGTTGTGGGGGCAGGCATTCTTTTGTGCGCGGCGTATTTGGGGAAGTTAGTCTACAAAAAAGAGGTCATGGGATACGGCGATGTGAAGCTTGCTGCAATGGTCGGTGCATTCCTCGGTTGGCAGCTGCTTCTCCTCACCATGTTCCTCTCATTCCTTTCCGGTGCTGTCATAGGGCTGATTCTTATCGTACTCAGAAAGAAGACTATGGCATCTACCGTTCCTTTCGGGCCTTTCATATCGGGATCAGCGCTCTTCACCCTCATCTACGGAGAAAGGCTTCTCGCATGTTACCTTCAGTTGTATGGCTGAGTTCATGTTCACCCTGAGAGAACCGTTACTCCTTATTCTGCTCAGTGTCTTAGTGGTGATATGGTTCGGTTACAGGAAAGGGAGAAAACTGCTCGCGGTGAGGTCCGTCGTCATCGGAGTGCTCATCTTTCTTCTCGCAGAACCACTCATGCGCTATATGAAAAGAGAAGACGTGAAACCAATTCTTCCTGTACTGGTGGATGTATCGAGGAGCGTGGTGATCGATGGGACGGAAGAGAGGTCGGATTCAGTCAGGGCATTCATGAAGGGAATCGAATCAAAACTCGGTGACAGATTCAGACTGGAGTGCCTTCAATTCTGGACTGAGCTCGTGCCGTGTCGCGATAGCCTCGAATGGACATACGAAGGTACTGCACTCGGCGATGTGATCGAAGAGGTCGAGAAGAGATTTTCTCCTCCCGCCATTCTTCTCATCACTGATGGAGTATCGAATACGGGGAAACATCCACTATGGGTGGCGAAGTACGCAGACTTCCCCATATTCGTGTTTGGGTTTGGACCTCCCTCTCCGAAGGGTGACATCTCTCTCACCAGGGTAAGGAGAAATTCCATCGTATACGCAGGGGATGAAGTACCAGTTGAAGTATGGATCAAGGCCGATGGTTATAAGGGAGAGCGGACACGAATCTCGATAAAGGAAGGGGAGAACGTCATTGCGACGGAAGAGATCGAATTCAAAGAGGATGTGGAGGAGAGAGCGATTCAAGCCAAACTCGTCCCGCGCAGCCCCGGAACGAAGCTCTATGAAGCCTCAGTGACTCCTCTGGATGGCGAGCTGAACACCGAGAACAACTTCAAGGCGTTTGCACTCAAGGTTCTGAAGAGCAAGAACAAGATCCTCTACATCTCCTCCTCGCCCAATTGGGAACACAAGTTCCTCACCTTCATGATGGAAACGGACCCTACTCTGGAATTGCACTCCTATCTGCCATTGAGCAAGGACCGATCTGTGACCTATCCGCCAGGCACGCATATCAGTTTCTCCAAGGGCGAGCTCGTAGACTATGATTGCTACATCATCCACGATATACCATATACAGAGCTGCCCGAAGGGTTCTCCACTCTTCTTCCTGAGCTTGTCGGCGATCTCGGCAAATCGCTTCTATTCATTGGGGGAGAGAGGATGAGGGGATACGAGGATTCACGAATCGGAGAGATACTCCCCGTGTTCCTCGAGGACAGGACTCGCGATAAATCATTCGAACTTCAGTTTACGCCAGAAGGCAAGGCACATCCAGTGATAGAGTCTGCCGGAGACCATAAAGGCCTTCCGCCCCTACTCGGATGCAACGGGGTGAGGGGAGTCAAAGCCGGTGGTACCGTCTGGGCTGTCAATTCAGCAGTGAAAACCGCTCAGGGTGAGCTCCCCTGTATGATTGAATCGACGTATGGAGAGGGGAGAGTCGTAGTCATCACCTGCTTTCCGCTCTGGAGATGGTATTTCCTGTTGAAGGGTCTGGGCAAGGAACCGACTTTCTATATGCAGTTTCTCACGAATCTCACGAGGTGGCTTTCAACGAGGAAAGACATCAATCCATTGATCGTGGAGTTGAGCGAACCCATCTATCAGACCTTTGAAGAAGTCGAATTCGCAGCGGAGCTGTATGACGAGGGCTACAAACCGATCGATGGTGCGTTCATAAGGGTCGGTATGGATGGACACGGCGAATTGACCTTGAGACCATTGGGATCTGGCAAATACTCAGGAACCATCTCCAATCTGTCTCCCGGAGAGTATCAATTTACCGCGACGGCGTATCTGGAAGGCAAGGAGTATTCGGTGACACGTGGCAGCGTTACAATTGTGGAGGGCTCGATCGAGTCTCAGGAGTACGGGCTCGCGACGGAAATCCTTGAGAGGATCGCTTCCCTCACGGGAGGAGCGTACTACACATTTGGAGACATCGATGAGGTCTCCACAATCACTTTTCCCAAGACCGAGATGGCGAGACGCCGCACTCTCGAATTGATCTACTGGCCAGGAGTATATGTCGCTCTTCTCGCGCTCCTGATCGCAGAGTGGGCAGCGAGAAGATTGAGGGGGCTATGATCCCAGAATTCTCTTCGTCCTGTCGAGGTACTTCTTTGCCTTTGTGTTTCCTGGATCAGCCTTCAATATCTTCTGGAGTATGTCGAGGGCCTGCTCATACTGCTCATTGTAGTAGTGCATAATCGCCTTGTTGTACATCGCTTCGATCTCTTCTGCGCTCAGCTTCGGGGACTCGGCAGGCTTAGGTTTCGATGAAGGCTTTTCGGTGGGCGCAGGTTTCGTCGTAGCGGTAGCCTGAGCCTTCTGTGCTTCTTTCAGCTTTTTCTGCAATTCGTCGACCGCGTACGTTGCTTCTCCGCTACTCGGATCCAGCTTGAGAACCTCACCCCATTCCTGAATAGCCTGCTCTATCCACCCCTCATTCGAATAGTCGATTGCGCGCCTCCTGTGATTCGCAATGAGTTCCGCGATCTTCTCGTCGAGCTCGATGTGATTGCGCTTGGCTTCCGGATGATCCGGATAAATCGCCAGCGCCTTTGCGAACTCATCCCTTGCGAGGCGGATATTCCCGGATTGCACCAGGTTCAGAGCCAAACTCATATGAGAATCGAGCGAATCCTTCATGGCGACGTTCACCATGGGGACGTCGAGCCTCACCTCAGAATCCGGCCGCACGTGCACTTTGAACCTCTTCCCGTAATACCCTTGAGCAGTGAATTCGAGCTTTCGGGCGCCTGCCGGTACTCTCACCTGGTAGTCGCCCTGGATGGCTGCGGGATTCTGTCGAACATCGGAGACGAGAAGTGATGCGTTGAGTGGAATGTTGGAGTATGCATCGTATACTCTTCCTGCAATGAAACCTTCCTTCGGGGGAGAGAGAACCGGGATTTTCAGTCCTAATCCGAAGGCAAACCTCGGGACTATGTTGCCTTCCGATCTCAACTGCTCCAGGTGCGTGAAGGCGAGGTCGAACGAGAGATTCTTCAGTTCATACCTCAGTCCAAGGTTGCCATCTCTACCATCGTACTCTACCATTCCGGAAAGCTGCGGAGTGAACTTGACGGCGAGTCCCCCGAACATGCCGATGGCTTCCGTGTGCTTCTCATCGGAGAAGGCGTCTGAGTTGGTATACTTGCTCAGTGGCCCCCGCCCCACGAACCTTCCTCTTCCGATGCCGACTGTGGCCGTCAAAGGAAGGCCCAGATTCCCGATGGTCTTGGTCGCCACTATGAACGCTGAGAAGAACTCCTTGGGCCTGTGATCCCCATACCCGAGATCATCGACCAATCCCACCGTGTCGCCACTTCCCGCAGAAGATACCCACTCGTGATAGGTGATGTTGTCAACACCGATAGCCAGTGCCGGCATGGTCCCTCTCTCCTCCAGAACGGAGAAGTTCACGTGAAGCGAGTAGTCCTTGAGCGTGAACGCGGAAAGACAAATCTCGGCCCTGCGCGCAATGGAGAGCCCAGCAGTCAAGTCCACTGTAGTGGAATGTGGATCATCGCCCAGTGCAAAGGAGCCTGTGGGGATAATTGAAATGAAGCTCTCTTCTGAAGGTATTGCCGTGGGGATATCGATCATTCCGTTCAGATGACCATATTCTCCGTGGAGCAGAGAAGCTGTGAGAACCAGAGAAACCGCAAAAATGGATAACCTCATAGCACCTCCCACTCTTTTTCAAACAATAGCATCTTTCCGTTTTCTGTCAAGTCCCGTTTCAGAAATGGTTGTATACAGAATTTGGCAGTGATTGCG
>Ga0209636_10005373_pt1 | contig 13083 bp, 10 predicted proteins | sample DeeMarSWOR152_54_FD_187464 | JGI IMG/M metagenome (GOLD analysis project Ga0209636, IMG submission 187464) | Marine sediment microbial communities from White Oak River estuary, North Carolina - WOR-1-52-54 (SPAdes) (version 2) | ecosystem: Environmental > Aquatic > Marine > Intertidal zone >...
CGGTGGGAAATTTAGTGTCCTCTTTCTCATCGTGGAGAATCTGCTGGGAAAGATTGTCCCCTTCATTCTCATGGTCGTCCCAAGGTTCAGGACATTGCCAGCAGCGGTCATCGCCTCTGTCCTGGTCGTCATTGGAATCTTCTTCATGAGATATGTCGTTGTGGTGGCTGGGGAATTCATCCCTTTACTATAAAAGGATTCTAAGGAATGAAAAAAACAGGAATTTCCAGACGAAGATTCATGAAAACCGGATTAGCCTGGGTTGCAGGAACGGCAACTGGGATTGGCGCAGCCCATAGTCCAGCCGCAAAAAAAGAGATTACAGCTGTATCGCGGACTTCGCTTAAGCCTCTTCAGGCTATCCCTACGACATGTGAACAATGTCCAGCAGGCTGCGGCATAATTGCCTATCTAGATGGCGAACGCCTCGTCCAGCTTCTCGGAAATCCTCGCCATCCCAATAACCAGGGAGGTATATGTGCCAAAGGGATTGCAGGGATAAACTTAGTCAATGACCCTGAAAGGCTGTTGTATCCCATGAAGAGAATCGGCCCGCGAGGCAGCGGTCAGTGGACCAAAATTACCTGGGATGAAGCGTATTATACACTCAGTAGGCGTATAAAGGAGATGATGAGCAAAGGCAGGATAAATGAACTTGTGATTGATAGAGATCAAGATGACCCTCTGCTTGATCGATTTATTGCTGCTGTTGGAGCTACCCGTATCATCAACCGCCCTGCTCTGAAGAATCTCAATCGGGATACGACCTTCATATCCATGGTGGGATCGCCCTGCCTGATCGAGGATATCGGGAAAAGTCGTACCACCTTAAATTTCGGCGCTAATCCTTATGCGAACCACGAGCTATACATAGGTTTTGCCCGCCGCCTGGTCCAAGCCCGAGTCGAGAAAGGAGCAAAGCTTTACACCTTTGATGTACGGATGTCCGAGACTGCAGCCAAGAGTGACACCTGGTATCCTATCAAAGCTGGAACCGATGGTCTGGTTGCCCTTGCTCTGGCTAAAGTCATAATAGAGAAGCAATTAGCTGATAAGGATTTTATTGAAAAAAAGACAAACTGCTCACTCTCATTATTAAAGAGCCATCTTTCCCCCTACACGCCAGAAATTGCAGAAAAGATAAGCGGAGTTCAAGCGGCGGATATTAAGCGTTTAGCAGTGGAATTTGCCATCGAGAAGCCCTCTGTCGCCTTAGTCGGAGGAGGAGTGATCGACCATCTGAACGGAAGTGAGAGTGTTAGGTGTATAGCTCTCCTGAACTGCTTGGTTGGAAACCTCGAGAAAAAAGGAGGACTTTTTTACCCTCGCTTTATGGATAAACATCAGCCAATGGAACTCCATTTGCATTCTTCCCGGATGAATTCAAACCTTATTAAGGAAACCATGGATTTGCAGAATTCCAATAACCGAGTCGACATGTATTTCGCCTATCTTTCCAACCCTGCCTATGATGACCCTGATTGTAAATCAACTTTGCCCCTGCTTAAAAACGAAGATCTGATACCTTTCCTCGTGGTCATGGACACCCATCTCACTGAAACAGCGGCAGTGGCTGATATGGTCCTTCCTGCTGCGACTTACCTTGAAGGTTGGGGAATCAGAAGTGCTCCATCCCTGGATAAGGACCCTGTTCTCAATCTCAGACAGCCAGTTGTATCCCTCTTGAGTACGGCTGAAGTCCTAAGATCTCCCCTATTTGAGGTGGGCAAGCTCATCGAGCCCACCTTCCGTCCCAGGGGCGAAGCCAAGGAGATAGGAAACTTTTGTCTTGAGCTTGCCCGCAGAATCAATGGGTCTGTATCAAAAAGTCTTCCTTTTAAAAATACTCAAGATTATGTCACTCAGCAAACCTCGAGTGTTTTCAAATTCTTAAAGAGCCAAGGATTTTGGGCCGCTCCTGAAAAAAATAGCCAATCTCAAGCTAAGAAGATTTTACCTAACAAGATTCCAAGGGTAAAGATATATTCTGAGATTTTAGAGAAGAAAGGTTTTTCACCTTTACCAGCCTATCGACCCATTACCTCGCATAAAAAGAAGAAAGAGGATGAATTTATTCTCACCAGCTTCAAATCTAACCTCTTTTCTAAAGGAACTGCTAACAGCAAATGGGCACAGGAGATACTTCACCAAAACCGCCTGTGGATCAACAAAGAGAGAGCTAAAGCCTTGGGCCTCAATAATGGAGATAGAGTCCGCGTAACTTCCTCTGTAGGGACTTTAACCATCCGCATCCTTACCACAAGCAGAATACATCCCGAATCTTTAGCCCTAGCCGAAGGCTTAGGCCATACAGCAGTAGGAAATGTAGCTCAAGCTAACCGCTTTAAAAGCAACGATCAAGATACGAATCTCGTCTGGTGGAATAAAGAAGGCCAGGGCGTGAATCCGAATGAGATTATCGAGAGAAAGACAGATCCTATCGGAGGAGGCCAAGGTTGGAAGGATACCTTAGTCCGTATCGAAAAATTATAGCCCGACTCGATAAAGGAAATTATAAAAATTGTTAAAAGCCTCCTAATTGGAGAATAAAAATGGGAGTTTTAAAAAATAAATTGAATAAATTCATTCTTCTTGTCGCTGCTGTTATTTTCCTTTGGATAGCCATATTACCCTTGGACAAGGAGAATAGGCTCACTGGGAGCCAAATAAAGAGGCTGACTTTTACTGGAGAAAATGCGGTTCATTTTCCTAGCTTAAGCGATGACGGGCGATGGATGCTTTATGTATTGGAGATCAAGGAGGGAGAAAATTCCTTGAAAGCTATAAAAGTCATGAATATTGAAGAAGGAAAAGAAAGAGAACTTTTTCGCAGTAGAAAAATTAAGGCCCCCGCCCCTTTCCAGAATGTCCCTCTTGCAGTTGGGTCTAAGCCTCCCATCCTGAGCGGAAACGGTCAAGTGGCTGTGTTTTCTTTAAGTCTCGAGAAGCCGGCGAATATTCTTGATCATTACCTAGGCATCATCAATACTGATGGCACCAATTTCCGGATCATCCCCTTCCCTATCACTGATTTAAAAGGAAAAGATCTAAAATCCCTTGATTTTCTAAGTGGTGAATGGGAGCGTATATCCAATTACGCCCTGAGCAGTGATGGAACAAAGGTTGCCTGTGTATTGAAGGGCCATCTGGGTCCCAGAAGGTATGGCCACCCGAGTGGAATCGCATTCCTGGATGCCTTGAGCGGAAAACAGAAAACGATTCTAACTCCTGATTTCGATGGGAAGCAATGGATTTGGTCGACGACGCCCCGCCGCCCTCTTACTGGCGGAGGTTGGGCATTTTGTATGAGCGGCAATGGGCAAAAAATCGTTTTTGGAGCCCAATCATCTGAAGATCCAACTGATTACGACCTTTTTATGGTGGATTGGGATGGAAAAGAAATGAGAAAATTAACCGACTTCCATGACCGCTGGTTCTCTTTAGCGGATATTAGTCATGATAGTGAAAAAGTTGTTTTTTTCTACAACGGAAGAAAAAAACAAGGCATAGGAACCTATGCTGTTAATAGTGACGGATCAGGGCTAGAATATCTTGAATCCAAGACAGCCTCGCAAGTAGAGTTATATGACCTCTCAGGCAACGGTCGATATGTTCTTTTCAAGCATGTCTATAAGGGAATGATATGGGATCTTTTTGATGGACAAGAAATATTGGCTTTTGACGAGCACACTCCAGGTTATGCTTCCAATTTAATACCCATGGATTTTCCACAGATTCCGGCCTTCTGGGGACCAAATATTGTGAATTTCAAAGGAGACAAGATACTGCTCTTCGGGCATCCTCAAGGAAAAACAACGCCCGAGATATACATTCTTACCATTGATTTAGGGAAGTCAAATGGGTATGTTGGAAGAAAATAGGCCTTATGAAGAACCAGGGTGGATCATAAAACTTGCGGTTAGTCAAAAGTCGATATTTAAAAAAGGATAAAATGCTTCTTTCGAAATACAAAAAGCCATTCAGGACTTTGTTCTTCCTTATGGTAATAGTTATTGTCCTCGTAGGAGGAGCAGGTGTGGCCTATCTTGTTCGCTACTCAACAACATATGATCAGGGGTGCGCCCGATGTCATCCTGAGCTCATAGTGCCCTGGAGTATGTCAAAAGGACACCCGGCAGAAGAGACAGGCTGCTTCCAATGTCATTCAAGAGGTATTGAGATCATCCCTAAGCAGTGGAACATCATCAGACATACAAGAGATCAGCTTGTACCTCCGGAATATCTTGCTGACGACGAATTGACTTCGCAAAGGTGTTTGGACTGTCATGAGGAGGTGTTGAATTTAGGATATCAGGTTAAAAAAAAGGTCATAAATTTCACTCATCGCTATCATTTTGATGAAGGATTGATCTGCGTGGATTGTCACCGAATGGCAGGACATGAATACATAACCGGTAGCACCAATCGGCCCTCAATCTTGGAATGTCTGGAATGTCATCGCAGGGAATTTGAGGGTCTACCTATGAACCAGAAGTGCCTGAACTGTCATGAGGTGATGCTGGCGCCCGGCAAATACTGGTGAGTTCTCATGATCAAAGCTGTTGACTTGTTTTTTATTCTTTTAGCCTTTGGATTCTTCTCCTGGGGACTGAGCAGACGCTTTCGATTTTGGCAAATAGGGAAAGAGGACCATCGATTCGGCAAGATGTCCACCAGGATAAAATCCTTTTTGATGGAGGGAATCGTCCATACCAGGATTTTAAAGGAACTTTATCCTGGTTTAATCCATCTTCTTCTATTCCTGGGTTTCTTGATTCCATTTACCGTTATAGTGATTACCCAGTTCGTATTCACTCTGCCCCCTGGCCTGGCTCGACTCCTTTCTCTTGCGCTTGACTTAATCGGATTGGCGGCAATCGCAGCTGTGATTCTGGCAATCTATCGCCGTTATGTGACTCGTCCCTCACGCCTGGACAATCAGGCCGAAGATTTGATTGCCCTTATTCTCATCCTGTTCATTCTTTTGACTGGATTTACTCTCGAAGGCCTGAGAATATCGGTGATCGGAAAAGATGCTCAAGCTTGGGCGCCCCTTGGAAAGGCAACAGCTGCCCTCTTTGGCCTAACCGGCATGACTACAAGTGTCAAAGCTCTTTTAGCCAAGCTTATCTTTCGTATTCACTTTTTTCTTGTCCTGGGCACTATTGCCTATGTCCCTTACTCTAAACTCTTCCACCTGATCAGCTCTCCGATGAATATGATATTCCGGTCCCTAGAGCCCAAAGGAACTTTGACTCATCTGGACCTCGAGGACGAAAAGGCAGAGAGTTTTGGGGTTGCCAAGATCGAGGAATTTACCTGGAAACAGCTCTTGGATCTGGATGCCTGCACTCGATGTGGCCGATGTCAGGACCGCTGCCCAGCCTACTTAACCAAAAAACCCCTTTCGCCAAAGAAACTCATAACTGATTTAAAAGACCATATGTATGTAAGGGCTCCTCAGATTCTTCGGGCTAAGTCAAGAGGGATTGACCTCCAGCAACTCCCCCCTCTGGTGGGGCATGTCATAGAGGAAAGTGTCCTCTGGACCTGCACCACTTGTCGTTCTTGCATGGAGCATTGTCCTGTCTACGTTGAACATGTGGATAAAATTGTAGATATGAGACGCTATCAAGTGCTTATGGAGAGCAAATTCCCTCCAGAATTGAATGCCTTTTTCCGGAATATGGAAACAAACTCTAATCCCTGGGGAATAGGTTTCGCCTCTCGAGCTGATTGGGCTGAAGGTCTGGAGGTCAAACTCATCAACGAGCATCCAGAGGCCGAATTTCTTTTTTGGGTGGGATGCGCAGGTTCTTTTGATGAAGAAGGGAAAAAAATTGCCAAGGCCATGGTTTCCATCATGAAGAAAGCTGGTCTCAACTTTGCTATTCTGGGGACAGAAGAAAAATGCTGCGGTGATTCGGCTCGAAGATTAGGCAATGAATATCTTTTCCAGATGCAGGCCGCAGAGATTATAGATTTATTCAAAAAATACAACATCAAAAAAATTATCACCATTTGTCCCCATGGATATAACACCTTCAAGAACGAATACCCAAGCCTTCTCCAACTCCTTCCCTCAGTTCCTCCTGACGCAAAAGAGAAGCTGAAGAAAATTGAAGTCATTCATCATACTCAACTTCTTCACAAGCTTCTCCAAGCAGAGAAACTGCCTTTAAAGTCGAAGCTAGAGAGTCTCCTTACTTACCATGATTCTTGTTACTTGGCCCGTTATAACGGAATCATAAATGAACCCCGAGAGATTCTTAAAAAACTCAACTCAAGGAGAATGGTCGAGCCTCAAAACAACAAAGAACACAGCTTATGTTGTGGTGGTGGCGGCGGTTTGATGTGGACTGAAGAATCCCTTGGTACCCGCATCAACCATCTTCGGACAGAGGAACTCATTGCGACTCAAGCTGAGGTAACAGCAACTTCCTGCCCCTTCTGCCTGACTATGCTCCAAGATGGCTTCAAGGATAAAGGAGAAAACGAAAGAAAAGTGAAAGATATTGCTCAGCTCGTTGCTGATTTGTTGGAAGACTGATTTTGGCGAGTCTCTTTTTTCTGGCTTTTTAATGGATCAAAAGCTGTTGGAAGGCCTCTATGGTTCTTTCCAGATCCTCATCGCTAATATCTTTATGAGTCACAAAACGGATCCCTCCTCTTGTCGCTAAGGCCAGGACTTTTCTCTTTTTCAACTCTTCCAAGAAAGCTGGAATGGTGAATTTTGGATGGTTAAAACCAAAAATGATGATATTGGTCTGAATATGCTCTGGGTTAAGCTCAATTCCCGGTAATTCTGAAATAGCTAAGGCCAGCTTCTTGGCTCTCTCGTGGTCCTCTTTAAGCCTGTTGACCATTTCTGTTAAAGCCACTATTCCTGCTGCTGCCAGAATTCCCACCTGCCTCATCCCTCCACCCAGGGCTTTTCTCACCCTTCGTGCATAATCTATAAAATCTTTGTTCCCAACCAGAATAGACCCCACTGGAGCCGATAATCCCTTGGATAGACAGAACATCAAAGAATCTCCGATAGAAGCATATTCCTTCACAGGGATGCCGGTGGCAGTGGAGGCATTGAAAATACGAGCTCCGTCAAAATGAATTTTTATATCATACTTGTCAGCAATTGCTCTTACAGCCTTTAAATTTTCCATAGGAACGACTGCCCCGCTCCAATTGTTGTGAGTATTCTCCACACAAATGAGGGATGTGCGGGGAATATGAACCGAAGGCTCCCTTATGTTTCTCTCTACTTCTTCGGGATCCATTGCGCCCCGATTTGACTGAAGAGGCCGAGGAGTGACTCTAGAAATAAAGGTTATATGAGTAGATTCCATATTATATATGTGAGACCTTTCTTCGATGATCACTTCATCCAATTCCTTTGTCCAAACTTTCACCGCGACTGCATTCCCCATTGTCCCGGAAGGGACAAATAGACCAGCCTCCTTGCCCATCTTTTCCGCGGCTAAAGCTTCTAATTCCTGGACTGTCGGGTCATCACCAAGAACATCATCACCCACCACAGCCTCGGCCATGGCTTTTCTCATCTTTGGCGTGGGCCGAGTCACTGTATCGCTTCGAAAATCCGAAATTTTTGCCATTTTATTCTCCTAATGATCGGAAACACATACATTATAAATAAAAAAATTTCTTTTCTTCAAATCTTATCTTTTTTTATCTCTATAGAAACTTTTTACATGTTTACTTGGTTCTAATTCTATGGTATAGATAACTCTGATTATACGGTATTAAATTTGACGTATGAAATCAAAAATAAATTTTAAGATATTTCTCTACCCTCTTATTTTCCTCAATCTTTTCTTTCTCAGCACAATTCTATCTTACCGCATCGTCATAAGAGGAGAAATGGTCACTCTACCTGATCTCGTCGGAAAAACTCTAGAAGAAGCAAAGGTTGAACTGACTAAAAAAAGACTGTCTCTTAGCTTGAGAAGTGTTCAATTCGACAACCAATACCAAAGAGGTGAAATTATTCACCAAAATCCTTCGGCAGGATCAAAAATAAAAATCAATAAAGGTGTGAAGGTTATCTTAAGTGCGGGCAGCGAGAAAGTCATTGTTCCAAACCTAGAAGGAAAAACACTCAAGTCTGCCACTCAAATTCTCAAAGATGCAGGCCTGAGGAGAGGCAACACCTCCCAAGTTCACAGTTTTCATTACGCGGCAGGAAAAATAATCGCTCAGTATCCACAGCTTTTGGAAAAAGTTGGCCAGAATACTCCTGTTAGTACTCTTTTTTCTCAAGGAGAAAGAGAAAAAAAATATTTGATGCCTGATTTGATCGGGAAAAAAGCTGCTCCTGTCATAGCCAAACTGAAGAAAATGGATTTTAGGGTAGGAGTTGTCCGTTACTCTTATTATCCTGGCCTTGAGCCAGGAATAATCATCAAACAGCTTCCCCCTAATGGCTTCCGAATCCAAAAAAACAACCTCATCACCTTGGAAGTGAGCAAAGAATGATACAAATCGCTCCTTCAATCCTTTCAGCTGATATAAACGAAATCGGCAAAGCTGTTAAAATGGCAGAAGAGGCGGGAGCTGATCTCATTCATATTGACATTATGGATGGACATTTTGTGCCTAATCTCACTTTTGGACCTCAGTTGGTAGCTGCCCTGAGAGAAAAAACCTCCTTGCCTCTGGATGTCCACCTCATGGTCAAAAACCCGCGCTCTTTCATTCCTCTTTTCCACGGGGCAGGAGCTGATTGGATTTCCATCCACCTCGAAGCCTCAACTCATCTTCACAAAGATATTACTCTGATAAAGGAATTTGATAGAAAAGCGGGTCTGGTTCTGAATCCAGCCACTCCCATTCATCTGATGAATGATATCCTCATAGAGTTAGATTTTGTACTCCTGATGACGGTCAATCCTGGATGGGGTGGACAGGAATTCATTGATTTCTGTCATTCCAAAATCTCAAAGCTTAAAAGCTGGATAAAAGGCCAAAATTTAACCATTCCCATAGAAGTGGATGGAGGAGTAAAGCTCGAAAACATGGAGGAACTCATCAAAGATGGAGCAGACATTCTGGTCTCAGGTTCGGGGATTTTTCAGCAGGAAAATCCTCGAGAAATCATAATCAAAATGAAAGAAATAGCATCAAAGTATAACAACTCATGATCTGTTTAGTCACTGGAGCAGCTGGATTTATTGCCTCTCACCTTTGTCGAAGACTGCTCAAGGAAGGCGTTTTTGTGATCGGGGTGGATTCCTTCAATGATTCTTATCCCCGATGGATAAAAGAGAAGAACATTCAGGATCTGCTCCCAGAAAAAGATTTTGAATTCATTGCCGAGGACCTGGAAAATTTAGATTTGAAGAAACTTTTCAGCCGAGCTGAATGCATCTTTCATTTAGCCGCTCAAGCTGGAGTCAGGACGAGTTGGGGGCAAAATTTTGAGGTTTATATTAAAAACAACATTCAGACTACGCAAAAGCTTTTAGAGGTGGCAAAGGAAATTCCACTCAAAAAATTCATCTATGCCTCTTCTTCCTCTGTCTATGGTTTTTGTCCCGATCTTCCCATGTCTGAAACGAGCCCCCTCAATCCTCTTTCTCCCTACGGCGTGACCAAATTAGCGGCTGAACAACTTTGTTTTCTCTATTTTAAAAATTATGGAATTCCGACGGTCTCGCTTAGACTTTTTACAGTCTATGGTCCGGGACAACGCCCTGATATGGCCTTTCACCAATTTTTCAAGGCCCTAAACGCAGAAAAAGAAATTACTGTCTATGGAGACGGGAAGCAGACCAGAGACTTCACTTACATTGATGACATCATTGACGCCCATATTGCTTCTTTAGAAAAGGCAAAGATTGGAGAAGTTTATAATATTGGCGGGGGGCATCAGGAAAAATTGGAAAATATCTTTCCTCTAATAGAAAAAATATGCCAGAAGAAAATGAAGATAAAAAATGTGGAAAGACAAAAAGGCGATGTTCTCCATACCTTTGCCTTTATAGAAAAAGCCAGGAAAGATTTGAATTACTCTCCTCAAACACCTCTCCAAGAGGGGCTGAAAGAAGAATGGATATGGTTTCAGAAACTTTACTCCTAAAGGAGAAACACCTTCCATCGAGAAAAAGGAATAAAACCATGAGAAAAAGTTGGCTTTTACTCATCCCCACTCTCGTTTTTGTTATAACCTCTTTTAACTGTGCAAAGAAGGAAATAGAACTCACGCCAGAAGTGGCTTCCTCAGACGAAGCTCTTTTTAAAATGGGAGAACAATATCAAAAGAAAGACCCAGAGAAAGCACGCCTTTACTTCAGGCAAGTCATCGATTCATTCCCAAAAAGCTTCTACGCTCAGCAGGCAAAACTAGCTATTGCTGACACTTACTTCCGGAAGGCAGATGAAGGAAGTATGATATTGGCGGCATCAGAATATCGGGAATTCATACAACTCTACCCCTACAGCCCCCGAGCTGCTTACGCTCAGCACCAGATTGGAATGACTTATTACAAGAATGTCTTAAAAGCCGGAAGAGATCAAACAAAAACTCGACAAGCCCTGGCAGAATTCAAAAAGGTCATGGCTAATTATCCTTTGAGCGAAGAAGCGAAACTGGCTCAAGAAAAGATAAAAGACTGCGAAGAAAGGCTGGCTGCGCATATTACGGAAATAGGACGTTTTTATTATAAAAGAAATGCTTTTCAGGCAGCAGTGAATAGACTGACCGAGATTATAACCACCTATCCGAATTACTCTAAAATGGATGAAGTCTATTTCTATTTGGCTGATACTTATCTCCAATGGAATAAGGTCGAGCAGAGCATTCCCTATTTCACCAAGCTCATCTCAGATTTTCCTAAAAGTAAATATGCCAAAAAAGCCCAAAAAAAGATGGAAGAGATAAATATAAATAAGCAAGACTAAGGGAGGTTTAAATGAAGAGAAGTTTGCATCTTGCTTTGGTTCTTGTCTTCACTCTAATTCTTACTCATTTCTGCTTTTCCCAATTGGAAACAGAAGAAAGAGGCCCCTCGATTAAGCTCACACCAGCGCTCGGGTTTGAATTTTCCTCCAGAACAGTCACTTGGAACGGAGATGATGAAAACGCCTACAGCTCTAAACTAAAATCTTTTCTTTATACTCTCAACATGGAATTTGAAATTCAAGAAAGTCTTTTCTTGAGTCTTCTTCTCGGATACTCTTCTTCCAATTATGATGAAATGGCCTTCAGAGAACTTCCAATTTCTTTAGAATTGGATGTTGGAGGCATCAGTGGCTATCTGTTTGGAGGGGAGATCAAAAAGAATCTTATTTCTACGGGAGATTTCGGGATAGGACTCTTAGGGCGATTTGTCTTTTGCTTGGGCACTAAAAACGAGTGGGAAATACCTGGCTTGGCTGTCATAGGTAAAGCTGAAGGAAATCCAACTTGGATGCGGGCTGTCGCTGGCCCTCTTTTCACCTACCAGAAATTCAATTATTTCTCTCCCTATCTTTTCTTGGGCTTCAATTATTTATGGGGCTCTTTTAAGATGGAGGAGACGATTCAGAGTTTAAAAGGAAGTGAAAATAAAAAATTCTCCGCAGAAGCACTTTTCGGGATCTCTTTGGGTGCTATCTATGAAATAACTGATACGATAAGTCTAAAAGGTGAAGTCAGCGTTTTTCCCCATAAAGAAGGCATTGATTTTGGATTCATGATCAATGCTGCCTACGCTTTCTAAGGGAGGAAACTATGAAAGAAAAAAAACTTTTGTTCTTATTTTTGATTATTCTTATTTTCTCTTTCTCTTGGAACTTCTATGGTCAGAGACGTCCTGACTATGACCGAAGAGAAGGAGGAAACACGATATTTCTAAATAAAATCCCACCCTTCCACTACGATGGACCACTTTATGCTTCTGGTGAAGTCCTCGTGAAATTCAATCCTTCTCTTTCCCCTCAAAGAATTGAGGCCATGATTGCGGCCTATAGCTCAAGGAAATTGAAAAGAATTCCCCGGATAGATATCTATAAAGTTCAGATTCCTGAAGACATTGAAGTGATGGAGATGGTGTCTCTGATGAATCAAGATCCTGATATTGATTATGCAGAGCCGAACTACATAGCCCACATGGTTGTAACTCCTAATGACCCCCTCTTCAGATACCAATACGCTCTTTACAATCAGGGTCAAGATATTGGAGTTCCTGGAAGCCCCCAAGGAAAGCCTAGAGCAGACATCAAAGCCACCGAAGCCTGGGAAGAAACAAAGGGAGATAAAGAAGTCATCATTGCCGTGATTGATACTGGAGTCGATATGCTTCATCCTGATCTGTCGGGAAAGATTCTCCACGGCGGCCGGGATTTTATCAACGATGATTTTGATGCTACCGATGATAATTCTCATGGAACTATGGTTGCTGGTGTTGCTGCCGCTGATACCGATAATGACGAAGGCATAGCCGGAGTAGCCTGGAATTGTAAAATTTTGCCAGTTAAAGTCCTGGATGCAGAAGGTCTTGGAACAGACATTGAAGTGATTGAGGGAATAATCTGGGCTGCAGATAATGGCGCCCAGGTTATCAATCTAAGTTTGGGAGGAGAAGTCGGAGGACAGGCCTTGGAAGAAGCAATCCAATACGCCTATGAAAATGATATAGTCATTGTTGCGGCGGCAGGGAATGAGGGGGGTGCTGTAATTTACCCAGCGGCTTATGATTCCTACTGCTTGGCTGTGGCCGCAACAAACAATGTTGACGAAAGAGTAAATTTCTTAAACTCTGGAGGAGAGTGGGAATCTAACTATGGTCCTGAAGTGGATGTGGCTGCGCCAGGAGAAGATATTGTGAGCATGGTTCCCACTTGGTTCTGGGGTCCTGGCTCTTTTCCTTATGCTTCCGGCGGGGGAACATCGTTGGCCACTCCCCATGTTGCTGGCTTAGCCGCTTTGATAAAAAGTATAAAACCTTGGCTCACTGCAGGAGAAATAATGGATATCATTCGCTTTTCAGCCGATGATGTGAATTCCAATCTTAATCCAGGCAAAGACGAACTCCTCGGCTACGGCCGGATAAACATGGAAAAGGCCCTTGTTCCCATAATCATTAC
>Ga0209636_10005375_pt1 | contig 13082 bp, 16 predicted proteins | sample DeeMarSWOR152_54_FD_187464 | JGI IMG/M metagenome (GOLD analysis project Ga0209636, IMG submission 187464) | Marine sediment microbial communities from White Oak River estuary, North Carolina - WOR-1-52-54 (SPAdes) (version 2) | ecosystem: Environmental > Aquatic > Marine > Intertidal zone >...
ATAGTGATTTTTCGCTTTTGCGAAAAATATAGTTCTGATAGTGTGATAACAACGAAATTGTGCGGATACGCCCAGCCACTATCTGTTTTTGTATAATCTTCGATGCCTGAGTAGTTACGAAATCCAAAAGATAGAAGGGATGAAAAGATTTGTGTTTTTCGTACTTATGGGGATATTAATCGGAGTTGCGGCATTGAGCGGGTGTATCGAGAAAAAGGAAGGGGTGACAGAAAAGCCGGGCGGCCAACAGCAAACAGAAAAAGAACCGGGGGTGCTTACCCCCGAGGTGACAGCCAAAACGATGACGGGATTCGGGATGGTGAGACCATTGAGTTGGGCGGTCTATACCGACGGCAGTGGTGTGATCACCATGGTAAATAACGGGGGGGGCGATTATAGCCCTTACCAACGCATCAGGTGATTGCACATTCACATTACCAGCCGATACGTCGATTTCAACCGGGGAAGTATTTCAGATAACTGCATCCGGATGCTCTACAGGCAGTGCAGACGACGCATATGACATAGATGTGACCCTTAAATACAGTAAAAAAATAGCTGGTATGACAGAGCGCCACAGCAGCACGGGTAAAATAAAGGGCCCGTATGAAGAAAAATAGATATTTTTAAAATTCATAAACTCAAACAACCCCCATGAAATATAAAACGGTCGGGAATATCAACACGCCGACAACATGGGTTCTGCTTATTCCGGACAAGATCGGAAGCATCCCTATCAATAAAGCCAAAAGCCCGATCATTACCCCGAAAATCCCCGTAAATATAAAAATTAGAATTATTATTAGTGTGAATGATGCTGCGCAGAGGGTTACATAGTCTATTTTATCATAAAATTTAAGCATCAGTTTTCCAATTTTTATATGCAGCAAGGTTGCAAAAATGGCTGTAAACGCTATAACCCCGACAAACAATAACAATGTATTAAAGTCTATTTCGATTACTTCGGATATCATAACAGCCACCCCGCTTCTTGGATTGCCGATTGTATAAACCGCCGCTAAGGAATATATGGCATCGGAGGTATTTATCGCCGATATGGAAACTATGAAGTTCCTTATATCTGCTCCAAAAACCGAGTACATCAGTATGCCAATCTGCGAGGGGGACATCGCGGGCATTATCCCCACAACTGCTCCCCCGATTGCTCCCAAGAATCCTGCTGATGCGAATTTTTTGTCAAATTTTATCTTAATGAACCTGTTCTGGGGCACCTTCATTGCCCTCTGCGCGGATCTTTGTTTTGTTGAAATTATTGCCCATAAAATATTGCTCAATCCAAACAAACCGGCGAATACCGGGAATAAGACCTGCGCTGGAGAGATAATTTTCAAATCAAATATCAGAATGCCAAAGTACCCTGAAATAAAAAATACCAGCACGGCCCACAAAATTTTCTCTGTTTTTCTTTCAAGCAAGAAAAGGACTATAACAAAAAGGAGGATGATATAAGCGATAATCCCGTGGAGTCCATGGTATATAACCGGGACAAACATCACTGCCGGGATTAAAAGAATCAGGGCGAATATCAAGCCGAATAAACTTCCGAATGCAGTTAATTTCACGGCTTCAAATGCATTTCCCTGCAGCAGGAGGCGGTGCGTCGGCAGTATGGATAAGGCGGTGGATTCTTCCGGCGCTCCAAGAAAAATAGAGGGAATAAAATCAAGAAACGTGTGGGTTACGGCCATCGAAACCATCACGACTCCAAAATGAATCGGTGAAAGGTTAAGGGCGGGAAACAGTGATAAGCCGATCACGGCAATGGTATTAACATGCAGCCCAGGGGTTAGACCGGTTACGATTCCGATGAGAATCCCAATCAAAGCCAAGATAAGGAGATCGAACATTCTTGTTTTTAAGGAACATAAATTAATGAAAATAAAATACCATCTTAGGAGTTCGATTTATTTTTTGTTTTCAAAAAAAGAATTTGGATTTTTCGCGAAAATTGTGACTTTTCTTTTCGTTTTCAAAAAAGTTGAAAATCAATCCGATAATTTTTATGAACTTATTTTAAAAGTAGTATTATGGCATACCTTGAGTTATCAAAAAAAATTTCAAGTGAAGTCAGGAGTCTTTTGCTGGAAAGGTTAAATAAAATCGGATACACAGGGGATGTTTTATCAAATACGCGTGATTTAAAATCCGCCCATGAGATTGATAAAGCGGCTGTTAGGGCAATTCTGAGGTTACTGCAAGATTACAATGTCAACCTCTTTATGGAGGGGTTTAAAGGTAAGATGAACGAGGATGCAGATTTTTCTATTTTTATTGACCCTGTGGACGGTTCATTGAATTGGGACAGGGGGGTTGGCGATCCATGTATCGTGACCGCGATTTCTTCTAAAAATGAAGATATAAGGTTCAAAGATATGGAATTTGGTTATGTAGAAGGGTTCCGATCAGGGGATATTTATTATACTCAAAATAAAAAATCATTTTTCATCAGTAAATTAACTGGCAAGAGAACTCAAATAATGTGTAAAGGTGTTTCCGATATAAAAAAGGCAACAATTTACCTGAGACCCGGCTATGGACCCGGATTAGCAAAAAAACAGGTTGAGCGAACTTTTCCATTGTTTTTCTTATGTAAGGACATAAGGGCAGTGGATAACGCTGGAATGGAAATTTGCGAAATTGCACGAAATGCCGCTGATTTGATGGTTGAAGCAAGAAATGCCTCGGATTTCTATAATGTTCTGGCGTATCCGATTTTGAAGTTTGCCGGGGGATTTTTGACTGATCTGGACGGGTTTTTACTGGATAATGAACCGGTTAATGTAGATAGGCGGTATGATTATATCGCATCCAACAATAAAATTCTCTTAAAAAAGGTCGTGAGAATTTTGAATAATTTTAAAATGACGAAAAAATTTGAGTATGAAAACTTGAAGTTTGAAGTTTGAAAATTTTGCAGCCGGCTTTCATCACCCCGAATAAATAACATTCTCGTCTTCATCAATTCCCACATCAAACCCGAATTGATTTACAACCAGAACATTGGTTCTTGCGTGCCGGGTTATCCTGCTGGCCTTGACCTTACCCTTTGCTAATGCCAAATAAGGAATAATCTGGTCCGCCATATGCATGTCCAGCGGAGCGTCCGATTTTATTTCCCTGATTAAATCCTCGGCGGCTTCTTTTCCAACCAATTCTGCCATTTTCCCTTTTTCACCCAATGAACTTGCTCCAATCAAAGAGTTTTCTGTTTCCGCCCACAGGGTGATCCCGGAGCCGTAAGAAAAAGCATCCTGGTATTCCTCCCTTATATTTACTTCTTCGTTGACGCCGAGATTCAGGAGGTTGTTTACCAGGATTTTTCTTGCATGCATCGCCTGTCTCTGTGCAACATTAGCGTTTCTCAAACCGGTGTGCGAATGCGAAATTCCCAGGACGCGTTTAATCTCTCCCCTCCCTGCCAGATTGATCTTTTTTATCTCAGCGGGGTGTATTACGGCTTCCACCTCCCCCCCGCCTTTTGGATAATACCCTCTCCTCAGCAGATTGATCTCTGCATCATATCCGGATTTTTTCAGTATCCCTGATGTTACAAATCTCAAATAATCTAATGGAGGGCTCCATTTAACATCCGTGCCCCCCCTGATTTTAATTTTAACGGTATCGTCTGCAAACATTGCCGGAACCATTAATGCCTGCAGAATCAGTGTTATGGATCCCGCGGTGCCGATGTCGATATTCATTTCCCCTCCTTTTATCTCGTCGGGGCAAAACTCTATGACATGCGATTTAATATTCAAACCTTTAACCTCTGCATCACATAATTCTGCCACCGCTTTTATCCCGTTCAGATGCTGGGCCTTAAGTCCCGGATCCGGGCGGTTCGCCCTTATGTTTTCTATCCTGACATCCACCCCGGTTATCGCCGCCATCGCGACTGCCGTTCGTAAAATCTGCCCGCCTCCCTCACCTTTTGATCCGTCGATTGTCAGCATGGTTAACTTTTTAATATTTTAAAACCCTAAAATAAAATATGGAAAAAAATCAAAAAGAATTTCACACGTCAGAGATCTTGCGGATGCAAGGCATATTATTACTCCTTGAATAATAGTTCGTTTATGGTTACGATCCCTGCTATCTTTCCCTCTTTTGTTATGGGCAGTCTTCTGACATGACGCTTATGGAAAATCTCGCTTAGGTCATCAAGTTCGGTATCATACTCCACCGTGCGAACGATTCCGGTCATTATCCCGGAAACTTTTTTTTCGGGATCCATTCCCCACCTGATAACATTCAACATATCCGACTCTGTGATTATCCCCAGAAGATTGTCATTACGCATAATTAAAATGGAACCTATGCCTTTTGAATCCATGATCTCTGCTGCGCGCTTTATTGATATGTCTTCACCTGCGGTCACTGGTTCGCACATTACATTCTCTGCATTTATTTTATGCAGGTGATAAGGCCACAGGATATCTCTTACCGTCAAAATCCCGATAAGACTGGTGTCCTTGTAAATAACCGGAAGCCTTCTTACATGATACTTAACGAATCGTTCTATTATCTCATCAATCCCGTCATATGCATCTATCGTATGCACCACATCGCACATGATTTCAGATACATTTTTTTCAAGATCCACATTTCTTGCAATCGCCCTGATCACGTCCCTTTCCGTAACGATCCCCCATATATTGTCTTTTAAGATATTCCGTGTGCCGGAAGCTGGGGATACTATTAAAACGCATCCCGTATAGTAGGGGTCGATCGCATTTATCGCGTCCCCGACGGACGCATCGGATGTTACTGCTGACACCTTTGTCCATACTATATCCCTGGCAGTAACCAATGAAGAGTGGTAGGGTCTTAATAAATCTCTCGTGGTCACTATGCCGATTACATCGCCATTTTTTGTAACAGGAAGCCGCCTTATATTAAATTCATTAAAAATTTTCCATGCTTTATTAATGTCATCATCAAATTTTATTGTGTGTGTGACATCGTTCATTATCTTTGAAACAGGCGTATCAGCACCCAGCCCCGATGCAATTGCTTTTACGACATCCTTCTCGGTTATTATGTAGAGGTTGTTATCCTCGCGAATCAGGACGGAATCGTTATCCTCGGTCATAGCCGTTACCGCATCATACAGGGAATGTTGCTGGGGGAGAATAACAACATTCTGCATCGCACCTTCTGCTGTTGTTAAATGCTCGGAATAATGTCTGATCAACTCTATTGCAGTTAATATTCCAACGATATCTCCATTTTCCGTAACACCTAATCTTCGTATATGCCGTTTGCTGAGGATCCCGCTTATCCCGTCTATATCTGTGTCAGACCCCACCGTGCGAACGGCTCCAGTCATTATTTCAGAAATCTTCCTCCTGTCCGGGTCGATTCCTCTCATAACAGCTTTTAATATGTCCTCCTCCGTTGAGATGCCTGTAATTTGCCCGGCATCTTCAACCAGGACGGAACCTATATCATTCTTGTCCATAACCTGTGCAGCATCCCTTATTGATGCACCCTTATCCACGGTAATCGGGGTATGCATTATATCCCCCGCCCTTAATAACCCCCTGCTTGTATTTTTTGCCATTTTAGTTCTTATAACCAGAAAATCAATCGTTCTATTAATTATATTGGGCATCTAATAAGATAAACAAAGTTCCAAGAAATAAAATATGGAAAAAATAAAGAGAGGATTCCACACATCAGAGAGTTTATGGATGCCGGAACATTATGGTGAAGTTATTGCAAAGAAAGGAGGACTTGACAAAACCATAATCTGGAGGATCGAGGATGTGATGGATTTTATCTTCCCTAGAGAATTTCAGCCAACCCAGCACAAGATTGCGTGCGATTTTATGAAATTGATACTGGGGAAGGACAAAATTGATAATAAGGCTGTAAGGGATTTCGCAAAGGAGAATAATTACTCTCGCTCTACGATAACAAACAAAATAATCCCGAAATTGGCTCGCTTCGGTTTGATAAGGAATGAAAATGACCCGGGCGGTAAAGGCAGGTTAATCCAGGGGATAAAGCCGGTTCTGGGCAAATCTCTGGCATTCGCAGATTATCTGGAACGAATAGGATTTGCATGGAAACTTATAGTATCCGAAGCAGAGAAAGGGAGGGGATAATGCTAAAACCAGGTTCTCCTTTTATACTCTTTATACTCCCCATATTTCTCCTCCAGATCATTCTCCTCCAGTATTTTCCAGTACAGGATATGCGATACCCATATAACCCCGGATGCAAGAGTGGCAAGAGCCTGCGTGAATACCGGAAACCAGATAATACAAAGTATAAATCCCCGGTAAATCGGATGCCTTATCTTTGAATAGATGCCCTCAGTAACCAGATAATCATTATCCCCGAATCCCTTCAGTTTTTGATGTGCCAGAATAAAAATGAAAATCCCGGTTACGAATAATATTAACCCGGAGTATCTTGCCCAGTCGGGAAGAGCCATCTTAACCGGATCTGAAAAACACATAAGAAACCATGCTCCCCACCCGATAAACATTGAAATTCCTATTACCTGATGGAGATTTTTGTTTTCTACCAATTTACTTTTTCTGTGCTCCAGTGCATGAATTCCCGTATGGACTGCGTAGCTTATGAAAACTATTGCAAACGCAATTAAGAATATTGCTTCCATTTTTCAAATATTATATGTATCATTCAACTCCGGCAAAATAACTTCTCCTTTATGCATTCCCTTAAACATTCCCGGGTGTTCCGTATGTATGGGGAATAGTTTTCCCGGTTGGATTTCTTCAATAACATCTTGAAGTTCGTCATGGTTTAGATGACCGGATGCGTGTATTTGCGAATATGGGAAAAGACCGAAATGTTTCAACCAATTATCTACCTTTTCTTTGTCAAGTTCCATCTCTATGTCAAAGGGTTCACAGATGCTTCTTATATAGGTGCTGTTTTTATCCGGTTTTATATCTATAAGTTCCTTCAATTCAAAGAAGTCGCATCGGAAGACGAAGGATTCCTGGTTTTTTCTTATTTCCCGGGCAGTGACTATATTCTGATGGTCTAAAAAGTCCTGTTCCCATTTTTTGTAGTCCATACATTGAATTCTTTCCGGGAATCTATCATCCCTGAAAACACCCCAGCTCTTCTTAGGGACATAGATCCTGATGTGCTCGTCATCGATTCTTGGAACTGAGATACCTGAATTCTCAAACAGTTGTAGAAGGTAAGCTTGTCTCAGGTTTATGACTAAAGAGCGGTTGGTATTTTTAGCGGCATCATGGAAAGATATCATCCTGTCGGTATCGCGGATTGGAAAATTCACTACCACCAAATTCTCGGTTTTTTCTACCTGCTCCATAACCCTTTCCTTTACATCATTTTCGCTATCCCTTTCTTGAGAATCTATTCTGGTTCCCTCGATCATTAAAGCAACTGGCTCTACATCAGCAGCATGTTTCACGAATTTTCTTGTTAAGTCCCCTTTGTAGCCGTGAAATCTGAAGTCCCCTGTGTAGATGACAGGTCCCTTCCCGGTGTGAATAATATAGGCGGTGGCACCTTCAAGAGAATGGCTTACCGGTAATGCTTCTATTTCCATATCCCCGATGCGGAATGTTTTTTCATCAATTATACTGTAGGTTCGTTCTTTTTTTGTCCTTTCACCTATCAGGCGGGACGGCTCCCCTTTTTTGTTTATGTACATCTTAAAGGATTCTTTGAGCCATATCAGTTCAGTGGTTCCTGTAGAGCCGGTTTCATCAAGAGCCTGCATTATATCTTTTGATCCTTGAGTGCAGTAAATAGGGATATCATCCCTGAGATAGTGGATATATGCCGAGTGGTCCATGTGTGCATGGCTGAGCAGGACAGCATTGAAATCCGGTTTTTCTTCCGGTTTGTATCCGCAGTGTTCCATGTAATCGCATCTGTAAAGACCTTTTAGATCCGGGAGGAGGTTAAATTCCATCAGATCGGAAATACCCGCACATTTTCTCGGCTGCATGAACTCATCAAAATAAGTATTGGCAAGAGAGAAACTCATCCCGAAGTCAAGAAAGATTCTCGTGTCCCGGTCTTCAAGGAGAATCTTGTTTCCCCCGATCTCATTTATGCCGCCGTAGAAAGTAAGGGATGTCATCTTATTATCATTTAATTTTAAAATAAGAAAAATATTATTATTGCAATGATTTTATATTAGAAAATTTAGTTTTTATATATCAAATCTCTATTATATTATCATATACAAATGAAAGACGAATGTGGAATGCTGCTCAGTGAATATCATGAAGCAGAAAAGGCCGGCAGGCACCATGATAAATTACTATGGATGGTCACCTCCATAATACTTTCCGGGGTGTTGGTTCTAATAGGTCTCATTATCAACAATATTTCCCAGTTAAGTATGGCAGCTGTCATATACTTATCCATTTTTGTGTCGATTTGTCTTTTATGTCTGCTGCGCATCGCATCCGATTTTAGAAAAATAAAACTTTTTTTCTATAATAAAAGCGCTGAGATAGAAAAAGTTATCAAAAGGAAGTGTCTCAACGAAAGAATAGCGGTACTGCTGGAACATAATCCGGGAAGCGGTGGGCAGTGGGAGCTATACAACATACTTATTATATTCACCATTATTTCACTATGGGTGTTCGTTATCCTCTTCTATATGGGCATCTGATCTATCTCTCAATCATCTCAAAAACCTCGCTGATTCTCTTCCCTAAATTCCGCGCGCTTTCAATCCCGATCCGATCATCTTTTGCTTCCCCTGCATTTCTTGCCCAGGATGCGGCGCCAAAGTGTGCGTAAGGTGCGCCGTCCCCTACGACAACCATGTCATGGAACAGCATCCATGCGAGAATTTCAAGTATCGCTACCTCCTGCCCGCCGTTTCTTGAGCCCCCGACCGCGATTGCTCCCCCAACCTTATTTCTCAGCAAAAACCCGTGTCTTCTCAGGATCACGCTCCTGTCAAAAAGATTTTTCAACTGCCCGCTTACGGATGAGAAAAATACCGGGGTGGAGACGATAATACCGTCTGCTTGCTTCAACTTTTTTAGGATTTCTGCTGCGTCGTCAGCCAGTATGCAGTCCTCCGGGCATGTTTTGCACTCTTTGCAGGGATCTATTCTTTTACCGCATAGTGAAATAATTTCAGTCTCGCAGTTGTTCTTCTCTACCTCATTCAACGCTTCCCTGGCAAGAAATTCAGCGTTGCTGTTTTCCCTATGGCTCCCGACAATCCCAGCAACCTTCATTTTATTTTAATTTATTATTTTAATTATAAAAGAAGAACTGATTTTCGGGCCCGTAGTCTAGATCGGTTATGACGTCGCCTTGACGTTGGCGTGAATCAGCAGTTTCGGCATCAAAATGGCGAAGATCCCCGGTTCAAATCCGGGCGGGCCCATTTTGTTTTTTGACAAAAATTTTTCTAAAAAGTTTTTATTCCAGTTTTCTGTGGAATTTACCTGCCCCATTGTATTTTTCAACATATCTTATCCCCCTATCGGACGCTTCCTTCATAACCCTCTCGGCAATTTTATAATTCGGGGCCCTGACCCCTATCCTATACATCGGGGCGGCAATATAACCCACATCTATGGTTACATCCGACTTATCGTATTTATTATCCCCCTCGTATTCATAACTCAAAATTTGGTTCAATGATTCCTTGATCACGTCAATGCCGTCTTTAGCAAACGATCGTAATTCTACCCTGCTGTCTATCATAACAAAAGGCGGCTTTATGTTAGCGTTTATTAATTTTACCAGCATCTCTTTCAGATCTTTATCTATTTTTAATTTATCCGCCGCTTTATTGTTAATAGCGATTGCCTCAAAGCCGTCGTACAATACCCCGTATTCTTTTACAATTGGCGCGGAGATTTTCTTATCCAATTCATCGATGCCTGTGGAAGATTCACCTGCTAAAAACTCCAGCAACCTGTTTGCTCTTTGATGCCGCTTAACATCCCGCAATTTTTCCCTTCTCTGCTCATCTCCGACCCGCCTAAGTGACAGATCTATATGCCCTCTTTCCGGATTGACCCTGAGAACCCTCAGAACAACCTTCTGATTTTCTTTTACATAATCGCGGATGTTTTTGACCCATTTTAACGACATCTCGGAAACATGCAGCAAGCCCCTTTTATTTTCGTACTCATCAAGGGTTACGAATGCACCATGACCGAATACATTTTCTACGGTCGCCAATACAAATTCACCTTCCTCTGGATAAGATTCTTTTTTTGACATTATAGTTCTTTATATCTTTTTATAAATAAAAACAGATAAATAACACAACCAGAACACAATAAAATGTTTCACCCATGGACGCTGGTTTATTTGATCGCCGGAGTTTTTTGTTTGCGGATGGGCATTCGCACCTTGAAGGCGAACCCGGAACAATGGAGCAGAAGATTTTTAGCTTGTATGCTTTTCATATTTGCCGCCTGGCCGATCCTGGAGTTTTTTATGAACCTTGTTGATGACATGGCTTTAGCCGAGTTGCTGTATGAGATGGACATATTTATTCTCAGTTTTGTGTTCTTTTTCTTTTTGCTGATCCCGTACTCCATGCTCAGGAACATAGATAGAAGAGTATTGACGGTCTTTATTCCCCCCGTTCTTGTAAACATCGTTTTGATAATCTACGGGGGCGTTCTAACAGGGGTAGAGCAAACGGAAATAGGTGTTGAGATGCACCATAATGAGCCGGTGTTTGCATTCTGGGTAACCGTCAGCATGATTGTGATTTTGACAGCGTATGTTCTTTTCTATCTTGCTTATAGAGAAATAGAGAAACCGGAATTCAAGAGAAAAATCAAGATCTTCTGCATCGGGTGCGGGATAGCTATCATATTAGGATACATTCTGGATGTCTTCGGAACCAGCCTGCTGGGTCTGCCCCCATTGGGCTCTGTTTCAGCCGCGGTTGGGATGGCAATCGCGAGCTCAGCATTCGGGAAATCATAACTACTTAACCTGTAAAATCTTTTTCTGGCCCATGGCTGCGATGTAAAAAACCTCAACCCCCTCAGAAATTCCCCTCTTTACTTCATCGTCATTCGGCATTGGCAGCTCAAAGGTCTCGTAGGTCTCCATGTCCATTAACTGAACTTCGTCACCCACCAGTGTCAGCACCTGAGCAGTGCGCTTATCAATCATCGGAGCATGCACTTTATGCCCCGCCGGCTTGAACAGCTCCCTTTTGCGGTCATCAAACACCCCGATTCCAACAATCCTTAATTTCGCTTCACCATGCTTTCCCGGCTTGGATTTTGTTATATTAACCACCCTGCATGGGGCGTCGTCAATAACCACATATTTCCCTGCCTTAAGGCCTGAGGCATCAACTATTCTTATGTCTTCCATTTTTTACTTTATTACTAAAATTTAAATAAAAAAGTTTTATCAAAAATATGTTTCCTTTTTGACCCATTCCAAAAATTCAGGGTTTGCTTCCACTTCAATCTTCAATATACAGGGGGTGGTGTAGCTGTGGACTGCCTTAACCTCTTCCTTAACTTCATTAAACCTCTCTTTCACCGTCTTTACTATCAAAACAAATTCATTATCCTCTTCGATCTTATTTTCCCACCAGTACAAACTTTCGATCGGGAATATGTTGGCGCAAGCGACCAGTTTCTTTTCCAGTAAATGCCTTGCTATGGCTTTCGCTTCCTTTTTGTCTTTAGAGGTGATGTATATTATTATCATTTTGTTTGTCTTTATAATTTATAAACAGTAAGCCAAAAAATAAAAATGAAGCAGATCAGACCGGAGACAATAAAGCTGGCAGTTACCGTCCTCTGCCTGATATTCGGGGTTTCCGTCTACATCGATTCACATCAGCCCCTCTCTTATTATGTTGAAGAGGGGACGCAGGAAAAGAACAAAACCGTAGAAAATATCACGCTCAATATAGCAAAAAAGGCGAATTTAAATATCACCCCGAGGGTTTACACGGCCAATTTGAAGCATGACGCCGAAGGGGTGGCGACATCCGAGGATGAAATTTATATAAAAAAGGATGAGACGGAAGAGAGGATGGAATATATCGCAGCCCACGAGATAGCGCATCTTAAACAGAAGGAGGATTTTCCGGGCATATATTATAATTTCAGCGATGTTTTCTGGCATATAGGTATGATCCTCTGCGTGTTGGGGTTTGTGTTTCTGAAGAGAGATGAATGGCTTTATATAGTACTGTGGAGCATGGGGATGTTCCTGCTTTCCCTGGATTTCCCCGAGATATGGGCTGATTTCTATGCCCAGTACTTGGTTGGATTAACATGGGACTGGGCAGTTCCCTTCCATCTGATCATCATCGCGTATATCGTTGCTCTGATCTATTACTCTGCCAGGAGATTTTGATCATAAAATCAGAAAAAATGTAAAAAAATAAAAAAGAGAGGATATCCCTCTCGCTGTGTTTTAATCAATGTTTCGGTTGTTCTTACCTTTCTTTACCTTTCTCTTTGATCCAAACGCAGTCCTGTCCCTCGATCGGTGTTCCTCCTCCTTCTTCGTATAGGTTTCCGGTTATGGTTAGTGGAACTTTTTCTCCATCAGGGAACGTGCATAGTTCTAATCCATCCACCAGCTCTTGTTTGTCGAAGTAGAGTATCATGTCCATAATACCGTCACCGTCAAGGTCATGGCATTTGCATGGTTCTTCGCATTGGTTCTTTTCAACAGGCGTTGCGTTATCTGCGTAGATCCATCGAATCGGTGCGACTCCTCCACACGATCCATCCATGGTCAGCCGTATCGTCTCCGGGTCAATAGTTGTAACATCTAATTCCTCGGTGCCGACAATAGCAACCGGCAGCACTCCCTTGCTCTTCTTGTTCAGCGGGTTCGGGCAGGAACCTGGTTTAATATCAACATCTACCAGCATGGGGCCGAATGCATAAACATTTCCGTTTTCATTGCCGATAAACAGTTTCCCATCCGATATTGCAGGGGATGATGTCAGCCTGCTTGTACCCGTGTAGTAACTCCAGATTAAAGCACCCGTATTTTCGTTTACGCAGTATACCGTGTGATCCCATGAACCGAAGCACACTTTACCATCCCCACATCCGTCATCGGAA
>Ga0209636_10005376_pt1 | contig 13080 bp, 7 predicted proteins | sample DeeMarSWOR152_54_FD_187464 | JGI IMG/M metagenome (GOLD analysis project Ga0209636, IMG submission 187464) | Marine sediment microbial communities from White Oak River estuary, North Carolina - WOR-1-52-54 (SPAdes) (version 2) | ecosystem: Environmental > Aquatic > Marine > Intertidal zone >...
AATTTGGAGATATCAGGGATCCGGAGGGTAGGATTTCCATTGCTGTAATGCCATTCAGAAATCTCACCGGAGATTCTGTTATGAATTTCTGGCAAAGTGGAATTTCTGAATTCCTGATTAATGCGCTTGGAACTTCAAACGATTTATCAGTTATCAGTTCTCAGGTCATGATGGAAGTGTTTGAAAGTATAGAGCAGATACAGACCGCTTCCGTTTTACCTTCATTAGCCAGAGAAGCAGCCAATAAAGTTAAGGCAGGTATGTATATAACAGGGAATTTCCTTGGAAGAGGAGGTGATAATAGCATTATGGTAAATCTGATTAATACAAAAACTGGAGAGGTGATATGGAGTAATAAGGTCGAAGGGAATCTGGAAACAAGCTACCGCAATCTTTTGGATTCTCTGTCAAACCTTGTTAAGGATTATTTAGAAATAAGGGTGCTTGAACAGAAGGCAGGACATGATTTTCAGAACGCTTATCCTAAGTCGGCACTGGCATACAGATTTTATATTGAAGGGATGAATTCAATTTTGATACGTGATTACGAATCAGCCATACAATCTTTAAAAAAAGCACTGGAAATTGATTCAACATTTACTTTTGCCTATTTTTATTTGGCATGGGCCTATAACTATAGTTTTCAGGATGATTTTGCGAAAATATGGACTCAGAAAGCTTATTCAGTCAAAGATAAACTGCCGGTTCAATATCAATTATGGTTGGAATTATGGAAGATCTCCTTTTTTGATAAAGACATAATGAAAGTTATCCAGTGCTGTGAATCATTGGAAAAGACAGATATTAAATCGCGTTTTCTATGGTTTGACCTTGGAGTTACTTATGCTGTTATGCCTTTAGAATTTAAAAAAACTGAAAAAGCGATAGAAGCATTTAAAAACGCTCTGGAAATTAGTCTGGATTGGGGAGGATATTGGAAATATTTAGATTTTTATACATATTTTGGAAGAGCTTATCATGATGTTGGAAAACACCAGGAGGAAAAAGAAATATATAAAATAGGTTTAAGCATATACCCCGATAATCAATTTATTATTTTCAACCAGGCCATTTGTGCTCTATCACAGGGTGATACCACCGAAGCGAATCAATTAATTACAAATTATAAAAAATGTATTAAAGAATCAGGCTATCCAGAGTCCGCATTAGAATTTTATTTAGGTAGAATATATCAGGAAGCCCATTTAGTTGATCAATCCATTAAGCATTTTCAGAACGCTCATAATTTAGATCCTCAAAACCTAAATTATGTTAGATATCTGGCATGGTTACTTATCGATAATGATATCAACGTTTCTCGAGGTATGGAACTAGTAAACAATGCACTCAATAATAAACCTGAAAATAATCAATTATTAGCACATTTACTACATGCACAGGGCTGGGGCTATTATAAACAAGGATTATATCAGGAAGCTCTCAAAACACTTGAAATTGCCAATGAGAAATTCGTTTTTTATGACTATGAAACCAGTCAAAATATCCTGACCGTAAAACAAGCACTTACAAGTCAAACCCAATGACAATCTGGTCAACAGAAATAAAAGAACTTGAAACATTATACACTTCAATAAAAGGTAAGTTTCCTGAATTGGAGAAGGAACTGGTGCAACTGATAGAGACAAAAGATGCGAATGTTGTTCTACTCTATTCAAGAAGGTGCCTGGAAGTTATCATTACCGAACTTTGCGAATGCGAATTAAAAAGGCCACGTAAAACAGAACCACTCAAAGGAATCATTGATAAGCTCCACCATGAAGAGAAGATTCCTTCTCATATCATAACCTCGATGCAAAATTTAAATAGTCTATCAACTTATGGTGCCCATCCCAAAGAATTTGACCCTGAACAGGTAAAACCGGTTCTTAATAACCTGACAACAATTATCAAGTGGTATTTAAAATATAAGGATGCACAAACCATTAGTAAACAAGAGAAAGAAGAGATAAAAGATGAAATTAAAGCCCCGGATGATTCCACTATACATATCACAAAACCAAAGAAAAAGTTATTCTTATTGCTTTCAGGACTTGCACTGGTTGTTGTAATTGTTGTTATAGCTCTGTTCATATTCGACATCATTGGTAGTGGGAAACGAATTAAAGAACTTGAAAAATCCATAGCTGTACTGCCTTTTATAAATGATAGTCCAGATGAAGAAAATACTTACTTTATCAATGGCATTATGGATGAGGTTCTTAACAATTTGCAGAAAATTAATGATCTCAGTGTTATATCCCGAACTTCTGTGGAACAATACCGTGACACAGACAGACCTACCTTACCTGAAATTGCAAAAAAACTGGAAGTAAATTTTATCGTTGAAGGTAGCGGTCAAAAATATGGCAATACGATCCGACTGAGGGTACAATTAATTGATGCTGTTAAAGACAGACATCTCTGGGCAGAATCTTATGAAAAGGAAATTCAGGAAACAAAAGATATTTTCATTATACAAAGCCAGATTGCACAGTCTATTGCGACGGAATTGAAAGCAATCATAACACCTGAGGAAAAACAACTGATTGAAAAAGCATCCACCGAAGACATTGATGCCTATTATAATTACCAGAGAGGAAAAGACGAGTATTCGAAATATTTGCTCAATGATAGAAACAAAGATGCACTTAACAGAGCAGAAGACTTCTTTAATAAAGCCTTAGAATATGATCCTTCTTATGCTCAGATATATACAGGATTAGCTATGGTATATTGGGATAAACATTATAATGAGGAATATTTCTCAAAGAGTTTTATGGACTCTGTATTTATCCTTGCAAATACTGCTCTTTCGTATGATGATGAACTGGCAGAAGCATATTCTCTAAAAGGAGACTATTACACAGTGAACACTGATTATGATAAAGCTATCAAAGAATATGAGAAGGCATTAATAATAAATCCTAACTATTGGCAGGCTTATTATGGTATGGGAAACTTGTATCATTACCATTTCCGGGATTTCATAAAGGGAATAGAAAATATGCTAATGGCAGTTAAACTGAATCATGATCCTAAAGAAAGACCTGGTTTGCTGTATAATATCGCCAGGGCATTAGCCCTTATTGGATTTCATGATGAAGCAATGGATTATAGAAAAGAGGCATTAAAATTGAATAATGATTCTCTTCAATTTTTTAATAGTATGATAAGATTTGAAATTTATAACGAAAATTACTCACAAGCCATTCGGTTTTTAGAAAAATGTCTTGCATTGGATCCAGGCAACTATAGCTATTATGGATCACTTGGAGATTGTTATGAGATGTTGGGTGAAAAGGAGTCTGCTATTGAATGTTTTAATAAATATATTGCCGGATTGGATAGTATAGAAACTACAGGGATCCGAACCAGACATCGAGTTGGATATTATTATCTGGTTACAGGTCAACTGGATAAAGCAGATGAGTATTTTGAATTGCAGAAAAAATATTGTGAAGAATCTATTGAACTAAACAGAGTGTATGCCAGGGATGCTACGGCATACTATGATCTGGCGTGTATTTATGCATTCAGGGGCGATAAGGAGAGTGCATACAATAATTTGCTCCTTTATAATGACAAAATTGGCGAGAATGAATTTCGCCCAATGGTCTGGTACTTTAAAAACGATCCGTTTTTTAACAGCATACGGAGTGAACCTGAATTCCAGTCTATTTATCATGGGATAGATGCAAAATACAACAATACCAATGAAAGGATCAGGAGATGGCTTGAGGAAAAAGGGGAGTTGTAATTATAATCTTAACATAAAATACGAAAATATACGATCTGTTGACGTCTGCGTTAACGAATTTTATTTCTTTCTTTTTCCTGTTTTTAATCCTGCAGTAAAAAATTGATCCGAAAATCCCGATGTAGTGTGCTAAAATTTAACGCTCCATATTAAAATCAGTAAAAATCAGCAAAAGAGAAGGTGGTGCGAGTGGCACCACAAAGCCCAACAGCCGACCGGCTGTTGGGCTTTGTGGTTTCCGGTTCCCGGTTCTCAGTTCTCGGTTGGTTTGAGTGGGGGTGAGAGAGTGTTGAGATAAAACAGTTAGCCCTGACAGATCATTGATCTGCAAGAGCTTTTTTGTTTGGTTGATGATTTTGGTGACAGTGTGTGTACCTTGCCTCGATCAAATCTGCGAAGAAGTGAAACATGTCATCCCGAATCAGCCTTAGGCTGATGAGGGATCTCGTAATCACCAGTTCCCATCATTGATTTTGAATAGGGTTATAGATCTGTTGAATGTGTCCGGTTAACAAGTCTGCCTGACCTGCGGTCAAGCAGGCAGGCAAACTTTTTCATATCACCCAACGATTCTTTAATTACAATCTTAATCCTTTTCGGCCAGAAAATGCGAGTCTTTATGCAATGCAGTCCGAACCACATCCAAATTGTGTTGATTTGCATCCATGCTAATTATGCTGCCGTTTGGCAGGAATAGCTTAACCTGATCATTTCCATTTTCAGAACAAACATATTCAGCAAGTTTGATCTTTTCTCCCTTTGTTTGCAGGTAACAGGAATAATCTTCAGGATGAAAAATGATATCCGCCCATTCTCCCTTATCTGGACCTTTTATTTGCTCGATATGAAATTTATTTTTTGTTGCTTTAATCATATATTCCTTATTACCCGACCTAACTATCTGGATTTCTTCATCCCCTTCATTCATCGATATAGGATTACTGCCACTCCAAAATTCTATGACATTAAGAACAACAAAGTCAATGAATAAAACAAAATCATATACCGGTAAAATTAAAAACGCCCAGAAAACAAGATTGTTAATCCATTTACCTCCAATAGAATTATTCCAGTCATATGTCTTTTGTGTTAATTTGAAAGATCCTATACAGCTGTTATTGAAGATACAGAAGAGCAAAAAGAAAATACCCAATAAAAAACAAGTAATTTTTCTCATAGTAGTAAAATTTTAGATGGTTAATAATTTAATATTGAAAATTATTATTGATAACTGATTATCAAATAAAAATTCCAGCTGATAATGAATCCCATGTACCGGGGCAAAATAACCAGTCTCCGTCGATTAATTTAACCACCTCTTCAATGAATTTTATAATTAATTCTGTTTTATTAATCAGAACGAGCCATTGCACAATTTCCATCATGATAAAATAATACTTTTGTTAATCAGCTAAACTCGGTGGCACCTGGTCAATTTGCTCTGGTGAGAAATGATTTTTTTGAGCAGTTTTTCTCTTCATATTAAGACTAGCTTAAAGTAAATTTAGTAAATAGTTTCTTTTATGACAAAAAATTCTAAATAATAGGGATTACGTTAAAAAATCGCTATTAATAATCAACTCTATCCGGAATGTTTTGATCACCCATTTCAATACTTAAATATTTGTCAATATGTTATTTACAGAATTGAGTTATTGCCGACAAAAAATTATCAGAACCTCCGATTTTTGCAATCAAATTGATGAGGTATTTTTTAATATTCGACCTGTTATCATAAACGCAGTTAAAAATAAAATAGCAAATACAAGATCAGAAATTAGTATGCCATACCACCATGTTTCTGTACGTTTTGTAAGAATCAGCCAGGATATACTGATAACACCAAGAATTTTAACAAAAAAAGCAAACAACATGATTGGTCTGAATTTAGATGGATTTGTGGATATATAGATGTATAAAATCTGCCAGACGATATTTATTCCGATAAATCCATAATAATATTCCGGGTAGTTGAGTCCGGGAGCAATCTTATTTTCGATAAAATATAAAGGAATCATAGCCAGGAGACCATAAATTCCCCCGATAATATAGACCAATTTTGCATATTTCATGATTTTTTCTTTTCTATGATAATTATTAATTTGTCATTGCTTATCAAGAATTCTTATTCTAAGACATACGTATAACGTTAGCCAATACTCTTTGTAGTTGACCTTATGTTAGCCAGGTCGGATCTGCTTTTGATCTATTCAGTTAAAATTAAAAATTTTTGGACAATAAATCATTAAGGTTAAAATAATAGACTTCTACATTTAATGATTCGTAAACCAAATCTGAATTTATTTGGACAAGATAAGGTGTGGTGTCATACAACTTAAGCAATTTCAATAGAATTTAAATTAAATTTCGTTGCCGAATGAATTCGCCAGCTACTACATCTTATAACAGAAGCCTTTATAGATCAATGATCTGAGGGATTTTGTTATGAATGGGGGATGATTTTGTTGATGATTTTTTGAAAAGTCTGTTAATCAGTCTTTTCTTTTTTGTCCAACAATTTTGGGAGCTAATACAGTCTTTTTTACACGACTAAATTATTTCCAACGAAAGATGATCAAAACCTCCCTTATTTGCAATAAGAAATAAAAATACTCTGTAAATTTTAATATTTTTGTTTTATGAAAACCTTTAAGTCAGTGGTGCTTTCAAGGATCAAGAATCTGGTAGCAGAAATTGATCCAACTGCAGATATCATCCTTTACGGTTCCAGAGCAAGAGGTGATGAATATCCGGAATCTGATTGGGATCTGTTAATTCTTGTTAATTCCAAGGCAGATATAGATCATGAAAGGATTTTTCGTCACAGACTTTATGATATTGAACTTGAATTAGGTGAAGCTTTTTCGGTTTTTGTGTATAATAAAAAAGAATGGAGATTAAACCATTGGATGACTCCGTTGTATCATAATATTGCCAAGGAAGGTATAAAAATCTGACAATGACAAAAACTCAAGATGATTATATAAAGTATTGATTAGAAAGAGCAAGGAAAACATTCGAAGATGCAAAATCACTTGCAAGTCTTAAAAGCTGGAACTCATCTGTGAATCGTTTGTACTATGCTTGCTTTTATGCCGTACTCGCATTGTTTACAAAATATGAATTATATAGTCACACTCATTCCGGAGTAAAAACACAATTATCTCTTCATTTTGTTAAAACGGAAAAACTAGACAAGGATTTTGGAATGCTTTATGGAGACTTACTTGACCTCAGACAAAAGGGTGATTATGGAGACTTCTTTGATATTGAAGAGCGACATGTTACCGAATTAATCCCGAAAGTCGAAGGATTCCTTAAAAAAATCAAGGCTTTGATTGAGGAATAAATCACATGTAGCATGCGGTGAGATACGATTTAATACACATATTAAAACTTATAATAAATTAGATATAAGTATTATTGCTTTTTGATAATCGATAAACTTTTTTTTCTTTACCTTCTGTCTTTTTACTTTTTCCTTCCTAATGACGAACTATTTGATTTTAAATTTTAATTAACGTAATTTTAACTAATCAAATCTGGTTTAAATTCCTGCCCTCATGCAGATCTGGTCTGCTGAAATTAAAGAACTTGAAGCCTTATACACCTTCATAAAAGGCAGGTTCCCTGAATTGGAAAAGGAACTGGAGCGGTTGATTAAAACCGATGATGAGAATATGGTTTTGCTCTATTCAAGGAGATGTCTGGAGGTTATTGTTACTGATCTATGCGAATGTGAATTAAAAAGACCCCGTAAAACCGAACCATTAAAAGGTATCATTGATAAACTAAGCCATGAAGAAAAGGTACCTTCTCATATCATTGCCTCAATGCAAAACCTGAACACCTTATCAACATTCGGAGCTCACCCCAAAGAGTTTGATCCGGAACAGGTAAAGCCGGTTCTTAGTAACCTTACAATAATTATCAAGTGGTACCTGAAATATAAAGACACCCAATCCACTAATAAAGAAAAGCCAGAAGAAGTTAAAGATGAAACAAAAACTCCGGACGATTCCACTGAACAACAAAAGAAACCAAAGAAAAAACTGATATTATTGCTTTCCGGAATTGCAGTGGTTGTTGTTATTATTGTTGTGGCCTTGTTTGTATTCGACATCATTGGAGATGGAAAGCAAACTGAGGAACTGGAAAAATCCATTGCTGTATTACCTTTTATCAACGACAGTCCGGATGAAGAGAATGTTTACTTCATAAATGGAATCATGGAGGAGGTCCTTAATAATTTGCAGACTATTAAAGATCTAAAGGTCATCTCACGTTCCTCTGTTGAACAATACAGGGATCCAACCAGACCTACCTCTCCTGAAATTGCTCAAAAACTGGGCGTAAACTATATAGTCGAAGGGAGCGGACAGAAATATGGCAACACATTCCACCTGAGGGTACAGTTAATTGAAGCCCCTGAAGACAAACATCTCTGGGCAGAATCTTATGAGCAGGAAATAGAAGGGATTAAAGATATTTTCAGGATACAAACCCGGATTGCAGAGTCAATAGCTTTGGAATTAAAAGCTATTATTACTCCGGAAGAAAAACAACTCATTGAAAAAACACCGACAACAAGTCTCACAGCTTACGATTTTTACCAGAGAGGAAGTGAAGAATATCAAAAATATTTGTTAGATAATGATAACAAGGGAGCACTGGAAAAAGCCGAAGATCTCTATCATAAAGCACTGGAATATGATTCTACATTTCCCCAGGCATATACCGGATTAGCCTGGATATACTGGAGTAAACATTACTGGCAGGAATATTTCTCAGAAACTTTTCTGGACTCGGTTCTTATTCTTTGTGATATTGCCCTTTCTTATGACAGCCAGGTTGCTGATGCATATATTATCAAAGGAAATTGTTATCGGGCGAAAGGAATTCCAGATAAGGCTATGGATGAATTTGATAAAGCATTAAAAATCAATCCTAATTCCTGGGAAGCTTATTATGGGATAGGACGTATGGATATGGATGACGACCTGGTAAAGTCAATTAGTTATCGTCAAAAAGCTATAGCCCTTAATCACGGGTCAGAGTTACCCTCTATGTTAAGAGGACTTGCTTGGTCTTATATAAGCGCTGGATTCACCGAAAAAGCTAAATATTATTATCTTGAAGCATTTAAATTAGATGGGGATTCATCGAGATATTATAATGATTTAGCAAACATTGAACAATTTCAGGGAACTTACACAAATGCTATTAAATTTTATGAAAAGGCAAATGAGATAGATTCAACCAGTACTGAAAGATTAAAAATGTTAGGAATGCTTTACATGTTCACAGGGTATTTTGAAGAATCGCTTATATACTATAAAAAATGGATTTTACTGTTAAATGCCAGAGGACAATTGGATTTAGATGACATGCATCGGATTGGATATGCTTACTGGAAAAATGGATACAAGAAAGAAGGGGTATATTATTTCAATAAGCAAATGGAACTCTGTAATGACCTTATTAAATCTGATCGACCATATGCACAACAATTGTGGGCATATTATGAACTTGCAGGTGTATATGCGTTCAGGGGAGATAAGGACAGAGCTTATGAAAACTTAAAAATTTTTAACCAGAAGCAAAGAATGCCATTTTGGATGGTCGAGATTATAAAAAACGACCCATTATTCGACAGCCTCAGGGATGAGCAGGAATTTCAGCAGATTGTCAGGGATGTGGAAGCCAAATACCAGGCAGAGCATGAAAGGATCAGGAAATGGTTGGAAGAGCAAGGGGATTTGCCTGGGTGAACCGGGCAAATCAGTTCAAAGTTTTCAGTTCAAGGTTCTAAGTGAGTGTGAGTTAAGAGTTTTGGGCATGGAATGTTGTTAAAAAGTTAATTCCGATTGTTAATCGGCATTTTCTATACCGTTGAGTGAAGTTGAAAAGTCCGGTTGGAAACCGGACTCTTTCGTTACTTTATAAAATCAAGTTTTTTATTCATACCTCAATGCATTCACCGGATTTGCGGTTGAAGCCTTGATCAGTTCGTAAATAACGGTAAGGATGGTAAGACCAAACACAATTCCGATCGCACTCAGTATTATTTTCCAATCAATCGAAATACGATATACAAATTGCTGCAGCCATTTATTCATCAGAAAATAGGCTATGGGCCCGGTTATTATAGCTGAGATTATCAGCATTTTTAAAAATGTGCTCAGAAACAATACAAGTATTTGTTTCACCGAGGCTCCCATAACTTTTCTGATACTTATTTCCTTAGTTCTTTGCTCTGTCATATATAAAGCCAGACCAAATAAGCCTAAACAGGCGATGAAAATGGCCACGACTGAAAAAATTTCACTCAGGTCAGACATTCTTATTTCAGATTCATACATTCTGTTAAATTCATGGTCGAGAAACCAATAGTCAAATCCGATTCCCGGAAATATCTCTTTCCATTTTGATTCTAATGTTTGGATATGCTTCTGTATATTTTTAGCTGGTAACTTTATATACACAATTTGATCAGTCGGATGGGGCCTGGCGCTAATTCGTAATGGTGCAATAGTATGATACAAAGATTCGAAAGGGAAATCCCTGACCACGCCAATCACTGTTGAGATCCTCTGAAATCTGGTGTCTTCAATTCTAAGTCCGACAGCCTCTGTCATATCAATTCCCAGATTTTTAATTGCAGCTTCATTAATCAGACAGGCATCTGAATCAGCCGGATTTTCCGCAATAAAATCTCTTCCTGTTAAAAACTCTAAATTGAAAACTTTGGGAAAATTAAACTCCACATCCAATCCGGTCCACTGATACTCCTGATCACTCACCTCGGGAATTTTAATTGTGGTGCCGATCCATCCAAAATAATCCAGATGTGGAAGATGATTACCCATGGTTACATCAGTGAAATTTGGATCCTGTAAAACAGAATTTTTATACACAGGATATTTTTCAACAGGAGCATTTCCTCCTCCGTACCTGATTGAGATCATCTGCTCACCCTGTTCATTAAGTTTGGAGGATTTCATTAAATTGATCTGTTTCATCAATACACCGCTGCAAATCAACATTAATAATGAAATTGAAAACTGTAAAATTACCAGGGTTTTTCTTAATGGATCAGATCCTTTAAGGCTAAGTTTTCCTCCTTTCAACACTTCAACAGGTTTGAAATTTGATAGGTAAAATGCCGGATAACTTCCGGCCAGAACTGCAACAATAATTAAAATTACTACCATACCGGCCAACAGCCTGATATTGAAGAAAGTGATCAATGAAAAATCCTTCTGGGCAAGGTTATTGAATACAGGTAAAACAAGAAATACGATGAGAAAACAAAGAATCAGAGAAAGCAATGTAGTGACAAAAGATTCATTGATGAATTGAAAAATAAGTTGAAACCTGTTGCTTCCCATCACTTTGCGCATTCCTACTTCCCGCGATCTTTTGGCTGATCTGGCGGTAGCAAGGTTCATATAATTAATACTTGCAATAAGTATTAAAAAAACGGCTATAGACCCGAATATATATACATGGGTGATGTCTCCCGATCCTTCATTGTACCATTTCAATTCATTGTCAAAATGCAAATCAGTTATATTTTTGAGAAAAGGGATAAAATTAGCGGATTGTTCACCCAGATTTTCAGAAACCATCTTTTTAAACTCATTCTCAATATATTCGATATCAGTACCATCCTTAAAAACCACATAAGAATCCAACCAACCCTGGAGCCATCCGGTGAATATGGCATCATAATTATTTCCCCAATCAGCTACGGATCTTAGAGATTCCATAGGAACCAGATAGGAAGGTTTGAAATTTGTGTTGGATGGATAGTCTTTGAAAACAGCGGTGACGATCAGGTTCAATTCTTTATTGCTGGTAGCAGAAATATGCTTGATGGTAAGGATCTTACCAATTGGATTTTCACTTCCAAATATTTTTTTGGCCGCTGACTTATTTAATGCAATAGAGTTGATTTCTTTGAAAGCAGTTCCTTTATCTCCTGAAATAACATCAAAATACAGGACCTCGTTATAACTGCTTTCAATAAAATACAACTCCTCTGTCAATACAATTTTGTCTTTATCCTTGTAATTTATTGAGTAGGGGTAACCAAACCATATGGTACGCAATATGGATTGAACATCCGGATAATTTTCTTTTAACTGACTGCTCCAAAGTGCAGGAGCAGCCGAATATTTTTCTTCATTTCCATCTTCAGGAATATAAATCGTTCCAATCCTATACGTATTTTTTGTAAAAGGATGGACCATATCATAGCTGAGCTCATCAATGATGTATCCAAAAATCAAAAGTGCCCCTGATAGTCCAACAGCTAATCCTGCAATATTAATAAATGTAGAAACCTTTTGTCTGGAAAAAGTTCTTAATGCAACGGTGAAATAATTTCTTAACATTAATTATTCCGGTTTCTGAGAAAATGAAGGTGCAATCTTTCCTGTCATCAGAATTAGAAATTTGAACAGGAAATACCACCCATTCATGAGACCACTATCAGTCACTTCTTATTATTGAGCTTCAGCCAATTCCGCGCTTTCCTCGGAGTAAAGGTAAGAAAACTTTTATCAAATCAAAGATTTGTAGAAATTAGGGATTCTCAGTTCACGGTTGGTATAGATGTGGATTAGGAGTGTTGTAAAAATGAAGTACGCTCAAAAGTGAAACAAGTCATCCCGATCTGCCGAAAGACGGAGAGGGATCTCGCAATCACAGGTAACCATCTGAGATTTTGAACATGATTACAGAGATGCTGAATATGTCTGGTTAACAACCTCTGAGTACTCGGGACAGGCGGACTTTTCTGTGTTACTCAACTTTAATACAACTGCTACCTGCCTTCTCCGCCAAATGGCAGATTCGGCAGATAGAATTGGCAATCGGCAGAACATATTCAATCCTTATCAGGGTTGTTATTTTTCCCGGCATTTTTACCCGGCACTTCGTACCGGGTTATTCATAGTTAAATCCCTTTGGGATTTCTTCAACATGTTCATTACCTTGAACCCAGTGCCTTGCACCCAGCACCTTACACACAGTACCTTGTACCCTGCACTCTTTCTTAGCCTCAACCTTAGACTTCTTTCTTTACAACACTGCGACCATTAGGACCATTGCGACCTTGCTCCTTTTACCTTTTAGTTTTCCCCTTTTAACTTTTTACTTTTTCCTTGAATCAGGATAACTATTTGATTTTAAATTTGAATTAGTTTAATTTTATATTTAAGTTTCCTACTTTTTAAAGTATTATCTTTCAATTAGTTAGGATTCAATGCTTTTTGTAATTTAACATTATATCATACTGTCATACAGCGCATTATTAA
>Ga0209636_10005377_pt1 | contig 13079 bp, 14 predicted proteins | sample DeeMarSWOR152_54_FD_187464 | JGI IMG/M metagenome (GOLD analysis project Ga0209636, IMG submission 187464) | Marine sediment microbial communities from White Oak River estuary, North Carolina - WOR-1-52-54 (SPAdes) (version 2) | ecosystem: Environmental > Aquatic > Marine > Intertidal zone >...
GGAGACAAGCGTAACGACTACAGCAACTACAACACTTGAAGACCTGGTTGGCTTAATAAACAACGATGCGTACAATCCCGGCGTTACTGCAAGCCTATTGTATTACGATGGTGCCTACCACCTGGTGCTAAACGGCAATGAAGCCGGCACGGATTATAAAATTTTCATAAACTCAAGCAGCACCGAAGTCTGGCAAGCGGATTCGGCTCTTACCGTTAATTCTGACAACGCCACCCTGACCACGAAGATCACCGACCTCGACCAGTTCAGCGGAACTCCTGATGAAGACGACGTTATTGAGATAACCGGCAAAAACCATAATGGCGTTGCTATAACCCAGGTGGACCTTAGCGTTACAACAAATACTACGGTTGGTCATCTTATCTCGGAGATTAATGATGCTTTCGACGGAATCGCCAAAGCAGTTTTTGAAAATGGCGAGATCATCCTCACAGATAATACCTCCGGTTCAAGCAACCTCGAAATTGGCACGGCAACGTCTGGGACTTTCGTTTTGAACTACAACAACGGTGATGACGGCAGCTCAACATTAACTCTGCCTAATATGGGCGTTGAGACAGAAGGCGGCTCAACATCGGCCAGTCTTGCAAATTATACCATTTCAGATTTTACTCTCAGCCAGGCCGCTCAGGACTCGAAGATTAAAGTGGATGGATACCCCTCAACTACAGCAGTTGCAGAGATACAAAGTCTGACCGCAACTACAGCCCCGACCACCGGCAAGTTTACCTTGACTTTTGAAGGGCAAACAACCGCAGAAATTGACTATGATGCCAGCACAACCACAATTGAAAATGCTCTTAACGCCCTGGACAGCATTACAAACGTCGGCGGGGTAACAGTGGGGGGTACGAAGTTGAGCGAGGCTGGCGCTACGACATTTACATTCCTTAGTTCCGCGGGCGACGTCAACATGATTGTGTTTAACGTCGGTACCGGCCTGATTCCCTCAACCCCTTCGAATTATTCAGTGGTGGAGACCACAAAAGGCCGGGACGGCTGGATTAGCAGAAGCTCCAACACGGTGGACGATGTTATTTACGGCGTGGCGCTGCACCTGCACGATGTGACTGGTGAGAATGGTGAGGAGATAACTCTGACCAGAGATATACAGTCGGTCAAAACGAAACTAAATTCCATGATTACCGCCTACAATTCCATCGTCGTGTATCTTCTGGAAAAGACCGGCTACAATGATGAACTCAAAACAGCCGGCGTGCTAATGGGAGATTACATCGTCTCCACCATAAGGAACCAGATTCGCACACCACTTGTCGCCCAAACCAGCGGATTCTTAGAAGACATTGACACCTTCCTGATGCCCGCTCAGATCGGCATTGAAATTGACCGTGACGGTCTGCTGAGTTTGGACACAAACGTCTTTGATGAAGCTATAGCTGAAGATTATCTGGGTGTTCTCGCCGTAATAGGTGCTGATAAAACAGGAAGTTCCGACAGCAATACCATCGAATTTTACGGCGCCAGCAGCGCTTATACCACAGGCGGCACCTATGATGTTGAGGTAATAGTAGCCGATGGAGCAATCATCAACGCCAAAATCAAACTTTCGACCGAATCGGCCTACCGCAATGCAACATTTAGTGACAACATTGTCACCGGCGATAGCACATTTGACGATAATGGTGCCCCCTTGTATCCCGAGAACGGTCTTCAGCTCAATGTTGACCTAAGTCAAGACAACACTTTCACCGCGACGGTCAGGGTAAAGCAGGGCTTTACCGGTGCGATAGAAGACGCCCTCGATAAAATGCTAAAGACGACAACCGGCTCGATCCAGCTCGACCAGGAACGTGTCAAAGATACAATTGAGAACATCGAAGAAAATATTGAACTCGAAGAGCGCCGCCTCGCTGACAGGGAGACAAGATTGATAGCTCAATACACCCGCCTCGAGAAGAATTTAACCTACCTTCAAAACCAAATGTCTACCTTAACTTTTATGATGTTAGGTGAGTAGTGATTGGTGACTGATTACTACTGGCCACTGACTATTTCCTACGCCGCAGACGGTAAATCATAGCTAACACCTCTGCTACTGCTACATATAAAGTCTCAGGTATAGGATTACCAGGCTCCACCGTTGAATATATTGCTCTGGCCAACTCGGGCTTTCTTATGATAGGCACCCCGTAAGCCCGCGCGATTTCTCTGATTTTTTCTGCCAGATGGCCTGCTCCCTTGGCCAGCATCACAGGCGCTTCCATTGTCTTGGCCTCATAGCGAAGCGCAACAGCCACATGCGTCGGGTTAACAAGAACTACACTGGCCTTGGGTACTTCCTGCAACATACGCTTCATGGCCATTTGAAACTGGATTTTTCGTATTCGGCTTTTGACTTCTGGCGCACCTTCTCTATCCCTCCGCTCTTGTTTTACTTCCTGACGCGTCATCTTCAAATCCTGGATGTATTTCCACTTCTGATAGAAGGCCTCGGCAATGCCTATAACCAGCAGCGCAATGCCAACGCGTATCATCAAACCGAGTATTATCCTTGCAATAACCACAAGTATTTGCCCAGACCAGGCCCATCGAAGGGTCGCGAGTGTTTCGAGCTTGCTTTGGAGATAGAACCAGACGATGAGCGAGATAAAAAACAGCTTTAGCACCGATGTTAAGAGTTTTACCATAGACCGAGCGTTCACCAGTCTTCCTAATCCTGCGACCGGATTAATCTGACTGAATTTCAAGTTTATAGCCGCCGGCGCAAAATTCAGGCCGCTGATAGCAACGCCGGCTAAGACAGCGCCTGCAAAAAGTGCTGCAAGAAAGGGGCAGATAATAAGTATCAAATCGACAGTTTTTCCACTGCTGAAATTCAAAAACGATTTGCCGTCAGCAAAAACGGCATTTCCGCACGACAACCCGTGTTTGATTTGCATTATGAACGACTGCAGCAGACTCGGACCCAGCAGAGCGGTCGTCGCCACCAACACCAGAAGTGTCACAATCGACGTCAGCTCCTGGCTCTGGGGCACCTGCCCTTTCTCCCGGGCTCTTGATATTCTCCTCGGTGTTGGTTGTTCCGTCCTTTCGGCGGCTGGCTTCTCCGGCATAATTTGTCCCTATTCGCAGCTCGTCGCTCGATGCTTGGTCCTTGATAATCAATGGTCGTAAAAATGGTGAGCAGTCAAATCCACCACAGGCGGATCAAGCGACCAAAGCTCATGATTTACAAAGGCAGCAGTCTGCCCATCCAATCAGCAAACTCCGCGACGAATGCATTAATAAGTGGCAAAAATATCGCTGCCATTAGCAAGCCCAGGCCTACACGCAATGGGAAACTGATAAATAGAATGTTCATTTCCGGGACCATACGTGCTAACACAGCTAACACAACCATCAACAATAAGAACGCAGCCAACATCGGTGCAGCTAACCTCAGACTAAGCAAAAACATTGTTGAACCGGCTTTAATTATTCCGCCGGCCAAAATCTGCATCGTCGGCACGCTACCCGCCGGGAATGTCTCGTAACTTCGTGAGATAATCAGCAGGAAAAGGTGGTGACCGTTGGCACTTAGAAACAGGATTATAAATATCATCTCCAACAAGCTACCCAGCGGTTGAGCCCTCTCACCGGTCAACGGGTCCAGAATCTGGGCCATTGCCAAACCCATCTGCCGTTCGATAAGCCGCCCGCTGAAGTTAACGGCGGTAAATACAAGAGTAGCGATTAATCCCAAAGCTAAACCGTACGTAGCTTCATTAGCTATCAGCAATACTGCCTCCAACACAGAAATCCGCTTCGGTTCGATAGCCCAGGGTGTTATCACCGAAAAGAAAACAGCCACCAGAACGGTCAACGCAACTTTGATCCTCACCGGAATGCTTTTCCACCCAAAAACAGGAAGAACCAAAAAAAAAGCCGAAATCCTTGTCAGCACCATAGCGAAAGCAAGCAGCTTTTCAAACATCTCACGCCTACAATTAGTGCCCAATATTCTGGATGTGCCCAAAAAACTCGTTGGCAAATCTGAGTATCACCTGGAGCATCCAGCCGCCACAAATCAAGATGACTACGCCGACGGCCAGAAGCTTAGGGACTATCGTCAGGGTCATATCGCGTATAGAGGTAATTGCCTGGAGCAATGTCACCGTCAGGCCCACAACCATACATGTCAGCAGAATCGGAGCTGCTAAAAGCAGGGCCGTCTCGAGAGTATGCCGCCCCAGGTAAAGAACGAAACTACTATCCATAAGCTAAATTCCCACAAAAGACAAAGGACAGAGAACAGAAGACAGATAGCAAGGCTGTCTTCCGACCTCTGGTTTCCGACTTTTGATTTCTTAATACCTCATTTGAAACCCAGGCTAAGACTCTTCGCCAGTAACGCCCACCCATCAACAAGAATGAATAATATCAGCTTAAAGGGCAGCGAAATCATCACCGGTGGCAGCAGCATCATACCGGCGCTAAGTAAGACACTGGCAATAACCATATCTATCAGCAGAAAAGGAATAAACAAAAGGCAACCTATCTCAAATGCCGTGCGGAACTCACTGATAATAAACGCCGGAATGACGATATGCATGTCCAAATCCATCAAACTGGTAGGAGGCTCTACCTTGGCCATCTGCACAAAAAGAGTCAAATCCGCTTCGCGGCTCTGCCGGAGCATAAATTCCTTCATACAGTCTCTGGCCCTGGCCCCCGCCGTTTGAAAATCAATCTCGTCCGCAAGATAAGGCTGGATGGAGTCCGCGTTGACCTTCGCAAAGGTAGGAGCCATTATATATAGCGTCAGAAACAAGGCCAAACCTATAATTGCAATGGTAGGTGGTATGGTTTGCGTGGTCAAAGCACGTCGAACAAAGGCCAAAACAATAACTATTCTCGTAAAAGACGTCATCATCACCAAGAGACTTGGCAAAATCGCCAGGCCGGTAAAGATGATTACAAGTTTGACAGGTGTTGACCAATCTTTGCCTTGGGCCTCTTTGGTGGTTGCCTTATCTATCATTGTCATCAAATCGGCGATGCTCGGAACCTTATTCGTCGGGGCACTTACTTTAGAAGTATCCCCGGGCTGTCCCGGCGGTGCAGGTTGCCCGAACGCACCGACACCCTGGCCAAAGCACAACCCAGCTGGCGTCAAAACAACAAGCCCCAGAACAGCCATTCTAATAAGCTTACCGGTCATTTATACTCCTGATTAATGCTCGTTTCTTGCGCTGTTAAATCCGTTAAAGCACTGGTCACGTCAGCCAATTTCGTGATGTTCTCATTTGTACTGCCTATAAGGAGCCGTTGATCGCCTACTTCAAGCAGATGCACCGCCTTGCGCGGGCCGAGGTGGACTGTTTCGACAATACGAATCTCTTTGCCCGGCAGGTTAGTAATCCTTGGAAGAAGCTTTTTCGAAACGTAAATCGCAGCTACACCCAGAGCAACAACGAGCAAAACCGAAAGGAGCATCTTATAGAACAGTTCTCGGCTACCGGCACTACTGCTCGGCTTCCCAGAATTGGGGTCATTCGCAAACAGGGAGCCGGCTTTGGATTTCGACCCACCACCGACGGGTACGGAGCGGAACCCAGCGTTGCCGGGTCCTGATCCTGTTCCATCAATAGCCGATTGAGCTGAGCAGACAACGAGCACACCGATGCCCAATGCAACTGTTATCAAAAAGGCAACGATTTTTTTCTTAAATCCGACCATGCTGTAAGACACGTCAAATATAATTCCCGGACTCTTATTCTACGTCGCATCGCGGCCCCCTGTCTCCGCAGGGGCAAGCTCTCCCGCAAATGCACTGCCTCTCGGTCATTTTGTGTGCAAACAGCGTGCCGAAATGCTGAAATGGGCTTTAATACACTGTCAGCAGTGATTTTGGCGCAAGAATCGAGTGCATAATCGCACAAACTGTCGAAAAACTTGACAAGCGCCCAAATTAGTCGCTCTCTCTTAGAATTGCGATTAGGATCTGCGACCGTTTGGAAATCGGGCTCTCCTGCCCCACCCAGTCACCTCCCGGCCCCGCTCCCCAGGAGTAAACACGCTGCTCCGGCCCCAAAGGCATAACGCCCTGTAGGAAATCCGCAACCGCCTGAGCCCGTTCAGCCGACACTATCCACTGTTCTTTGTCAGTTGCTTCATCGCCGGCTAAACCAAGTACATAAAGCTTGACAGGCCCTGGACCGGAATCCTGCAAATTCAGACAAAATTCCGTTAGGAACCGCCTTGCCGACTCATCCAGGCGTGCACCACCCATCGGAAAGCGAACATTGGTTACCGAAAAATTCGGGGTTTTTGCGACTATTTGTGAACTCATGGTGTTCATAGACCGGCTTAGATCACTGAAAAGGCGACGAACCTGTTCCTCCTGTGCATGTATGCTCCTGCCCTCGAATGACTCATCGGGGTTGTCTACAGAATACTTGATTTTGAGATGCCCAAAATCCAGTGCCGGCTTCGCACCAGAAAGCACTCCAAGTCCGAGATATCTAAGCGACTGCACAAAGGATCCTCGCCCCTTGTTAAATAATTCCGGATCCTGGACTTCCGCCAAGGTCAGCAGCATCACAAAGAACGTCAGCAGCAGCGTTACCATATCCGAAAATGTAACGATATATGATGGGACCTTGGGGCCCTTTTCCTCGATTGCCAGTACTCGACGCTTCAATCGTAGATGCTCCGTTCTAACAAAACCACCTCAAGTTTACGTTCAGGTTCCGTGCCTGTGCGGGCCGGCTCATTGCTCCTGGAGCCCTCTTGAGGGGCCCCGCTTCGCGGGGACCCAGCCAGCGTAGTTGCGGCTGCGATGCTGAACCAGTTCTTGTCAAGATTTTGATTTGTTGTAAGATACTCCACCACCGCCCATGCCCGCGACAGACCAAATTCCCTACTGCTCTCATCGTCTGCCGGATCGTTTTCGCTGACAACTACCCGGCTGGGCATTTGTCTTAAGAACGACGCCATAGTAGCCATAATCCTTCGACCCTCAGACGAAATAACTGCGCTTTTACCCAAGAAGATTGTTTTCGATGAGATTAGGAATACCTTTTGGCGGTGGAAATCCACAGACTGTGTTTCTTCTTGTACGCCACCTTCCAAGCCCGTAGCCAAACTGGATTTCTCGCTGCCTTTGGAGACATTTTGCGAAGCGTCAATCTGCTTCGTCGGAATAAAGGCACTTCTGTCTTCTGTGCTCTCTTGTCCCTCGCCGACCCAAGGCTTGCCCTCAAAGAAAACTACGCTCAATTGCTCAAAAATATTTTCATCAAAAGATGAAAAACTTAGAAAAAGCACAAAGAACGTCAGCAACAGCGTCATACAATCACTGAAAGTCACCATCCATTCCGGTGCGCCCGGTGCCTCTTCGGGCTGTACTCCTTTGCTCCCATAGGCCATTATATATTAGCCTTTACTTCTTCCCGCCTGCCCTCGGAGACAAATGCCTGCAATTTTTCCCGAACAATGGTCGGATTGTCACCTTGTGCAATGGCGCAGATACCTTCTTCAATCATCTCTATTGTGGTCTTTTCTGCCTTGGAGTAGAGTCCCAATTTGCCCGCCAACGGAATGAAAATCAAGTTGGCAGATAACGCACCATAAAAAGTGGTAATCAAAGCTACCGCCATTCCTCCACCAATTTGCTCCGGCGAATCCAGACTCCTGAGCATCTGAATCAACCCGATAAGTGTGCCTATCATCCCAAAGGCAGGAGCGGCTGCACCCATAAACTCTAAAATCTTTTTTCCGGTTGAATGACGCTCTTGAAGGTATTGGAGTTCCAGGCCCATAAATTCCCGAATATACTCAGCTTCCCGCCCGTCCACAAGCATCTGCAAGCCCTTGATGAAAAACGAATCGTCTAACTTGGAAATCTCCTGCTCCAAAGCCAATGCTCCGTCACGTCTGTTGATAGCAGCGTAGTTAACCATTTTTTGAATCAGTTCTGACTGTGACGGTATTTTTGCAACTATTGTTTTCTTGATTACCGAGAATATTCCCAAAAACTGTGGCAGTGAAAAATGTATGAGCGTAGCGCACAGCATTCCCCCTATGGTGATCCCCAAGGAAGGCAGATGGATAAATACCTGCCAACCGCCGCCGGCAACAATGGCGGTTGTAATGACAACAAAACCAAGAAGTATTCCTACTATCGTTGCAATGTCCATGGAACTGCTATCTTTCGATTATTTGTTTTAACCTCCGGGACAAAGCAGCTGCAAGCTGCGGCTCCGAAGTAGCCAACTCAGCTAATAGTTTTCCTTTCGTTCTTTCAGTCATATAGTGCAGAATCTTGACCGCCTCATCAAAGCCACCACCCCCGCTATCAACCCCGCCATCTTGCATTTGGCCCGCACACATGGTAGCCACTATCTTACCGGCGCTGGTCACCTCCATCCTATCATAGGCGGCTGCTATCGTTACCAGGTTGGCCTTCTCTGCATCGGCAATCTTAAGCCTGCCCTTAAATAGATTATCCCGCTCTTCTTTAAGACTGGCAATGATTGAAGCAAGTTCGATTCGCAGATTGCTGAGGCCTTCGATGTCCTTCTTTAACACCTCCTGGGCCACCTGTAACCTCTGTTCCCGCACCTCAAGGCTCTGCAGTTTATTGTCATACTCTTGCATTTTTTCCCGGACCTCATAGACAAGACTCTTGAGCTGCTTTTCTGCCATAGTTCTTTTCATTGTTTCAGGAGCCGCCGCAACAGTCTCCATCGCGCCGACTTCCGGCTGAAGCGGCTCCAACTCAGCTTCCCCACCGACAAGTGTCGGCTGACTTAATTCATCGGGACGGCTTGCCGGAGGCGGTTTGGTAAGCCATCCGAAGACAAATGCTCCAGCAAAGCTTACAAATCCTGCCGCTGCTATGATTATTATCACTTTCTTACTCACTGGTTTTCTCCTAATTTCGTGCTACCGTATCTGTGAAAGGCAGCAAAATCCCAATCCTTTTTACTGCCAACCTTGTCTTTCTTTATTATCGGGCTTCCATTTTGCAGCTTTTGTGCAAAATGGGCCTTGCTAATTGGTGAGCGGCAAAGCCGATTTCTTCTTTCGAACAAATGAAACCGTAGCTCCTTCATCCAATTCTTTTTGCTCGAGCTTCTCTTGCTCCTTTATAAACTGTATCTTTGCTTCAGCTCGCAGTCTTTCCAAACCTTCTTTGAACCTTTTGACTTTTAAAAGCTCAGCAATTTTCTCTCTTTGTTGTGATTCCAATTCGCTTACTTTATCTTTGAGCTTCTTAATCTGCTCATTGCTTACGACCGAATATCTCAAGAAAAATTCTTGTCTGCCTAATCGCCTCTTAGGATCCTCCCCGGCCAAACCATTTATTATGTTCTCCAATATCATCTGCTTTGTTAGTAGTTCCCCCCGCCTCTCAGCTATCCTTTCCGTCAGCTCAAGCAATTCCGCTCTTGTTTTCTGTTCTTGCTTTTTCTTTATGTCAAGGACACGCTGCAGCCGCCATACAAACCGTTTCATTTAACTTCCAATTCTCAACTCTCAGTACTTAACTGATACCGCAAATTCAATTTATTGCGCTTTAGGACCGAGCAGCTCATCCCACGATCGGGTAATGGCGGTCATTCGCTTGACAGTCTCCTCGAAACCGGTTCTCTCTCGAATAGGCTGAACAAGAAAACTGTTTATCCTGTCAATCAAGGCCATTGCTCCGTCGATACGCCGATTACTGCCCCGTGAGAACGCCCCAATGTTTATTAAGTCTTCAGCGTCAGCATAAACAGCATATATTTCTTTGAGCTTCTGCGCGGCAAGCTTATGCTCTTTGCTGACTACCGCGGGCATCAATCGGCTGATACTCTGTAAAATGTCCACAGCAGGATAGTGGCCCCTCTCAGCCAATTTCCTCGACAGGACTATATGGCCGTCCAGCAGACTCCTGGCACTATCGGCCACAGGGTCAGCCAAGTCATCGTTCTCCACCAGGACGGTTATAATGCCGGTAATGCTTCCATTCTCGGCACACCCTAAACGTTCGATTAGTCTTGGCATTAGTGAAAAAACACTCGGACAGTAGCCCTTTGAAGCCGGCGGCTCACCTGCGGCAAGACCTATCTCACGCTGGGCCTGCGCAAAGCGAGTAACCGAGTCCATCATAAACAGAACATCTTTACGTTTGTCCCTGAAATATTCGGCAATTGTAACAGCTACGAATGCCGCCTTTACTCGCTGAATCGGAGGCGAATCCGACGCGGCAACAACTACAACACTGCGTGCCAAACCTTCTGGGCCAAGGTCTGTTTCGAGAAATTCGCGAACCTCCCGGCCACGCTCACCTATCAATGCTACGACATTGACCTGGGCCTCACTCGAATTGGCAATATCACCAAGCAGGACGCTCTTGCCCACTCCGCTGCCTGAGAAAATGCCTACCCGCTGTCCCTTGCCGCAGGTTAATACCCCATCTATTGACCTGATCCCCAAGGCCAAAGGGCTGGTAATCTTCTCTCGACTCAAAGGTGGTGGACTACCTGCATCCAATGCCTTCTTATCCGTCCCTGCTAACGGTCCTTTATTATCTATAGGTTCTCCCAACCCGTTCACTACTCTACCTAAGATACTTTCGTTTAAGGTGATATGGCGTGGAGTAGTCCGGGCGGTTACTGTATCACCCGGTGATATGCCATCTATATGCTCCAACGGCAAGAGGATAAGATGGTCTTTCTGGAAACCTACTACTTCAGCCAGCACACGCCGGCCATCACGAATTTGGATACCGCAAAGCTCTCCCAAACCCACAGTCGGACCGGTAGATTCAACCGTCAGACCAGACACCCGGACCACAAAACCCTGACAATCTAACAAATTTACGTTACGCAGCGCCGAGTGAAACTTCTCAAAATCAATCGAACAGTTACTAACGGGGCTTGTAGCCATGACTCATTCTGCCTTTTTAAGTGCTTTGCCAACTCGCTCCAGATGTTCGTTAATCAGCGATTCGATAATCCCTTTCGGACTCTCAAGCACACATTCTGCCCGCCCTATATTAAGGTCAGAGACAAACTTGATGCCGGCTAACTCGCCACTTGGCTCAGCCTGCTGTGCCTTCTGGCACTGGACAAGGTCCTGAGGATTCAAATGTACCACCACATCCTGACGGGTCGGAGCATTTTTGAGTGCTTCTTTGACGATGGATTCTATTTCATAATCCCCATTTTCGACTTTTTGCATCAATATCTTTCGGGCGATTTCCACCGAAAGTTTGGCAATTTGTTCTTCATGGCCGGCAAGCATCTTGTCGTAAAACTCATTGAGCTTGGCAACCACGCCATTGAGTGTCTGACAGGCTTGCGAAAATGCAGCTTTCTGAGCGTCTAAAGTTCCCGAAATTACTCCGCCACGACCGGACAATTCAGCCCCGATACCATCACGACAATTATCCAGGATTCTTACCGATGTTATCGGCTTTTCAAGATGGACTGTAAGTGTCCGCGACATTCTACTATCGACCTACCATTCTGAGTTTGCCTTCCTCATTGGCGTCTCGCAACGGCTTGACAACTTCTTCTCTCGCATCAAGAACTTCTTTCTGCAGCGGCTCCTGCATCAGTGCAGCCTCTTCGTCAACCATAGCCACAGCCCTGTCAGATATATTTGAGCGTATCTTTTGCACAATCTCTTCGTCCGCCCCATAAAGCGCCATCGCTAATTTGCCCGCCTCCACGGTCCGCAGCGCTTCCTGCAGAGATCTGTCCGCTATTGACGGAATATCTTCCCACGTTATCATCAATCGCCTTACCGTAGCGGCGGTCTCTTCATCATGTTTGCCGATCTCATCAAGCAGCTGGTCGCGCACATCTCTCTCCAGCCCACTTAGCACAATGGCCAGTTTTCGCAGAGTCTGCTCCGGTCTCTCCGCAAGAGTTTCTCCTTTGAAACTCTTCAGCCGTTCGCTAACCATAGATGCTATCCGCTGCTTCACCCCGGCTCCCACCAGTTCCGGGTTCGTCATCTTGCAGATAGCTTTGAGCCGAGCCTCTTCGCTCAAAAGCGACAGAGCCTCCTGGCTTCTGTTCGGAGCCAGCTCCGACAGTACTACAGCGATCGTCTGTGGGTGTTCTCCCTCCAGCGCAAGAATCAATTCGTCCATCTTGGCCGAACGAATATCTCCAAACAGGTCTTTCTTTTCTGTCGCCTGTCTAACCTGAGACTGAATCTGCTCAGCTCTGTCCTTGCCAAGGACACTAACAAGCATTTCGTTAAGAAAAGCTTTCATACTAAATCTATGAGTTTCTTTATTTCGAAGTGAGCTACAGAACTCTCGAACAACCTTCGCCTGCTCCTTGACATCGTGCTGCTGTGATGCATCGATTCGCGCAAGCTCCAAAGCAATCTCTTGAATCTCTTCAGCGCCAAGTCCCCTGAGCAGTTCTGTCCCGGTCGCAGCATCCACACTCATCAACAACATCGCAGCTTTTTGTCTACCCGTCAATGGCATCTATTTGCTCTCTCTTTTCAACTTTCTTGCGCCAATATCTTTGGCGATTTCTATTGGGAGTACGGCTACCCGTTCTCTATGCCCGGCAACATTGACCGTAACTCCGTCAGGCACCGCACATTATCCTCCCATAAACGCAAGTTCACCCGTCTCATCCATTTCGCGCAAAACCTGGACAATTCCCTCCCTGGCTTCTTCAACATCCTTCTTCTCAGCAACCGACGCAAGTGATACCTCCTCATCCAGCACAGCAGCCGCTCGCTCGAAGATGTTGGACTTTATTTTCTGAACGACACTATCATCGGCCCCGACCAACGCCAACGCTAATTTTCTTGCATCAATTCCTCTCAAGGCCTCTCGCAGCGACCTGTCAGCAATCTGCGGAATATCCTCCCAGACTATCATTAAGTTAGCTACCATTTCACCGGCTTGGCCGTCTTTTCCCTTTATGGCACCGAGCAGACCATCTCGAATCTCTTTACCCAGGTTCCGCAAAAGCACAGCCACTTTCCTTAAAGACTGCTCAGGCCGAGTTGGTAAAACTTCACCTGCGCAGCCACTTGTAACATTCTCAAGACGCTTGCAAACCGTCTTTGCTATTTGTGCCTTTGCCTTGGCT
>Ga0209636_10005379_pt1 | contig 13079 bp, 16 predicted proteins | sample DeeMarSWOR152_54_FD_187464 | JGI IMG/M metagenome (GOLD analysis project Ga0209636, IMG submission 187464) | Marine sediment microbial communities from White Oak River estuary, North Carolina - WOR-1-52-54 (SPAdes) (version 2) | ecosystem: Environmental > Aquatic > Marine > Intertidal zone >...
ACAGATTTTCCGTAATCAGAAGGGGTTAACCCCACCAGATGCAATAGATATAATGCTTATGGAAGCTGTTAAAGCTTTGATGATGTAGTAACTAGAAAGTCCACCGGGTTGAGTCTTTAATTAGACTTAATTTCACCATTAATTTTTCTAATCCAGAGCTTAAATGCAGTTATATCTTATATAGTCTCTGTAGTTGCTCAAACAGTTGAGGATGACGTAGAAAGACTGTTAATAAGCATACAGACTCACTAATTATGTTCAGTTTATCTAGATCAATTTGACTTGAAATGTCTGCAACAGATTTGTTTGTCTTAGTCTTTTCCAATATCTCCACATCAGTTTGGTACATAAGCTCATATAATTGCCTAAAGAAGTTGAAAGAATCGGTTTTTTCAACTCTAGGTACTTGGAGTAGTTCGCTTATTATAATATTATAAAATTCTGAGAATTTTTTTACACGATCAGTATTGTTTTCTATCTTTTTTTCTTCTGGACGAGGGACAAATATATTTGCAGTCCGCGAGTATAATTTTTCGGTCTGACGGCTGCCCTGGGTCATACGATGGCCTGAGACTTTCACAAGATTAGCCTTTTCCAATTTCTCTAAATGTTTATAGATTGTCTTAATAGTATAAGCATAGCTTTTCGTATTAGTATCATAATAAAGTTTGTGTATCTCCTTAACCGACATATGTTTGTTTCGAAGAGTACGCATAATTAGAATATGCTGATAAATCAAATCCTTTTCTTTCTTAGTCACAAATTTGATTGGTTCAGGTTTATAGGTAATAAAATCCTGAATTTCGGTTGATTTTTCAGTTGCTTCATCTTGTGGGTTTTCTGACATGTTCTGTCACTTAAGGTTTTTTTTAGGTATATCCTAAAGCGTGATATACTCTTATTTCATATTTTATATAATTGTATCGCATTGTTATATAATTCACCAAAATGACAACTCTAATATACTGTCTTGTGAACAATTATCAACACAGGTAATTGTTAAATTTTATGTTAATTCACGAATAATTTGTCAAATATCTTACTAAGTCTATAATTAAACCTAAAAAATCTAAAGGTATTATCATACAAAAAGGAATTTGTTAATGGAACCTACATTGTTATACCACTGGATAAGAATGTTATCGACTTCCGATGAGAGTAGACTTAAAAGAGTCATATAATGCTAATGAAGTGGAGAAATAGTTTGATAAAGAGGAAAGCACTGAAATACGGAGTTTTTGAAGATATAGAAACTGTAAGAAGATATGATAAAGAAACTAGAAAATGGATGCGAAATACGTCAAAAACTTTCGTTTCTATGGTGAAGAAATGGCAAATGAATGAAAATTACGTTCTGGATGTGGGAACTGCGACAGGTCGACTTGCCATTGAATTTTCTAAAAAGATTCCTACCTTGGAAGTGATAGGTTTGGATCTTGCTGAAGTGGCATTAGTGGTGGCTAGGGAAAATGTCCAAAAAAGTGAAATCCCTTTGAATATTTCCTTTAAAAAAGGTGATGCGGAGGATATGCCCTTTGAGGATAGTATATTTGATTTGGTAATCAGCAATAATACCCTTCATTTGATAAAGAATCCATTAAAGATGTTTAATGAAGTTCATCGTGTTCTTAAACCCACAGGCAGATTCATCATCACCGATTATAAGAGGTCTTGGTTAGGAATATTCTGGAACCATATCAGAGCATCATATTCTCTGAAAGAGATAACAGATTTATTGAACCAATCGAACTTGCAAGAGTGGGAAGTAAAGGAGTCTCTCTTATCGCTGAATATATATTCTAAAGTGTAATTAATCGTTATTATAACAGAAAGATATTGTGGTAAGTTAAATGACTAGAGAAAACGTTGAAAGAATCCAAAAAAAACTAACAACGATGACCAAAAAGTGGTGGTTTTTTCTCCTATTTCTTTTCATACAATTTATTCCACCATTTGTATCCAAAGGTTATGATGTCTCCAAAACAGGAGAAATAATTGGTAATATTCTCAATAATGCGGTCATATCCTCTCTAGATTTTCTATATCCAATTTTTAAAATTATTCCCATATTATTGATCATTTCGATCTTCCTTTTCAAAGATAGAACGATAAATCTGTTTAATGTTTATGTAGCTATTTCTTATGTTCTCTTTGCATTTCTTCAAAGTGTTGCCTTCACTGAACAACATGGGCTTGCGATCATCACAAGTAATCTTATTATGTTCCTTATCGTTGCCACTTTTTGGTTTTGGGAAGCAATTGCCAAGGAGAATGACTTTACTACCCAAAATTAGCAAATTTGGAAATATTGGGTGGTTCCATTAGCATTCTTGGCACTTTGGATGCCCGTGAATTCCGACACACTAATGCCAGATTTTGATCTGATTTACTTATTGACAAATATAGCTGGTCTTACTTTTTGTATGATGACCCCAGTGTATCTTGCAATACTTACACTATATCACCCTAAGGTTAACATAGCAACCCTAAGGGTTACAAGTCTTGCTGGAACAATTATCGGTTTATATAATATGTTGTTGAATTTTCTTATTAACCCTAGCGTTCTTTGGTGGAACGGGGTATTACATATACCCTTGTTAATCATATCTGTCTATGGTTTAATATTATCGTTTCAAAAAGACTAAGAGAAGAAAGAGATTGAAAATGCTACTTTCCACAAGAAGATAAATAATGATAGGATTAGGGCACCTATGAAGAAGGAAAAACCCCCTCTCGAGATAAAGATGTTAATAATTTGTGAAATCATTTACGGTCTTTCTGTCTGGGGGGTAGCATTTTATTTCTGGTTACTTAATCCAAATTTTGAGTTTTGGCAAATTACCATAATTTTTTGGTCTATTGTACCTTATTCCCTCGCTTATTTTATATGGATAGGAGAGAAACGGGTCTGGAAGGTAGCGTTGATAATCGCAATTATTCTTATTCCAGGAAGTGCTGGATGGTGCTTTCTACGCAACAGTTGGACAGGTTTAGTTGATATAATCTGTAATATACCTATCATTTTTCTATTAACAAAACCAAAGGTAAAGGATTTTTTGAAAGGCAAAATTAAGGACTAGAATGAGGAAATACTCATTGTAAAGGAAAAAACTTGAAAAATAACGATCCTCCTGAGGATGAGGCAATCAAGGTTGTACAGCGTCAAGATTGTCTTTTGATGTATCTTAAAATGTGATATTATCATTCTATCTCTTATTTTATATTTGTTGTAACGCAATGTTATATGATTTACCCAAATAGTAACTCTAATATACTGTTTCGTAGACTGTTATCAATATAGGTTACCAATATAAATTCAGAATAATTTATTCAAATCTCCAATTAGGTTGATTGATTGAATTCAAAACAGAAATAAAAAAAGAGAATAAGAAAAAAACAAATGAAAATTGTGAGATTGGAAAAAACTGGCCTGAAGGTCTCATTAAATACATTCATATATAGTAATTCCCCTCTTAAGGTACTAGTAAAGAATTATACCTTTTCCATTAAGTAGCTTTTACACTAGAAAAGGCAGACAAGAATGGTCTTTCTTATGTTGTACAACTATCTCCTTGAAATCCAGCAAGACTGGCCTTTTTCTAGTTTATCCCGAAAATATCCTAAAGTGTTTATAAGTATTTGGCGTAATTCTCAAAGTGACATTTTAGAGTTGAGAGGCGAAACAACCACCCTTGAAAGAGCGATCTCAGACATTGAAAACGAACTGGGAACCATTATTAATATCTTCTCAGAACTTAACAATGTTCAACTAGTTTTAAAACCGCGTAATAATTTTCAATACCCATTAGGCTCAATTCTTAACCATTATGACTGTCTTGAACTCCAACCTGTCAGGTATTTCGCTGGACGTGAAATTCGCAATATTTTGATTACACCTGATGCTGTCGGGTTAATCCTAGACAAGATACGGAAAAAGATTCCGGAAATCAAAGTAAAAGTGTTAAAGCTTGCTCCTTTGAAGAAGATCGACGGTCTCTATCCCCTTTATTTCCATTTACCTCTAGATGATCTAAAACAAGGTTTAACCCTTAAACAACTAAAAGCACTGACCCTTGCTTTTAATAGCGGCTATTACGAGTTACCCCGCAAGATTTATCTAATAAATCTTGCAAAAGAGATGAACATTCATCGAAGAACCTTTGAAGAACATCTTCGTAAAGCAGAAAAAAAGGTTATGACTTATTTAATTCCCTCCCTGTTGTTGTAATTGGATTGTTGTAGTGAATGTTTAGCTCAAGAGGCTGATCTAGTTCAGAATTCTGAGATGATTCAATAGTTTAATTATTGAATTCTTAATTGTTGTGTTTCTATTATTAGACTAATAGTAATAAAGAATAAAGGATGGATGCAATGTGTAAACTTTTTGAATCAAAAAAAGCTTTAATTACTGGAATAAGTTCGGGCATCATCTTACAACATTATATTAAATTCAAGAGGGAATATGTTATTGGGGTCTATTATGTTATACCAAGAAATCTTCATGTCCATGGAAAAAAATTAAGCAATTATTTATCGTTAATATAATAAGGTTCTCAATCAAGGCAGCAATGCTGCGCCCCTTAAAACGTCTAGGTCAACCGATGTCTCGTTTATTGCCAGATTTAAGCATAGATTATAGACTCTTAACATAATCCAAGTTGTGAGCGTTACAGGATAGTATTTTTTCAACAACTAGCATTAATTTCAAATATTTCTCTTCCATAGGCATATTTTAAACTTTCTTTTCGAAGAGAGGAATAGAGAATCATTAGTGTTATACCCGCATAAGGAGGGTGATACTTTTTATTAAGGGAATGTATTCATATTAGCGTAATGAAAGAGGTTGAAATGCGAACTGGTGTGGGATTATGACTCTTTTGAATAAGCTTTCTTGCCCTCATTTTAATTTTAGGACATTGAACAGGGAGAGGCTGAAGAATAGTCTGCTTTTCTTTAGTCTAGTAAATCTCTGTTGGTTAATATTCCGTACAGGTTCAAAACCCTCAAGAATAGTATATCCGTGCCAGCGGGCAGCTGCGGGTAACATTTCATTCGCATTAAGTACACTTGTTCCACTCTCAATAACTGCTCCTTTCTTTACGACAATTAAGAATTTCTTGACGAAAAACAAGTATGTCATCCTACCAATTCTTATATTTGGAATGATCAGTGGCGAGCTTTTTTGGGGAACACTTACTCCCAATCCTTCTCAGGAAATTCAGCTGACGATTGAATCCAAAAATGCATCTGTTTTTCCAGCATCAGATATCTATGTGTTGAACGGACAAACAACCGCGCATATTAGTGAATTAATCAATCTAATGAGCTTACACGATTTATTCTTTTATAAGTCAAGTGTTATGGGAGAAAACCAGGGATCTAAAGGTTTAATTGCATGTGATAATATTGTATTGCTTAAAATCAATTCACAGTGGGATGAGCGTGGGGGAACCAACACAGATCTCCTAAGAGAGCTTATACAAACCATTGTTGATCATCCAGACGGCTTTATAGGTGAAATAGTTGTAGCTGACAACGGACAAGGTTACGGAAGTATGGATTATACAAAAAACAACGCTGAAAATAACTCACAGTCAACCCAAGACGTTGTTGACATGTTTTCATCTATGTACAATGTTTCAGCGTATTGTTGGGACGATATTAGAGGTAGCGGCGTTGATGAGTATTCCGAAGGAGATATGACCGATGGTTATGTAGTCTATGATACAGCCGATCCAGAAACAGGGATCTACGTCTCTTACCCCAAGTTCAAAACAGAGTTTGGAAGCTACATTAGCTTTAAACATGGTTTATGGAACGGAACTGGATACGAAAATCGATTGAAAGTCATAAATTTACCTGTCCTAAAATCACACTGGACTTATGGAGTCACTGCATCCTTAAAAAACTACATGGGTGTGCAATCGGAAGGTTTGAATGGAGGATTAGCTAATGGACATACAACCGTTGCAACTGGTGGAATGGGCACATTACTGGTAGAATGTGGACTACCAACACTTAATATTATCGATGCAATCTGGGTAAACGCAAACCCCTATCCTGATTTATACTGTGGGCCATCTACAAGCTATTACATGGCCACAAGAGTTAATATGCTTATAGCTGGAGTAGATCCTGTTGCTCTAGACTTTTGGACTGCAAAACATATCCTTGTCCCGACTGCAAGCTCTATCGGATATGATAGAACTCAAACTCTAAACCCAGAAAACACGGAGAAAAGAGGTTTAGAAGAAGCATTTGGCGTTTGGCTAGACCTAACGAAAGATGAATTATTGAGAAGTGACTACAATGTTACTAGTGATGAGAATCGCATGAATATTATAACGAATTCTTCCTCAATAAGTTCTCGCTCAGCAGGCTCGCCAATCTCAGGTTTTGAACTAATATTAACGGTCTTAAGTCTCACAGTGATTATTTTCTTGTTTTCGCGAAGACAAAGAAAATTTAGTCCGCATAAATCATGTTAATTTTATAATAGAAAGAGAAGATACCTATTATTACCCGAAAAGTCTACGTTCTCTCTCTTCTGGTTTCATTGTCAGATCTTCAAACTCCTTTTTGATAAACTCCTTCCCCAGAGCTGTCTCTGTTACTTTTAGATTGTCGGTTAATGAAGGAAAAACTTCAACAATCTTATTAGAAATTACGAGGTAAAAACTCATTCAAGGCTTTATCTTTGGTTGGTTATATCTTGAATCCAATAGTGTTTGGCCATGCGCCCTTGTACACTCCTTTAATAACTTGATTCATCTATGACTTTTCGATTTAGCAATTCATCAAGAACCCACACTATTACAAAGTTCGTTAATTGCAATTGGACCTATTCTTTTTGTTTGGTTTGTTCTTTATTGGAAAGGATGTTTTTATGGTGCGAAGACTAGCTTAAACTTAGTAGAAGCATCGAAAATTAATGCTCCACTCATCGTTGAATGTAAAGTTAATCTCGAATGTTCCCTCCTTAATATGAACATTCATGAATATGGTTTTGTAGTGCTAGGTGAGGTTATCGCTGTTTCAATGTGGGACAAAATCTTACATTTAAAACCAGAGAAGCGATACGCGCTATTAGATCTTACAATTCCCCGTCAAGATGGTTTTTGTACCCTTACTAATAAAATCAAACCAATTCCTGGATTCTCAGAAACAATTCAAATCCATAAAGAGAAAGTGAAACAATACCTTAAGGAGAAATCTTGACTCTTCTATCGATATTCCAGTATTTTCGTGTATTATTAATATAAATGGCTTCAAGCACTTGAAAAATTCCAACAAATTGCTGAATCTTATTCGCAATATTTTGATTACACCTGATGCTATCGGGTTAATTCTAGACAAGATACAGAAATCAACTCCCTTTTGAATCGAACAATTCCGTGAAGGACAGTCTGGCCACCATGACCACCCCCCACCAAACTTACATCCTTTACATGGTTCTTCTTGTGAAGATAACCATTTTAATCCTTTTAGGAATTCATCAAAGTCACATGTGTTATATAAATCTGCCATTAATCTTAATGATTTCGTATTTTCCACATAGGGGAATAATCTCTTGGCAGCTGATATGATCGTTCCTAGGTGATAGTCACACAAAGCACAGTAATATCGTCCGCATCGTGATAGATATTGCGACTCTTTTATCAGCGGTGATCACCTTTCTAAATTAGGAAATCTGAACCTTAAAATGATAATTTTTCTGGTAATTTTCATATTCACTGTAAATCCTGTATGGATCTAAGGGATTCGTAATGATATAGATCTTATAGATTCTAAGAAAATTGGAATAATACTTAAGTAAAAAAAGTGAAGATTGTGCTGAATGATGAATAATATTCGTAGATCAGCTCTTGCTTCCCTTGAATACTCTACTGATGCTAAAACATGGCTGCAAGGTAAGGGGGAGCGTTTTATTAGAAAATTGGGGATTACAGAAGGCCAATCAATACTTGACTTCGGGTGTCGTATTGGCCATTATGTAATACCTACTGCTGTCGTTGTGGGGCCAACTGGACGAGTCTTCGCCCTTGATAAAGACCATGATTCTTTAGATTTTTTAATAAAAAATGCAAAGAAACTCGATTTGGATAATCACATCATTCCGATTAAAACTACAGGAGAGTTGAATATACCCCTAGAGGATGATTGTATTGATGTTGTCCTCTTATATGATATTATTCACATAATTATAGGTATTGATGGCACTCTTAAACCTCTTCAATTGTTATTAACAGAACTATCTCGGGTACTTAAGTCTGGAGGGTTGTTATCCATATCCATATCAGAGGGTCACTTAAGGGAAGTAAATTACACAAAACAAGATATTATTGACGAAATTAACAAGATTTTTACTTATAGGAATCTGTTCAAGGAAGAAATAATGCACTGGGATTGGTTACTCATTGGGCAGGTTGATAATTTTTTCCTTGCTTGAGTTCTACCTTTGATTCAAAGAAAGAAACAAGCAGGTTTTTAGTAAGTTCCTCCTCCTTCTATGACTCAAAATGCAGTCATCTCACCCTTTAACTTCAATGAATGTTCCATTCGTGTTAAAAACATAAATCCTACCACGAGTAGCACAGTCGAAATTACAATTAAGGAGAATAGTTCCCCTGTGAAATCAGTAATAGACATCCCTGCAACAATACTACCCCGAATAATTTTTAATGAATAAGTAAGGGGTATTACTTGCCCAATTATTCTCCCCCATCCTGGTAACATCTCAACTGGCGCAATGGCTCCGGAAAAAATAAAGAATACTGATGTAAGAATGTTTGCGGTATTAGTTCTGTCACGAAGGCTCAGAGTGATGCCATTAACTACCAAACCAACTCCAAAAAGAGAAATAACAGTCATAGCTATCCCTAGAGTTAGAAGTATGATATTCAGATGATAAATTCGAGCTCCAAAAACTAAGGTTCCAGCAACAAGAATGACCAGAAAATCAATTGTTGCATTGAACATAGCAAAACAAACCTGTCCTAGCATATATCCGCGCCGTGATACTGGACTTAAAAACAGTGGTTCGATTGTACCACCCATCCTTTCCCAATAGAACACTCTACCTACCAGAAATACGGTTGCATAAATGTAAACAAAGACTGCTTGACCAATAATTACAAATGTTAGATAATCGACTGATGAATATGAACTAAAAGTCGTTTTAAGTCTTTCAGATCCAAAGATACTATGGTAAAGAATCCATGCAGCAGCCATTGTCATAAAAGGGAGAAAAAAACGGAGAGCAAAGCTCGTTAAAGAGAATATCCGATAAAAGGCTATAAGATTATATCGTGCTGTTGCAATAATTACTCGAATGTGTTTTTTCAAGATTCCTTTCCTCCTAGAACATCGTTAGATTGGCATGTCGTTTGATATGTTTTTCAACACATTTTAGGAAAACTAAACAGAGACCAATAAGACAAAACATCATAAAAATGAGAATGCTTAGTTCCCAAACGATTGATTCTAAAGTTAATGATCCTAATAACGTTCCACGTACTATCAATAACACATAAGTGAAAGGAATGGTAATAGCAAGTACTTGAAGAACCTTCGGAAGGTATTGGATCGGAAAAATGAGTCCTGAGAGAAACTGCATTGGTTCTTGAATAGCTGTGGCCCACATCCCCCCTAGCCTACTTGCTATAAAGAATGTTTCAAAGAACATCCCTAACGCAATGAGAACTAAAAACGAAACAAAAAGAGACACAACAACTGCAACCCAAGAGACAATGTTTAATTGAACATTTAGAAGAACCACTGCAATCACAAGCCCTGCTATAAACCAAAGAAAATTCGATGCTCCTGCTAGTGCGGTTCCTGTTATTATTCCCATTCGCGAAGCAGGTGACAAGAAAAGAACTTCCAAAGTACCTCCCCATCGTTCCCGGAGAAAGAAGGCGCCGCCGAAAATTGATGCATTAACGAATAGCATCCAACAAACCTGACCAGAAAGGGTGTAGCCAACAAGATTAATTTGTGCATTTGATACTTTGATAAATTGTAAAGAGATCTCTCCAAACTGGAATGGAATGTAGAGAAAATAAAACTGGAGACCCCATGTGAGGGGAAGTACAAAATTCCAGATTAGGTTTTGGGGGCGAAAGAACTCACTTTTTACCCAACGAGTCATTTGAGCCTTAACTACCCTAGAAAATCCCATTTAAATCACCCTGCTTGGTCAATTATCTGAATGAAAACATCCTCTAAAGACGGTGTATGTCGTTTTGCTTCAAAGATCTGAACATTGGGTTTCTCTAGAAGAAAACGTAATGTGGATGAAATTTGATCCTCTGTTATTGTTTCATATAATATATCCCAAACAGGTTTACTTGAAGCTTTGTAATTAGAATTAACATCAATTTTAATACTTTGGACACCAGGAAATGTTTCGATTTCTTGTAATTGTGACTTTTTAGCTCCTCCTACAACTACATGAATTTTTGGATTAATCTGAAACTTATTCTTTAGATTTATTGGAGTCTCAATGGTCAAAAGTTGACCTTGGTTAATGATCCCGATTCTATTACAAAGCTCATCCGCCTCGTGAAGGTAATGTGTCGTAAGAAGGACGGTCATTTTTTCTTGCCTCACCTTCTGTTGTACTAATTCTCTTAGCTCTCGTGCTACATGCACATCCAGTCCTAATGTCGGTTCATCTAGAAATAGGACAATTGGGTCATTGAGAAGGGCACGTGCAATTTGTAATCTTTGTCTCATCCCCTTGGAATACTGCTCCACTGGAGAGTCTGCCCGCTCCAGAAGTCCTACATTCCCTAATAATTCGTCAATCTTGTCTTTGAGCCCAACTTTTGGTAGATCATATAAATCAGCAAAATATCGCAGATTTTCACGGCCTGTCAGTCGGAAATAAAGCATTCGTTCGCCTCCAGCTGCCATATTCACCAATGGTCGTACTTTATGGGCATCTTTGACTACATCGTACCCTGCAACCGTTGCATTTCCACTTGTTGGGTAGAGTAGTGTGCAAAGGATTTTTGTGGTCGTTGTTTTACCCGCTCCATTCGGCCCAAGGAGACCGAACATTTCACCTTTATAGATCTCAAAGTTTATGTCTTCTAATGCAGTAACAGTTTGTTTTTTTGATCTCAATAGACGTGTACGTTTTTTTGTTTGGAATACTCTCCTTAGGCTTGACGCTGATACCATAACACTCATTATTTGACATCTCATCTTCCGTAACGTTACGATATTAGTTACGATACATTATTTAAAAAACCTTTTTTATGGGCCTTTTTGAAAGAGTATGGAAGAAATGAACATACATAAGGTATTAGAGGATTCTACTAGTGCTGCTATATTAGCTCAAATTTCACGATATAGTGGTTCGATTTCAGCCAAAGAAATATCTAGAAATATTGACATCCCTCTGACCACGGTCTATGGTCATTTAAAAACGCTCGAGGAAAATGGTTTCATTGTTTCAACCGAAGAACGAGTAAGAAATCTGAGTAAAAAAGTATGGCAACGTACTTCAATAAGTATTGAACCTCAGGATTCTCGTGTCCTTAATCAACACTATCAACAGACTTTTAATCGGGATCCTCAAGTTATTGCTTCTTATATGCAATTTCTTAACGCACTTCTAAGAGAAAATTTAGTAAAACTAAAAGAAATTGCCCCTAATGCTTTTGAAGAATTTCAAAAAAAGTCAGAAGTTCCTGTGTATGTCAAGTTATATGGTTTGACACGTGATGATTATATATTTGTTTTGAATAAAATTATGGAATTACGAGAAGAACTTTATGAAAGGGCAATGAATAGGGGAGAAAAGGAATATCAGAGAACAAAAATGTTACCAAAAGAAAGGTATCTAGTGTCCTTACTTGCTTTTCCTGAAATGGATGATTTTAAAGAATCCAAACCCGTATTACAATAGCTCTTCTCAAATCTAGAGATTTTAGAGTGGGTGATTAACCTCTTTTAACTGACTCTGTTTCATTAATGATTTCATTTTCATTTGGTTCATCTTAAATTCTCCAAAGAATTAAAAACAACAGCCTCTTAACGGACTCACTCTTATCAATAATAGATGGTCTTGAAGAAAATGACGAATTATGAAATTAAACTAAAAATTACAGATATTCTTGGCGATGGAACGTGTCCTCGTGGTCATAAAGTAGGAGAGGTATTTTCTTTTCCAGAAGATATCGGTAAACTATGTCAATCAGCTTATCATTCTATTTATCCTACTATTAGAGTGATGCAATCAGGTGGGAGTTTTCCTTGGTTTAAGGATCGCAACACACACTCAAGATGTTGCCCTGATCCGAAACGACCAGTCATTATTGAAATTTCTCGTGATGTAATTTCAGAAAGCTGAAGGACACATATGAAGAGGGAGAATTTTCTTCTTTAGAAGCTTTTCAATAAAAAAAGTGCTTAAATATGTGTATTCTCACATTGTTGATTTTAAGTTCTTAGAAACAAAGACGTCGAATACGAGCTTACCTCTATTTCCATGTTGAAAGATCTTGTTGTACAGCCTCAAGGAATGAGTCCTGAAATTGTTGCAGTTCTGAAGACGGCTGGGGTCTTGTGATAGTTGTTCCTAGAGGTTGAAAACGATAAATCCGACCAGGAGTCTCAATGATCAGATAGATATAATATTCTCTGCCACTTTTTTTTGTTTCCCAGCGAATAGTTGTGATTTCATGTTTAGCAATCGTTTTACTTCGATGTAATTTCCAGAATCTATGACCAATAACGACTGTATGATTCCCAAAAATTACTGTAAACCGAGCAAAGAAGATAACACTAAGAACGATGCAAAAACACACACAAAAAGCAAGAAATAGAACTGATAGTAAATTTCCTTCCCCCTGAATGTACTCCACTAGAGTAATTCCTAAGAATGCTGAGGAACCAAGGACCAACACAAGTGAGATAAACTTTGGCCCTTTTGTATGTATTGGTGAGTGAATAATAAATTTAGTCTTATCATCACACTCTTTTCTTTCAAAGGAGAACTTATGTTTATTAGGCACTGTGGTCTTCTTCTTTCACTTTATTTGGAGCTTTTCTTATCCATCATCTTTTGT
>Ga0209636_10005380_pt1 | contig 13079 bp, 7 predicted proteins | sample DeeMarSWOR152_54_FD_187464 | JGI IMG/M metagenome (GOLD analysis project Ga0209636, IMG submission 187464) | Marine sediment microbial communities from White Oak River estuary, North Carolina - WOR-1-52-54 (SPAdes) (version 2) | ecosystem: Environmental > Aquatic > Marine > Intertidal zone >...
ATTATACTATAAAATATGGGCATTGTCCTAAAGTGTTACTAACGTCTCTAAACGAGAACAAAGCTGCTTAATCCTGCGTCATTGCAAGCGAAGCGCAGCAATCTCAACTTTTTTTCTTATTCTTATGAGATTGCCACGCTCCCTATGGTCGCTCGCAATGACAATGGAACCCAGTTTCTCGCGATGACAATGGAACGTAGCGCAAAGACAATATAACTTAGCTGCTCACAATGACATAAGGGAATGAACGGTCCAGGTTTTTCTATCCAAAAAACTTCAGGACAAAGTCTATTTCTCGATCGTTTTGCTAATCTTGGCCCAGGTGTCGCGCAGGGATACTGTGCGGTTGAAGACAGGTTTTCCTGCCGAAGAATCGGTGGTGTCAACGCAAAAATATCCCAGCCTTTCAAACTGATAGCGGCTTCCCGGTGCTGCACCTTTTAAGCTTGGCTCAGCTTTGCACGATGTTAGTGTCTCCAACGACTTCGGATTCAAGTTAGATTTATAATCAGTCCCCTCTTCTACTTCGCTGGAATCTCTTTTTGTGAAAAGATTATCGTATAAACGCACTTCAACATCAAATGCATGGCTGGCTGAAACCCAATGCAATGTGCCCTTTACTCTGCGCCCGTCAGGAGAACCGCCGCCTCGTGTTGCCGGATCATACCTGCAATGCAGTTCGACCACTTCACCTGTTTTTTTGTCCTTGATCACATCCTCACAGGTGATGAAATAGGCATAGCGCAAGCGCACTTCTCGACCGGGTGCCAGGCGGAAAAATTTCTTAGGCGGCACCTCTAGAAAATCATCCTGTTCAATGTAGAGAACTCGCGAAAATGGAACTTTCCTCGTTCCCATGCCTGAATCCTCCGGATTATTGACAGCGTCCAGTTCTTCCTCCTTATCTTCAGGATAGTTAACAATGACCACTTTAAGCGGCCGCAACACCACCATAACTCGCTGAGTTGTCTTGTTTAACTCCTCACGAACACAATTCTCAAGCTGAACCAGATCAACAATACTGTTAGCTTTTGCTACTCCGATAATATCGCAGAATTGCCTGATAGACTCTGGAGTATAACCGCGTCTCCTCAGCCCCGACAGAGTGGGCATACGCGGATCATCCCATCCACTCACACGCCTCTCTTCCACAAGTTCCAGAAGTTTACGCTTGCTCATAATAGTATGGCTGAGATTGAGGCGGGCAAACTCTATCTGCTGGGGATGATGAACCTTCAATTCATCAAGGATCCAATCGTACAAAGGACGATTATTCTCAAACTCTAAGGTGCAAATAGAGTGTGTTATCCCTTCAATCGAATCTGAAAGACAATGGGTGAAATCATAAGTAGGATAAATGCACCACGCATCACCTGTTCTGTAGTGAGTTTTCTTACGAATACGATAGAGCGTTGGATCACGCATTAATAAATTAGAAGATGCCATGTCGATCTTTGCCCGCAAAACGCGAGAACCATCCTCGAATTCTCCGGCTTTCATGCGCTCGAACAGATCCATGTTTTCCTCGACGGATCGTTTTCGGTATGGACTCTCTTTTCCAGGCTTCGTCAATGTGCCGCGGTATTCTCTTATCTCGTCCATACTCAAATCGCAGACATAAGCCTTTCCCTTTTTTACTAACTCGACAGCATAGTTATAGAGCTGCTCAAAATAATCAGATGCATGATACAACCGGTCTTCCCAATCAAACCCAAGCCATCTAACGTCTCCCTTTATCGATTCCACATACTCCATCTCTTCCGTCTCTGGATTTGTATCGTCAAAGCGCAGGTTACATAGCCCTTTATAATCAGCGGCAAGACCAAAATTGAGGCAGATAGACTTGGCGTGTCCGATATGAAGATATCCATTCGGCTCAGGCGGAAACCGGGTATGGACCCGGCCTTTGTATTTATTGGTCTTCAGGTCATCATCAATAATATCTCTGATAAAATTTGATTTCGTCTCTGGTTTATTCATTTATCGATGCCTCTCATTCGCTTTATTACTTTTTCTTTACCCAGAAGTTCCATCGTCTCAAAAAGCCCGGCTCCTTTCGTTTTCCCGCTTATAGCCATGCGAGTCGGATGGATAATATCCGCAGCTTTAAGCTCTCTCTCCTCGGCAATATCGCGGCATATTTTTTCTATATTCTCGTGGGAAAAAACTTCCAGCCCATCCAGCCTATCGGCAAATATCCTAACGTTATCTTTATTCTCCTCTTTATCAAGGTATTTCCTTTTGCCTTCTTCATCCATCGTAAAATCATCTTTAAAAAACCAATCGGCAAGATCCCCAAATTCCCTCAAAGTCTTTATCCTTATTTTATACAGGTCCACAAGCTTTGAGATGTAATCATCTGTCACCCCGGATATATCAAAACCTGCAGTCAAAAGCTGATCCTTGATAAGCGGCAGGAGTTCTTCTGTCTTTTCTTTCATTATATACTCGCCGTTCAGCCACCTTAACTTTTGAATGTCGAATTTTGCTTGGACATCACTCATATCGCTTATATCAAACAACTTCACCGCCTCATCCAGGGATAGAACCTCGCGGTCTTCACCGGGAAACCATCCCAAAAGTATAAGATAATTCGCGAGAGCCCCGGGCAAAAATCCCTCATTCTTATATTCCTCAACTGAAACACCACCATGCCTCTTAGAGAGTTTCGCTCCGTCTTGACCCAAGATAAGCGGCATATGTCCGAATTTTGGTGGCGTAAGCTCCAGCGCCTCGTAAAAAAGTATCTGTTTGGGCGTGTTGGATATATGATCATCTCCTCTCAGAATATGGGTTATCTCCATATCGTTATCATCGACAACACAGGAGAAATTATATGTGGGAGATCCGTCGGATTTAATCATGACCTGGTCTTTTATATCATCTGTATTAACGGCTATCTTACCGTGTATCATGTCATCGACTTCTATCTGGCGGCCTTTTCCCACTTTGAAAATTACGGCCTCCCCTTCCTTGTAAGCCTTCCCCTTGGCAAGTATATCTTCAGCTTTTTCTCTATAGATATCAAACCGCTGGCTCTGGTGAAGAGGCTCTTCATCCCAGTCGATTCCCATCCATCTCAGGTCCTCAAGAATCTCATCGAGAAACTTTTTACTAGACCTGATCTTATCAGTATCTTCTATCCTGAGCAGGAATTTGCCGCCAGTATGCCTGGCATAAAGCCAGTTAAAAAGCGCAGTCCGCGCACTTCCCAGGTGCAAAAATCCAGTCGGGCTTGGCGCAAATCTTACTTTAACCATGATAATTGCCTAGGTAAACTGCGTTAATTCTACAACTATTAGGTCTCATCTACCACATATAACATAGCAAAATTTCAGGGTCAAACATAACAGATGAAAATAATATATAGCTAACTAAAATACTAAGAGCGACGTATTCCAAATCCGACGCCCTCGGAAATAGAGGCGAAAATGTCGTGAAAATAATTATTTAAGGACATATTGTTATCTTAAGTATAAAAGTGACGGTTGTTGTTGCATTGTTTATACAATACTCGAAAAGCTCTTGAATGTACTGTAGGGATTACAGAAACATGCGTCTCTCCGTCGAAAATCACTGCGGTGAGTTCAAAAAGATTCGAATGAATAGGGGAAAATGTAAATCTTAGTCAATCAATAGCAGGCAGTTTTTACTGAAAAAAAGAAAATTATGAAAGTTATGAATCTCTGACCCCATTATTTAATGGGGCCGAGATAGCGGTCGAGCCAGGCCAGGGTTTCCTTGATGAATTCGTTTCTGGGAGGGATATGGTCAGTTTCGTACAACTTCAGTTCCTTGTGTTCATACGGAGTTCCTAGAAGGTCAAACATAGGCTTTATTGATGTATCATATTTGAAGAACGAGTCGTATCTACCGTTTATCATCAAGGTTGGAGTCTTCACTCGGGTCACATAATTAATGTCATTTGCTTCAGGACGGGGACGAGGATTGATAAAGTCAAATCCTCCCGCCAGCATAACGCTTGCTTTAAGACGCTCCTCCACCGCCGGGATGATCGCCCCGAGCTGTCCTCCCCAACTCATACCATAATAGGCAAGCTTGTTTCTGTTAATATCCTGACGGGTTTCCAGATAATCGATGCATCTTTTGAAATCTTTCATCAATTGAATCAGGTATTCCGTAAACTGATAGGAATTGTTATTGTATCCAAGGGCGAGTGGAATCAAAGCATTATCTGCGCGTTCCATAGTTCCTTTATAGACAGGATAGAGGGCAGCCCGACCATTTTTCACTATAAAGGAAAGGAAAACCTTAAATTCCGCATCGCTTTCAAGTTCTTTACACGAATTTCGAAATATCGCTTGTTCGCCAGGAAAATATATGACAGTCTGATAGGGTGGCTTAATGTTTTTGGGAAGAAAAAGAATGGCGATTATCTGTTCACCTCCATAGGCAGCATCAAAGGTTATTCGCTCTTGAATCCAATCTTCAGAGCTTTCGTCCCTCGATTCCACGCGCGCGTTCAGCTCAGTTTTATCGTAAGAGAATTGCTCTTTGTAAACCTGAAAAATAGAATCCGGAACCGGCTTTTCTTTGTAAACATCTATAGTTTCACCATATTCTACCATTTGAAATGCTGATTCGGGGAGTTCCTCAGGATCAAGATAGAGAGCACACCGGAATCCATTTTTAGAAGAACGGTCAAAGGGAGAAGCTTGGCTCAAATCCCTGAACATGTAGGTGTTATCGTTCCAGGCACCGCCCCTGATCAATCTTCCTTTCTTTGTTTGATTCCAGCACCATTCTCTCACATTCCCTGCCATATCACAGGCGCCATAGGACGTGTTGCCTGCAAGACTCCCAACCGGAACAGGACCTTTGCCCTGAAAATTACTGAAAGGAGCAAAAATAGCGTAACCCCCAGCTTGGGGCCATAGGATCATAGGAGTGTATTCGCCTCTGGCAATACCCCAATGATGTCCTGTGGGCAGGCTTTTCCCTACAAATTCTGCATAGGCTGCTGCTTCGTACCAGCTGATTCCTGAAACAGGATAATCACCCTCTCCCTCGGGATAATCTCCTGCCTCCCATATGGCAGGACCAGGCCTACCTGTTTGATCCACAAATTCTGCCACGGCTTCTTCCCAGGTCAGGGCCCTTCCATCCTTGATAAATTTATTTTTCCAGTATTCCCTGTTTCTGTATCCGCCCCTGTCTATGAATTCTTTGTATTGCTTATTTGTGACTTCGTACCTGTCTATAAAGAAATCATCCAATTTCCCAAGTTCCGTTTCCGCTCCCGTTACCCGCACCATGCCCTCTGGGATGCTTCCTTTCTCGTCTAACGCTCTCATAAGATCATAGGGAAGAAACGGATTGCCACCTGCGTCCCAAGTGGAAGACGCGGCCACGACTGTCTCATAGCCTTCTTTTTCTATTTTCCATCTTAAGATTCCAATAGGCATTCTTATCTTTTCGATAGGCGAAACTCCCAGATATTCCCATTCACTGTCTGGAGCCTTGTATTCTTTCATATATATATCTGCACCCGGAGGCTCTGTTTTGATGTTTATGTTCAAGGAACATCTTGAAAAGAGCTCGGCAAGCTTGGGATCATTCGGAATGTATTTTTCTGCCTGTTCCGCAAGTCTGTAAGGCTTGGTGAAATCTCGCCAATCTTCTTCAACAAGCCGTTCGACCTCTGGGAGGATCTCTTCCCTGGCCCAGCGGATATTGGCCTGGCGGTTGAAGAACCAGACAGCAACAAGGCAGACGACAAGGACCATACTAACTGCTGGGACTGCGATCCGTGGCTTGCGCATGCGGCGAAGGAGTGTCCGCAGGTTAAATGCTCCTAATTCCTCTGCCCGCAGAACATCCTGATATTTCTTCAGGTCTTTTAACATCTCTGCTGCTGATGAATAGCGGGATTCGGATTTTTTCTTTAAGGCGCGATTTATGATTTGCTGGAGTTGGGGGGGAAGATCGCGCTTTATTTCTTTGAGTGGTTTCGGCTCCTCATGCACAACAGAATAAAGGACGGATGCTTCACGATCTCCTATAAATGGTAATTTGCCGCTTAACATCTCATAAAGAACAACACCCAGAGACCAGATGTCAGAGCGCTGGTCAACTTCTTTGCCTCTCGCCTGTTCGGGAGACATGTAAGCCACGGTTCCCAGAGTTGTCCCTTCTCTGGTAAGCAGAGTCCCCCCTTTGACCTTAGCCAGCCCAAAATCCATGATCTTGGCCTGACCTTTATCTGTGACCATGATGTTGGCGCTTTTTATGTCTCTGTGGATAATTCCTTTCCTGTGTGCTTCCTCAAGACCCTCTGCCACCTGTACGGAAATATTCATGGCTTCATCAATTTCCAACGGGCCTTTCTCTATTTTCGACCTTAGTGTCTGCCCCTCAACATGCTCCATAGCGATGAACGATTTCCCTCTCTCTTCATCGATTTCATGGATTGTGCAGATATTGGGATGGGACAGGGCTGCTGCAGCTTGAGCCTCGAGCACAAACCGTTCTCTAACCTCTTCATCCTGGATCAATTCTGGAGGCAAAAACTTGAGGGCAACGCTTCGTTTAAGCTTGGTATCCTCGGCCTTGTAGACAATGCCCATTCCCCCTCTGCCTAAGACTTCAATGATCTTATATTTGCCGGCAAGTGTGGTTCCCGGAGGTAATTCCTCCATGGGTCTCAGGATGGTCCTGGTCTGTGAGATGAAGATTTCCTCTGAGGGCTGAATGGGTGTCCCGCATTTGCTGCAAAAGCGGGAGTCATCCGAGATATCTGCCTGACACTTTGGACATTTCATGGCTTATCCTCCCCTTTACATCATCGGCAAAAGAATATCAATTAATCTGGAAATAGTCAATAAATTCTTTGCTCCTATATGACGTATTTATGAACAGTTATTTTCATTCTTATTTGCTCATGGAATGAAATTCAATGGCTAGTGAAAGCGGCGCATAATGCATATATTTAACGACATTGAAGGTTGTAACAATATCATTACTACCAGAAATATAATTTCGTATAAGTTGGTGGATCGCCATTTGCGAAGAAATTATCTGTAAATTATCGATAAGATTGGCTATTATTTCTTTTGTACCGTTTTTAAACTCCGGAGACGATTGATGGCAAAGGCCAGTTCAAGCCCCCTGAATTTTGCGAAGTGGCCCGATATTTTTTCACTTATAATATCAAGACCTTCTTTTTCCAAATCAATCATAAGGAGGTCAATTATCTCTTTAAGCGGAGTTTTTCCGTCAATATATTTTTTTAGGTAAACAAGCGCTTGTCCAATGGCTTTTGTCTGGGATAATTCAACAAGTTGCTCAACGTCAGTAAGATCAATAATGGTTTTTCCGAAGTTTAGCCTGTAGACTTCCGATGCATAAATACTTTTTTTGCCATAATAATTATAGGGATCAATGCTTTCCGGAACAGGTATCCTTTCTTTAAGATTGATGGAATACTCCTCATCTTCGCTTGCTCGTTTTGCAGGGGATAATCTTGAAATCTCCTGGGCTTTTTCAGTGACATCCTCCGGCACATACTTAATCATCTGAATCACTTTATCAGATACATCAAAATAGTCACCTGCTCCTCCGAGAACAAGAATGGAAGATATGTCTCTTTCAGAAAAAAGCTGTTTTGCCTTATCAATAAAAGTCGTGATTGGCTCGTCCTCTTTGTGAACAAGTTTCTGCATTTTTTGATCTCGAATCATGAAATTGGTAGCACACGTATCTTCATCCATTAATAGCACTTTGGCGCCAACCTCGATTGCTTCTAAGATGCTTGCGGCCTGGGAAGTGCTCCCGCTCGCATTTTCTGTTGAAAATGCAGTTGTATCTTTCTCCAGAGGCAGATTTTTAATAAACGTTGATATATCTACTTTTTCAACATATCTTCCGCTATAGGAACGGACTTTAATTGTCTGAGGATCGGATACGCATTTCTCTCTGCCGTCACCAGGGATATGGTTATATATTCCTAATTCAATCGCATCCAGCAAGGTAGATTTACCATGATATCCCCCTCCGGCAATCAATGTTATTCCCTTGGGAATCCCCATTCCTCTTATCTTACCTGTATGAGGAAATTCGATTTCTACCTGTAAGCTTTCCGGCGAATGGAAAGAAACTGCTAGTTTCTGATCCAACGGCTTATCACTGGTCCCGCTTTCTCGAGGCAAGATCGCACCATCTGCAATGAAAGACACCAGTCCTAATGATCCAAGCTGCGATCTGAGAAATTCTGCATCCTCGGCTGTTTTCATATGTTGCTTAAGACTATCCATGTTTATGTTTTCTTTAAATAAAGCAAGTTTAACAATCTCAGGCAATTCGACGAAGAACATCTTTTCTGCAACTTCGGAATTGATCCTTCTGCCGGAAGCCGGAAGGCCTAAGAAAAATCGAACTTCAATAAATTTACTATTTATGATAACAGAGCTTCTTTCCAGAATAGCCTGTCCAGGCTCATCTAGTGTGATTATTCCGCTGTACCCTGTTCCTCTTCTCCCTTTTGATATTTTTGCAGTTGCTTTAAAAAAATTCCGGGCTAAAAAGTCACGAAAAGCTACCTCTTTGGTTTTTGAATCAATAATGCCAGGCGGAGCGTTAACATAATCATATTCAACCTGCACGCGATATATTCCAGTATGAGGAGGAGCGTATGGATCTTTTGGAATTTGATCAATAAAGAGCATAAATCCTGGACAATCATATTCTCCCTTAAGTGATTGATAGGCTCCATAATCTTTATTGTCTATTGATTTAAGTTTTGATTTAAGGACATATATGTTTTGCATGTCATTATTCCTCAAACTTAATTTTTTCCCGTAATGGATGTTTATTATATTTCCCCGCTGCCGGAGGCAGGACGAAATATAATAAATACATTATAATAGTATTTAAAAAGAATTAAAAAATTAATACTGATATTTTTTTCCTTAAAGTCTAAAAATGATGAAAAGCCCGATGGGAAGAAAGATTTTTATCCTGATCATCGCAGTCCTCTGCGCTCAAACACTGCTAATAGCCCTTCCGGAAAAGAATGAATTTGAAATAGCTCATTTTTCCTTGGATATCGAGATAATCCCAGACGAGCATCGGCTGAAGGGAGAGGCAAAGCTTAGAATTCGCTCTGGAATCAAACGCCTAATATCCTTTGATTTCTACCTTCGCCCTTCTCTTCGAGTCAGATCAGTCAAGGATGAGAAAGATAATCCTCTTGTTTTTTCCCAAAATAAGGTCAAAAGAATCTTCCCCAATTCCGAAACAAGCCTTGTCCGTATAAACTTACAACAGGAGCTGCCCAAGGGGGAAACAGTCGAAATCACGGCTTCTTACGACGGAATATTTTACATGCCCTCTGATTTTAATCCGAAGGAGAGGCGATACAACAGAGCCTTTTCCACGGTAACCAAGCAAGCAACCTGGCTTCGCCCTGTCCAGCTCTGGTATCCCTATATCGCTCATAAGTCTATGCCGCTGACCATAAAGGCTAAGGTGCCCCCAGATTGGACAGTTATCACCAACGGAGAATTGGAGAGTACCGCCGAAGAGAACGGGAAGAAGATTTTCGTCTTTCAAGAAGAAGAGATCTCGAGCTTAGACATTTTCCTGTTCGCAGCTTCATATATTTCAAAAATCAAAACAACCGGTGATTTTCATATAACGGCTTACTTCTTCCCTCATCACAGAGACTTTCTTGATCCATACATCGAGAAAACTGAAGAAATCCTCAGTTTTTACACTCAGAAATTTGGCGCACCTGACGCAGAGAAATTCAATATTATTGAAATCGGGATGGGCTATGGCACTGGCACCGGTGCTCCCTTTGGCTACGGCATTTCTTCCCATCTAATCAACCTTGATTTTCCTCTGATTCCCCACGAGATCGCGCATCTATGGTGGGGCGAGACAGTCTCTGACAACCTAGGAGAGGACACCTGGCTTCATGAAGGGCTGGCCACTTTTTCTGACTATTGTTACCGGTTAGAAAAAGCGCCTGATAAAAGAGCAAGGAGAGAAGTGTTATTCGGCTTGCTTAATAAAGCCATTCCCGTCGGCAATCCCAAGACTCTTTCTATCCTTGAGGGGGGTGCGAAACATGCTTATGGGTTTCTCGTTTATGAGAGAGCTGCCTTTGTGGTTCAAACACTAAAGCATATCCTTGGTGAAGAGTTATTCCTTAAAGCATTGAGAAGCTATATTGAAGCTTTCAGAGGCAAAAAAGCCGAAACAGCTGATTTTATCAGGATTGTCAATTCAGTTTCTCACAAAGATTTAAATTGGTTTTTTGATTTTTATCTACGAGGAGGGAAGCTCCCTCGCTATCGAGTAAAATCCATAGAAATCGGGAGCAAAGTGAGGGGGACTCTCTACCAAGAGAACGTCCCTAAGCATTTTAGAATGCCGCTCGCCCTCGAGTTCCTAACTAACAAAAGGTCCTTCAGGAAAGAGGTTGAAGTAAAAGGAAGTAAAAAGAAATTTTCCTTTGACCTTGAAAGAGGAGAAAATGTTTTACGGGTCACGATTGACCCTGACTTTGAGGTCTTGGGCGTACGTGATGTCTTAGAAGACAGATGGGAAGCAAGATCTTTACGGTTAGAAGCAGCCGAGGAAAAAAATTTTCAAAAACTTGGACCTCTCCTCTTTTCCCTGTCAGAAAAAAATCCAGACAATACCCACATTCTACACGAGGTGGGTCAGTTCTATTTTGCTCAGCAAAAGTGGGAAAAAGGCATTGAAATATATCAAAAAATCCTGAGCCTTGAGCCAGATGATTTTATCTTTATAGCTCTGGGTAATATTGCCGCAGCTTATGAGTTAATGGGTGATAAGAAGATGCAAAGATTCTATTTAGAAAAAGCCCTTGCCAAAGGATCCAGCATGTATTCCATCGTCCGCAGCTTGATGGATAAGCTGGAAAAACTTAAAGAGTAAGAAGAACTTAATCAAAAAAGTTAAACATTGAAACAATAAAAATAAGCCACGCGAGCTACTAACCGCGACCTACCAACCGTCACCACGAACCTTTAGATCCCCAGCACCTCTCTTGCTCTGGCCGTATCGTTAACAGTTAAGGCTACTGTTGCCTCTTCATCTGAAGCTTCTAGCAGGTAAATCGATTCGATATTGATGTTGGCATCTCCCAGCTTCTTGGCAAAAGTGCTTAGCTCTCCAGGACGGTTGGGGACGTTGAGCGTTAACAGCTCCACCTCTTCGAAGCCCAGGCCCAATTCCTCCAAGACCTCTCTGGCCATATCTTCCTTATCGGCTACCAAAGCAACTGCAGGATTTGCAGCTCCAATAGCAGCCACTGTCAGGATGTTTACTCCCCGACGGCTGAAAGCCTCGCCAACGTGTGCGAGTTTGCCTGGCTCGTTTGGCAGTAAAACACGAAACTCTTTCATTTTATCCCTCCCTTTTAATTATTTACGATGAAAGCATCTCCAAAGAACTACAAATATTAATCTAAGCTGTTATTCTTTGGTTAATCTTTTATTTTAGAAGCTCCAGGAGTCCCTCTTTATAAACAAATAGTGCTGGCGTTCCTCCTGTATGGAGGAAAACCACTCCATCTCCCTTAGTGAAATATCCCTTTCTTGTGAGGTCTATCAATCCCACCATTGCCTTTCCTGTATAGACAGGGTCAAGAATAATCCCCTCTTTTTTTGCTACTATTCGGATGGCATCCGCTATCTCTTTATTAAGAATTCCATAGCCCTCTCCGAGATACTCATCAAAAACGACCACTTCGTCTGGAGAAAAGGTCATCTTTAGGCCCAGCGCTTCTGCAACATCATCTGCAATTGCGGAAACATTTTCTTTCACTGATGCTTTTTCCCGTGATACACTGATTCCAACGATTTTGATGCTCGTGCCCAGAGCTTTTGCCCCCACGATTAAACCTGCCTGAGTGCCTCCAGAGCCAGTCGCCAGGACTAGATGACTTATTTCTATCTTCTTCTTTTTGGCCTCCTTGTAGATCTCAAGGAAGGCTTTGGTATAGCTTATAGCTCCCAAAGGCTCCATCATGGAACCACCCACACGGGAGCCTCCCACAGGGACGATATAAGGGTTGTGCCCCTTCTCTTTCTCATCCTCAGCAACACGGTTGATGATCTCTTCTATATCTATCTCTTCATCTTCCTTGGGTTCAATTATCCTGATATCAGCATCAAGGATAAAATCTAAAAGAAGATTCCCATCGTAACCTGTGGGTGCTTCCGGTCTTTTAAATAAGACCAGAATAGGCTTTATCCCGAATGCTCGAGCAGCGGCTGCTGTCTGGCGGCACCAGTTTGATTGAATCCCAGCCCAGGTGATAATCACATCAGACTTTTTCATAAGGGCATCAGCTATGATGAACTCCAGTTTGCGTGCTTTGTTTCCCCCAAAGGCTAAGCCAGTTTGGTCGTCCCTCTTAGTGTATAATGTTGGACCATTCAACTCGGAGGAAAGAGCTTTCATCCTCTCCATAGGCGTTGGAAGATGTGCCAGCTTCACATGGCGAAATTTTTCTATCCTTCTATCCAGCCCTTTTTCGCTGATGAACTTTATTCTCTTTACAGGGCGTTTTCCTTCCTCTACCTCTACAGGCGCCATCGGGCGGCATGAAAAGAGAGAAAAAACAAAAAAAAGAATAAAAAATGCAGTCAAAGACGAGTTTATGAATCTTCTTCTCATTCCTATCACGTTTTCATCATAGGGACTTTTATTCCCTTCTTCCTGGCAAACCTAATCGCTTCTTCGTATCCTGCATCAGCATGGCGGGCCACACCCAGGCCGGGATCAACTGTCAGAACCCTCTCCAGCCGCTTCTCTGTGGAATCCTTACCGTCGGCCACGATGACCATTCCACCATGGATGGAAAGACCGATGCCCACTCCCCCTCCATGATGCACGGAAACCCAAGAGGCACCGCTAACTGCGTTTAAAAGCGCGTTGAGAATCGGCCAATCGGCAATGGCGTCTGAACCATCCTTCATGCCTTCTGTCTCTCTGTTCGGGGAAGCTACCGAACCTGTATCCAGATGATCCCTGCCGATGACAATGGGAGCACTTATTTTCCCTTTTTTCACCAGATGATTAAT
>Ga0209636_10005381_pt1 | contig 13078 bp, 19 predicted proteins | sample DeeMarSWOR152_54_FD_187464 | JGI IMG/M metagenome (GOLD analysis project Ga0209636, IMG submission 187464) | Marine sediment microbial communities from White Oak River estuary, North Carolina - WOR-1-52-54 (SPAdes) (version 2) | ecosystem: Environmental > Aquatic > Marine > Intertidal zone >...
AAATCCTCCAAAAAATACATAAAACCATTTAACAGAAGATAAAATTGCTTCCGATGCTTTTATATTTTTCTCAGTAAGAGCTAAATATACAGCTTCTAGTCGTTCATTTTTTATTGTTTCTTGATTAGCGAATTGGATTTCACGTGTAGAATGTGCTCTTAAATAGTCAAGTTCATAATATTCAAAATACTCAGTTTTTGGATCGTCCCCCATCTTACAAGTATTTATAGAAATTAAAATATTAGATAAATCAATATCACCACTATTTTCAACAATTAAAGGTAAATATTTTGTGTTTACCCCATCTTTTAAGATAGGTTCAATATAAACTTCTACATCGGGACTTTTACTTAATTCGTTAATAGTAAATGTAATTGAATATGAAATTAAAGCACCAACGATAATCCATTTTAATTCTTCTTTCGTTTTTTTCTTCATATTAAAAGTATAGAAAAATCAGGATTTAAGAGTTATTTTCTAGTCTTTTTTGATATGGGGTAATATTCTTCCCCACTTCTCATCATAAATACCTCTAAATCTTATTATTTTGCCTTCATATGGAAGAAAATCTTTAACGTGGCGAGTAATGTAACCACGTTCTTTTCCAGTCTCTATATCTAAAATACTTACACAATCTATGGAATTATCCTCGTTTCTAAGAACCTCAACTTTTCCCACAAAATCATAATAAACTCCATTAGAATGCTTTTTAACAAGAGTTTTGAATGGTAAATCAAGTGGAACACTCGTCCCAAAACTTCCTTCAGGCCTTAAATCACCATTACTTTTATCAACCATTCTATCACATATTTTATAATACCATTTAAACATTTAAATGCTTTGATTAAGACTTAAATTGTTTACTAACATATAAAAAATCATGAGCTTTGCCAATAATTGGTTGAGGTATCTTGAGGGTCAAAAAGGAAAATGGATCAGATATTTAATACTAAGGGGGGACAGACCTGAAGATATGCCCCATACTGGAATTTCTATTGATGAGGGGGGGAGGGTCAAACAGACTTATTATGCTTACGAAGAAGGTATGAAAATTCCAGACAAAATTGGTATTAGACCTGTAGATGCTAAAAGTGTTGAAGTTGAAACGTCTGATGGAATTGTTTTTTATATTTCTAAAAGCGAGACTGAAGGTGGAAAGCCGACAATTAAAATGAAACATATAGATTCGCAGGGTAAAGATCTTAGTTTTGAAAATGAAAAAACCTTTGTAAGGGAAGCAAGAAATCGTGGGTATGAGATTGTAGAATTTGAGCAAACTGATGTTTAGTAAAAATCAGGATTTGAAGAAAATTCATATTTCTAAGTTTAAGAGAATAGCTAGAGAAATTGTAGGATTAAAGTTAACATCTTAAAATATTAGCATCTTTTAATTCATTAAGTATGCGAATAGATTCGGGTATTAAAGATATAATAGCTTTCTTATCAATTTCTGTGAGTGCTTCATCAATGGCTTTAACATCTTCGGAGCTGAATTTCCCCAATATTCTGAAATGAAGATCTAAACTGTAAAATTTTTCTTCTAATCTATCTAAAATTTCTATTTTATTCGGTTCCAGATAATTTGAATATATAGTTAAAATTTTTAATATATTTTTCCGTCTAGTTCCAAATAGTTTATCTAAACCAAAAAGAAAAACTTGGTCAATTCTATTTTTTATCTCTTCATCACTAAGTTTAGAGATTTCTTCAAGATTCTTAAACAAAGTTTCTCTATATCTTTTTTCTTCTTCATCAGCGGAAAGTCCGTTTTCAAGTGTTATTGGCTCATTCATTTTCAATATTGAGGCAAAATCATCTAGTATGGAATTCAACTCTTTAGAAATTCTATGAAAAAACTGTTTTTCTAATCCTTCCCTTCTCTTTTCTTCCTTTTTAGATTCATCAAATATTTGAATCTTTTGTATTGCATAAACAGTTAAAACCACCCCGAAAAGTTCTGGTAAAACTTGTTCTTTTAATTGAGAAGCCGTATAAAGAATAAACACTAATGAAACTATGATAATCATTAAATCTATGATGCCAAACTTAACCATCTTCATAATACTAAGAATATAGAAAAATAGACATTTAAGCTATAATCTCCAATTTTTAACAAGTGATCGAATGAACAACAAATATACTGAAGTTGAGCTGAGATTCCCACTTTTGAATCCTGAACAACTAATTCAAAGGTTAAATAAAATAGCAAAACCACAAAAGCAGAAGGTGTTTCAAAAAGACATTTATTTTGTTCCTGTTCACCGTAACTTTCTAGATAGAGAGTATGTTAATGAATGGTTGAGGATAAGGGAAACAAAAAACAGGACAACTTTGAATTACAAGAACTGGTATCCAGATAAGATATGTTGTGACGAATTTGAAACAGAAATTGAAGACATTATTGCTTTAAAGAAAATTTTCGAAAGTCTAAACTTCAAGGAAATCGTTGTTGTAGAAAAACTGAGAAGTGCTTGGATATATAAGGAAGTTGAGATCGTTATTGATGAAATAAAAGGCTTGGGATTCTTCGTTGAGTTGGAATCAAAAAGTAATCTTGAGTTCGAAGAAGCTAAAAAACTTCTTTATGATGTATTAAAAGAATTAGAGGCTGAGACAGGCCTCCAGGAGCTTGGCGGATATGCTTTTTTACTGCTCAAGAAAAAAGGATTATTAAAGGCAATTAAATGAAAGCTTATAAACAAACAACAGCTGAAACCTGTTTAGCATCCTCTTTGCTGTTGTTGCTTGGTGTGAAGCCAAATCAAAAAAAGGAAATTGAAATTTTAATCAATGGCTTGAAGTTCACTAAATGGGACTTTACAATTGGCCAGTTAGATTTTGTGGCAAGAAAGCACAGAAAAAACATCGTATATTATATTAACGATAAAAAAATTTTAAGGGTCTTCAAAAAATTACCGATAAGTAAAAGAGTGAAGATAGTTCAAACAAACGTCAATCTAAAACTAATAAAGAAACTAATAAAATTTCCCCTGATTGTTTATATTGATGATTACGTGATTAGAAAAGAGGTTCATTATCCGCACTTCATTGTTGTTTGGAAATTTGATAAAAATAAATTTGTGATTACTGATGTTTGGGACGGTAAAATAAAGAAAATAAAACCATCACTCTTATCTAGAGGAATGAAACTTTTAAGGGATAAATTAAAGTTTAACTCTGAAGTTATACAAATAGAAAAAAAGCCTTAAATCTCTTTCTATCTTAACAGCCTCATAAATCTCTTAGGGTTGGAAGGTGTTATCATATGATATCTACCGTCCCTTGTAGTTATGAGAATGGCATCCCTAAGGTTTGTTATTATTGTCCTCACCCAGCCAAGATTTGGAACATAAAAAAACCCACAAAAAAAACTTGCACCAACTTTAATGTTAAAAGGAAACATTATTTTTTCAACACTTTTGATTTCTTTCAGCTTTATTTTAATTGATACAAATGGTGACCAAGAGGTTAATATACCATTTTTAATCCTGTATTTTGTGGTGTAGAAGCTTATTGTTGTAGTCAAAATTAATAGAAAAACAAAAAGCATTGTTCCATTTAAAACAGCCTGTAAAAAATAAGAGGTTCGATACAACCCATCAGCAAATAGATATATGAAAAGATAAATTATTGCTATAAGGACAGTTAAAAAGACGTACAAACTTCCTATCCAATGACTTTTGTAAGGCTTGTTGATAATTCCATTTTTCATACTAAAAATATAGAAAAACCAAGATTTAAATTAGTCTATAATTCTTGATAATTCAGCGGCTTTCTTTAACATACCTTGTAGAACATCATAGTATTCTACATTAGGATCTGTTCTGTATATGATTCCCAAATTCTTATCTACAAATTTTCCCTTCTCAAACAACTCTACAGAGAAATTTTTATGCTCCCTTCTGTAAGTTGATTTTTCTCCAGATTTATAGTGTAAAACCACCAAATTTTTAAGTGCTGGGTTCCTCGGTAAATTTTTAGGATCAAAATTTTCAGCGTGTTCAGCAGGCATCAACATAAATTTACCATTTCTACCTAAACCCGGATTAAAGACATATAAAGCCTCTGTTACATCATATTGACTTTTTGGAGACATCCTTATCACATCACTATTTTTTATTAGAACCTAAAAACATTTAAATGCTTTGGCAAAAGCCTTAAATCTTTAATTGTTCAAATAAAATTGAAAAATTTAGTAGAACGATTTTATGAGTTATATATATCAAATATATGTTAATAGCTCCTTGGAAAATGTGGCAAAAAGAGTAAATAGAAAAAGACTTGGCAGAGCCCACCTTGTCTATGGAATGGGTGAAGAGATACTTGAATTGTCAAGAAGAAGTAGGTTAAAACTATGGGAAGAAAAAGAAATATTCTCTACACCAGGAGTTGTAAACGTGATGGAAATATAGTTAAAGCAGGATGATTAAAGCTAAATTTCATAAAAAACATAATCTTAAATATTGTCAAACTTTATTACATTATAAATTAAGGAGAAATTATTGTGGAAGAAGAAACATCTGAAGAAGAAGAGACTGAACCAGAAGAGGAAGAAGAGACTGAAGAGGAAGGAGAGGAAGAGGAAATAGAGGAACCTGAAGAAACAGAGGAAGTTGCCGAAGAGGAAACAACAGAAGAACCTGAGGCAGAAGTTGCTGAAGAAGAAACAAAAGAAGAGGTTGGGGAAGTGGGAGGTTTCGAGAGAAAGATGTATAAGGCAACTTGTGCTGATTGTGGAAAAGAATGCGAAGTTCCCTTTAAACCAATAGAAGGTAGGCCAGTCTACTGTAGAGATTGTTATAGAAAACATAGGCCTCAGAGAAGAGAAAGAAGATTTTGATCCTTCGTTAAGTTATAGAAAAGTTCAGATTTAAAATGGACAAACAGAGCTTGGGCATCCACCAGAATACTCTGGTTCTGCTGTAATGTGTTTATCGCCAACATAGAGAACCTGTTGTGGTTTACAGCCATACCTGTAAACAGTTATTCCTTTGCATTTTAATTTAAAGGCAAGCTCAAACGCATTCTTAACTTCATTCTTTGTGGCATTGTTTGGCAAATTGATTGTTTTCGAAACAGCATTATCAACATGCTTCTGAAAAGATGCCTGCATTCTAACATGCCATTCGGGTTTTATATCTAGTGCTGTTACAAATATTTCTTTAATGTCTTTTGGAATTCCTTTTATCTTCTGTATTGAGCCGTGCTTTGCGATTTTTTCCAAAAGTTTTCCACTGTAGAATCCTCTGTCTTTTGCAATTCTTTCAAAATAAGGATTAACCTCAAACAGCCTTGTTCCTTCAAGAACATTTCTCATGAATGAAACAGCAAATAAAGGTTCTATACCTGAGGAACAGCCAGCTATAATACTTATACTTCCTGTTGGAGCTATTGTTGTTACAGTTGCGTTTCTCATAGCCTTATTGTTATTCTTCAGCGTGCTTTTATCAAAATTAGGAAATGAACCTCTCCTCAATCCTAGTTCTTCAGACTTTTTTCTTGCCTCTTCAGATATGAATTTCATTATCTTTTCACCAAGTCTCAAAGCCTTGTCAGAATCATAAGGCATGTTCAGTCTTATCAGCATGTCAGCGAATCCCATAACACCCAAACCAATCTTTCTATTCCCCTTTGTTATACTCTCTATTTCTTTTAATGGATAATAGTTTGCGTCAATAACATTATCTAAGAAATGGACAGCAACATGAACCGTTTCTCTCAATTTTTCCCAGTCAACATCATTATTTTTTATCATTTTAGAAAGATTTATGCTTCCCAGATTACATGATTCATAAGGCAAACCTACAAACTCACCACACGGGTTAGTTGCTTCTATTCTTCCAATTTGAGGGGTTGGGTTATGTCTGTTAATTTCATCTATAAATAATAATCCAGGATCTCCACTTTTCCAAGCACTCTCAATTATCAAATTCCAAACTTTTCTAGCCTTTAATGTTTTAACAACCTCCCCATTTCTCGGATTTATCAACCCATACTCTTTGTTATTATTAACAGCTTTCATGAATTCATCAGTAACTACAACAGAGAGATTAAAGTTGGTCAATATATTTTCTTTGGATTTTATTTTTATGAATTCTAAAATATCAGGATGGTCTTCCCTTAGAATTCCCATTAGGGCCCCACGTCTCCTCCCGCCCTGCTTTATTACCTCGGTGGCAGTGTCAAAAACTCTCATGAATGAAATAGGACCCGAGGCAACTCCATGAGTTGATCTAACAATGTCTCCTTTTGGTCTTAATTTTGAAAAATCAAATCCTACGCCCCCACCTCCCTGTTCAATTAATGTCATATTTTTAACAGCCTCGAATATTCCTTCTAAAGAATCAGGGACTGGGAGTATGTAACAAGCTGACAAACAAAAATTAGTTCCAGTTCCAGCATTGAAGAGAGTTGGAGAGTTTGGTAAGAATTCGAGTTTGCTCATGGCTTGATAAAACTGTTCTGCGGCTTCTAATGGATTTCCTCCATAGTTTCTTTCCACTTCTGCAATTGCTTTTGCAACCCTTCTAAACATTTGTTCAGGAGTTTCTAATATCCTTCCCTTATCATCTTTCAAAAGATATCTCTTCATTAGAACCTCTAAAGCATTAACAGTTAGTTTTGGTTCAGGGTGTATTCCAAACGTTTTTTTCAGTTTTCTTATTTCATGCTTCTTCTTCCTGTAATCCTCATACTCGTCTGCAACCTTTTTAAAACCTTTTTTTCTTAAAACCTCTATCACAACGTCTTGAACATCTTCAACAGTGATGAGTCTTTCTTTGAATCTTTTTTCTAAAACCTTGACAACAGAATCAGAAACTTTCTTAGCTTTCTTATCTTCTTTTAGATGAACTGCAACAAAGGCCTTGTGAATTGCATCAGTTATTTTCTTCTGCTCAAACTTTACAATCCTTCCATCCCTTTTCTTTATCTCAGAAATTGCCATAAATTTAATTTAGAATTTTTTACTTATTAAAAATAACATTTTCATTATGAAAAAATCGAAAAGGATTTAAGAATCTAAATAAGACTTAAATCTTTAACTGTTAATAAGAATATTAGGTGTTATAATGGAGCCTTTTCATATGAAATTAGATGAATTTATTGGGGTAGTAAAAGAATTTGAGCCAGAATTTGACATAACAGAGCTTCAAAAACAAAGATATAGAAATTTTTGTATGGGAAATATTGTTGATACTGAAAAACTTCAAATCAAAGCATTTACTCAAGACGGTAGAATAGGAATCATGAGAATATACGGTAGTAAACTACCAAAAAATCTTAAAGATGTAACTTGGCAGTTACTTGCAGAAGAAATTGCTGATAACCATTCTAATAATGGTGTTGAAGTTAGTCTTAGAGATGCTCATTATTTGGGAAAAGAAGGACCTTGGGTTTATGAAGCGAGGGCGAGAGCTGTCAGTTATACAAAGGATAATTTAAAATCTACATTGACTGAGTTGACCTCAACAACTGATGAGACGATTGGAATAATAAATGCTGAAATGGGAAGATTACGCTCATTAAAAAAATCAGAAAAAACGAGGATTTAATTACTCAACATTCAATATGTCAACTTCTTTGCTAAAATCTTCTTTCGTTTCCTCATAACCTGGCTCTTCCTCTGTCTCTCCTAGCTCTTCTAATTCCTCTTCCTCTCCTTCCTCTTCAATTTCTTCTTCTGGAACAGATTTCATGCCAGGCTCAGTCAAAAACATGTTCTTTCCGCAACAAACCAATGTTCCACCGCCAACATCTGTAACCATAACCTCGTTTCCACAAATAGTGCATCTATACTTCTCTCCCTTATTTCTGACTCCCATTTTAACCCTCAACACTAAATGAAATCTTCAAAACAACCCTGTACTCTGCTATCTTACCGTCCTTAACAACCCCCTTCATTCCTACAACATCCACTCCCTTTATGTTTCTCACAGTCTTTGATGCCCTTTCCAGAGTATTGTTAATTGCATCTTCCCAGCTCTTATCAGAGCTACCAACCAGTTCAATTATTTTAGCTACAGAAATAACATCACCTCCAAACAACCTTTGTATCTGGTGGTTTTTTCAAAAGACCTTCCAAAAGTCTTATAGTATCTTTTATGTCATTAATATTAGCAACACCTGTTGTTGTGTGTATGTTTCTTATAGGAACAGTCACAACCGTGCATGGAACACCCTCCCTTGTTATAGAGATACTAGCAGCATCAGTTGTACCCAAATCACTCACATCTTTTTGAATGTTTATTTTCCTTTTCTTCCCAACATTCAACAACCAATTGTTAATGGTTTTGTTTCCTATTGTCTCTTCATCCTTTATTGTTATGCAGGGGCCTTCCCCAAGTTTTTTGCTTGCATTTGGGGAGGCATCATCAGTATCTGTTACATCAACTGCTATTGCCCAATCAGGCTGGACCTTGTATGTGGAAGTCATTGCACCAACCAAGCCTATCTCTTCTTGAATTGTGAAAACATAGTATATCTCGTTTTTAGAACTCTTCAATCTCTTTGCAAGTTCAATCAATATGTAACATCCTATCCTATCATCAAACGCCTTTCCACATATTATATTTTTTGATCCGAGGAAGTATAGGTCTCTTTCCAAAGATAAATAAGAACCGACTTCAACACCCCTTTTCTCTAACTCTTCTTTTGTTAACCCAGTATCAACAAAAAGATCTTCTTCACTCGATACTCTTGAAATGATTTCACCATTGCTCACATCCCTACAAGTTATAACACCATGCATTATGGCTTTTGGTGTTTGTATGTGAACTCTTTCACCAAGAAGCATCATGTGATCTATCCCACCAATTATTGAAAAAATTATTTTTCCAGTAGGGTCTATGCTTTTTACCATTAGCCCAACCTCATCCATATGGGCTGCCAGCATTATTTTTGGGTGTTTGCCTTTTTTATGTGCTAACAGATTTCCAAGTTTATCAACGTAAATGTCATCAACATAGTCCTTTATCTCTTCCTTGATTATTTTTCTTACAGCCTCCTCGTTTCCACTAACAGCAAAAGCGCTTATCAATCTTTCTAGTAAATCCATGAACTCACTAATAATTATAGATTTATTTTAAAAATATTATTATGCCTTGATTTTCCTAACGACCTTTTCTATTATGTTTAAACCCATTTCAACTTCTTCCCTTGTTATTATTAGAGGTGGGATAACTCTTATTGTTTTTGTTCCACAGCCCAACAACAACAATCCTTCTTTAAATGCTTTTTGTATAAAAATGTTTTTGTTCTTTTCTTTTTTGAGTTCAAATGCACACATCAGTCCCAATCCTCTAACATCCACGATTTTCTTAGGATATTTTGATTTCAACTCATTCAATCTTTTCATTATTTGTTTTCCTCTTTTTTCTGCATTTTTCAAAAGATCTTCTTTTTCTATTACCTCTATTGTTTTCAAACCAATCGCTAAATCTATCCTCTGCCCTCCTCCCCACGTTGATGAAACAGCCCCTTCTTCTTTTGGGCCATATTTTTCAGAAGATATCACAGCCCCAACTTGTAATGCCTTTGCAGATGTCATTATGTCAGGTTTAACATCATAGTGTTCGAAGGCCCACCATTTTCCTGTTCTTCCCATTCCTGCCTGAATTTCATCTATGATCAAGGGAAAATCATGTTTTTTTGATACCTTTCTAAGGTTTTTGATGAATTTTTCACTTGCTATATTATAACCGCCCTCACCTTGAACACATTCAACTATTACAAAAGCTGGTATCCACTCCCTTCTTATTAATTCTTCTAAATAATTAATATCAGGGTCATCATTTCTTGTACAAAATCTTATTACTTCATGATTGATTTCTGGAAAGTTTTTCTTATGTACAGCCTTGCTGTGTGTTAAAGATAAGGCTCCTAAGGTTCTTCCATGAAACGCTCCGGCACACGTCACTCCTGGCAAAGGGCCTTTTTTTCTGAATGCAAACTTTATTGCATTTTCAACAGCCTCTGCCCCGCTGTTAACTAAAAGAACCTTTCTCAAATTTTTTGGTGTTATTTTCAACAATTTTTCTGCCATTTCAACTTCTTCTTTGCTGTAGAAGTCTTGTCCTGCAATTTTATGTGCTCCTACACCAATGAAGCTTTCTATTACTCTTATGATTTCCGGATGATTGTAACCTATGTTACATGAGGAAACATTAGAGGTGAAATCTAAAAAACGATTGCCATCAACATCCTCTAGATAGCACCCATAACCGTTTTTTACAACCAGAGGATAAGCGAAAGTCGTTTTTAAGCAAGCTTTGTGGGTTCTCTTAACTATGTCTCTTGCAATAACTCCTGGAATCTGCTTTTTCATAATATTCTTTTGAATTTCTTATTTAAATCACTTCATTAGAAGATAAAGAATAGCCTTCTGAACATGCAATCTGTTCTCAGCTTGGTCAAATATAACAGAATTCTTCCCATCCATAACATCAGAGGTTATCTCAGTTCCCCTGTGAGCTGGTAATGGATGCATAACTATTACATCCTTTTTTGCAAGCTTTAAAAGCTCCGAGTTTAGCTGATATGATTTTAAATCTTCTAACCTTTTTTTCTCTTTTGATTCCTCACCCATGCTGACAAATGTATCAATGTATAAAACGTCAGCATCTTTAACAGCCTTTTTCGGATCTTTAACAATCTTGTATTTCGCCTTTACCTTTGGTTTGTATTTTGGAGGGCAAGAAACAATAATATTCAGTCCAAATTTTTCGCACAGGTATATCAAAGAATGGAAAGTGTTGTTTGCCCCATCCCCAAGAAAAACTATTTTCACCCCTTTCAACTTCTTCTTTTTCTTTTTGATGGTATACAAATCAGCAAGAGCTTGACAGGGATGCTCCAAATCATCCAGAGCATTAATGACAGGAACAGAGGAATACTTGGCCAGTTCCAACATTTTCTTATGTTCAAACAATCTAGCAACTATGCCGTCAGCATATTCTGACAAGACTCTTGCCGTATCTTCTATGGTTTCTCCCCTTCCCAATTGCGTATCGCTTTCTGAGAAGAATATAGCATCCCCTTCCATCTGATTCATTGCAGTTTCAAACGAGGCCCTTGTTCTTGTGCTTGGTTTTTCAAAGATCATTGCTAAAGTCTTATCTTTCAAAATAGGTCCTCTTTTGTCTTTTAGTTCATCGGTTAATTTGAATATCTTCGAAACATCATTTTTTGTTAAATCTTTTGTAGATAATAAGTTTTTCATTTTCTCCACTTTTTGTAAACCCAAACTGTTAGGCATGATAGCAAATACCAAAAAACTAAATCTGCTATCAACCCAACTAACAAACCACCTATTATTACCATGTTAAGGACCTGTGATTCTTGGAAGGTTGTTATTAGTGATGGTTCTGTAAAAATTTCTAAAAAGAATGCCAATGGAAAACCATAAAAAAATAAGTTTATAGAGTCAATAGCCATTTTCCTAACATAGAAAAATCCAGCAGCAAGTAATAGAAAAGTTATAATGAGTTTTTCCCAACCAAATTCAAAAAAATCAATTAAGCCCATTTAATCACTGTGCCTGCCTTATTCTTTAAAGCCTCATCTAATAATTCTGGTTCTGTGATTATAACTCTTTTTCCTTTCTTCAAGAATTTTATGCTTGCCTCTATTTTTGGTTTCATAGAGCCTTGTTTAAAATGTTTCATATGTTTCTTTGCTTGTTTTACAGTCATTTCTTTTATTGGCTTTTGATTTTTTTCTCCATAATTCAGATAAACATGATCAATATCAGTTAAGAATATCAGTAAATCAGCCTTTAATTCTGAGGCTAATATTTCTGATGCATAGTCTTTATCAATGACAGCCTCTATTCCTTGTAATCCCTTGTCTTCAACAACAGGAATTCCTCCTCCTCCGCATGTTATGACAATATAACCTTCTTTAACAAGTTCTTTGATTTGTTCTATTTCTAATATTTTCTTTGGTCTTGGCGAAGGTACAACCCTTCTCCAACCATAAACTTCCTTAACCATGTATTTATCAAATTTTTCTTTGTAAAAAGGACCTATTGGTTTTGTTGGTTTTTTGAATGCCTTATCTCTCTTGTCAATAAGAATTCTTGTTATTATTGTTACTGCCTTTTGCTTCAAAATGTTTTGAACAGCATTTTGTAGAAGGTATCCTAGCTGTGCTTGCGTCATAGCATCACAGACATCTAAAGGCATTGCAGGAACTTCTGGTTTTCCCTTCTCTTGTTGTATCAACAAGTCTCCTACTTGAGGACCATTTCCATGAGTTAAAACTAGTTTATATTTTTTTGATAAATTTCTCAAATGGGAAACAGTTTGATTGATGTGATTTATTTGTTGATCTATTGTTCCCTTTTCTTTTGGTGTTATGACCGCGTTTCCGCCCAGTGCAACAACCGCTGTTTTCATAATAATAATTTATACTTCATTTTAATATTTTTCCAGTTTCCATATACCACAAGTACAAATCCAGTTCTGCCAAACTTAGATTTGATTTTCTTGCAATTTTTCTCAATAAATCTTCAACTTCTAAATATTTTTTCATTGTGAGTGTTTTTGGTTTTTCAATTAATCTATATTTTGTTAATAAGTCAATTATGTGAAAATCTATAATCGCTAAATTATCATACCCTATGTTTCTAAGAAAATGACTGGCCTCTTTGTATCCAATTCCTTTTACGTTTCTAGCTATCCAGTCTCTTAATTCATTTTCATCATTAAATAACTCTATGATATTTTTTATAGAATCTTTACACTTTCTCGCATCAACAATGTACTTTGCCCTAGCCTCAGGAAAACGATGGCCTCCATCTTTCAATTTTTTTGTTAATAGAGATTCTGGAAAATTTAAAAAACCATTCCCAACTTTCTCTTGAATCTCTATGCTTCTTTTGGCATTGAAGTTGGCTGTTAATATACAAAAACAAAGTTCATGAAAAATTTTTTCATCAGATTTTTTACCAACTTCTTTGAATTCTTTTATTCTCGCATCTACCAAATCTTTTACTTTGCTTTTTTTCAGCTTTTCTATAGATTCCAATAATCTTTTCATTTAATCATAGATGGTATAATAAATTAAAAAACTAGGGTGT
>Ga0209636_10005382_pt1 | contig 13077 bp, 24 predicted proteins | sample DeeMarSWOR152_54_FD_187464 | JGI IMG/M metagenome (GOLD analysis project Ga0209636, IMG submission 187464) | Marine sediment microbial communities from White Oak River estuary, North Carolina - WOR-1-52-54 (SPAdes) (version 2) | ecosystem: Environmental > Aquatic > Marine > Intertidal zone >...
AAATGGAGATTTGCAGTTAAGACCTATAGAGCCTTAGAACATCAAAAATTTAAAGAGAATGAGCCCTTATCACATCCAAAGTTAGAAATTTACTTAGATGAGGAAAAAAAGAAAGGATACCCAGATTTAAAAGATTTTTTTGAAATTAGAAATACGATATATCAAATTGTAGCAAATATAATTAAATGGGCTAAAATAGAAGATGATGGCTATATAATAGATGCATATTTTGATAATGAAAAATTCACAGAAATAGAATTTATTGAAGCTAAAGAGATGTATGAGAAACTAAAAGAATTTTATGATTCACTAATGCCACAAGTTAAAGGTTTATGCTATTCAAATTTAACATTTATACATTATCTAAGAGAATTATCAATAAACGGACAATTGGACTATGAAAGCTTATCAAATAATCTAGGGTTTGGAACGGATTGGATAAGAAAATTAACTTATAAAATGGAATCAATGAAAATTATAACGAGAATTAGAAGCACAAATACAATAGTACAATTTCATAGCTATAAAGTAATGGAAATAGTAAAATCCATTATAAAAATGATTGATTTTGAAAAAGAATTATCTGAAGAATATTACGAGGAAATAAAGGAAGAAAGAATAGAACGAAGGAAGCAAAGGAAAAAGCACATTTTTAATACTTTTGAAGTACCAAGAGAACGAGTTAATATTTTACTTGAAAATAAATTTATTCCATATATAAATGGTGGCTTATACGAAATTAGAAATTATGAGATAATAGAGCCACCACCACCATTTGATTTAGATATTTTAGGGGGTGATAAATAAACATGATTAGAGTAGGAGCAAAATTTGAGATTAATCAAGAGAAAGTTAAATTAATGGCAAATTGCCCAAACTGTTGGGAGAATGTGGATTTAATAGAATTTGTATGTTTATTCATACCAAGCATATTAAAATTTATTCCTACCAACAAAAACGAGAATAACGGATTTGAATTAAAAGTAAAATGCCCTAAATGTGAATTTAAATTTACTCTAAATAGTGCAATTTACAATTAAGGTATACCTTGCGAGGATCTAAACGGTATACCATCTTGGACCAAAAAAGGAAGGTGATAAATTGAAATGTAAAGTATGTGGAAATTACACCGAATCAATAGGATACTTGTATAGAGGACAAAAAATAGTATGTGCTTATTGTGGGGGTGAGGTAGAATGAGAACAGAAATAAAAGAACGTAGGACAATGAACGGATACCCATATTATGATTTATACGTAAATGGAGAATATCATAGGAGCTATACGGACAAATTACTAGCTTCTATAGATGAAAAAGAAATTATTGAGGAAAAATTAAAGGGGGTATGTATTTGAAAACAGTAAGAATAAGAGGAAAAATAAAAGAATTTTTGAAAGACGAATCAAAGAATACTATAGAAATACTCGACTATCTAAATAATCATTTTAGACATGGTACGAGTATTTGGCAATTGATAAACGTCTTATCAAAAGATAAAGATATTACTAAAGTCGGGAATGTATCGAGAAAAGGTATAGTGTCAGGAACTTATAATATATGTGAATGGGCACTTAAGGAAAATATAGCAATGACCTAAGCTATAATCTTAGTGCCCTTAAATTCGATTGGGCACTAAGGCTTATATTTTTATCGGATGTGTTAAAATGTTGTTTAAAAAGTATCATATTGAAATGATTAAATCAGGATTAAAAACAGAAACTAGAAGAAACTGGAAGAAGCAAATGGTAAAGGAAAATAGAATTTACCCAGTACAAATAAAAATGTTTGAACCTAAAACATTATGCCCATTAATAAAAGTGAATTATGTATTTCGTCAAAGGCTTGGAGATATGAGCGAAATTGAAGCATATAAAGAGGGTGGCTATACACTTCAAGAATTTAAAAAAATATTCTCTGATATTAATGGTTACTGGGATGATAATCTAAACGTATATGTTATTGGATTTGAATATTTAAAAACGGAATTTAAAACAGCTAAAGAGATTATTCAAGAGGAAGTAACATATCAAAAATTGGTTAAATCACTAAGGGAGCAATTCTTAAATGGTAAGTAAATGGGCTTCTAGTGGTAAGTTATAAATACTATAACTTAACAAAATAACTTACCAATAATAAGAGGTGGTTTTTATGAGGCGTAAAGACTGGGAAGAATTAGCAAATAAACATTCTGAATGTAGAGTGTTTATAGAATTTGTGGAAGAGCATCCAAAACAGTTTAACAAATGGCTAGATAAAAAAATAAAAAATATGACTGGGGGTTATTAATTGGGAAGAAAAAAATTACTTACTGATGAACAGATAAGGGAAGCTAAACAACGAGTAGATAGAAAGGAGATTAGCTTAAGAAAAATGGCTATGGAGTTAGGAGTCTCTCACGTAGCCTTAAATTTGAGATTCAAAGAAATAGGAGAAAAATTAACAGAAATTAATATTTTAGATGTAAATGGTAAGCAAAAAAAACTTACCATTATGGATAAAAAACTTACCACTAAAGAAAATCAGAAAATAAAATTAAGAACAGAATTACCTTTTAGGAAGATGCCTACAGCTAAGGAATTTTCAGGACATGATTATTTTAAGCTCGATATAGAGATGTTAAGAACATGGTACAGGCTAGTAACAGGGAGACAAGATAAGAGTAAGGGTGGGAAAGCTTCGAACATTGAGAGCCTAATACCCGCTATTATCGAGGGATTACAGTATAACCTAGAATATTATATGAGGGGGGATTAAATGAAAAAAAAAGTATTAGATTATTATTGCTCTTATGAATTACCTAACGGAGAATGGCAAAGTACAGCAACTTATGAAAACAAAGAGGAAGCTATAGAAGATATGAAAATCCATGCAAATGGAAGGATGTATATTGTAGCCAAATCAGAGGAAGAACTAGAAAAGCAGAAAAATAAAGGATATGTGATAATTTAAGAGGGGATTAATTGACTCTTAGCGAATCAGATAGAAGGATAGTAGAGGAACACGAAAAGACAAGAAAGAAATTAGAAGCATTTTTAAAAGAATTGAATAACAAAAGAGGGTTTTAGTTGATTTGTATTAATTGTTTGTTACCTGTCAAAAAAGAAAGGTGGGAAGTAATCAGAGGCAAAAACAAAGAAATATACTGTTATTCTTGTTTCGCTAATGAATGGGGTGATTATTTAGAAGGTGTAATATTAATTGATGGCTATGTAAAGAAAGATAAAAAGCAAATGAAATTAAAATATTATGAACTAGATTTAAAATTCAAAAAATATTTTATTAGTGAGGTATGATTAAATGAAAAATGAAATAGTTGAGAGAATCAAGAAGCTAGAAGAAAATGAATATAGGGGCATCGTTAAAGACCAACATCATAGAATGAAAATAAACGATACTGATTTGATTAAGCTCTTTAAATCCATAAGGGATAAATATTATAGGATAGACCATTTAAAAGACATTTTAGGCGATACTATAACTATTAATACAAAAGATTTAAAAAGAACTCCAGTAAGCAATTATTATTTAAAAAGATTAAAAAAGCTTACAGGGGAGAAATGGGGACAGAAAAGAGGCTATGATAATGAAGGTAATTTTATTGTGAAATTTTACATTAAAAAGGGAGTGGATTAATTGAAATATAGAAGAAGATTACCGAGTTTTGATAGTATAAGATGGACACCTGCAAGAAAAAAATTTATAATTGATGCCTTAAGAATGATTCAAAAAATGAATTATGAGGATTATAAGCCTAATGCTAAGATTACAAATAAATGTATAGAATGTTCTAACTGGCTTAAGAAAAAATGGTTTTTTTAATCAGATGGTTTAAGTGTCATAAAGACACTTTAACACTCGAAGTATGAAAAGGAGCATTAGCAAATATGAGAAACGAAAAAAACCAAGTGGATAAAACCCTCACGCTTAAAAAAATGCATTTCTAGGGGTTTTAGGGGGCTCTAGGGTACACCCAGAACCAAAAATATTGAATATAAAATCATAATTATAAAAATAATTGAGCGTGAGAGAAAATTTTTACCAAATCCCCAAGAAGCCAGAAAGACCAATAAGGATTAATATTATACCTATGAAATAACCATATTTTGTTAAAAAATCCTCATATACTTCTTCTACCATTTAAACCCTCTTTATGCCTTTAATATGTAAAAATGTACCAGCTATAAAAGAAATACCAGCTATTATAATCCATATATTTCTATCTAATATCAAATTATGTATATGTGATATTATAGCATTACCTATATAACCAAAGCAAACAGTAACAAGAACAACAACAGCTAAAATTACAAAAGGCAATTCTTTTTTTTCATTTTTATTGTTATTCATCATCATACTCCTTATAAGTGTAATCCTTACGCTTTGGCTTCGTATATTTTTCTACTACGCAATGAACATAATCACCTTTGCGTATATTTAAGATGTCTCTGGTCTCATAAGGAATTGTAATTCGTGTTAAATCCTGTACCTTTGCGGTAAACTCATCTTTCATGTAATACTATTATTGTATTTTATAAAATATAAATGTATCTATTTGTATTTCAAATACAACTATATACAAATTGTAAGCCATATACAATTAAATACACGAGGGTTTATATAATTGAAAAAACTTTTTCAAAATTGGTAAATTTGCCAGAAAAAGAACCTTTTAGAAGCAAAACTAAAATTGCGGTTTCTGTAATACCCAGTACGGAAATTCAAAAGAATACTTTTAGATATTATGATATTGGAGACCCAGGGGGTATGACCGCAATAATCGGAAAGACAAAGGAAGATGTCAAAAAATATGGCATATCGGGTTCAGCAACAAAAATACAAAGATATACTCTATTAAAAAGAGATGTATCTGTTGAGGATGGTAAATTACAGCCAAAAACCAAGATGGGAAGGGAAGAAATAAAATCAATTACTGAACGAGAGGGTAAATTGAGGTATATCAAAAATGAGCAATTTGTACCCGAATCAGAGTATAAAAAATTTCAGGAATTAAGCTATTTTAAAGGGGGTAAACGAAACATGCCGAAATATAGGAAAGGAATTTCACAACAGGAAGTTACTGGAGCAAGAAGGAGAGGCGTACCAGAGGCGATAATTACAAAAATGTCACGCTCTCAAGAATTAACTCAAAGGGAAAAGGATATACTCAATTCAAAGGGATTGGGTTATAAAGTTGGATTCACAAAAGAAGATGGTACGAAGGTAAGAAGCCACACTTTTTCATTAAAAACGAAATATAGTAAAAGGTCAGGGGTAAAAAGAGGGCGTTCTCAAAATCCAACGGTTAAGGTAAAACCAGGATTACCTAGGGGTGCATACAGTTAAATTTAATATTTAAATTTGGAGTGTGAAAAAATATGGCTAAAAAAATAGGAATAGGAAACCCCGCATTTAAGGGGACATTGTCAACAGTATTAGGTGCATTATTTGTATTAGGATTATTAACGCTTCCATTCTATGTGGCTGTTAAAGTCGATGAGGCTAGGACTGGAAAGGGATACTTTACGCCTGAAACAAATATTTGTTGGGATTTAAATTCAAACAATGATATGGCAACAGGAAAATATTTTCTTAATAGTGTCCTTCTAGACCAAGAAGGTAATACTGTAAGTGGCTGGAGTGCAGATTGGGACGGGGAGGGAATGCCATCAACAGTATTTTGGATTTATGGCGGTGAACCAATTACATCACATGTACGTCATTACCCCAGTAGATTAGGACATAATCTAGTAGATATACAGTCAAATAAAACTGTTGATAAATATATATTATCTACATTACGAATAGAGACAATAGAAGGAGAACCAATAGAACATTATAAAGGAGAAGCACCATATGAAACAAAAGAACAAATACACCATTATCTTAATATTAGCGTTGATGAATTTAAAAATGATATAACAAAATTAGAATATTATTTTGATTGTCAAACACAATTTACAAAACTTGATTATATAGTTTGGTATATATCCGATAAAGGTAGATACAAAATAGAAGACGGCTCATTTAATCAGGGTAATATTACAAGTATTGATATAGATGTTTTTGATTTGATAAACATAATTTCGTTAGGAAGCGAAGAAAGGGAGTATATGAGAATTGATATAATTGTAGAAGAAAAAACAGACCATTTTAATGTAGGTGAATTTATTACTTTTGATGCTCAACTATATTGCGTTGAGTCAAAAATAGTATCAATGGAGCGTATAGGTATGTGGTATATAGGTATTGGGTCATTCATGTTATTTTGTTGGTTGTTAATGTTACCAACAATAAGCTTTAAGGAAAATGTGTACGACCCAATAAGTAAAACATTTATTAAATTAATAGGGGGTGCTTAAAAATGCCATCTTATTTATTGCTATTTGTACTCATGGTTATGGTTATAACTATGATGATAGGGGTAATGCTTGGAAAAGTCAAACCATACGGATGGGCGACATTTACGGCTATGGTTGGGGTAATTTGGGCTAGTGTAATAGATGCAAAGCTTAAATTTGTAGCATACGTTTGGAAACCTGGTATAGATACAATATTAGGAAGGCGTGAACTAGATATGTATGGTATCGGTTCAGCTTACATAGTAATAATGATGATATTCATAGTATTACTGGCTTTCGTAAATTCCATGATGTCATGGCGTAAAGAAGGGGTAATACAACCAGTGAGGTAAAATCCCTCATATTTTTTGGGGGGTCTAAATGGCTGATACTGTTACAAAACTAGCTAAGAATGTAAAATCTACAGCAACCCTTACTGTTAAGGGTGGCTCTACTTTTTTAACTGTAATAACTAATCCTTGGTTTTGGGTATTCATAGGTTTATTATTTTTTCCCCTCAATATTTTTAATTATATTGTTTTGTTCATAGTAAATGGGTTAATAATGATTGGTAACATTTTTATTTTTATTGCACAGTTAATAATATTTCTCATTCTTAATGGTATTATAATTTTTATTAATTTCTTGATTGATATGGTAAACGCAATTAAATTTAGTATTCATATTCCGTGGCCTGTCGATGAGGATATAGATTTTGGATTCCCTGATATGCCTCATTTATCGTATTTAACTTTTCCAAGCTTTGGTATAATTCCATATCTCGATATTAATCAGACAACAATTTTACCAAATAAGGTTTTATTGCTTTGGTTTTTTGAACTAATGGGAATATCATTATTATAGTGGTTGTTATGAAAATAGGGAGAAAAATAATTGTAGGTATTGTTGGATTCATCATTCTAAACATGGTCATAGATTATATAGTTAATTCAATTAATTTTGAGTTTAAACTATGGGTATGGGACTTTTCAAGTATTCTAAAAACTACATTCGTAGGTATTATAAATTTAATTACTGGTGTAATTTTAGTTATTAGTACAAGAGGAGGCACAATATGAGACTAAAAAAACAGATTATGGCTTTAATTATGTTTGTCATAATGATAAACATGGGAATTGTTGTTGATGCTCATGGTGATGGGTATAAAACCATAAGAGTATACGGAAATGTAAATATTGATGGTGAGGGGGTAGAGGGAGCATATATAACTGTAGAGGATACCTATAGCGGTGATAAAGATAACACTCAAACAAATGGAAGCGGTTATTTTGAATTGTATATATGTACTAAAAACGATAGACAAATAAAAGTTAGTGTTGAATTTGACGATTACTATAATGATAAGAGTTTCATAGTTGAGAAATATCAATCTAACTATGAAATTAATTTTGAATTTGAATCAAGCCCAGAAGTGAGAACAGTTAAAAAATTTATTGGCTTCATAGTTGGTATTGATTTATACGATTCTATGATTATGATAATATTATTCTTATTGATTATCTTAATGTTAATGAAGATACATCAAGAGAAAAAGAAAATTAAAGATTGAGGGCGTTAAATGTTTCATTTTAAGACGTTTATTATTATAGCTATAGCATTACTTGTATTATTATTAATCCCCCATAGCATAGCAGAAAGCCCCCAAACTGATGTTAAAATTATTACAAGATTAAAAGGTAGTAGTGGCTTCTTAACTCCTGCATTAAGCGAAAATAACACTTTTGTATATGATTCATTTGAATTTAATTTATATTCTAGTTCTAATAACACAAAATATAGAATAATGGTTGATAATATCACTATAGCAAACTCAATAATATTAACATTCAAAGAAGTATTTTACTGGAATACAACCAAATCCTATATAGAATTGTTAGAGGTCTACATAGGAGATGATTATTATTCATTAAGTAATATTTTTGTATTCACATATTCAATAACAAATAGAAGCGTATTAAGAGATGATAGGGACTTAATCACATTCACAAAAGAGGAATTAAAACAATTCGTTATGGAACTTGAATTACAATCAGCAGGAAAAATATTAGTTGGGACTTTTGTTTGTGGTTTTATATGCCATCATCTAGTTAAGAAAAGAAAAGAGGAAACAATAAAGAGGATTGCTTAACATGGCTGGAATTGGGGACACATTAGATAAATATCTAGGAAAAACATTTAGCTTTCTTGGGAAAGTCCTTAAATTTATCAAATGGACATTAATAATTATTGGTGTAGCCATAAGTACATATATTTGTTATATTTTGTTTGGATATTTGTTTTATGTAGGATTTTTTGTATGTATGCCAGTATTTCTTTTTTTATTTAATAAAATATTGGATGCCCCCTCACAAATTTTTATTGAGTGCCAAATAGGGTCAGAGGAAGGAAAAGAGGAAAAAACAAAAACAGATAGGATAGGAATATTAAAAATACCATACAAAAAAATTGAAAGTATGGAAAAAGAAGGAGGTAATATCTCAAAAATAGATTCAATTTCAGGTAAACCATTAAGCATTGTTGAGAGGGTAGATTTACAAAAAAATGTAATAAAAAAAGCCTGGATTGATGAAGTTCAATCATTAGAATTTTACGCAAGAAAAGAAGCCTTTTACGATTTACAGAAAAAATTTATAAACATAATTAGAAAGGTAATGGTATTACTTGCAAATTGGAAAATTTATAACGCTCTTGAGCAAAAAGAAACTTATGAGAGAATAGATTATACAACAGATATTAAAGAACTCGAAAAAAAATTTAAGAGTGAATCTATAGATGATATTATAAAATAAAAATAAAGGTATACCTTGTAAGGATCAATAGATGATAAAAATGATAGAAACTAATAGAGATATAATAGAGAATGTTTTTAAGAAAATAAGAGATTCAAAAAATATAGAAGGGTTATTAAATATATATCAACAAATATTACATAATCGGCGTTATTTATCACCATTTCATTTAGAAAAGACAAAGATATTTATTAATAAATTATATTTTCCAATTCTATTATTAGATAACGAAATAATAAAAAAATTTAATAATGACCCAAGTCAGATATTAAGGTTAAAAATTTTACTTACTGATTTATACGAACATAGTCAATCTAAAAGTAATTATATTTCTCAAAGTGTTAAAAATGAATGAAGAAAATATAATAGATTATGAAGAAAAAGAAAAAGATGTTTTTGCTGTTGATAAATTACAAGATATAATAAGCCCAGCACGGAATAAAGTTATGTACCATTTTGCAGATAGAAACCCAGACCACATGCTAGAATATTTAGCTTCTAAAATAGCAATGATTAGAAAATATCTTCCAAACAGATATACAAAAATAAAACAAATGTTAGAAAATACAGAAACAACATTATATACAGATAAAGGGCAGATGGACATAAAAACATGGTTTGAATGGTGGGAGCTAATAGAAGAAACAGGGGAAGATATAGACCAACACGGATATTATAAACCAAGAGGTTCAGGATTACCAGAGGTTATAATATCTGATTCACCTATGGTTTATGATTATAATGTTATTTTTGGAATCTCTGATTTACTCTTTGAAAAGGGAAACGTAAACGTATGTATAGGGGCTATGAGGTCGGGAAAGTCTAACATGATGTTGGGATTGGGCTTAAATTCAATACAATTGGGTTATTATATTTTGAGTAGTAACTTAGGTGTAAAAGAAGGTTACGAACATCAATGGTTAAAAAGATGTTCATGGATGACTGAATTATTAAGAATATTATGCCATAATAAAATAGAGAATATAAAATATATACAAGAGGGAAAGCCTTTAAGATGTATGACTGTAAACATTCAATTAGATGAAGGCGAAACAATAATGCAGGCTACAAGTAGAAGTGATGACAAAACCGCAGGTATGTTTAATAAGTTTATCCAATTTTGTAGAAAATTAGACGCCAGTATAAATTTTATATATCACGATATGAGAAACTTCCCAAGTAGTATGAGGGAGTCAAGTAATATTAATTCGGTAATATACAAAGGAATGGATAAGGAAGGAAAAAAACTTGAAGATGAGCAAAAAGAGGCTATTATAGATTTCCCATATAGAAATTACAGTATTCATATTGATAATATTCCAAAGTGTGAATTACTAGATACTGATGAATGGAGTAGTTTTGATATAATAGACGAAAATCAACCCGATAAATCCGTAAATATGGATGAGATATTCAAAATTGTTAAGGATAAGCGAAGCCATGAAGTACCACATGCAATATTGAGATATTTAGATGATTTGTCTTTTGAGAATCAACCTTATGAAAATGTACTTGACATGGTTCAGAAAATAGAAGCAAGAATAAGAGACTCATACATTAACAATATAGACAAATCCAAGGAGTATGAAACTATTATAAGAAGGGAATTTGAATTAACTTATAAAATACCTGATTCATCTAAAATAAGATTTTCTGAAAAGGCAATAAGGAAAGTTGCACAAGAGGAATACGATATATTCCAAGTTGAACAAAGAAAAAAAATAATAGACCCAGAGGAAATTAATTATAAAAATTGTGATTATGGTTTATTATTAACATTTGTAAAGAAAAATAAACCATTTAAAATTAAACGAATAGTCGAAGAAGATTATAGAGAAATAAATAATAGTGAAATCAGGAATTTAATGAGTGAAGGAATATCAAAAAATAAATTAGTAGCATTATATAGCTACAAAGTAAGAAATATAGATTTATTTAATGATATGGATGTTACTCTATTAGAACAGTAATATAATAATTATTGAAATATTATATTTTATAATTTTTAACAAAAATATCTAAATTATTATTTTATCGAATCGGATGAGCACAAAATAAGCACAACATAATATAGGAATAATATTATAAGATTTGTAAAAAATAAAGTAAATTTTAAGGTAAAATATCAATCCTCTTTTGTTGAAATACTTACTAATATTGTAACAATACCAGAAAATAAAATACCATAATCAATAATAAAATTAAATATTGATTCATCAATATATTTTACAATTGCAACCAGAATAAAATAAAATAAAATCATAGCTAAACCAATTCCAAAAAGAGTTTCTTTTACTTCTGACATAATTTATTATTATATTATATAATATATTTATATTTTACTAAAAATTATTCCTAAGAATAGAGGTATACCAATAGGACCGCAATATAATACCTATTGTACCTTAGAGTAATATCATTAAACGATAGCGTAAGCTATCGTTAGAAACGCTCCAAATCGGAGCGTTTCGCCCTGCGGGGCGGGGTGGTTTTTTCGTTTTTTGTGCCTTTAGGCACACCACTAAGGGCGATTAGGTATTATGAATACCTAATCGCCTAATAACTTATTAAAAAGAATATCGGCGGGGGGTGGGGGGAAAGATTATATTAGGTCTATATAATACCTATCATGCCTTAGACCCTAAAAAAAATTATAATAGGTATACCTAAAACGTCATACTTATATGGATAACATAAAAATACTAAAAAGGATGTATAACCTATGTTATACGACGTTGTAAAAAACTATTTTTTACGCCGTAGTCATTCATAGTATACGACTTTTATTATGCTTGGTTGCAGAAAAGTTAAATTTAGACTATTTAAATAAAACTCTCCAAGCATAATCTATATTGTATTTAATACCCTATAAATATTTCTATTATAAATGTGATAATAAGAGCAGTACAAAAATTAAGAAAATTATAAATACTTCGGTGAACTATCCTTTTTTTGCAGAAAAGTTAAATGTAAAAATTAGACTAATTTTTACATTGAAATTGAATAGCTTAGGCTATCATCAAATGTATGGCGTGAGCTTTCAATGACTTGAGGCTATAAATCTCAAGGTGAATCATTGAGGATAATCCAACCACAACAACATAAATTACATTATTATACTTTTTTTGATGAACCAGAGTTATATTATTCTCTTATATATGAATGGCTAAAACAATCAAATAAATATGGAAATGAAATAGTAGAGGATAAAAAAGGAAGAAAACACAATCAAATAAAACAACCTATTTTTATTGGTGATGATTCATTTAATTTTAGATGTAAATATGGAATGACTTACAGAAAAGAGGGAGATGATTATAAACGTAATTTTGAGTACGAAGTTAAGCTTAGAAGTAGAGACAATATGAAAAGCTTTTATATTTCATTTAAGCCAGAAATATCTAAATTTTATCATGGTAAAAATGAAGAATATGGAGATTATAACCAATATAAGCCAAAGAAAAATAAAGAGGGTGTAGAAGTACAATTAATAAGCGTTAATTTATCTTTTGAGGAAGGACAAGAATTATTAAAAAAAATAATGGGAAATCTTGGAGTAGGTAAATACTGGGAAAATCAAAGATTTGATATAGGAATATTAAGACAATGTGAGTTTTATATTAGGTATCATTCAAAATATGAGAGAAAAATAGGAATGATAATAGATGATATGAATAAAGTAATCGGTCTATGTGGTAATGATTATACAAAAGTAACAAGAGACCAAGAAAATTATAAATACACTCTTTATTCTCTCAGGAGCAATAGATTTAATGATTTAGGATTCAATACTAATAATGGTAAATGGAGATTTGCAGTTAAGACCTATAGAGCCTTAGAACATCAAAAATTTAAAGAGAATGAGCCCTTATCACATCCAAAGTTAGAAATTTACTTAGATGAGGAAAAAAAGAAAGGATACCCAGATT
>Ga0209636_10005383_pt1 | contig 13075 bp, 11 predicted proteins | sample DeeMarSWOR152_54_FD_187464 | JGI IMG/M metagenome (GOLD analysis project Ga0209636, IMG submission 187464) | Marine sediment microbial communities from White Oak River estuary, North Carolina - WOR-1-52-54 (SPAdes) (version 2) | ecosystem: Environmental > Aquatic > Marine > Intertidal zone >...
CGAAACCCTGGGCTGGGACGAGCGAGGCGTGCCCACCGGGGAGACCCTGGACAAGCTGGTCCTCGGCGAGTTGGAGCATGCGATGAGCAAGCTACGAAAATAGCTAACCTCCGTAGCCATTCATCTCCCACCAAAACCCACTGTACTTCACCAACTCGTCAAATCTTTCACCGTAACCTGCCACTCATATACCGGAGACAAAGGCGTGTCGAGTGGACCTAGACCCTATCTCTAGCATTATCCATTGGGTGTCTGCTTGAGCGATTGATTCCCTTTACAACTCTTTCTAATTCTTTGTAGAATTCGTCGAAGAAGCGGTCTCTGACCTGGGACATCGTCGTTCATGGATTGTGCGCCGGGATTTTATATGTTGAGATGTGTGTTTTGGTTCTCTTTCGGAGACCGTTCTCCGTGTCCGAGGCGTTTGTTGACGAGGATGAGGGCGGTGAGCCTCGGGAGTTCGATGATGAGGGGGTCCAGGGCCAGGAAGTAGACGATGAGGAACGTGGCGTAGGTGAGCCCCATGGCCGTGAACCAGGATTTTAGGGCTTCCTGGATGGGCTGGAGGAGGCCGGTGAGCATGAAGGGGTCGAGGCTCCTCGTCCAGCCAGTTTTTGCGGTGAGGTTTATCAGGGTCATCTGGGTGAGGGGGTGGGCGGGTCCGACGAGGAAGAAGGCGAGGAAAAGGTTCCTCTTGGTGAGGGTCTGTCCCAGGGGCCTCCTGAGGGCGAGGGAGGTGGCGTAGAGGGCTATGCCAGTGCGGGCCAGCGCGGCCAGGAGCCAGGCCGCGACCGACTGGGGGCTGGCGGGATTTTTCTCGAAGAACGTGAGTCCGAAGGTCCAGAAGCCGATCTGGTAGAGGATGATGGTCGCGAGCAGGGGTGAGAGGAGTCTAAGGGTCCTGCGTCGTGTCAGGGATGTTCGACCCCTTCCCCTGAGGGCGGGGCGGATCCGATTCGTGTACGTTAGCCACAGGGCCTCTAGGAGGAGCCAGGAGCCGACGAAGAGGAGGCCGGCGGAGGAGAGGAAGCCGTAGGAGGCGGTCTCCTCCAGGTGGGTCTTGTGGGTTTCCCAGCGGGGTTTGATGATCTCGAAGTAGATGTCGACGCTGCTGTTCCCGGCGGGTTTGAGGCCGACGCTGACGTGTTCGTAGCCGCTGAAAGTGTAGTTATCGAGGGTCTTGGCTGTGAGGGTCCGGACTGGGACCTCGATGAGGCCTCCCTCTCCGTCGTCGACCCACTTGAGGAAGGTGACGGTGACGTTGCCCGTGGCCCTGAAGGTGAGGGTGACGTTGTCGGCGTAGGCCCGGGTCCTGAAGCCGTAGCCCTTTTCTGGTGGCTTGAGGGTATCGTATCCTGAGGAGGCCACCGTCCGGAGGGTGCGCTCCTCCCTGGAGTAGAGTTGTAGGTGCCACAGGTAGCCCGCGGAGGAGGCCAGCAGTATGACGGCTAGGAGCGTTGTCTTGACTGCCCTGTTGTCCATGAGACGCCACCTAACCTTCAGCGTTGATTAATATAAAAAGTGGAAGCCCGGGAATGCCTCCGGTGGACTTGATCCCGTGAGTGACTGCCCCCAGTTCGCGATGTAACTCGTCGAAGAAGAGGTCCATCACCTGAGACAATATTGATCAATGTGACTTGGGGGGTTTGGACTCACATGTTCACTTAAGTAATATTTTAATTGGTTTATTTTCTATTGATAGTTCAATGTCTGCTGGAAGGAAACCCGCTCCGCGGGTTTTCGTATCACGGGATTTATTTGATTTGTTGAGAGATCTTGAAGCTGATCATAAGTTTGTGAGATGGATAAATGGGATGAAAGAGAAATTATTGTTCAATATGTTGTCTGGAAATTCTATTCAGAAAAGGCGTATACCTAAATATTACAGGGATAAATATGGGGTGAATAACTTATTTAGATATGAACATCCTGAGGGTTATCGTTCCTGTTATACATTAGTTATTATAGAGGGCGTTGGTGTGTGTCCGATAATATTGGATCTATTATCTCATCCAGAATATGATAGGATATTTGGTTATAGATAGGATGTTACTCGATTCTGATGCTTGATTTTATTAGATTTAATAGTTTCTCGTTTTTTGCTCCTGTGTATATGATTTTTTTGTCGTCGAAGACTATCTGGCCGTGGGCCTCAAGGAGGTCGAGTATGCGCTTGAATGTCTGGTATTGAACCTTCCTGGGCAGGCTTCTCCACAGATCCATTCTCGTCGGATGCTCATCCAGATCGATCAGCGTTTTCTCTACCATTAGTACTGTATCCAGCTTTGGTTCGTGTAGCACCTTCATTTTTCATACCTCTTCTTGCGGGATATTTGTTCTCGTGTGCGAGATCTCGACCGCGCGAGCGTTCTGGATCACTCGCTTGTGTTATTATTGAAATCATACCATTATATAAACTTATACAATTTATATTCTAGAATACGATGCACGCGTTATATAGCCAATTGTGCGCGGGATCGGCTCCAGTGCGAACGTGTAGTACATGATCCCTGAGATTATTCCGAATGATCTCAGGATGGCCCCGACACTGCTGTAGCCGTAGCGCGCGTCGATGCCCTTATTGACATAGGTGTAATCTTCGAGGTCGATGTCGTCTCCTGCGGCCTCTAGGGCGGTCTCGAAGCCGGATGTCATGGTGACGAAGTAGGTGTTGGTGAGGATGCACTTCCTGGTGAAGGAGTCCTTGCGGAACCAGCGGTAATACCTGTGCATGCCCTCGTAGTAGCTGCTAGCCGTAGGCGTTGTGGTCTCGCCGTATCGCTTAGCCTTGGGAGGGTTGGCTTCCCCGTATAAGAACCGTCTTATCGCGGAGAACAGACCGGGCCAAGGCTGTTTCGACATCAGCGCTCCCTCGAGCTGCGTCTCGTGACGTCGAGGATCTTGACCCCGGGCCTCTGCCTGAGGTTTTTCCAGGGATCCGTCAGCAGATCTTTTTCACTTTCAGTGACTGCCTTAAGCGGATTCTTCTCAGGCAAGAATCAAGCCTTTTTATAATGAAGATTGATTAATGATCGTAAAAACATGATTGGGAAAAAGTAGTAAAAATTAGCAAGAAAGACTTTTTATCAATAAAATGAATTAAATATTAGATGTCCAAGAAGAAACAAAAACAAGAAAAGGTCTCCGTCGGTTTCTATCCCGATGTCCTTAAGATGATAGACAAGGAGGCGAAGAGACAGCGTAGATCCAGATCAAATATGCTCGACGTAATCGTTAGAAATATTTTAGTTTAGACATTGAGAAAAAAGCAGCTCAACCTATGCCGTCAGCCATGTAACTGCGCTATATATCAGTATTCTACTAGTTTGCGCGCGCGTTCCTTTCATTACATTTACCGTAATTACTGCATGTGTTAGAAGGATTTTTATAACTTACTGTAATTGTAATTACTAGGGACGATATAGTTGAGATCTTATATTTTAAGTAAACACGAAAGAGAAATGCTTCTTAAATTCATTAAAACAGGAGAAAAAACCTATGGTTTTGATGTTCTTCGTAAAAGGATAAGGGATTATCTACCACAAATCGAAAAAGATTTACAAATAATAAGTGAAGCTAAAAATAAATATACCAACTCTAGAAAGAGTGGTGAGAATGTTGAAAACAAGAGCGAGGTCACGTAATGTTCCCATTATATGAAACTAAATATGGAACTCTCTTTTATGGCGATTCACAAAATATGTTAAAAAATATTCATTTTAAAGATTTAAAAAATAAAATTAATATGATATTAACATCGCCTCCGTTTGCACTTAACGAAAAAAAAGCTTATGGAAATTTAACTGGACAAGAATATATTGATTGGATTTCTTCATTTGGCGAAATTTTCCGAAAATTGCTTGCACCAGATGGAAGCTTAATAATAGAATTAGGAAATGCGTGGGAAAAGGGGACTCCAACAATGTCTTTATTACCTATCGAAAGTTTAATCAAGTTAAAACAAAGTGAAAATTTTTTTCTTTGTCAAGAATTTATTTGGTTCAATCCCTCTAGATTACCTTCTCCTGCTCAATGGGTTAATATCGAGAGAATTAGAGTTAAAGATTCATTTACAAGGTTATGGTGGCTTTCAACAACTACTAAACCAAAGTCGGATAATAGAAAGATATTGACCGAATATAGCGACTCGATGAAGAAATTAATTGAAAAACAGTCATATAATTTTGGAACTCGTCCATCAGAACATAACATTGGTGAAACTAGTTTCTTAAAAGATAATAAAGGTGCTATACCTCCAAACGTTCTAACAATCCCAAATACAGTTTCAAATGATCCATACTTGAATTATTGTAAAGATAAAGGTTTCAAAATACATCCAGCCCGAATGCCAATTAATTTGGCGAAGTTCTTCATAAAGTTCCTGACAGAAAAAGGTGATATTGTTTTGGATCCATTCTCTGGAAGTAATGTAATAGGCTATACAGCAGAATCCTTAGGTAGACGCTGGATAAGTGTTGAAAAAGATTTAGAATACGCAATTTCGTCGAAATCGCGATTTAAAGATTCTTGGTATAGTAAAAATGTTAAAATAAATGTGAATTAATATGTTAGAAAATGATACTAAGATAGATAGTCTAAAATCAATATATCTAAAATCCGAGTATAATACTGATGATGACAATATTATAAAAGATTTGTATCGGCCTTGTTTTGAAGTTTCTATTAGATATGATAGAGCAGTAGGATTTTTTAGAGCAAATATTTATAGAGAATTAGGTGAGGATTTATTAGATTTCGTAATAAAAGGTGGAAAAGTACGAATTGTATGTTCACCGCATATACCAGAAATAGATGAAAAATATGCAAGAAATGGATATGAATTAAGAAGAAAAAGAACAGAATTAGAGAAAAAAATTACAATTATAAAATTATTAGAATCTATGTCAAATGATCCTGAAGAAAAAGATTGTTTAGAAATGCTTCGTCTTTTAATTGAAAAAGAATCTTTAGATTTATATATAGCAATGAGGGTGGGAGGTATTTATCATAGGAAAATTGGTGTTTTTACAGATAAATATGATAATAAAATTGTTTTTTCTGGCTCTGGAAACGAAACTATTAGTGGAGTTAGTTCGATAGAAAATTGGTCTAATGATGAAGATTTTGATGTATTTCGTAGTTGGGGTGACGAATTCGAAAGAAAAAAAGCTATAATTAAAGAAAAACATTTAGAAAAATTGTTTAATGGAGAATCAGGTAGAACAAAAGTTAGAAAGCTGAATGAGGTAGAAGTTGAATATTTACAAAAATTTCGTAAATATAAAGATTATGAAGAGTGTAGAAAAGGTGCTAGAACAAGAACATCTTGTTTTGCTCCCACAAAAATGTTTATTAAAACAAATATTTTTCCGTATAGTTATCAAAGTGAAGCGATAAATTCTTGGTTAAAAAATGGTATAGTTGGTATGATATCTATGCCCACTGGAGTGGGTAAGACATATACTGCTCTATTAGCAATTCAAGAATTATTATCTGAAGGAAATCCAATATTAATAGTAGTCCCAAGCAATATTTTGTTGAATCAATGGAAAAAAGAAATTTTAAAAATTTATACGAATATACCAGTATTATTAGCAGGAGCAGGTCATGATTGGAAAAATAATCCGAATAAAAGAATGTATATATCGAAGATTAATAAACCAAGGATTATTTTAGCTACCATGGCAACAGCTTCATCAGATGATTTTTTAGAGTTTATAAATCAATCAGATGATTTAGTATTAATCGCTGATGAAGCTCATAGATTGGGATCTCCAACATATAGAAAAATATTGAATAGAAGGTATTTTGCAACAATGGGATTGTCTGCAACACCTATAAGATTGTTTGATGAAGAGGGTACAAAAATTTTATATGATGTTTTTGGAAAAGAACCAGTTTATCACATCGATATTGGCGCTAAAGTAAAGATAGATAATAAGGGAACAGAAGTACCCATATTAGGACATTTTCTTAGCAGATATAATTATTATTTTTATCCTGTAGATTTAACAACATTAGAAAAACAACGATGGGAAACATTATCCTCTGAAATAAGAAGACTTTATGCTATTGCTAAATCTGAAGATAATTTAATCAGATCAAGGAATATCAACAATAGAATAAAATTATTATTAATCGAGAGGTCTCGTATTGCTAAAAAAGCAGAAAATAAACGTATTGTTATTAGTCAAATAATAAAGGAAAAATATCCTTCTAATGGAAGATGGATTATTTATTGTGAAGATGAAGAACAGCTAAACATAATATCAGATGAAATTCGTGAAAATCATAAGGATCTTATTGTCCTGAAATATCATTCAAAAATGCGGTTTGATGAAAGGGAACGTTCTTTATTATTTTTTGAAGACAATCCTTGTATTATTGTCAGTATTAGATGCTTAGATGAAGGAGTAGACATACCTAACGCCGATGGAGCAATAATATTGGCGTCATCTACAAATCCTAGACAATACATTCAAAGAAGAGGCAGAGTTTTAAGAAAAGCTTTAGGTAAGAAAAGCGCCAATATTATAGATATGCTAGTATTGCCGCCGTCCGACGAATCAGGGATTCCATTCTCAATAATTCGAAGTGAATTAGGACGGGCATGGAGTTTTTCAAAAAATGCGATGAATCAAGATATTACACATGAATTATGGAAATTATGTATGGAATATGGTGTTGATATAGACTTTGATGTTCTATCTGGATATGAAGAAAATGAAGGTGAAAACGAATGAAAAATGAAGAACTACTTACTGTATTAAAAAAAATAAATAATTATAAGCAAGAACCAATTGATGAAAAATTAATTGAACAAATATTAGCAATAGTAATGTTGAATCCATTATTAGAAGATAGAGCTTCATGCCAAGATCAGTTGAAGTATTTAATAGAACAACATGTTAAAGGGTGAGGTAAAATAATAATACAGAAATTAAAATTATCTAATTTTGGGCCTTATAAGGATGACCATACAATAACTTTCTCAAATGAAGGAGTAGGGATTCATCTTTTTAGGGGAGGTACTGGGCAAGGTAAAACTTCATTACAAAATTCGATTATTTGGGCTTTATATGGAGTAGTGCTGAATAGAAAAGGAAAGGAAATACCTCCCACATCTTTATTAAATAGACAAGCTCGTACTGATGGTATCTATGCTTTTGGAGTCCAAATGCATTTTAGCCATGAAGGAAAGCCTTGGATTTTAACAAGGAAGACTTCTGCAAGAATTCATCAAGATAGAAAATACAAAGAGGGAGAAAAACTTCATCTAATTTGTGATGGAGAGGTTGTTAATAATCCTCAAAATGAAATTGAAAGGATTTTACCTTTTTCAATAAATCGCTTTTTTTTCTTTGATGGTGAAATGTTAAGAGATTATGAAGAGTTGTTAGAAGAAAAAAGTTCTTCAATGAAAATACTAAAAGATTCTATTGAAAGAATATTGGGAATTCCTTACTTTAGGTTATCTAGAAATGACTTAAAGCAAATATTGAAAGGAATAGAACGTGAAAGAACAACAATACTTAGAAGACTTGGTGGTCAAGAATATGAAGATTTATTAAAAGAATTTGAAGTAGTAGTTGAAAGTATGGAAAATTTAGAAGATTCAATAGAAATTTTAGAACAACAATTAAAAGATACTGAAATTGAAATAACTGATGACAAAAGAAGACAAGAAGATTTAAAGGAAGTTAAACAATATGCAATAAAAAGAAATGATATAGAAAGGGATATTATATTATTGGATGGAGAAATAAAAATAATAGATGAGAAGATAAAAAATTTAAATGCAGATTTATATAAAGCAATATTATATAATACATCCAATAATATTTTATCTCAATTAGATGATAAACATAATGCTGTAATGGAGAAATATGATAAAAAAATAAAGTTACAAGGTAAATTAGATGAAGTAGAAAAAGGTATTAAATTACAAATATGTCAATATTGCGGAACGATATTGAATAAAGAAAATTTAAATTTCTTAGAAAAAGAAAAAATAATATTGTTAAAGGAAATTGAGACAGTAACAGAAATACCTCAACCTGATACTTCTTATGATGCATACCGTCAAACTTTGAGAAGAATGAATGAAAATATAATAAACCAAAATGAATATTTAGAAATAGATGAAGAAAAAAATAGTAAAATTCATCGTATTGCTGAACTAAATGAAGAATTAAATGAACTAAAAGAAAAATACTATGAAAAAGATGCAGAAGAATCTTTTGAACTAGAAGATGTTATAAGAGAAAAAGAAAGAGAAAAAGGGCGACTAGAAGGATTAATATCATCTCAAAAAAATGAGCTGCAAAGATTACAAGAATATAAATCAGAACTAAATCAAAAAATTACAAGCATTGATAAAAGAGAATTAAATATACTTGATAAAAGGATAGAATTAATAAATACGCTGTCTCAATTATTTGATGAAGCAATATCAATTTATACTGAAGAAAGAAAAAAAGATGTAGAAAAAGAAGCAACAGAAATATTCAGAATGTTGAGATCAAAGATAGATTTTGATTCATTATCAATTAATGACAATTACGGTTTAAGCATCATTACCACAACTGGTGAAAGTTTAAATAAAAGCGAGTGGCGTTCGGCAGGTGAAGAACAATTAGTAGCTATTTCATTAATTGGAGCTTTAAATAAATGCTCACAAATTGAAGCCCCAATTGTTATGGATACTCCCTTTGGTCGTCTTGATCTAAAACACGGTGGAAGAGTAATGACATTTTTACCCAAAATGTCAAATCAAATCATATTATTTGCTACAGATCGGGAAGTCAGAGATGAAGATTTAAGCCATTTAAAAGGATATATAAAAAGTGATTATACATTAGAACATATTGGAGAAAAAATAGGAAGTAAAATAATAATAACAAGATAGGAGTGTACAAAATGAGTAGTGCGTATGGTGATGCAATAACCCTTCCTGCAAGCGATCAAGCAAAATCAATATTAAGACAACTGCAAACAAAAAATCTATTCAACGAACAAAGGCATGCTTGGATGTTAGGTGCTGCATTAGGGATTGCTACTGGTCAAGTTCACACGGCGGGTAATCGAGGAACTTTTCAAAATATCAATTCGTTAGATCCAGAAGGAATTTTTGCAGCTATAATGGTTGGATTATATCCAGATTTATCTCCTGATGATAGAAGAAAAAAATTGGTTGATCACGCTGAATGGGGTATACGTGAGATATATAGAAAAGAAGAAATTGGGACTCTTGATTTTTCAACACTAGGGAAATAACGCTATCGCTGCTCGCAGCTTTCTCATCTCGGCCCCGTTGAAAGACTTCTGCTCAGGTAGGCTATATTTTTCTCTTTTTACCTCCAGATCTTTATCTTAATGGATTTTAACAACCATGAAGCTGTGCGATCCGCCATAGCCACGGCAGCCTCTACCTGGACCCCTTCAGCCTTAACGAACTCCATGATTCTCCTGTAGCTTATCTCTCCTTGACCGAGCCTCCTGCTTTCTTCGAGGGCCAGCTGCCTAACCCTCCCCTCGATATTTTCCCTGATTATGCTCCCATTTGGAGCGAAGCTGTTCATCAGAGTCTGAGGGTTTACCGGAGCGTGGACCTCCACATATCTCCTGATGAATTCCGTCAGCTTCTCGGATCCACTGCTCCCCTCCCTACGACAGATCATCAAAAACTTCTTCCAAAGCTCGTCGCTGGGCCCGTAGAACTCCCGTCTCCTCCGGGACAGCGGGAAACCCCCTACACATACGTACACGCATATAGGTATACGTACAAAGACAATACAATACACACGCGGACGCTCATCCCCGGATCTCCTCTATCAGAGCGTTCACGAGCTTCTTGGAGTCCTAGAGGTCTAAGGACATGAAGTTGATAAATCCCTACTTGTCAGGCTCAGTATTCTACTCCATTTAGAAGTCCTCTTCAGTCTCGTACACTCCTTCGATCTGATGGTTCAGTGATCATAGAAGCCATTACGCGCGCAGACATTCCATGAAATTTAAAGGTCTATATTACAGTGAGACCATCTTTCTGTTTCAAATGCGAACATCTAATTGATAGCCAAATCATATTTATAAGACTTATAAATTAAATCAATAGCCTTTTGTATTTTAGACTCTTCTCTTAACGTATATATTGAAGGATACATATTAGCCCAATTCTGCGATGCAGGTGTCGGTTGTAGTTCTTCATCAAATTCAAGAGGTAATCTAGTAAAAATTCTGATTTGATTTTTTGTAGGATGGAAAAACACAAAATTTCTATCTTTTTCTGGACTTTTAAATGATGCCCAATATTTTTTTTCCTTATATTCAACCCTTAAAATCTTTTTAATTATTTCAGACTTGATATTTGATAACCACATAAGAGTTTTATCAGAGGAATCAACTAAAATTTCCATTTTAATTTATTTATTGTTTAACTATGAAATAAAATTTATGCGCGCATTTGTTAAAAGTTACGAATTCTATTACCGCTGAAGATATTTTCCTCTATTGCGCGCACAGCTATTTTAAGACCAATTTAACGAAAATTTGATAATTTCAATAATATCACTGCGCGCGAGTAGAGCAATATATAGTATTTACATCCATTATTTTTATTTGAAAATTATGATCACATCAATACAAGATCAGAATAATGTCCCATACGGAAGTTAGATCCCTGCTCATCGACTACGTGAACAGGAACTCCAACGTATACAACCTGGAATGGGACCCCAGATTATCGGAAAAACTGCTCTTCAATCCCTTTAGGAAATCCTATGAGGAAAAGAAAAAAATCGCCCACTACTTCCTTCTCGCGGCCTCGATAACGGAAACAGAACTCATAGGGAGGGCCGAGAACTCCAGGGCCCTGATGATCCACATCCACAGATCGCTGGGCAACGACATTTACAAAGAGGACACGCTGAGGAATTTCCAGAACGTAGTACAGGAGTCGCCCTATTACGAAGATCTCAGATCATCAAAGGAGAAAATCCCCGAGATACTCACCTCGATCAACGTATTCGTTAACACGATTGCTGGGAGTGATTTAATCCAGTATGCTAGAAAATTCCCCAAGCCAAAGGACATGGTTGAAGACATCGCTCGAAACATCGACAGGATGGATGGAAGATTCATCGAAAAGCCGTGGATGTACCTACAATGGACGAATCGGCCATTTCCAGATCTCGGGGTCTTCGAGAACTACTCGCCCCGAGACCTGTACGTGCCAATGACATCCTACATCAGAGACGTCGGTTGCTGCCTCGGCATTTGTCCGAGGCACGACGACGAATGGTGGGATGATCTAGACAACACAGCCCAGGCGAGGGAAGACATCACCGATTTCGGCCGTCAACTTTTTCCAGAAGACCCCACAAAGATAGATTACCCCTTCTACCTCCTGGGGCGCTGGATCCGCGGAAAGCAGCCAAGCCTCAGCCTCCTAGAAGAATACCTCAAATTCTTCCAAGAATTGTACCAAAAAACCAGAACAGTCCCCATAACCTACGATGCAGTCTCCAGAGTGATATCGAACTTTGAGGAGAACGTCAAAGTCGAGCTAGTTAAGACGAAGATACTCTTCTACTACGAATCCCACAGATTTCACCTTCCAGGCGGGCAAACCTATCTGCCTAACTTCGTACTCCCAAACTGCCGAGTAAAGGGAAAAACCGTACTTCTAGAGCCCCACGGGATATGGAGCATTCCCCAGAGGCGTAGTGTAAGGGTAGGCGACAGAACAATGACGATCCATGCATATGGAAGAGAGAAGAACAGCCACGAAGCCCAATTCGCGGAGAAGCTGAGACTATTCAGAAAAACATTCGGCAGAGACTACCACCTGATACTCCTAGTACCAGCCAGAGTAAAGGAAAGAGTCAAACTTTGGTACCCAGAATCCCACGACGAGATATACGAAGGAACCGATATCCCAGAACTACTCTACAAACTCAAACTATCCGAATCGAAAAATTAGGATTCAGCCTTATCACCATTCATGAATTTAACAAACAATCATCACATAATTACTAGTTCCAAATTATCACTACAGGCTTTGAATCGTCTATTAACAGTAAGCGCGCATTGTATGCAGGAAATTTTCACATGAGCGGATAAGAAAGAGGATAAAAAGTCCATAAATTTTACATTCAAAGAACCAAAAAGCGATTTAGTTTAAGGTGTTACTTACATGGAAAGCATAACAATCTCTGATGTCGTACTTGACGTCGAAACTTCGACACTAAAAATATTGGAACTGAGCATAAAGGACCCAGAACTCTGCAGCCTATTGGCCGGCAAGGAAGAAGAAGAAAGAAAACAGTTTGTAGAGCGCGCCCTGAGGGTAGGAATCATGGCCCTTCAAGGCATGGAGACGAAGATGCAGGTCGACTATGTTCGCAGCGAGTTCGAAAACATGCAGAAAGAAGTTGAAACAGAACTCCAGAGAGTCTTTTCCGACAAGGGCATCCTCCTAAACACCTTGGACAAGTTCCTGGGAGAAAAAGGAGAGCTGAAGCAGGCCTTGAACGCCCATTTCGGCGAGCAGGGAAGCGTCATTTACAGGATACTCAACCCGGACGATGAAACCACGCCAATAGGGAAGTTCAGGAAGCAGCTTCAACAAGAGCTCGACGCCGATCGAGAGGGAACAGCTTTCCACAAACTAAGGAACGCAATGAACGACGGGTTCAAGGAAGTGCTAGTCGCCATAGGCACCGCAGAAGCTGCTGAGGAAGAACGTGAAAAAGGAACCGCCAAAGGGGACGACCTAGAGGATTACGTTTTCGAGGAACTCGACAGAATGGCCCGGCACTTCGACGACACGGTCGAATACATCGGCGACGAAAAAGGCCCCCTCGGACAAGTTGGCGATGTCCTGATCCGCATCAACCCTGCTGACACCAGAAACCTGGAACTGAAAATTGTGGTGGAGGTCAAGAACAGGTCCATAACTATGAGCGGAAAAAATAGTTTCTTCAAGGAACTCGAAGACGCTAAAAAGAACAGGAGTGCACACTACGCCATAGGTGCCGTCCAAAGATCGAATGTGCCTGACTCCTGCGGATGCTTC
>Ga0209636_10005384_pt1 | contig 13075 bp, 6 predicted proteins | sample DeeMarSWOR152_54_FD_187464 | JGI IMG/M metagenome (GOLD analysis project Ga0209636, IMG submission 187464) | Marine sediment microbial communities from White Oak River estuary, North Carolina - WOR-1-52-54 (SPAdes) (version 2) | ecosystem: Environmental > Aquatic > Marine > Intertidal zone >...
CCTGGAGTTTTCGCAGCTCCCCACCTTCAGCCGGTGTAGCAAAGAGCTTCTTCCCTAACAGGGATATGATTTCAGGCTTTTGTTTTTCCTGTTCCTGCCAGGTTTTCCCAGCATAAAGATCACACGAAAACAAACCATAGAATGCAAAACCAAAAACTAGAAAGAAGATCAATAAAAAATTTTTTTGAGCCATCCTTTCTTCCTTTCAAACGTTGGGTTGAACAGTCATCAGCCCGCTACACATAACTCGAATCTCACGATTTGTCAATAACTGCTGGATATGTCTGATAGAAAAAACTCATGCTGAGACTGAAGAGTTTCAATTTTGATGAAAATTACCTGTTTAAACCGACTAAACTATGTAGACTGTGAAGGTGATTTATGACTTAACAACAGAACATGACATGTGATAATATATCTACAGATCGGATCTGATAAGACTTTGAGGAGGGCAGCATGAAAGACATCCTCGGGATGATTTCCTTGACTACCGCTGCCAGCGTTCTACTTATCCTTGCCGCCATCTGGCTGATCATTCTCATCATAAAGAGACAACATGAATACATCTTCCGGGCCATGGTCATCATGCTCATCCTGTTGCTTGGCATGATTTTCCTCCGTCAACATGAGACAGGCAAACTCACGTTGCCTGAAATAAAATCAAGACTCTTTCCGGAAAAAGTTCCTGAATACATCTTTACTGTGGATAAAGGATATATGGGAAATAGACAGGAAACACGGTATGTCTTCAAAGATCCGATTCCCAGGCTTTCCATAAAATTGGACAAATCAGGCGCCTATTTTCAGATCTCTGACATGAAGCCCATAAACGATGTTCTCAAGCAACTCGGCCTTCCTCAAATAGAGGACCCCGTTCCTGAGCTCGCCTCTATCACAGGATTGAAAACGGATGTCAATCTCTACAAATGGCAGAATTACCCCCGGGGCACATTGACACTCGAAAGAGCCCTTTTTCAGGATAAAAATACACGCGAAGTCTATCACGGGATCATCCGTATCACTCTCCTCCATAAATAAAACATTTCTGCTCAATCTCCCTTAAAGATGGATTGTCTGGCTTCATATAAAGTCAGAAGAGGTCCTTTCTGGTTTCTTTTCCAGAGTTTCCAAACTTACAGGGATTTCTTGGATCCTCTAGCAAGGAGAATAAAAAGCAGAAAAATGTAGAAAAGAGAGATATAAAGGAAGGATGGCTGTTTCTCCTGAATCCTATTATAAAGCTCTCCTGTGCCAGGTTGGGGAAGAGGTGCTGGATCCCAACCGAGTCCGTAGCGCTCGACTAATCCCTTTATGTAAAGCAGATGAATAACAGGGATATCTCTTGCTGTCATTTCGTACAACACTCCCCTGTTTTCCTTAGGAGGAATTCGACCAGCCTTTACCAGCCCGGGCTTCAGACGCAAGATCTCTGAATCCGTCCCCAGGTTCGACCAGCTTCCCCCGATGTTAACGAATGCCTTGATCCCCTCCTCTCCTGCTCCTTCCGAATAGAGATCCATCTTGGCCTCGACATTGGCCTCCAACCCTTTCTCCTCCACAACAGGAATGTCACTCTCTTCGATGGCCCTCTTCAGGAGATTGCGTCCCTCCTCCTCCATGTCTTCGCCCCGATCCTGATCCCCGCCCAGGGAAACGGCAACAGGCTTGTAGGGAAATATCCTGCTCTCTAAAAGACACTCATGCATATGGAGCCAATGGAAATCGGGAAGATTCGCACCCCACTGAGAGGCACCAAGAGAGGCTATGGCGAGGGGTTTCAAATCCATGGCTTTCGAAGCCGAGAGAACGGCCACGATAAGAGCGGGGAAAGAGCTCGATGCGCCAACAGCAATCGTATCCCCAGGTTTGACTCCTGCTTCTTTCAATAGGTAGACAATCAATCCGGCAAAATTTGGATTTGTGGTTGTTCTCTTGGCCTCCAAGTTCCCCAGCGACGTGGTGATGGATGAGAGTCTAATTCCGATAAGTCCTGTCCGGTTCAAATCCGTGGATGAATCTATGGGAATGGACCTATCCTCCCGACACGCCTTGAGAAGAGAGGTCGCCTCAGACATGATGCTCGAAGCCTCCACCATTTCCTCTTTTATGGCTCTGGCCTCCCGAGAGGGAAGGGTCTTGGCAAGGACGAAAAAAACGAGGCTGAGGGCAAAAAGCAGATAAGGCATCTGACGACTTTGTGACTTGAATAAAAAACGCTTCATTTTCGTTTGACCTAAAGGATAAACCTCGCCAGTATCCTGACCAGAAAATAGGTTGCGATCGAGACTGTGAACAGGGATGCCAGGGTGGCAAGAAACCGCTGCTTTTCCAGATTGTTGGCCAGAAGTCCTGGAATAACCCACCCGATGGCACGAAGCTCCAATGCTCCGGAGTAGATATGGGGGAGGAAAAGAAACCAGATCTGCCCCCAGAGGGCTCCTAAAAGAATCAGCATCACGAATCTTCTTCTCCCAAACAGAATAAACATCCGAGAGAGAAGTTTGTACGTCATCAGGCTTAAGATCGCCACCAAAATCGTCACCAGAATCCGCAGAGGCTGGTCAAGAAACAAGGCCATATAAGCTGGCACGATGATCCCCCCGGGATAGAGATCCATGATTTCGACGTATAGAACGGCAACGATGAGCCCTATGAAGAGTGTTTCATAAATCATGGCGTCTCCCCACCGCTTCCCAGTATTCAACAAGGTGCTGTCCCATGCCTCCCATATTTCCCATCCCAACGAGAACCGTTTCCTGCGTCTCAAGACGAGACACCTGTGTCATCAACTTCTCAGGTTTCTTTGTCTCAAAAACGAGGATTTCTGCTTTGACTCGACCTTTCAATTTTTTCTTGAGAGCCCTGGCATGCTCTCCGATAAAAATAAGTCTATCAAAGGAAAAAGCTGACTCATTCCTCAGAGCTTTCGACCATTGGATGGTGCGGGCTCCTCGGTCGGTGCGGAGGTTGAGAAGACCGATCTTCTTCCTGTCCTTAAAAAGCCCCTTCTCCTCAATTTTGGCGAGCACATCCTTTGTGGACTCAGGATCATTGGCTGCAAATGCACCGACAAAATACCAGGTCTTTGCGGGTGAACCCCGCTCAGTCCTCCAGACTTTGAGGCTGCCGAAATCTGGGTGGGCTTTGATCAGACCATGGTGTGCCTTATCCTGATCGATCTCTAAAAACTCTGCCACAGCCAGAGCCAGACGGATGTTCTGTTCGAATTCATTGGCAGGAAGCCTTGCCCTCCATTCCTCATCCATCCCAGGATGATCCTTAGGAACGGGAATGATTCTCGCTTGAGCATCCTTTGCCTTCTCCTCGAAAACGGGGTAAATCTCCTCTTCTGGCACAAACACTGTGCTGCGCCTTGGTATGGCTGAGGCAAAGTAGCAGGCGATATCATCTTTTCCTGGCCCCATCTCGGCAAGGTGATCCTCCCGGATATTGGTGATGACGAGGATATGCGGTTTGATCATCTGCGAAGCTTCTGAATAAAAGCACTCAGGATGGATGCTCATCATCTCCATCACCAGCGCACGGACCTTAGATCTGACCGCAGTATCCAGGACTCTCTTTCCCTCCAGGATGGAAGGGTTTCCTCGGCGCTCGACCTCGATCTCTTTCCCATCCGGATAAATCAAGCACGGCCTCGAGCCTGTAGTCTTAGCCAGCACAGACCTCCCGCTCTCTCTCAGACAGGAAGCGATGAGTCTTGTGACACTGGACTTGCCCCTCGTGCCCGTGACACAAATTCTTAAAGGGATCTCTCTGGCTTTCCTCGTGATTTTTAAGCGCTCCGCGATCAGATAAATCACAAAAAGGAAAACACAGGTCCCGGTGATGAGCAGTTCTCTGATAACTCTTCTCCCTCAGCCTTCGTCATTCAAAAAGGCAGATTATTATAACAGAATAAAGTTTGGAGGCAAATTTCTTCAATATTATCGATTTGACACCTCCCGCGTTCCTTGATATCCTTTCTACGACCGAGAATAGGAAAATAAGTAGGGGGGGGACAGCAATATTAGTTAAATGCCCCAAATGTCAGTTTGAAAACAGCCCTGACTCCAAATTCTGTAAGGAATGCGGCACTCAGTTGACCGCTCATGAGGACATTTCTGTCTCTGCCACCAAGACTCTGAAAACTCCTGTTAGAAGGCTCGAAATGGGTTCTCTTTTTGCAGAAAGATATGAGATCCTTGAAGAGCTGGGCAAAGGCGGTATGGGAGAAGTTTATAAGGTGAGGGACCAGAAGTTAGCTGAGGTGATGGCCTTAAAAGTGCTGAAGCCTGAAATAGCTGCTGACAGGGACATGATTGAGCGTTTCAAGAATGAACTGAAGTTAGCTCGTAAGATAGCTCACAGAAATGTTTGTAAAATGCATGACTTTCATGAAAAGGATGAGACTCCATACATCACCATGGAGTATGTTGCGGGAGAGGATCTAAAGAGCTATATCAAGAGAAGCGAGAAGTTAACTCGGGAGGAAGCGATTTCCATAGCCAAGCAGGTCTGTGAAGGACTGGCAGAGGCTCATGAGTTGGGTGTGGTGCATAGGGATTTAAAGCCTCAGAACATCATGATCGATGAACAAGGCCGAGCAAAGATCATGGATTTTGGGATAGCCCGGGCGGTTGAGGCGCCTGGTGTGACTCAGACGGGTGTGATCATCGGCACACCGGATTACATCTCCCCCGAGCAAGCCGAAGGAGGGGAGGCAGACCAAAGATCAGACATCTACTCGCTGGGAGTCATCCTGTACGAGATGGTAACGGGGATGGTTCCATTTAAAGGAGACACGGCTCTGAGTGTGGCTCTAAAACACAAAGCACAAATTCCAAAGGACCCACGTAAGCTCAATCCTGAGCTTTCAGATAATCTAAGCCGTTTAATCCTGATCTGTATGGAGAAGGATAGGGAAAGAAGGTACCAGACAGCAGAGGAGCTTCTATTAGATCTGAGAAACGTAGAAGAGGGTCTCCCTCTAGGAACAAAGATACGACCCAGACGAGAGACTTTCGCTTCAGCGTTAATCCGGAAGAGATTCTTTATCCCCGCTTTGGTTGTTGCTCTTATCGTTATTGCTATGATTATCTGGCAGCTTCTTCCCCAAAAAGAGCCATTTCCCATTCTCTCAAATAAGCCTTCATTGGCAGTGGTCTACTTCGAGAACATTTCTGGTAATCAGAATCTGGATTATTGGAGAAATGGAATTGCGGAACTGATGATGACCGAACTCGCCCAGTCAAGATTCATCCATGTTCTGAGCGGGGAGGAGATTTATGGCATTTGTAAGAAGCTGAATTTACTCGAGGAGAGAAAATATTCATCAGAAGACCTCCTCAGAATTGCTAACGAAGGAAGAGTGGACCACATAATAAGCGGCAGCTATTTAGAGGCAGGAGGGGATATCATCGTTAACCTAAGACTCCAAAAACCGCATTCAGGGGAAATTTTGCGTTCGGCACAGGTAAAATGCAGTGGCGAGGAACAAATTCTCCAAAATTTGGATGATCTGACAAAGCAGATAAAAGTGGATTTAAACCTTACAGACCAGCAGATAGCAGATGACATTGACAAAGATTTAACTGAGATTTCGACAAGTTCCATTGAAGCTTTCAAGTCCTTCAATGAGTCGACAGAGCCCTACTACAGATTTGAATACAGGAAGAGCATAGAATTTCTGAAGAAAGCGATTGAAGTTGATCCCGAATTCGCGATAGCTTACCTCAGATTGGCTGTCTCATACATTAACCTTGGCTACTTTTCCGAGGGACGTGTCTATTTAAAGAAAGCCTTCGAGTTGAGCGACAAAGCATCCGATAAAGACAAGTATCAGATTCATGCCTTCTATCATTTGCGGTACGCCAAGGATTATAGGAAGGCTATCGAAAGCTATAACAATTTGATACAGCTCTATCCTGATAATCAAGCGGCAAACAATATGCTTGGCGAGATATATTTTTCTCTGGACGAATGGGAAAAGGCTCTTGATTATCTGCATGTGAACGTTAGAAATAGACGTGAAAAAATTATCTATTATGTGGGCCTGGCCAATGCATACATGGCCAAAGGACAATATGAGGAAGCCCGGTCAGTGCTAGGGGAATACACAGACTCTTTCCAAGACCACCCTTTGATTCACTATGCGATGGCTTGGACGCATGTCTGTGAAGACCGCTACGATCTTTCCCTCTCAGAAGCCGAAAAGGGACTTTCATTGGATCCTGGTGAATATTTTAACATGGTTATCAAAGGGGACATTTACCTCTATAAGGGAGATTTTCTATTGGCAGAAGAGGAATACCTGGGCCTTCAGACATTGAGGGAACCTGTGACATATGCAATCAGTTTAGGACGGTTAGCGCCTTTATATTTAACGAAAGGAAAATTGAAGAAGTCGAAAAACATGTGGGAGACGCTATTTGGCCTGGCTGAGAAACAAGGTCAGAATCAATGGGTGGCGATGTTCAATCAATATAAAATTTATACTCTTCTCAGATCAGGTGAATACAGGGAGGCTTTGGAGGAATGCGACAGACTTTGGAACATGGCTGCTGATGCAGAGAATCCTGAATTAGTGAAAAGACATGTCCTTTTCAACAGAGGCCTCGCTTATTTAGGCCTGAAAGCACTGGATGAAGCCCAGAACGCAGCCAATGGACTGATGGAATTTATCGCAAAAGGAATGAACAAAAAAGCGATAAGATACTATCATTTACTAAAGGGATTGATAGAGCTCGAGAGAAACGAGTTCCTTGAGTCAATTGAAGATATCAAGAAAGCAATCGCCCTCTTGCCTGCTCAGTACTATTGGGAATTTCGTGAAATCAACGACCATGCGCTCTTCCTTGATTCTCTGGCATCGGTTTATCATAAATCAGGCGATCTAGAGAAAGCACGAGAGGAATACAGGAAGATTATCCAACTCTCTGCAGGAAGGCTTTTTTATGGCGATATCTATGCCAAGAGCTTCTATATGCTCGGTAAAATTTACGAACAGCAAGGCGATACTGCAAAAGCTATCGAGCATTATGAGAAATTCCTCGACCTGTGGAAAGATGCCGATCCTGGCATCGCTGAAGTCGAGGATGCAAAGAAACGGCTTTCCTCTCTCATCTGACCGGATAGATATTTGAGCGCCAAAAAAATGCTGAAAAAAGTTTGAAAAAATTAAATTCAGAATATATAGTAGGATCGTATAAAATCAGGGTTAGAGGGTAAGTATCAGATAAAAATTTTATTTTAAGGGGAATCACTATGATGAGAACTACAAAGTTTTTACTCGTTCTCTGCCTTCTCGTTGCGCTTTGCTTATCTTCTTTTGCGCAGCGACAGACAGGCTCGATCAAGGGCACGATTTATGATGACCAAAAAAATCCCTTACCAGGATGTGCTGTCACCGCAGCCTCCGAAGCTCTAATGGGAACAAAGTCATATGTGACTTCTGAGACTGGTGCATTCAGATTTCCTGCCCTTCCTCCAGGCACATACAATATAAGAGCAGAAATGCCTGGATTTACCTCAGTTACAAGGACAGATATCGTCGTGCGAGTGGGCATGGTTGTCTCTGTGGATATCACCCTGGAGATGGCTACAATCGAAGAAGAGATCTCGGTCACAGCCGCTTCTCCAGTGGTCGATGTCGAGCAGACAAAGATTGCTGTCGTCATGGACAAAGACCTTTTAAAGAACATCCCACTTGCTCGTGATCTCTACGACATCGTCAACTCTGCTCCTGGGGCAATCTCTGAAGAAGTCACCTACCGAAGAACCACCTCAGTCCACGGCGGAACGGTCCGGAGCAACACCTATGCTTTCGATGGTGTGACCATGAACGACCCTGTGGTCATGTATCCTCTGACCAACATCAACTTCGATGTCATGGACGAGGTCGAGATGGTTACGGCTGGTCATCCTGCAGAGATAGGATACACAGATGGTGCTTACATCAATGTGGTTACCCGCTCGGGTGGAAACAGGTTTTCAGGAGGCGCCACGATCTACTACACCAGTGAAGACTTTGCTCAGCAATTATGGACAGAAGAACAGGTTCAGGCATTTGATGTTTCAAAACCCGAAGTGGACAAGAGCTGGTTTGATGGGTCATTGACTATTGGCGGTCCCATCTTGACTGACAGATTGTGGTTTTTCTCCAATGCCCGATACATAAAGCAGACATTGGCGACCAATTTCATTCCATATACGGATCCTTACCTAGGTCGATACCACGGCCCTTACGACTGGATGCACGAGGAGAAGATGGGATTCTTTAAGCTGACTTCCCAGATCACCTCAGGCCTTAAGCTCATGGGCATGTTCAATTATGTGGACCGCTACCGCCCGATGTATGAGGAGCCGGGTCCAAGGTCAATCTACCAAGCTACCCGCATCATGGACCACGAGAGAACCTACACGGGAACCGGAATTCTGACCTATGTCCTCAACCAGAACACCTTCTCCGACATAAGGGTTGGGTATGTCCACCGATGGTTCCCGCTTCCTATGCAGGACGAAGCTCAAGACCTCCCAGTAGTATTTGATTATGGTGCTCTCTATACGTGGATTTCTTCAGCTCGATTCAATGAGACGTATCTCCGCAAGAGACTCCAGACAGGAATATACTTCACCCGTTTCCAGGATAACTTCCTCGGAGGCAACCACGAGTTTAAAGGCGGCGTCGAGTTTGAGGATGCCTACGGCGACTGGGATTGGTGGCGCACAGACAACCTGTATTGGTACTGGAATCAAGGAAGTCCCTACTATTACGGCAAAACAACCTGGAAGGGTGTCCCCGATGTAGGAGTCGGGCGTGTCCACTTCTACATCTGCGGACCTACAGAAGGTTCGTCCAAGATCATCGACAGAATAAGAAGAATCGGTGCTTACATCCAGGATTCCGCCACCTTTGGCCAAAGGCTGACACTGAACATGGGTCTCAGGTTTGACCGGTCTTGGGGCTGGAAGCCCGCAGTTTCTAAAACAGCAAGCGGAAACCCTGTCTCGGTGTACATAGGCGAGAACTATGTAAAGCCATACACGGCAGCCCGATATCCTGAGACATTCCCTGAAGGCATCAATCCCTTTGGAGAAATAAGTATCGAGAAGTGGGAAGACGTCATGGTGTGGGATGCTTTTTCCCCAAGAATTGGACTTACCTATGATCTTTTCGGCAGCGGGAAGACCGCCCTGAAAGCTTCCTTCTCCCGCTACACAGAGTACATGATGATGCAGTATTTCTCTTGGATTCATCCTCTCTATCCTAATTTCCCAAGATTCTACTGGTATGATATGAACTTCAACCAGCAAATAGACACAGATGATGATTTCAGGATCTATCCTTATGACTACCGGATGATGGATTCTTCTTTTTCCAGGCTTTTACTCGATCCTGATATCAAATCTCCTGTCAATGATGAGATCACCGTGGGAATCTGGCATGAGCTCTTCAGGAATTTCTCCCTCGGAGTAAACTTTATCTATAAAGACAAGAAGAATATGTTTGAAGATGCGCTCTACGACCCAGATACAGGTGAGTGGTGGCACCATCTGGATCAGCCTGCAGCTCAAAAATATTGGATTCCTTTTACGGCTGTTGTTCCCAGTGATGATTATGGCGACAGGACAATTACGTTCTATGCCCGCAGCAATGACGCGCCCGATATCTTTTGGAGAGCCACGAATCTTTCTGATGTGAAGAGGAAGTACTGGGCTTTTGAATTGCTCTTCAACAAGCGCATGTCAGACGGCTGGCAAATCTCTGGCTCTATCGTCTACAGCAAAGCCTACGGCCATATGGGAGGCTTGTATGTGGAAAGCCACGGGTTTTCACCTTATGGAGATTCACCCAACGTCTTTATCAACACTTACGGAAGAACGAGCATGGACAGGCCCCTCCAGATTAAGCTCATGGGGACTGCCCAGCTTCCTTTCCGCATCTTCCTTAGCGCTTACTACAGGTATTTCTCCGGAGCACCTTGGCAACCTGGAGCTGGGACAAGAAGTATTTATATCGTTCCTCCTTTAAGCTGGTGTCAGGCTAACAACGCTTACAGGGATTATTACAACGTTGTTCTTGAAGACCAGAGAAATCCCCGGAGAGGAAGGGCATGGAACCAACTGGATTTGAGGCTCGAGAAAGAGCTCATGATAGGAAACTCCGGAAGGCTCGGTGCTTATCTCGACATTCTGAATGTCTTAGGATGGTCTGACGTTACTGTCGGATTGCAAGATGTGTTGTACTATTTCCCTGTTGCTGAAAATGATAATACTGGATTAGTCATTCCGCCAAGCAACTACAAAGTCATCAATTCTGTGGACGGCATCAGGCAAATCAAATTCAGCCTCCGGTTCAGCTTCTAGACACCTCTGCGCATATAGATCAGATAAAATCCGCATCCGACAGTCCTACAATAATGCCCTATAATAATTGACTATCTTTATCTAAATCATTATTCTTTAATCAAATGAACAAAAGGGGCTAATAAGCGATGAAATGCCCTCAATGTCAGTTTGAAAATCCCCAGAATGCTCGATTTTGTGCCAATTGTACGATATCGCTTTATCCTTCAGAAGATAAAGAGATATCCTACACCAAGACTCTCCAGATATCCATGAAGGAATTGCCCGCAGGAAGCACTTTTGCCAGGAGATACCAGGTTTTAGAAGAGCTGGGTAAAGGCGGGATGGGAAAAGTCTACAAGGTCCTGGATACAGAGATAAAGGAAAATGTCGCCCTAAAGCTCTTGAACCCTGAAGTCGCGGCTGATGAGAAGACCATCGAACGCTTCCGGAACGAACTCAAATTTGCACGAAAGATCACCCACAAGAATGTCTGCCGGATGTACCATTTCAGCAAAGAAGAAGAGACGTATTATATCACCATGGAGTATATCTCCGGAGAGGATTTGAAGAGTTTAATCAAGAGAATAGGGACATTCACTGCAGGGAAAGCTCTTTCCATAGCCCAGCAGGTGTGCGATGGGCTGACAGAAGCACATAGGCTGGGAGTTGTCCATCGCGATTTAAAGCCGCAGAACATCATGATCGACCAAGAAGGGAATGCGCGGATCATGGATTTTGGGATAGCCCGTTCTGTTGAAGCGCCAGGGGTTACCCAGGCAGGGATGATCGTGGGAACCCCGGATTACATGAGCCCAGAACAGGTAGAAGGCCAGGAGGCAGACCAGCGCTCTGATATCTATTCCTTGGGAGTGATCTTGTATGAGATGATGACCGGAAAGGTGCCGTTCGAAGGGGATACAGCCTTTAGCATTGCCTTGAAGCACAAGACAGAGGCTCCTCCAGATCCCAAGGCGTTCAATCCTCAGATTCCAGAGGATCTCCGCCGAGTGATCCTGAGTTGCATGGAGAAAGAGAGAGAGAAGAGATACCAGACGGCTGAGGAACTTCTTTCTGAATTGAGGAATATCGAGAAGGGGCTTCCTGTCACAGAGAGGATTCTTCCCAAGAAGAAGCTTTTCCCTTCAAAAGAGATAGCCGCTCCTTTTAAATTGAAGAAGCTCTTTGTTCCTGCTGTTGTTTTCGTCGCAATTGCGATTGTGGGAATCATGATCTGGCGCCTTATTTCCCAAAAGGAGGCCGTTCCTCTTGCACCGCCAGGCAAGCCCTCTCTGGCCATCGTGTATTTTAAGAATATCACTCAAGATGAAAGCATAGATTACTTGAGAACTGGCATTCCTGAGTTGCTGATTGCAGACCTCTCGCAGTCCATGCACATCAGTGTCCTGAGCGGGGACAGGCTCTTTCAAATCCTTAAGGATCTCAATCAACTGGAAGCAAAGAGTTATTCAACGGATATTTTAGAAAAGGTGGCTTCGAAGGGCGGAGCTAATCACGTGCTCCAAGGGACCTTTGCCAAGGCAGGGGATACTTACCGGGTCAATGTGATGCTTCAGAAGGCTGGCACAGGAGAGCTCATCACTTCGGAAGGGATTGAAGGGAAGGGCGAAGAGAGTCTTTTCTCCATGGTGGATGAGCTCACAATAAGAATCAAGTCGCACTTCAGACTTTCTGATGAGGAGATATCTGGTGACTTAGATAAATTAGCAGGCAAGATCACGACGAATTCTCACGAAGCCTATAAATATTTCATCGAGGGGAAAAAACAGGCTTACCAGGGAGAGAATCGTAAAGCTTTGGAATATTATAAAAAAGCAGTCGCCGCTGACCCTGAATTCGCGAGTGCCTACAGGGCCATGTCGATGATGTGTTACAATCTTCGTCTATATGTCGAGTCGCGAACGTATAGCAAGAAGGCTTTTGAATTGATAAACCTGGATAGACTCTCGGAGAAAGAGAGCCTGTTAATTCAGGTCGGCTACTACCTTGTATCGGATAAAACCTTAAGCAAATCCATTGAGGCCTTCGATAGATTATGGGAGCTTTATCCAGAGAGTCAAGATAACGAGATAAGAGGCACTCGAAACATAATGGGCATGGTCTACAATGGTCTGGAGGAATGGGATAAGGCCATAGAACAGTTCGAATGGCTTATTCAAAACAGATTCGAGGGTTATCACCCGTATGTGAACATAATGTTGCCCTACATGGCCAAGGGTCTGTATGATAAGGCGAGAGAAGTTATCGAAGACTATCATAAAAAATATCAGGAACTTCCGATTACTCAGTGGGAACTCGCCACTAATTACCTCTGTCAAGGCAAGTATGACCTTGCTCTTGACCAAGCAGATAAGTCTCTATCCCTGGAACCAGCCTATTACAGGAATTTCTTCACAAAGGGTGATATATATCTTCTGAAAGGCCACCACGTTCAGGCAGAGAAAGAATACCAGAATCTGATGACCTCAGAGGAGCGGCCGGCTCATTTCTATTACAGAATGAGGTCAGGAGCTTTGTATTTATCGAGAGGTCAATTCGAGAGTGCAGAAGATCAACTCAACCAAGGGATCGAATCGGTAAAAGGTCTCGGTGACCTGCTTTGGAAGGCCCAATTCCATCAACAATTAGGATATACGCATCTAAAATCAGGGAATCATGAGGAGGCTTTGAGAGAATGCGATGAGTTATGGAAGTTTGGTGTGGGAATAGG
>Ga0209636_10005385_pt1 | contig 13074 bp, 9 predicted proteins | sample DeeMarSWOR152_54_FD_187464 | JGI IMG/M metagenome (GOLD analysis project Ga0209636, IMG submission 187464) | Marine sediment microbial communities from White Oak River estuary, North Carolina - WOR-1-52-54 (SPAdes) (version 2) | ecosystem: Environmental > Aquatic > Marine > Intertidal zone >...
CATCAAGCCACTCCATACAACCTTTTTCCACACACTCCGCGAAAAAATGCAGTGGGGAGGACGGGAGGATGCTTAAATTATTAAAGGTAAAGAATTTTGCGCTGATGGAGGATTTGACGATAGATTTTGAAGATGGATTAACCGTCGTTACCGGTGAAACAGGTGCAGGAAAATCAATGATTGTTGAGGCAATTGCAACATTATGCGGAAGCAGAATGGAGGACGTGCTCATTCGTAGTGGTAAGAACTTCGCAGAGATAACAGGTATCTTTGCGATAGGAGAGTTTTCGAAAGAAAAGTTAGTAAAATCTGGTATCGAAGTCGATAGCGACATCATCATCAGGCGAAAAATCGAACGGGGAAAGCGGCAAAATGCCTATATAAACGACCAAGTCGTAAGCCTCGGTCTACTTAAGGACTTGACTCAGGAGATGATTGACCTTATTGGGCAATATGAAAACCAGTCCTTATTTTATGCGAAAAACCACTTACTCCTTTTGGATTCGTTCGCCGGGATTACTGAAAGAAGACAGGTATATACAGAAATCTACAACGAATATAAAGGACTACAGACCAGGCTGGATGACCTTCTTGAAACAGTGAGACAAAAAGATGAGAAGATCGACTACTTGAAATATCAGATTGAAGAAATCGAAAGGGCAAAGCTTCAACCAGGAGAAGAAGAGACATTGGTGGAAGAGAAGAATCTCCTCCTCACGAGCGAAAGACGCTCTGTACTCTCTGCTGAGATCATAACGCATCTCTACGAAGCCGAAGGTTCGGTGCTCGAGAACTTAGCCAAAGTAGAAAAACAACTTGCCGAACTAAGTACACTCGACCCAAATCTCGGAACAATGCACGAACAGTTAGTTTCTTTGCTTTCATCGGTAGACGACATGTATCGCGAGATGAGTAGTTACCACAATCAAATAGACTTTTCACAACAACGCCTCGATGACGTCGTTGAGAGATTAGATACAATAAACAAAATAAAAAAGAAATACGGTAAGACAATAGACGGAGTGCATAAGCACCTGACCACTCTTAAGAAAGAGTTGATTCTCATTGAGACTCACGATGAAGAAGTAAAGAGGCTAAAAGAGAGCTTGACTGAAACCGAAAAGAGAATGCATAAAATGGCTGAAGAGCTTTCAGAACGTCGCCACACGGCAGCATTTTCTCTCAAGAAAAGAATGTTACAGCTCATATCCAAGCTTGGCATGAAAAAAGCCGATTTTGAGGTTAGATTCACAGACACAGATATAAGTGAGACAGGTATTGACGAAGCCGAGTTTTATATTTCAACAAACCCTGGAGAAGAATTGAAACCTTTGCGAAAGATCGCCTCTGGTGGCGAGATCTCTCGAATCACTCTTTCACTGAAGACCATTCTGTCTGGAGTCGATAAGATTCCCACCATTATCTTTGACGAAGTCGATACAGGAATTGGTGGAAGAATTGCAGAGGCAGTAGGTAATCTTCTTGCGGAGGTGAGTAAACAGCATCAGATTATCTGTATCACTCATCTTCCACAGATATCCGTTTCTGCAGATAACCATATTCTTGTCAGGAAAGAGATAAAAGGTAAAGAGACATTTACCAAGGTCGAAAAGATAAAAGGAGAAATGAGAAAAATGGAGATAGCTCGCATGCTTGGTGGTAAAAAGATTACCAAAAAGACGGTGGAACATGCCGCTGAGTTTCTCCAAAAGACTCAGGGAAAATAAGTGCGTTGGGTTTGTGTCTTCCTCAGGTAGAGAGCGGGTTATCGTGCAGAAAGATGGATATTAAAAAACAGTCGATCACAGTCTCTAACATTATTACACTCTCAAGACTCATATTATTGCCGTTTATTGTCTACTTTCTGCTGAGTAGTCAACGCTTCGTTGCGTTCATCATAATGTTGATTTCATTACTCTCTGATGCTGTTGATGGTTATCTTGCAAGAAAATTGCATCAGGAATCTGAGGCAGGGAAATTTCTCGACCCACTCTGCGATAAAATCTCACTCATTGTCATCGTCATTACTCTTTTAATAATTAACTCAATACCCCTGTGGGGTGTCATAATATTAGTATCGCGTGATATCTTGATTCTTCTTGGTAGTTACGTCATGTGGAGACAAAGGTCTATAATTTTTAAATCTAACATACTTGGGAAAATTACAGGTATTATACTCGGTGCTATCCTCCTCGCGTTCACACTCAATTTACAGCGAACAGGAGAAATACTGTTGTATCTCAGCATCCCTGCAATAATCGGAACATTGGCCGTTTATTGGGGGAGATATATCAAGGTAATGAAAGGAGCACAATGAAACCAATATTCTTCACAAAAATGGAGGGCTCCGGTAATGATTTTTTGCTAATCAATAATTACAATGGGTTGCTCAATGATATTGTCCCGAATGGTGACCAACCAGAGCTCGTAAGAAGAATGGCGCATCGCCATCTAGGTGCTGGCTCAGATGGCGTGGTCCTGATGGAGCAGTCAAAGGATTTCCCCTTTGGTATGAAATATTACAACAGGGACGGTAGCGAGGCACCGATGTGTCTCAATGGTGCCCGTTGTATTGTCGCATATGCATTCCGTTTAGGCCTCATCAAAGACAAGGGAAAATTCCTATCTACATATGGGCCTATTGGCTTTTATTATAAGAATGACTCAATCAGTATTGAAGTCCAGCCGCCCGTTGACATTAAGATGAATTTTAGTTTCACGGTGAATCGTAAAAAGATACGCGCTAACTTTTTGAGGATAGGAGTCCCTCACTGTATCATCTTCGTAGACTCATATGACAATACTGATATCAAAATACTGGGGAGTGCAATCCGAAGCCACAAGACCTTCGAATCAGAGGGTGCCAACGTCAACTTTGTAAAGGTCGAGAATGACCATCTCTATGTACGAACGTTCGAACGCGGGGTAGAAGATGAGACACTCTCCTGTGGTAGTGGTGTTTTGGCATCAGCCTACATCGCCACGAAACTGTTTTTGGCTCAGTCACCAGTGACGTGCAAGACAAAGGGGGGAGAGCTCTTGGCAACAATAAAAGACAAGCTTTATCTTGAAGGCACCGCGCACTACATATATGATGGTGTTTATTACTTGCAGTAGGGAGTTTCGAAAACAAAGAGCATTTTAAGAATTACTCTAGTTGTGTAAACAAACCAAGCGTGAGATAGTGAACATTCCCTCCTACCTCCTCTCTATCAACAACAAAGGATGCAAATACTTTTGGTGAAAGGTAGCTATATTCTGCCCTTAAGAAGACCGTCTTTTTGAGTGCAAACCCATAACCAGCAACTGGTCCATGCGCTCCTGATCCAACGCGATAGCCTCCCCAAAATGTATGATTTGTCGGTTGGGGATTGTGGAACAGTAGCGTAGATTGATAGGCAGTAAAATCAGCAAGAACCGATCCTGTTATCCATTCACCATCGCCCCACACAGTGCCCACAATCAATGGTGAAAAAACAGATCTTAGGGTTATGACTGAACCATTGAGCTGCACTCCTGCATATGGTCTTGTGTAAACTGCAAATCCATCGACATCAGGATCTGACCATGCCAACGGCGCGCCGATCACTTCTGCACCACCAAGTATACCAAACCATCCATGTTTACCCCAGGCGTATGTTGGATTGTAGTACAAACTGAAACTCGCAGATGGATAGGTTTGACGGTAGACCATACCCTCTTCCCTATCAATAATCCATTTGTTGTACGCAAACGCACCACCAATCTCATGCCTTGCGCCGGGAGTGTTATTAGGTATGATGAGCTCATTTTGAACATGTGGTGATATAGTTCTTGTCGCACAGTTTAGGATACAATAACTGCTACATATTAATAGATTCAAAATAAGGTATACATTCTTTATCTTTATTGTTCCTCCCTTGATTGTACGAAATAAAACAGAATATCATTACGAACAATTTACGATTTTAATACTTTCTCAATCCTTGGTAATGCCCATTCGAGTTCTCTCTTTTTAATAATGAGCGGCGGCGCGAATCGAACGACCATCTCATGGGTCTCTTTTGCAAGGATACCCTGTTTCATTAAGTGTTCGCAGTATCTCCTCGCCTTTTTTCTCAACTCCACGCCGATGAGCAGACCCTTTCCTCTTATTTCTCTAATAACTGGACTCTTAATACTCCGTAATGCTTTCATGAACCAATTTCCTAATATATACGCCCTCTCAGGAAGTTTTTCTCTGATAATAACATCAAGCGCTGCAATGCCAATAACCGAGGCTAAAGGATTACCTCCGAATGTCGAACCATGGTCACCTGGATTGAGCACATCCATAATATGATTGTCACACAAAACAGCTGAAACCGGATAGAATCCGCCACTGAGTGCCTTGCCGATAATCATTACATCTGGCCTCACCTTTTCATAATCACAGGCAAAGAGTCTGCCAGTGCGTCCGAGCCCTGTCTGGATCTCATCAGCGATGAACAAAACATTGTTCCTTTTGCAGATCTTATAGCATTCTCGCAGATAGCCCTTGTCTGGTAAGACAACCCCGCCTTCGCCTTGTATTGGTTCGATCAAAAAACCTATAGTGTTGCTCGTTATTGCTTTCTTTAATGCCTGAGTATCATTGTATGGAATCACGGTAAAACCTGGAGAAAAGGGACCAAATCCATCGTAGTATTGCTTCTCAGATGAGAAGCCTACAATTGTAGTTGTCCTACCATGAAAATTATTTGTACACACGATAATCTCGGCACGATTCTTTTTCACTCCTTTTTTATAATAGCCCCATTTTCTCGCAACCTTGATTGCTGTCTCCACTGCCTCTGCGCCCGAATTCATAGGGAGTGCCTTTGCATAGCCGGTCAATGCACACGCTTTTTTGAGGAAGGGAGCCATCTGGTCATTATGAAATGCCCGTGATGTTAACGTCAGTCTACCTGCCTGCTTCTTTAATGCCTGGAGAATCTTCGGATGGCAATGCCCTTGATTTAACGCTGAGTAGGCGCTGAGCATATCAAGGTATTTATTGCCTTCAACGTCCCATACCCAGACACCCTTGCCTCTTGTGAGTACCACGGGTAGGGGATGATAATTATGTGCACTGAATTTTTCTGTTAAGGTAATATGGGTTCTGTTCGTCTTCATCAAACCTCCGTTTAAGATGATTACAGAGATGCAACTGCAGATTACGGCGATGATATAGCCGCAATTATGTTTATTATACTGAAATTTGTTGCTTTTTCAAGGGTAGGAGTCTTGGTCGTATCAAGAATATGCAAGCAACAACTGAGAGTATAAAGGCAATGATAGAAATAATCCTTCCAATATTAAAATAGGGTGATATGTATGCAAATACGACTCTATGCCTGCCCGCATTTAGGTAGACTGCCCTGAATGTGTAGTTTGCGCGATAGAGAGTGCGCTCTTCATCATCTACAAAGACCTTCCAATCAGGATGCCAGTTATCGAGTAATACTAAGAATCCTGGATGAGCACAATCCGGATTACAGACTACCCTGTTTGCTGAATACTCAGTAATCTCTACCTCAACGAACGGGAGTTCTGTCTCCCGGTGTGGAACATGTGGGTCTTGTTCAATGATTACTGCCTGTTGTGGATTATATGTCTCTGATTTTAACATGTTTAATACATCTGATTCTTTGAGGAAATAGTAATTGGGAACAATATAGGCACGCGGCAAAACGTTTTTGTTCTCATAAACCGAATACTGGCGACCGTTGAATGCTAAATTGAATCTTGAGAGATACTCTTTAATCTCTATAATGGTCTTCTGTATCTGCGTGTCATATCGTGAGATATCTTCAGGTAACGTTGGACCAATTACATACTTTATGTTGAGCATGTCTACAAATTTTGGATATTGAATAAGGTACATAGGAGTGAACATCACACTAGTACCTGCACCAATAAATTCTTGATAGCGTTGTATCGGATTTGGTATGTACCCCCCAGCACTCTGAATATTATGGTAGAGAAGATACAGATCAGTGGCATGCCCATACCAAGGTGTTGGAAATACGCGAAATACTCCCTTGTCTTCCTGTATGTACCTGACCACCTCATCGGCAGCGTAGTAGACCTTTGGACTTGGAGCAGTCGGTAGAAATTTGGCGACAAGTGGTACTTGATCTATTAAGGTTATTGCCATGGCCGCGATTGCGAATATCCATAGTTTTATTCCGTGCCTTATTGACACATAAATCATGGCAAGAATAGCAACAAGGAAAGCAAGACTGCGCCAAATTCCATTAATGAATTCTGGAAAGTTAACACGAATATTAGTCATTTTCGCCTCAGTAATTCTCCGACCTAATGAAGAGAGATATTTGCTTCTCAAGGACTCTTGCATTGATTCAATTATTGAATCACTGCCTGCACTGCAGATGAACGCTGTGATCACAAATACTGCGATAAGTATGCCAGCAATAATATAGAATTTCTTTTTAAAGCTGTCATCGTGCTGTTTTCTCACGAAGAGATTGTCAAAACTAATGGCTGCAAGGACAATAAAGCCAAAACTCACAAGGTAGAATACAAGGGCAGGAGCGCGGAAGAGTCTAAATCCGGGAATGACTGTGTAGAAGATTCTAAAAAACGGTGTATAGCCACCAAGTGCAACGAGGAGAACAACAATAATCGTTAACACATAAAATCTTACATATGGTTTTTTCCAGTAGAGGATAATGGCGAACAGAGCAAATAAGAGAGAGAGTATACCAAAGTATTCGATATGCATCTTAAAATGATTAAATCCCCAATAATTACTTTGCAGACCAGAATATGTGGGAATGATCAAATCAACAAGCTCATGCGGAGGGAGAGACCATGATGTTGCGTATTCATAACCGCGTTCAACGCCGCGCGCGGCAGTACCCAGACCTCCAAGAACAGGCAACCAGACCGCAGCCATGAGAAGACAAATGACGATGATTGCACCTATACCATAGCCAATTATCCTGATAAGATCCTTCTTGGTATTGTCTTTTCTATGAACAACTAAATAATAGATACTGTATCCAAGGATAAACAATAATCCATAATAGGTGATCTGAAAATGGCCTTCATAGAATGCAAAAGCTGTAACAAGCGTAGTCAAGAGAAAGTAGAGCAGTTTCTTAGATTGTAGTCCACGATGGACAAAGAAGAGCATGAGCGGAAATACGGCGATACTCGCTGCCCTACCCGCATGTCCTCCAGCAGGTGTTGATGCGAGATTCCCGATAAACTGATATGCGACAGCTCCGAGCGCCGCACTATAGGGAGATAATCCTATTCCCTTCAGATACAAATACATACCAAGACCAGCCAGGAAGAAGAAGATGATAAAGCTGAGCGCCAAGACAACATGCGGTGGTATGATCTCTCTTAATTGAGCAAGCGGTGCCAAAGGACCACCCACCGGCGCACCGAGCACCGGAACACCTCCAAACACATGGGGATACCACAACGGCATCTCTTCCTGCTCCACAGTCCATTTTTCAAATGGATAACCGCCAATAAGATAGTCTGAACCTGCGATCATCTTGTCGGCATTAAGAAATTGAGCAAAATAGATGAGCGGCAGTATGAGGAATAGAATGATCACGACGTTTTCCCACTGGGTCTCTATGAAGATGGGTTTTGCCTGAAGAGATTTTTTTGGTTTATGCTTTTTACTCATAGTGCCATATTAAGTATAGGAATATTCGTGATACAGTCAAGCACACAATCTCATTGATTATCGCTGCTCACTGCTCTTCTTACCAAAAGTCCTAAAAAGAACATGATGACCTCAAATACTATTATCCATACACGCGCGATAAAACTCATTGCGATTGCCAAGGGTAGGGGCAGCTGTGATGATAGCAGCAATGACATCATTCCCTCTCGCACACCCAGACCACCAGGAGCAAAAAGTACAATAAATCCAGTAATCCATGACAACGTGTATGCAGCTGCAAGGCTATATATCTGTGATGCACTCATAGGGTAAATGGAATTAAGCAAAAGAAAGAACCCTATTATTTGTGCAAGCCACACGCCAAAAAAGTAAACTGACAGTTTGAGCATATGCAGATATCTTATTTCCAACTTTATCAAAGGACGTTTGAGAATCTTCAGGGCACAATTTAAGAACCAGTTGAGTAAAGGAGGATAAAGTACAACAAGAAGAACAACAATAAAAGCTACTGAAAGCAAAGGATGAAGCACCGCTGCATCCCTGAAAAAAATCAATGATATGAGGAACAGCACCAAATTAGTTAACATGAGTATACAGGTCTCAAGAATAACACTGAGTACAATGATTTCGCCCCGGATTTTCTCTGTTCTACAGAGATATACTCTTCCTAATGTATACCATATGCCACCCGGTACATACTTGGCGATTTGCGATGTCGAAATAATCCAGAAAGCCTTAGGGAATTGGATGATTTCACCCAACTCCTTCACGATATTTTTCCATCCTAAGGTGAGCATCAGAAAATAGATGAAGAGAAACACAAATGAAAGAAGAAGGCTAAAAGGCCCAAACCTCAACTCAGCGAAAGGAATCTTCTGCCAATTTGAGATTAAAGTAGAGATTAGGAAGTAAAACGTAACCAAGATGATAATTACTGAAACAAACGTTCTAGCGAATTTCATTCAACAACTATATATTAATACGAGAGAATGTCAATAAATTGTGAGGTTCTCTAAAGGCCAAATGTTCTGTGCTATTTGCACTTGACATGTTTGATTTCACCGATATCCTTATGAAACTAACATTACATAGTGCAACAGTATGCTATCGAAGAAAAGTAAAATAGCGCAATCAGGCGGGTAAAATGATAAAGCATCTGTCTATTTGGCTGCTGAGTATAGCAGTTATTGTGTCTGCACAGAATATATGGGTAGAGACCACGCAAGAGGATTTCAAGGATGGCACCTTCGAACGAAATATCTATGCCTCTCATCATGATGGTGGAACGATAGAATTCGTCCCGAAGTCTGATTTAAATAATGATGGCTTTCTCGACTTATTCACCGCAGATGCACGGGGTCCCTCGGTTCACATATATTGGGGTGATGAAAGGGGTTACTCACCAACTAATACTACAACGTTTAATACTTCTGGCGCTTCTAATTGCGATGCTGCTGACCTTGATTGTGATGGATATAACGACTTCCTGGTCGCGCACCAGATTACACCAAAAATTTCGATATATTGGGGAACTGCAGCAGGACCAGATCCATCAAATCATTTTGATATACCTACTTTGCACCAAGCACGACAGGCAGTCTTTGTTGCCGACCTCAATAAAGATGGTTATTTGGATATCATCACATCACAGCAATTTGTGGAAAATCATGGATCGATCTTCTGGGGAAGTTCAGCGGGATATAGTACTGAAAACCGCACCGATTTACCTTCAGAATTTGGTGTCCATAATCTTGAGATAGCCGACTTCAACCGGGATAATTGGCTGGATATTCTTTTCGTTGAATATCTAAATCCGTCCAATAAAATCTATTGGGGAAGCAGTTCGGGTTTCTCTTCCTCAAACCGTACTCTTCTACCTGCTCCAGGTAGTCATGGTGCCTCTGTGGCAGACCTGGATGGGAATGGTTATCTCGATTTAATATTTACTGCCTGGGTCAATACACAATCCTATATCTACTGGGGAGATGTTTCGGGGTACTCAACAAAAAACAGACACATACTAAATCCAGGGTATTGTTATGGTGGCAGCGCTGTTTCTGATATCAATAGAGACGACAATCTGGACATTGTATATCATCATGGGGGAGGTGGTGCTTCGCTACAGAGAATATATTGGGGGAACCCAGCGGGGTATTCTGACAGTGACACAAGTTGGGTCGGTATTCCCTTGGAAACAACAGGTGGTCTGATCATCGATTTAAACAACGACACTTACTTCGATATTTTCTGCAATACAATTCAGCCGAACTCACAAAGCTATATTTTTTGGGGACCCTCATTCACAGAGAACACCATGTTGCCCGTAAATGGAGACCATCATGGTATGTTTCGCGAAATCGGTAATGTGTACAATCGAAAATATTATGAAGATTATATATCATCGGTCTTTGATGCAGGTAAGAAGGTAGATTGGGGAATAATCGAGTGGGATGATAGCCTCCCCACAGGAACAGATATTCTCTTTTATGTACGGAGTGGTAATGCGCCAGATCCAGACTACACCTGGAGTGAATGGAACTCATTGGATAACGGGAAAAAGATACCCAATCATTTAAATTCACAGTATTTACAGTATCGAGCACGATTAGCCTACATAAACCCTGCGTATCTACCAAATCTGTACGAAGTCCGCATCGGTTTTGGTGATGTGACTAAGACAATTATCAAACCAGATCAGAAACGGATAAATCAATTGACTATTCGAGTCATTGATGGCACAACCAGACAATCACTTGGAGCCAATATTCATCTCACGGGGGTTAAACAGGGCGATTTCCAAGTTGATAAATCTGGTATAATTAGTTTTCCAGATGTAGACTCTGGATGGCTGATAATACATGCTTTTGCTGCTGGTTACCCAGAAAATCTCGACTCGGTATACATCACGTCGGTAGGTAACACTGAGAAGTGCATCTATCTCTACAGGTTAAAACGAGGAGCTTTTAAGGGAACTGTTCTTGATAGCAAAACCAATAATCCGATTAATGCTACAATAGAATACACAGGTATGGCAATCGGACATATTGATAACGACTCTGTTAAAGGAGATTTCATCTTAAGAAATTTACCTCCAGGTATGTATTCTGTTACTGTAGTGAGTAAAGACTTAAAATATGCTCCTCAATCTTGTTCAGTCAAGGTAAATCCAGGTGAGGTGGCTGAACGTAAATTTCTTCTCACAAAAAAGCCATATGATATCATTTTGCCACAGATAAACTTTGATGTTGGCACAGCAAGCTTAAGATCTAAAGCGTATGCTCTATTGAATAAGGTAGGTAAAATCCTGCTTGATAATCCAGAGATGGCTATTGAGATAGCGGGTCATACTGACTCAAGAAAAACATCTACATCTCGTTTCCCATCGAATTGGGAACTCTCACTGGCTCGGGCAGAAGTCATAAGAGAATATCTTATCAAAGAATTTGATATCGATCCAAAGCGTTTAATCGCTCGAGGGTATGCTGATACACAACCAATTGCACCCAACACGACAGAAAAAGGCATGGCAATGAACCGCCGGACTGAGTTTCATATTATCGAAGACTGATGGTGTACAACGTAAGTCCCCAAAAAGCCTACAGATATACCTCTTTTAGGTAGAATTAATTGACATTGTACACGATTTTGATATAATTCAAGACGAAGGAGATGAATGAAAAAGATTGACTATACATCCCCAGAGATAAGCAAGAAGGCGCAGACGTTGATGGAACGTGATAGGCGAGTCATGTTCGGTGCACACACGAGGACACGGGAGATCCCTCTGGTTGTCGATCATGCTAAGGGGACAAGGGTTACTGACATAGAGGGAAAGACATACCTCGATTTTGGTGCTGGCTTTGCCGTTGTCGGTGCAGGCCATTGTCACCCTGATGTTATAGATGCAGTTAACAAACAGATAAAAAAATTGATCCACATATCAGGCAGTGATTTCTATTATGAACCGCAAATCGAACTCGCCGAGAAATTAATAAAAATAACACCTGGCAAATTCAATAAGAGGGTATATTTCGGCAGTTCAGGCGCTGAGGCAGTTGAGGCAGCACTGAAGATTGCCCGCCATTTCACTCGTCGGCCGCGAATGATTAGCTTCATCGGTGCGTTCCACGGCAGGACCTTTGCAGGAATGACGATGTCCGGAAGCAAGAAGATCCAACGTGCCCACTTTTCATCACTGATACCGGAAGTCTACCATATTCCATTCCCCTATTGCTATCGCTGCATATTCGACAAAACGTATCCCGAGTGTATTAAAAAGGATTTCGATGGGATGCCTCTTCCCCACTGCCTCTCATATCTCACCGACGTCATCTTTGAACGCCTTATTGATCCTGAAGATGTATCACTCATACTCGTTGAACCTATTCAAGGTGAAGGTGGCTATATTATACCACCACCGGAATTTCTTCCTGCATTGCGGCAGATTGCAGATAAGTACGAAATAATCCTCGCCTTCGATGAAATTCAATGTGGCCTCGGAAGAACAGGTAAGTGGTTTGCCTGCGACCACGTGGATACGGCACCAGACATCATCTTAATTGCCAAGGCAATAGCCTCAGGATTTCCTATGAGCGCAACAGTTGGTAAGGCTGAACTCATGGATCCAGAGGTCAATGCGATGGCCTGGCGACCCGGCGCACATGGCTCAACCTTTGGAGGTAATCCGGTCATTGCGGCTGCTGGTATTGCTTCTCTCAGCATTATTGAGAATGGACTGATCGAGAATGCTGCAAGGATCGGTGATTTTCTCAACACAGGGGTGACGGAGATTATGAATCGCCATCAGATAATTGGCGAAGTCCGTGGGCTTGGATTGATGATTGGCATTGAACTCGTTCAGGACAAGGAGACTAAGGAAGCCTTTCCGCAGAGCGTTACGAATAACGGGAAAAACATTAAGGAGGTCGTTACTGGTGAGTGTTTCAAACGAGGGTTGATTCTCTATGGTGCAGGAATAAGTTCTCTGCGTATATCTCCACCGCTGATGGTCACTCAGGACGATGCAACTGAGGCTCTCAGGATTATCGAAGAGGTCATCACCCATGTAGAGGGACAACTATCATGCTGAATCCAACAATCTTCAGAGAATACGACATCAGAGGAATCGCAGATACTGACTTGACCAACGATAATGTATATCTTTTTGCCCAAGGGGCTGGCACGTATTACAAGTCGTTGGGCGGACACAAAATCATCGTGGGCCGCGATGTCAGAATTTCCTCACCGAGAATATCTGCCATCCTACAAAAAGGATTAAATAACGCAGGATGCGATGTGATTGACATTGGACAGGTGCCGACACCAGTATTCTATTTCTCTCTGTTTCACTATGACATCGGTGATGGCATAATGATTACGGCAAGCCACAATCCCAAAGAATCGGA
>Ga0209636_10005388_pt1 | contig 13072 bp, 9 predicted proteins | sample DeeMarSWOR152_54_FD_187464 | JGI IMG/M metagenome (GOLD analysis project Ga0209636, IMG submission 187464) | Marine sediment microbial communities from White Oak River estuary, North Carolina - WOR-1-52-54 (SPAdes) (version 2) | ecosystem: Environmental > Aquatic > Marine > Intertidal zone >...
AGTATTCAGGTACAGTGAGGTCCAGTGTGACATTGGTAAAAGGGGTCTGGAATCCAACCCTCGTGGGCACATTTATGTTAAAGATGAACTCCTGTAAGGCCTGCTTTACCCCCTCATACTCTAATCGGTCGAATCTTATGAAAGGTGCCAGCAAGGTATCAAAATTGGAGAATGCCTGGGCACCTGCCGCTTCTCCTTGAAGCGTATAAAAGAAATTTACGATCTGTCCCAATGCACTCCTGAGGTGTCTGGCGGGCTTGCTCTCTACCTTTCCCCATACCCCCCTAAATCCCTCAACCAACAGGTCAAATAGATCCCAACCCACACAGTAAACCGAGAGAAGGTTGAGATCATGAATGTGAAAATCACCCTGGAGGTGCGCCTCCCTGATCTCAGGAGAGTAGATTTCGTTGAGCCAATAGACCTTGCTAACCTCTGAGGAAACGTAGTTATTCAATCCCTGCAGAGAGAATGCCATGTTGCTGTTCTCATTGACCCTCCAGTCCGTCCTCTTTAGATATTGATCCACCAATTCCACACTAGCCTTATTGGTAATTTCTCTAATCCTTGCGTGCTGTTCCCTATAGATGATATAGGCCTTGGCAGTTTTGCGATATGTGGAGGCAAGTAACACCTCCTCTACAATATCCTGAATTTCTTCCACTGTTGGGGGCTTTGCCACTCCTCCGAAGGCGGACTGGGCCACATTCAAAACCTTGATAGTAAGTCTTTTAGCAACCTTCTCGTCAAACTCCCCTGTTGCATTTCCAGCTTTGGCAATGGCACCGGTAATCTTTTGAGCCTCAAAGGTCACTATCGTACCATCTCTTTTTTCTATCTCAGTAAACATGCTTCTCTCCGTACATGCCTGCCTGTGCGTGACCGCACGCACGCAGGCCTTCATCCACAAGGTGGGACTGGGTGCAGCCGTAGAGGAGACGAGCCTTCAGGCCATGACCCCTGGCGCTTTCCACAAGATGTTGTGCTAAACAATAATCGATATCCAATATAAAGTCAATACAGAAAAGATCCATAATAGAGCAATCAAATACACTTTTCTGTGTATCGCTTTCCCAAGCGGGTTTTGAAGTGGGTCATGGGTGTCAGTGAAAATTTCCCTTGACTTTCATTTATCATTGCCTTAAAAATCCTACTATACGTCCAGGTGCTCGAGGGGAGCTTAATAGGGAACCCCGTAAAATCGGGGACGGGCCCGCCGCTGTGACCTTGCCCTTTTCTTTGTCAATAAGAAAGGGAACCTTTTAGCATGTGTGCACCACTGTTCCAATGAGCCGGGATGGGAAGGTCGCTAAAAGGGCGAGGGAGTCAGAAGACCTGCCTGAGCGCATGAAATAGCCTTCGCGGAACGAGGCGCCTCGCGATCTTGAGGATAAAAAAGGGAAATCCCCGGATCGATTTATTCGGCCCGGGGATTTTTTTCTCCGGACCTGGAAAGCAGTTCAAAAATTCAGGAAAGGAGGATGAAAAGATGAAAACGTGGAAGATTGTCCTTGTGTTTGTAATGGCGTCTCTGGGTCTGATGATCCATGGTGCTTATGCGACAGGAAACGAAGAACACGTCACGTTAGAAACCGTGGTGGTTACGGGGACAAGGGCTGAACAGAAGATAGAAAGGGTCCCAGCCAATGTCACCGTAATCGACGAGGAGGACATCAAAAACTCCAATGCAAAGACTGTGGTGGATCTTCTTCGCTCTGAGGAGGGAGTCGTTGTAAGAGACCTCTTGGGCAATGGGAAGCGCTCACAGGTCGACCTCCGTGGATTTGGAGAGAGTGGTCCTTACAACACCCTGGTTTTGGTGGACGGGCGTCGTGTGAATGAGATTGATCTCAGCGGGGTCGATTGGGCTCAGATCCCTCTGGAGCAGATCGAGCGGATAGAAGTGGTTCGAGGGACCGGGACCGTGCTTTATGGCGATAATGCTGTGGGAGGCGTAATCAACATCATCACCAAGATCCCACCCAAGAAACTGACCCTTAACGCGGGGACACTTGCCGGGAGTTATGGGCGAAACAAAGAGCAGATCTCTATCAGCGGTGGGCGTGAGAATTTAGGGGCGGCCCTGTACGCTAGCTATGACTCCACCGATGGGTACAGGGACAATGGAGAATTCCGGGCAAAAGATGTAGGAGGAAAAATTGTCTTGGATGCCACAGAACTCCTAAGCCTCAACTTGAGCGGATCCTATCATTCCGATGACTATGGTCTACCGGGTCCCCTTACAGAGCAGGAGGTAGCTATTGATCGAAGAGCCACCACGAGTCCCTTAGATGAAGCTGAAAGCACGGATCAATATCTCAAACTAGGATTCGATCTGGACCTCGGTAAACAAGGAGGTATTGTTATCGATCTTTCTTACAGAGATCGAGAAAGTGAGGCACAGTTTCCCGATCCTTCATTCCCGTCCGCAACAGAAGGTGAGACACAGACCTGGGGCATCACCCCCCGGTACGTTTGGAACGGAGAGATCTTCAACCATGCCAACATGCTCACCGCAGGGGTTGATTTCTACCGGTCTAAACAGGACCTGAAGGCATTTTCGGGCTTCTTCACTCCAGTGGCCGTACTGTCCGGCCTTGCCGACATTAAAAGGGACTCTCACGGGATCTATTTCACCAATGAACTTTCCCTCTTGGAAAATCTCATCCTCTCGGTAGGGGCCCGGCGTGAGCGGGTTAAATACGATCTCAATCAGCAGGATCTGGCATTCGGCCTGGCTCCCCTGGACGCTACGGTGACCGAACGGGAGAATGCCTACAGTGCGGGAGTCACTTTCCTGTATAGCGGTAAATCTTCTGTTTTTGTACGGACCAACAGAAGCCTTCGTTTTCCCCTCACAGACGAAGTGGTTATTTTTGACTACGTTGCGGGAAGGCTTCGGGTAAATTCAGATCTCAAGCCCCAAACAGGAAAACACTATGAGGTTGGGTTAAGGCATTACGTTACACCGGATATTCAGGGGAGTGTTACCCTTTTTCGCGCGGAGATCGATGACGAAATCCTCTACAACCCGAGCACATTCACCAACGAGAATCATCCGGAAACCCTTCACCAGGGCGTTGAGCTCGGAGCCAAGGCCGGGCTCTTCAAAAGGCTAACACTTTTTGGAAACTATTCCTATGAAAAGGCGAAGCTTGAGAAAGACCCGTACAGAGATAATGACATCCCGGCTGTGCCGAGGCACAAGGCCAATGTTGGATTCCGAATCCATGATGTTGTTCAGGGCCTTATCTTTGCTGCAGATTACAACTATGTGGGCTCCAGCTATGCCATCAGCGACCAGGCGAACGACTTTGAAAAACTGAAGGAACACTACACGATCAATTCGAGACTTTCTTATGAATGGAAGATGCTCAAGGCCTTTGCCGGGGTCAATAATATTACAGATCAAAAGTACTCCGATTATTCGGTGATGGACACATTCTTAACAAGACGCAACTTCTATCCGGCCCCCGAAAGAAACTGGGTTGCAGGGCTTCAGATTGCCTTTTGAGGGTAACGGCAGGACAAAAGCCCCTCTGCAGATCCACTACGCATTATTCCGTGCAAGAGGCCGCATATCTATGGGGGCGTGAGGCTTTCTCTTAGGCCAAGGGGCCGTTTGCGTTTTTCCCAGTGAGGGAAAACCACATCTTTGATACTGCTCCGACCGGCACCCACCTTGACAAGAGGTTCTAGGTGGAATAGTAATGAAGGGAGGGAAGCTGTGAATGCTTATTGCCGGTTGAAGATGCGAAACACATTGACTCTGGCTCTATCGCTTCTGACTGTCTTGATATTGTCCATGCTTGCCGTTAGGGCCGTGAATGCTGGAAGTAGCGGCCCCAAGGTGGTGATCCTCGAACTACACGGCATGAAACAGGGCATTATTGACGAGAGCCTCGAGGGATTGCCCCATTTTCAGGAACTGATCAGGGGACCTCACAACGCACAGGCCTACGTCTATCTTCCCCGAGTCTTCGTCACCATCCCGGCCGCCTCCGTGCCCGGTATATCTTCCATGTATACCGGCCTCTACCCCCAGCGAACGGGAGTAGTTTCCACCATCTGGTTCGATCGCCGCACCACCGAGGTGCGCACCATGATCTCATACTCTCAGCAGCGAATCAACCGCATCCTCACGTCCAATGGCGTCAAGACCCTTTTTGACTACGTGGGAGAGTCGGGCAAGCATTCCATGACGACCATGCTCATGCTGACAAAGGGAGCGGACTGGTCCGTGAAATCCGGCGCCTTTTTTTGGGGAAACGCCTCGCTCTTGGGCCTTCTCCGCAATGGACGATGGTTCCCGGATAGCCCGTATGTCGATCAAAAGACCATCAGCGCCTTTCTCAACGGCCATGTATTATCATATGATAAGAGCCTGGCGGGCATCCAGCGGTATCACGGCATGATTCCCGATGTGATGGCGGTACAGCTGCTGGGGACAGACCTATTCTCCCACTATCCGCCTCCGGATCTTGAAAACCGGAATGCCTCCATGGACGAAATTCAGAAGCACTACACTCGAACCGTGCTGGACCCACTCATAGGCAGGTTGATCCGATTTCTGAAAAAGGCAGGCTATTACGAACACTGCATCTTTATCCTGGTCTCGGAGCATGGCTTCACCAAGATCATTAAGCATATTCCTGATAAGACTCTCGACCGCAGCCTGAGCAAGGGTTTCACACTGCCCGACCGGGAGACAGGCAACCGCCAGGCGGAGGCGGTCATTATGCTTGGGGCCTGTACCAAGGAGATTTACCTCAAGAACCGACAATCCGGAGATTGGATGGATCCTCCCCGTCTGCTGGCCGACGTCAAGCCCGCGGTGGATCTGGTGCTCGCCAACCCTGATATTCAAACCTGTATAAACACGCTGGTAATCCGCCAGTACCCTGGTGAGCGGCACAGTGAGATGAAGGAGCATGACCAGTGGTGGGTTTTCGACTGGCAGGCCTATCGGGCCACTGTCAAAGACGATATGTCCTTTCTCCAGGCCTTGCGTCCCTTGAATGCGATGGCAAGGCACTTTAAGCTGGGGGAATACGTGGTGCAGGGACTGAGAAGGCAGTACACCAGAGAAACAGCTCCCGATATCAAGGTCATCAACAAAAAGGGGTTTTACTTCGAGCGTGATTTCGATAAGTACGGACACCACGGCAGCTACTATCCTACCGACTGTATCGTCTCCTTTTGGGTAGCTGGTCCTGGCCTCGCCCGTATCCTCCCAGGCCGTCACTGCCTTGACCGGGCTGCTTCAACCTTGGACCTCGTGCCTATGGTGGCATATCTGCTGGGGATTCCGTTGCCCAAAGGGCTGGATGGAAACAACCCTCTCAGGGATCTCCGGGAAAAGCCAGCAAGGTTCAGGGCAATGGCTCCGGCTGACCCGGATATCAGCATCCCCCAATGACACCTGCAAAGATAACTTCCAGGAATTCTTGTCATTGACACTATATTAAACCCTGGACATTTCCCCCTTAGATTGATAATAGACAGCCACAAGACATGACCAATAGCTGCATGAGCTCGATTACCTGCACTTGTGGTGATCATTTAATGAGAGAATCTAATCATGGTCCAAGCTGAAGGAATACCTCATAGGTATCGCTGGGTAATACTTGGGGTATTGTGGAGCGCCTATATTGTGGTTTTCCTGCACAGACTCAGCATAGGACCGCTCGCTCCCTTCTTTAAAGATGGTCTGGGCCTGAGCAGTACGCAAGTAGGATTGCTTATGTCGGCTGCCTCCTTCGGCTACATGTTAAGCATATTCCCGATAGGCTGGGTCGTTGACAAGATTGGCGCACGGTGGCCAATGGTAGCGGGGGAGTTGATTGCCGGCACGTGTATGATAGCCCTGTTCTTTGTTGCATCGTATAGGTGGCTGCTCATATTCATGTTTGTAACGGGTGTGGGTTGTGGCTTTCTCTTGCCCTCAACCACCCAAGGTGTTATAGCGTGGTTCCCCCTCAGAGAGCGGGCAACAGTCATGGGCCTCAAACAAACAGCCGTCAACATAGGGGGCATCATTACTGCCGCCACCCTACCTACCATTGCCCTTGCCCTCGGTTGGCGCTATGGCTTCCTGTTCCTCGGCATCATATCCATAGCCATAGGCGCCACGGCACTTATCCTCTATAAAGAACCTCCCATGGGTTCATCCGGCTCTGTTGGCTCTGCGACACCCGATACAGCTGTGCCTCTGCTTGAAATTCTCAAGAGTCGCGAAATCTGGCTGCTTGCCCTCTGCGGCCTGTGTCTAACGTGGGTTGAGATGGCGATGATAGCCCATCTTGTCCTCTACCTTACGGAAGTGCTGCTCTTTGGTGTTGTCGCCGCCGGAGGGCTTCTGGCCATGACCGAGGCCGCTGGGGCCATCGCCAGACCAGGAAGTGGCTTCCTCAGCGACCGGGCCTTTGGTGGGAACAGGAAACAGGTCTACATACTGATCGCTGGCACAGCCTCAATCATGTGTCTCATAGTGGGCCTCTTCGGGCCCTATCTTTCGTGGGCCCTGTATCCCGTCCTGCTTCTCTTGGGGATAGGAGGCATAGCCTTTGGTGGCATCCAGCTTACCCTCCTGGCTGAGTTCGGCGGTCGACGTGGGGCCGGGAAGGCTGTAGGACTGGGCAGCATGGGTGCCTTGGCTGGCTCTGCACTTGGGCCAGCCTTGTTTGGCTACATCGTGGACACATCTGGTTCCTACAATCTGGCCTGGTTATCCCTGGCGTTTTTAGCAGCGCTGTGCGTCTTCCTGCTCCTTTTTGTAAGGGAAAGGAAAAGGAAGATTTGAGCTATGTGGTGGCATGAATCGCCAAGGCTTGGTAGCGGTCCACCTACTTCCCATAGGTTTCCGTCAGCTCCTTTAGCCCCAGCCGCTCCAGGGTGGCTTGGGTGGGATTGCCTGTCTCCGCATCCCAGCCCATGGCCTTATAGTATTCAGAGCTGAGCGTGTCTATGTCTATCGTTATGCCGGCAAGAGGCCCCTCGCTCTTGGGAGGTATCCCGGCCATGCGGGGGGGCAGCTTTATGCCAGATGGCCGAATACCCTCTCTTATATTGAAGGCCTGCCTCAATGTCTGAATTCGGGCCCCTGTTTTCAGGACCTCGGCCATATCCATCTCCCATCCGGTAACAGCGTTCAAGAAATCCAGTAAAGGGTAGTTGCCAAAGAAGATGACCGGAAAGAGGCAGACGCCGGCGCAGGTGCCAACCTGCCAGTAGCTCGAAACAGTAGCGCTGGCAGCACCCTTGTTCCCATATTCATATTGTCCTAAACCATGGAACTGCAATTCCGGGTAGGGGGCGATGACTGCCTTCCCTGCATCCAGACGGGCCATAGGACCAGCTGTGTGGCGGCCAGGGGTGGGATCGCAGACAAACCCCGTGCCTCGGCCCGGCAGGTACAGGGCATTATGCAGACCAGGTTCTTGCCCGCCTACGTGAACAGCGTATTCTTCGGCACCTTTCCCTATCTTGCTGGCAGCAACCTTAACCCCGTCAGCCAGAATGTCACCGAAACCCTCTCGTCTGATGATCTTTTCGAGCATGGCAACCATGGCCTCCGCATTGCCCCAGGTGAGCTCAACCCCTTCGGTATCTGTTGTGCTGATAATACCTTTTTCAAAGCACTCCATGGCGAAAGCGAGCGCACTGCCCGCAGAGATGGTATCCAGGCCGCTTCGATTACACATGTCATTCATCTTGATGATGGATAACAGATCATCATTCAGGCACATGGGACCGAATGCACCCAGAGTTTCATACTCGGGCTTGTGGGCTTCCGCAACAGGATACGGCCCTTTAGAGACATTGAAAATGCCGCCACAGGCAATGGGGCAATTGGCACAGCCGTACTTCTTCGTCTGGTACTGAATAACCGTATCGCCATCCCCTATCTTTCCCACCGTTGGAAAAGCCTGCTCGCCAGCCAGAAGCCAGTTTTTTACAGGTGTCGCTCCTGCGGCCACCAGCGTTCCAGTGAGTCCGCAAGTACCATAATCCACGAGGGCCTTAGGGAAGCCCCCTGCATCACGAAGTTCTTTAACGAAGGCCTTGCGTAACTGGTCGAGCCTGCCCTTATCGCCTATGGCAACCTTTCCCGTGCCATGGACTGCAACCGCTTTGAGCCGTTTGGAGCCCATGACCGCACCCACTCCTGAACGCGCTGCAACACGCCCTCTATCGTTTACAATGCCGGCGATCAGGGATAGTCTCTCAGAGGCTGGGCCAATGCAAGCGACTCTAAGCCTGGATACCCCCAGATCTTCGCGCAGCTTGTCCTCCGTATCAACTGTATCTCGCCCCCACAGGTCAGATGCGTCTTTCAACTCCATGCCTTCATCGGTTACCAGAAGATATCGAGGTGAGGCTGCAATGCCGGATACGAAGATTGCATCCCAGCCAGCAGATTTCAGCTCGCTGCCAAAGTAGCCTCCTGTATTGGCATCTCCCCAACCGCCGGTAAGCGGCGACTTGCATACCGCCATATACCGACTGCCCGTAGGCACTGGCGCCCCGGTCAGTGGTCCAGCAGTGAAACCGAGGATGTTTTCCGGACCCAGCGGGTCTACGCCCCCCTTCTGACGCTCGAATAAGACTCGCACCCCGAGTCCATAACCCCCTATAAAATCACGTGCAAGTTTCTCATCAAGCCTCTCCTCCTTGATCTCTCCCGTGGATAGATCCACGAAGCCAATCCTTCCCCTGTATCCTCCGGTCATGGTGTATCCCTCCATTCTCTATGGTTTTCTTTCTATGAAGAGCCATCGGTTCCAGAATTTGATCCCGAGGCCGAACCCGAATTGATCCCCCTCAGATATGAGAAAGGGGGTTCCCCGAGATTGATTATATAGAATACCAGTTGATCAAAAGTCCACCGAAATCTTGACTTCAACACAACTTTAACAGTTGGGTTTCATCTCCGGTTGACTTCCCCCCTGGTTTGAGCATAATAGTGAGGACTAATCGAGGATGTTTTTCCTGTTGGAGGGCAGATGTATTCGGTCAGCGAGGTGATGGAGTCCAGAAACGTGGCTGTTATCGGGGCCTCTCGCGATCCCCTGAAGCTCGGGGCACTGCTCCTCAAGGTCTTGAAGGATACGGGGTTCCAGGGGCAGGTGGCAGGTGTAAATCCCCGGGGAGGAGAGGTGCATGGGGTTCCGCTATACCACAGTCTTGATGAGATCCCCTTTTCCGTGGAGCTGGCCGTTTTTCTCATCCCCCCCAGGGCCATACCATCGTCCTTGGCCGACTGCGCGCGCAAGGGTGTGAAGGGTGTTATCATCTCCTCTGAAGGATTCGCTGAGACGGGGGCACAGGGAGGGCAGTATCAGGAGGAGGTTCGCACCATCCTTCGCTCCACGGGTATGCGGGGCTTTGGGCCCAATACCCTGGGTATCGTGAACACGGCGACAGGACTGACCACCTCTTACTTCGCCAATGAGCGCATGCTCAGGCCTGGATCCATCGGGTTTATTGCCCAGTCTGGAATCTTTGTTGGCGCACTGCTCCACTACCTGAGCTCCTTTGAATGGTTCCGGATCTCAAAGGTGTTGGGCCTGGGCAACAAGGTTGATGTGGACGAATCCGATGCCCTGACCTATCTGATGGAAGATGACCAGACCCGCATCGTGGGAATGTATCTGGAAGACATACGCGATGGGCGACGATTCGTGGAGGCGGCCCGGAAAACTGTGACCCACAAGCCGATTCTTCTCCTCAAAGGAGGGAGCACCCCGGCAGGGGCTCGGGCCACGGCTTCCCACACAGCAAGCCTGGCCATGGATGATGCGGTGCTCGATGGAGCCCTACGTCAGGCAGGGGTCTTGCGCATGGGAGGCATCGACGAACTCATCGGGACCCTCATGGGGTTCCAGTGTATGCCCCTGCCCCTGGGCGAGCGCATCGCCGTGGTGACGTACAGCGGTGCCCAGGCAATCATGAGCATAGATGCTGCCACGGAGGAGGGGCTCGGGTTGGCCCATTTCACCAAGGAGACCCGGGAAAGACTGGCTGAGGTCATTGCCACCCCCATCAAGGCTCAGAACCCCGTGGACGTATTCCCGGACATGATGGCCCACGGCTTCAAGAGGACCGCTACGGAGATCCTTCGTGCCCTGCTGGATGACCATGGGGTCCACGGGATCATCTTCATCTCCTCCGCTGCCTTTGGGGCCAATCCTTTTCGTCCCCTTGTGGAGGTGATTCATGAACGCCTGACCAAGCCTGTCTTCTTCTCCTTGCTCGGCGCCAGGGAGAATGTGGAGGCCTGCCGAGCGCTCCTGGAGGAACATCGGATTCCATTCTACCTTTTTCCAGAGATGGCAGTTCGGGTCTTTGCCAACATGCGGCGATATGCCAGAACGGTGAGGAGGGAAGGTTGAAAGGTGTATGTCCTATATGGCGCTAGCCCCTGCATCCACCATTATTGCCTGTCCGGTAATAAAATCCGAGGCTTCAGAGCAAAGGAATAATGCTGGATGTGCCACCTCTATCGGTTCTGCTATTCTCCCAAGGGGAATGGCTTTAACTATCTGATCATGGAGATCCTTATTTGACCAGCTGCAAATCCAGCCTTAGTTTTTCTTGCTCGACTTCCAGATCATAGTATGTCGTGGAAAAGGTCTTCGCTGGTGTGGTCTTTCCGGACTGCCTTGGTCCTCACAAGGCAACGGCAGGGAAACTTTTCAGGCGAGAAACAACAATATTCTTAATTTGACGCTTAACCATATTTTGCATTATAGAGATTAATTTCTAATTTGCAGGATATTTTTGCGTGACTTGGGGATGTTATTTAAGGGATGTCCATGGAGCGATAGGAAGATAAAGCATTCATGATTCCATCACCTCTCTAAATCCGAAATCAACCACCCGATGAATCTTTTCAAAATCGGAAGCGTTCACTGTTACCACCGTTGCCCCGATCTGCCGGGCCAGTAATGCGATGGAGACGTCGTTGTAAATACGAGGATATACCGGGTCCAGCTTCCCTGATGAACGAAGCTTGTGACATACCTGACCTATCAACACCTGTGTTGACGCTGAGGGAACAACGAGCCTGCCCAGTTTGACAAACCTCGCGCCAAAGTCGATCAAGTGGTTGATTTCCTTTTTCCCTTTGGCCCCAATCCATAATTCATGGAGCACCGGGTGGACTAGATACATCACCTTGTTGAATCCGTTGATCTCATCTTGAAAAAGGCCGTGATTGAAAACCCCGATATAGACGCTCGTGTCAAAGACGACTTTTTCCTGCACTCTTTAGACCTCCTTGAAATCAAAAGTTCCAGCGTCTTTCAGGGTCACCTCTGCAAGCTGAAGATCGGTGTCAAATTGCTTGAGTACGGCGTTTATGGCCTCCTTTTCCGATTTTGCTTTCAGGGCCGTCTTGATACGATTGATCTGATCCTGGTCCAATTCAATGGTCTTTTTTACAAGTGTCATTCTATTTCTCCATTTAATACAGCTAAACTGTCTGGATTTTATGGCTTAATGGTACAGCATGATATGTGATTTGTCAAAGGTTTTTCCGGCAGGCAGTCGAGTCTTTTTTTTATTGGGTCCTGACCCGCTTGTTGTTCTTGACGAAATCCAGTAGCTCACCTGGTGGCAGCCCCGACAATGATTATTTGTAGCCTTAATCTCATGTGCTATTTCTTAAAAAGCTAATTTTTGCCCCAAGATTGAGCTTCTAAACCCTAATATCAGCCCCTAAATCATCATTTATAATTGCAAGGTCTTGCCTTGGTCCGACCCAAATGAAAAAATGAAACGATTGTCAATACATCGAGGGCTTGCCCGCCGTTATTCTTGTCCGCCATTTTTGTGGCGGACTGGAGGGTTGGCCTGGATTATTTGGTGACGAGGTGATTGTGGAAAGAAGAAAAGATTTGAGCAGCAAATTCAGACGAACATCCACTTTTAAGTTGTTTTAGAACCAACGACTGCTTTTACAGGTAAAAGTCCCAAACCTACTACTCACCGAGACCGTTATTCATAAGGCAGCGACTTCGCTTTCTGTCAAACTCAAGTACCGAATTATCTCATTATCTCTCTGCTGTATCTCAAGCAAAATTGGCTCTGACATAGCCTTGTATTCTGAAGGACTGTGAACTTTTCTCGCTTTTTCTAAAATGATCTCTAAATTCCTTACAGCTTCTTTGGCCTTTTCTAACTGTTGGTCATTCTTTATCATTGATTGTTACCTCCACAATACCATGTGATTCAAAATCACGCGTCATTTGATAAGTCTCAATCCATAAACCAATAGCTTCCTCGCCAATTGATGATTTGGTCCAGAATATGTCTGCATTAAATGCAATCCGTCCCTGTACATAATCGAATACCCTCTTCACATCAGGAGGATTTGCATCCAAGTTAAAATCACCCCTCATTATTAGGAGCAAGTCTATATCCTGAGGGAAATCTTTATTCGATATAAAGCTGCCCCAAACAATCACTCGTTCCAGTTTCCCTGTTGATTTTGCAAGCTCGATTATAGTCTCTAAATTCCCAATCAATAATTTCCGCTTAGCAGAGCCGGTACCAAAAACTTCCCTTACTTCATGCAAGGTTGCCTTATACAATCCCTTTGGTAGATTACCATCCTTCTGAAATTCTGGAATCACAACCTATTTCTCAATATTCTGTCTTCAGCCCCGATTTTATCAAAAGCTTGTGACCAATTACTATACGGAAAAACCTCTGCATAGACCAATATTATTTTACAGAATTCTTTGGTATCTTGGTTACTAGAATCATTTCTCAGGGCGATTGTCAATAGATCGAGGGCCTGCCCGCCTGCTGACCATCTCATGGAAGCACCATTCACAGGAGGGAGAATTCACGGTTTAAGAATGACCCCTATCCATAAGTTGCTTTAGAACCAGCGTCCGGCTTTTCCGACCCCATTTAACCCACATTGTGCAGTTGAAAGAAGGAAGGCATTGACAAAAGGCGTGTAAGTTGTTGATTGTGCTCCTTTCATGTAGTCAGCAAACCATCATAGAAAGGAGCACAAAAAAGTGAAACACAGTGACGATGAACATAGCAAATCCCTGCG
>Ga0209636_10005389_pt1 | contig 13072 bp, 8 predicted proteins | sample DeeMarSWOR152_54_FD_187464 | JGI IMG/M metagenome (GOLD analysis project Ga0209636, IMG submission 187464) | Marine sediment microbial communities from White Oak River estuary, North Carolina - WOR-1-52-54 (SPAdes) (version 2) | ecosystem: Environmental > Aquatic > Marine > Intertidal zone >...
TCTCTTGGATTGGGCCAGAAAGAACGCAGAGAGTGAAATAGCAACAAGAGTTGCAAAACAGCGAGTCTCACCAGTGCTCATTGAAATCCAGGAAAAACTGCACTTGGATAATCCACCGCGTTGGATTGAGGGATTTGACGTTTCTAATCTCGGTAACAAGTTCGCCGTTGGTTCCTCTGTTGCATTCCGGGATGGTAAGCCTTATAAGCAGTACTACCGAAGATACCGCATTAAGAGAATCGCTGGCCAGGATGACTTCGCCATGATACGGCAGATTGTCAGCCGTCGGCTCAAGGATTTAAAGAAGCGGAAAAGCAAACCCGGCCTCTTGCTCATTGACGGCGGCAAAGGGCAACTCAGTTCGGCCCTGCGCGTCATTAAAGAACTGGACACAGATATTCCAACCTTTGCCCTGGCCAAGCGCAGTGACGAGCTCTATGATTCACATGGGAATGTAGTATCGATACCGCAGACTGCCAAGGGATTTTATCTACTCAGAAGACTGCGTGACGAAGCACACCGTTTCGCAATAGGTTATCATCGCAAGCTACGAGGCAGGCAAATCACCAAGTCCGTCTTGAATAACATCAGCGGTATTGGAAAGTTACGGAAGTATGAAATACTAAAGTACTTTGGTAGCATCGAAGCTTTGCGCAAGGCGAGCGAAACAGAAATCGCCAAAATCCCAGGGATTGGACCCAAGACTGCGAAGCGTATCTACGAAAGCCTCCATACTTAAATACACAATCCACGAGAGGAAAGAAAACAACCAAATTTCGTTATTGCGAGGAGTCCGCTGTCAGGCGGCGACGCGGCAATCTCACGAAGACATTTTTGCCGTTCACATTACTGCTCGAGTGAATCCCGAACAAAGTTGGGGAAGAATCGAGAACCGCCACTACGAACATACCGCTTTAAGTCTTATCCCTTGATACCTTGTCCGCCCTACAACCGGGAGACACCATCTCTTCCTTTTCCTCTCCACAAAATCCGCTCCCTTGATGCCGTGTCCGCCTCAGGAGGAGGAAAGGAAAGAAGTGAGGGTGAAATGTCCTCCCGCCCGCCTGCCCATAGTTTCAAAACATACGCGGCATTGCGTTCCCGTGTCTTCACCGTGTACATTATCGTTCGAGTGAGCGTAGCGAATCGAGAACTACACATAACCGATACCCTCCCCACACAATTGCACCTTAGGGGAAATCACACTTGACACCCCGCTTCATTCTGTTACAATAATATATATAATGCACGCGCAGGTACATAAGTAATATACAGAATTTGAGAAATTTGGAGTAGAGAACAAGAAATGAAGTTGCTAAGTTACGTCAAACATGTAACTGTAAAGCTAGTATGCTGTAAACCGGCACACGACAATCACATAATACTCGGCAAACAAATGCCACCGATTCATTTAATCAAACAAAAGGAGGGTTCATGGCCGAAAGCAAAATTCTACGTCTAAAGAAACGGCTGAAAGCTCTTCGCTCCAAACCTAACACGGGCATATCTGGTAAAGAAAAGGTGAACACGTTAAATGAACTAGCTTTCGAACTCATTAATTCTGATCTTGAAAAGACAGAAGACTTCGTACGCGAAGCCCTTACTTTGGCCGAGAAATTGAAATACGGAAAAGGTAAGGCCACCTGTAATCGAATCATTGGTTTTGTATATCTCAGAAAATGCGAATATAATGAGGCAACAAAGAATCTTCTCGAATCTCTGAAAATAAGCAAAGAAATCAGAGATAAGGACGGCGTCGCGGCTTCTTACAACAGCCTCGGAATCATTTCTGGCAGGCTGAGCAATTATGAAGAGGCACTGGAGTATTATTTCAAGGCCTTAAGAATTAAAGAAGAGATTGGTGATAAAAAAGCCGCTGCGATTACCTCCCGCAATATTGGCATGATATATGGTAAACGTGGCGATTATGACCACGCATTGGATTATACTCTAAAAGCCTTAAAAATCTTCGAGGAAATCGAAGATAGCATGGGCATCACTGAATGTTATGCAAATTTGGGAATCATCTTTGACCTGCAAAGCGATTACGAGCAAGCGTTGGAATACTATTTTAAATCCTTGAAAATCTTTAAAGAAACCGGCAGCAAAGTGCACATAGCATCGTCGTACAACAATATTGGCCTTGCGTATGAGAAGCTAGGCGCGAATGACCAGGCGCTGAAGTTTCTTCTCAAAGGTTTGAAAGTCAGACAAGAAATCGGCGATAAGGAAGGCATTGCCGCTTCTTTCAATAATATTGGCACTATTTATGCAAAGCAAGGCGAGTATAAGCAGGCATCGAAATATCATCTCAGAGCTCTAAAAATCCAGCATGAAATTGGAGACAAGGCAGGCACTGCACGTTCTTACATCCGTGCTGGATTTGTTAACACGGAGCTGAAACACTATGATTTAGCGCTTCGTTATCTGCGAAAAGGACTACAGACCGCTCAAGAAATCGGAATAAAAGAAGACCAGATAGATGGTTACAAATGCCTTGCCGAGCTCTATGAAGCACAGCAGAATTATAACAAAGCCCTAAGTTATTACAAAAAATACACTGAGGTCGACAAAGAAACTTTCAATGCTGAAAAGAGCAAGCAAATTGCTGAAATGAATGCCAAGTATGAAACTGAAAAGAAGGAAAAAGAGGTCGAGATCTATCACCTCAAAAATGTCAAGTTGCGCAAGGAAATCAGGGAACGAAAGAAAGTGGAAAAAGAACTGGAGAAGCATCGGGGGCATCTTGAGAGATTGGTAGCAGAGCGCACAGCACAGCTACGGTCCCTAGCTCATGAACTGTCTTTAGTTGAGGAGAAACAGCGTCGAAAAATCGCCACTTACTTGCACGATGACATAGCGCAGGCACTGGCTCTCGCTACGGTAAGGTTGGAATTGGTACAGGATATGGTATCTAAGAAAAATATCAAAAGGGAATTAGAGGCGGTCAAAAAAATCATAGATCAAACGACTGCACGCACCCGGTCCTTGACTTTCGAAGTCAGCCCGCCAGTTTTATATGACTCGGGTTTTGAACCAGCTGTAGAATGGCTTGCCGAGCAATTTCAAAACAAACACGACATTGTTTGCGAACTCAAAAATGACGGCTTGCCCAAACCTGTTAGTCGCGACACAAAGGTCATCCTTTTTCAATCTGTCCGTGAGCTACTTACAAATGTAGCCAAGCATGCGCAGGCGCGGACTGTCAGAGTATTGACAGAGAAAAAGGGTAAGACAATACGTATCGAAGTAAAGGATGATGGCGTTGGCTTTAATCCTGAAATCCTGAATCAAAAGATAACGAAAAATGAAGGCTTTGGCCTTTTCAATCTTAGAGAACGGCTGCGACATCTGCGTGGAAAGCTTGAGGTCTCATCCAGGGTAGGGGAAGGAACCTCGATTATCATCATGGCACCATTGACATCATCTAGGCAAGACGCAAATAGAAAGAGAAGACAAGTATGATACTCTGGTCAGTTAACACTTATGCGACACCCTGTATGCCAAGAACTAAGACGATAGGGCTTTTAACACCTCAAATTAAGGAATTGACTAATTGTGGTTAAGCATGATTCGGCTTATAATTGAATATAGGCAAAAACAAGTAGAAATAGGTTTAATGGAGAAATGAGCATAAGAATTCTCTTGGCTGATGATCATTTGATCTTTCGTGAAGGCATGCGCAGCCTGCTTGCTCGAGAGCCTGATATTGATGTCGTAGGTGGTGCAGAAAATGGTAGGGAGACTGTCAGACTTGCACGTGAACTGAAGCCCGATGTCATCGTAATGGACATAACAATGCCCGATTTGAATGGCATGGAGGCAACACGTCAAATCAAAAAGAGGATTCCTGATACAAAAGTGCTCTGTTTGTCCATGCATTCTGACCGCCGATACGTTCTGGACATGTTCCGTGCCGGCGTCTCTGGCTATCTCTTGAAGAACTGTGCCTACAAGGAATTGAGCGATGCCATCCATATTGTTGCATTGAATCAAGTATACATCAGCCCGCAGATAGCCCACATTGTCGTTGACGAAAGTATTGCTCAGCAGCCACCAGCAGCTTCATCTGTTCAGTCTATCCTGACGCCCCGTGAACGCGAAGTCCTCCAGCTCATTGCCGAGGGTAGGAATACAAAACAAATGGCCCTGAAAATGCACCTAAGTTCTAAGACGATTGAAGCCCATCGCAGGCGAATCATGAAGAAACTACACATTCGCAGCGTTGCAGAGCTAACAAAATATGCCATTAGCGAGGGGCTGACGTCTCTGGAGGGGTAGTGAAATCCCACAGACTACGTTTTCTCCCTTAATTCCCTTACTCCATAGGTTACACCCAATATAGCATTTTAACACCGTAATTTCAGGAACTGACTAATTGTGGATTAACTTGACTCAACCTATAATTTAGTGTAACCAGATCTAAGCCAAGATTGGCTTGGAAGGGGGAAAAGATGAAGAAAGATAGTATATCAATCGGAGTAGTGACATTGCTGCTGCTATTCACTGCAGCAAATGCAACTACCTGGTATGTGCATCCTGACTCCACACTCAATTCTATACAAGACGGCATAGATTTATGCTCGTCTGGTGATACTGTACTCGTGGGTCCGGGTACGTATGTTGAGAATATCAACTTTAACGGCATGGCAATCACGGTAATGAGCGAGTATGGTCAGGATACTACTGTCATCGATGGAAGCAGTCCTGCAAATCCCGACACTGGGACTGTTGTCACTTTTGATAGTGGTGAGGATGTGACGTCGGTATTAGACGGGTTTACCATCACGAATGGAACAGGAACTCTGGATCCTGGTTACGGATATATAGGTGGCGGCGTTCTCTGCAACTACAACTCCTCACCGATTATTACTAATAATATGATCACTGGAAACACAGCAACCTATGGCGGTGGCATAGACTGTGGGTATGGTTCTTCACCGTCGATCATAGACAACATAATCAGTGCGAACAGCACCACTGCATCTGCTGCTGGTATTGAACTTTACGATGACTGTTCACCAACTATCATGGACAATACCATCATCGATAACATCGCAGGCTCTGCAGGTTGCGGCATCCAATGCTATGACAATTGCTCACCACTTATTATTGGAAATACCATCATGAATAATACCGCTGCCACTTGGGGCGGTGGCATCCGTGCCAGCCTGAATTCGTCGCCTACGATCAGAGACAATCACATAGAAGGGAATCAAGCATTAGACGGAGGTGGAATTATATGTGATGGAGGTAGTAGCAGTTCGCCGCTTATTGTGCACAATACCATCACCAACAACATAGCCACCAACTACGGTGGGGGTATCGAATGTGAGCTTAACGCAACACCAACTATCGATAGCTGCCTTATATCGGACAATAAGGGCGATGAAATATACTGTTATAATGGTGGTAACCCTGTCATTTACTACAATGACATCATTGAGATCAACAGTGATGACTATGCGGTGTTTAATGCCGACCCAAGTGTTACCATTGATGCGGATTCTAACTGGTGGGGTCATTCTAGTGGACCATATCACCCAACTGCTAACCCGAGCGGGCAGGGTGGTGCTGTGAGCGACTACGTGGATTTCGATCCTTGGCTTATGAATCCTGGTATTGAAGAATTCAATGTTTCACTGCCCGTGCGTTTAGTCTTACAGGTCAACCCGAATCCCTTTATACAGGCCACAAACATAAGATACAGGATTCAAGATTCAGGATACACGACACAAAACCCAACCCTAAGAATCTTCGATGCGATGGGCCGTCTGGTCAAACAATGGGACTATCCGACAATAAGACTATCAGACCACGTCAGTTGGGATGGCACTGACCAGTTTAATCGACAACTGCCCAGCGGTGTTTACTTTGTCAAATTCACTGCGGAAGAGTCGAGCACGACAAGAAAAATATTGCTCGTGAGATAGGGGTTAAGCGCATAACACAGGGGGTTGCATGAAGCTGTTGTTAATACTTCATACTGTCGTGTGTTTGAGCATTGCAGAAATCCACGAGCATGCTTCGCCCAGAGCCGATGCGGTTTTGCCTGATGGGAACCCCACAATCATTTCGTTTTCAAACGGCATTGTTTTTGATACCCGCGATGGTGAACCTGATGTACCCAGTGATTTGAGTATAGCCTATCAGGGTGCAGGATACTATCTGGTGCAGTTAACCGGTCCCCTATACCAATATTGGATCGAAGAATTGAAATCTTGTGGCATGAGTGTCTCGGGCTATGTTCCGAAATACACACTTATTGTACATGCCAATCAGAAGCAGTTGGCGTACGCACGAGCCAAGCCGTTTGTTAGATGGACGGGTGTATTTCAACCGGCTTACAAACTTGATAAAGAGTTACTCGGTGCCACAGGACAGGGAAGTATAACCATCCAGTTGTTCCCCGATGAGGACATACAGCGGATTGCAGATCAGATCTCAGGATTAGGTTGTGAAGTTACCGGGCTTGTTGATCATCCTTTGTGCAAGACGATTGATGTGGTTACTGACCTCGAGCGCGCTAACGACATTGCAGCAATCCCTGGGGTGCTCTGGATTCAGCGTTGGTCCGTACCTATCTTCTGTAATGAAAATGCTCAATGGGTTGTGCAAACGGGGCATCAAGTGAGTATCCCCCCAGACTCCATCGGAAGAAGAGTCTGGAATCAAGGATTGAAGGGCGAGGGTGTTGTCCTCAGCACAAGCGACAGTGGTATTCGAACTGAGCATGTCATGTTCTACGATCCGAGCTATCCCATAAATGATCCCGGTGTATATCCGAACCATCGGAAGATAGTAGCGTATAAGCTTTTTGAGGGAGCTGCCTTTAGTGGATATTGGGACCACGGCACATTTGTGAGCTGTACTGTTGCAGGTAACGATACACTGCTCGGCACAAGCAGCTATGATGGCATGGCAAAAGAAGCAAGCATCTATTTCGTGGACATCAGGAATGCAGGGGGCGTCAATGTGCTTCCTACTAATCTTACGACACTTTACGACACGATTTATCCAGGACACGGACTCGGGTATCACATCTTACAACATTCTGGGAGTTGGGGTTGGACTAATTACACCGGTGCGTATCTGATCCAGGATGCTTCAACTGACGCATATATCTGGGCACAGCGTGACTTTCTTAGTCTATACTGTGCCGGAAACGGGACCTTTCCACGCCGAATCATTAACCCAGCGATCGCCAAGAATGTCATTACAGTGGGTGGAACCGGCAATGGCATTTGGGCAAATGCAATCTACTGGAATTCGAGTAGAGGCCCCACTCAGGATAAAAGAGTAAAGCCCAATGTAGTGGCTCCTGCATATGGTATCGTCTCTGCAGATGGTTCAACGATTGATGGGTACAGAGCAGGAAGTGGTACCAGTTACGCGGTGGCAGCGACAAACGGTAGCATCGGATTGATCCGCCAGTATCTCATGGCGGGTTTCTATCCATCAGGAACAGAGAATCCCGACGATTCGATAAAGTATCAAAGTGCTGCCTTACTTAGAGCCATGGCTATCGTATCCTGCGATCCGAATATCGGTTCATATGTCGTACCTGATTCAAACATCGGCTGGGGAAGAATCGATGTCGACAGTGTGTTGTACTTTGAAGGCGATACCAGAAAACTAATAATCCGTGATGATACTATCGGAATCAACACAGGTCAATCGGTCATTGATTCCTTTATCGTTAACTCAAACATCCCTTTGCGGATGTGTCTGGCGTGGTCTGATACTGCGGCTGCTCCAAACGCAAATCCTACCTTGGTGAATGACCTTAACCTTGAGCTCACTGCGCCGGGTGGCACGTACTATCGAGGTAACCAGTATAGCGATGGCTATTCGATCCCCAACCCTGCAGATTGGGACGACCGAAATGTCGAAGAGTGTATCCGGGTAGATGACCCAGAGCTAGGAACATGGTACGTATCGGTTGGTGGACAGAACATTCCGTTCGGACCGCAGCCTTTTGCATTAGCCATAACCGGTGATGTTGCACCGTCGATCGGCCTAGAAGAAGGCGATGCGCCGGTAATACAAAGAACAACAGTCAATTTCTTCAATTCCATCATAAAGGATAGAATCCACTTCAAAATCACGCTACAATCACCAACGGAAGTTGTTGCCAAAATAATAGATGTCAGTGGAAGAGTGGTTCGCGTTGTTCTGGATACACGGTTACCTGTAGGTACGCATGATTTTGAACATTCAATTGATTTACCCAGTGGCGTCTATTTCCTGAAGCTCCAGGCAGGCGACTACAGCGCGACGGAGAAAATATTATTGATAAGATAGAAAATACTGACCCAATGTGAGAGGTGTTCATATTGACATACGTTCTTTCTGAAATATAATTATTTAATAGCTGAATTTAGATAATTCTGTGGGTGGTAATGTAGTATTACGAGGAGTAGAATAGTGAAACAACATAGTAACAGCATTTCTCTTTTAGGAATAGCAATACCAATCTTCATCTTCGCGACGTTGGTTCGTGCCCAAGAACCCATTTCATCTCCAGAGAAATCCGAGGCTAGTCTTAATGTTACAGAAATCATTGAACAGTTATCACATCATCAGACAGCGTTATATTCTTACGATGTTGCCAGATCTGAGAATGAGCACGTATTTGAATGGTCAAGAGATGGTGAATTTCTCATTGACACAAATATTATCTATGCTCCATCCATAGACAATCAATGTTCCGCTTCTGTTGCCTTTGATGGCGTTAACTATTTGGTTGTATGGCAAGATGATCGCAACGGTTCTTGGGATATTTGTGGTACACGGGTATCTCAATCAGGGGCTGTCATCGACCCTATCGGAATCTCCATTGCGACCGCTACGAATGATCAATCAGCACCTTCAGTTGCCTTTGATGGCAACAACTACCTGGTAGTGTGGGGGGACTGGCGCAGCAATTCATCATCTGACGTTTATGGAGCCCGAGTGGATCGATCAGGGAACGTCCTCGATACCGCCGGGATTATTATCTCAACTGCTGCAGACAATCAATATTCTCCGTCAATTACCTTTGACGGAACCAACTACTTGGTTGTATGGGAAGATGGCCGCAACGACCCGCAATATCCTGATATTTACGGCGCGCGAGTAGATATGTCAGGAAATGTGCTTGATACAGCGGGGATTGCGATCTCAACCACCACATATCAGCAAGGGTGTCCCTCAGTTGCCTTTGATGGCACCAACTATCTGGTCGTTTGGCACGATGGGCGTAATAATCCAAATCATCTATATGTTTGTGGTGCCCGGGTGGACCAGTCAGGGAACGTCCTCGATACCGCTGGAATTATCATATCAACCTCTGAAAAAATAACAGCGTACCCTTCAATTGCCTTTGACGGCACCAATTACCTAGTCGTATGGGACGCATTCTACCCTCATCAGTATTGGACTTCGGACATTTATGGCGCGCGTGTCGATACAGCCGGGAATATCCTTGATCCTTATGGTATTGGCATCTGTACTCTTGGAGAAGGGCAGTTTCTCCCTTCGGTTGCTTTTGATGGCACGAACTATATTGTTGTGTGGCAGGATTGCGGAACATATTTTCCCGCAAGTGTGTGCGGTGCTCGAGTAGATACTTCCGGGACAGTTCTTGACCCCACTGGTTTCGTTATTTCAACGGGCTGGCCTGATCATGATGCACGGTGTCCCTCGGTTGCCTTTGATAGTATCAACTATCTAGTCGTCTGGGAAGATACCCGCTTCATGTGGCACGATGATATTTATGGTGCACGAGTAGACCAAGCCGGAATTGTCCTTGACCCAGACGGTATCGGTATGTCAACTGATGTGAATGAACAAGGGAATCCCGCAGTTGGTTTTGATGGCACAAATTATCTGGTTGTCTGGGAGGATACACGCAATGATTTTTCTGATCTTTACGGTACCCGGATGGGTCAAGACGGAAATGTTCTTGACCCTGCTGGGATTCCTATTACAACTGATTCAAATCGACAGTGCTCTCCAGCAATTGCCTTTAATGGCACCAATTATCTCGTTGTATGGCACGGCTCTCCCATAAGCGGCGCACGCGTGAATCAATCTGGCAATGTCCTTGACACGGCAGAGATTCACATCTCTTCCGGTGGACCGGAGTATTCTGCCTCGGTTGCCTCAAGTGGCTTACACTACCTAGTGGTGTGGCATACCGGGCGGCAGCCTCCTGAGCTACGGCGAGTCCGGGGTGCTCGTGTGCACCAAGGTGGTTGGGTCATGGACCCAGGTGGGTTTGATATAACAACTACTTACACGAGTTTGTACCCCTCAGTCGTTTCTGACGGCACTAACTATTTAGTCGGATGGACTTGCTATCGAGGCGGCTCCTTTTACGATGTTTACGGATCCCGGGTGAACCAAGCAGGCGCTGTCCTTGACCCTGCCGGCATCGCCATCTCGACTGCCGAGGGGTCGCAAGGAGGTCCCTCAACTACGTTCGATGGCACCAATTATTTGCTCGTGTGGTCGGATGGCCGCAACGGGTCAGATTCTGACATATACGGCGCTCGGGTGACTCCGAGCGGAGATGTTCTCGATCCAGATGGGATTCCCATCTCGACAGCTGTAAATGACCAAAGTTATCCAGCGGTCGCATTTGATGGCACAGACTATCTAGTTGTTTGGCAAGATAACCGTAATGGTTCTTGGGATATTTATGGTGCAAGACTTACCACTTCGGGTACGGTGATTGATACCTTTAGCGTGTCTCTCCAACCAGGAGATCAGATTTCACCAGCTCTGGCGCATGGCGCCGGCGGTCAAATACTCATTACCTACTCTGGATGGACCGGTGAGTATGGCAGTAAGACCTTTAATACAATGCGCATCTGGGGAAAATACTATCCATCAGTGGGCGCTGAAGAACGCAAATCATCTCAGCCTTGTGCTACCATCCTGCAAATCAATCCAAATCCATTCCGACACAGCACAACAATACGATACTCGATACTTGATACACGATACTTGATGCAAGAACCGACCATCAAAATCTACGATGCCGCAGGACGTTTAGTCAAGTATATTGATCTAGAATCTAGCATCCAGAATCAAGAATCTGTCGTATCGTGGGATGGCACCGACCAATCTAATCGGCAGTTAGCGAGTGGTGTTTACTTTGTGCATTTGCAGACCGGTGATTACAGCGCCACGAACAAGGTTCTGTTAATAAGATAAATAAGAAGTTGTTAGAGAATGACTCAGTTGGCGGGAAACGGCGGAGGTTGCCGCGCCCGGCCGCGGCGGACTCGCAATGGCGGCCACCGAACTACATTTTTAGCGTTGAATTAGTTCGAAACTTTTAGAATTTTAGAACTATAGAACGCAGTTGCATTTTTGTATTTCCATCTCTGTAATCTGTTTTTATATCGCTGCAATTCTTTAATTGCGCGTGGCGGAGATTGCTTCGTCGCCCGCCGTCGCTAAAGCTACGGCGGGGCTCCTCGCAATGACGGGGGCTGGAGCCTGCAATCGACAAATCAGAGACTCGCTCTTTTTTAGACCATCTCTGTAATCATTTCTGTGTATCGCTGTAATCAATGAGTCGAAGACTCAAAGGATGCGGACCTTTACCTTATTTATCTTCCGGCGGGTGGCTTCGATTATTGTGAACAAGAAATTTTTGTATTGGATCTCCTCCCCTACCTTGGGTATGCGGTCGGCGTATTTGATGATCAAACCACCCACCGTGGAAACATCATCTTCATCAATGGCGACTGCGAATTTCTCGGAGAAATCATCGAGTTCCATCCTCGTGTTCAAGTAAAACTCGTTCTCGGTTATCTTCTCCACGAGCGGCTTTTTCTTCTTGTCAAATTCATCTTCAATATCACCGACGATTTCTTCGATCAAATCCTCGACCGTGATAATACCGGAAACGCCACCAAACTCATCGATTACCACTCCAAGGGATAACTTCAAACGCTGCAACTCCAGAAAGACATTCAATGCGGGCTTGTCTTCGTATACGAAGTGTGGCAAGCGCACAAATTCTACTACCGGGTAGTCACTATAATCATTCCAGAAAGAAATAATGTCTTTGATGTAGAGAACACCAACAATCTGGTCCAAATTATTGAAGTAAACAGGATATCTCGAATAATGGTACTTCTGGTACGTCGCGACCACTTCTCTAAGATTCGTATTGTAAGCCAAAGCGACGATCTCGTTTTTCGGAATCATTATTTTGTTAACTTCTCTCTCCCTGATTTCGAGTATCTCGCTGATCATTTTTTTCTCGGGCGTAGAGAGTTTACCAAGGTCGATGATGTTTCTATCTATACTCAAATTTTCTTTGGGTCTTACTTCTCAAAATCCATTTCCCCGAAAAATTCGGGTTTGGTGTTGCGTAAACGGCGTTTTAATTCATCAATCGTTTTATCTCCCTGCAATACAATGCCGTTTTGATTTATTATCGTGTCATTGACCCATATTGTACTCCTGGTGCGCAGGGCCAGTGCTATAGAATCTGAAGGACGCGCATCGATGGCGTAGACCTTGGAATCAACTTCAACAAAGATCTTGGCGTAATAAGTCTCGTCCTTTAAATCAACAATACCGATTTTTGAAACCTTTGCCTGGAATGCATCAAGAACTGATTTTAGCAAATCGTGGGTTAACGGACGCTTGGGCTTTACACCCTCCAGGCACAGCGCAATCGCCATCGCCTCGCTTTCACCTATCCAAATGGGCAGGGTTCGTTCCCCGAATTTTTCCTTCAACAACACTACATAAGTGTGCCATTGTTGATCTTCAATTACGGCGTTAACAAAGACTTCGAGGATCCTACACCCCTTCTTCCAGCACTGCGAGTTTGAAAACCGCATTCAAATTTTCGCCAAGATGGACTCTTATGTCGTAGACACCGGGTTGCTTTAATGGTTCCTCAAGCACGATGCTCTTTTTATCAACCTCGACGCCCTCCGCTTGCAACAACGAAGCAAGATCAGCAGATGTAATACTGCCAAAGGTCTTGCCGTCCATACCCGTCTTGATTGTTGTCTTGACCGATATGTTATTGATGCGCTCGGCAATATCCATGCTCATC
>Ga0209636_10005390_pt1 | contig 13071 bp, 4 predicted proteins | sample DeeMarSWOR152_54_FD_187464 | JGI IMG/M metagenome (GOLD analysis project Ga0209636, IMG submission 187464) | Marine sediment microbial communities from White Oak River estuary, North Carolina - WOR-1-52-54 (SPAdes) (version 2) | ecosystem: Environmental > Aquatic > Marine > Intertidal zone >...
TCCCATTACTAGAAACATCCACTCCATTACCGCTACCATTATTGCCAAATTTTGTTGAATCTAAGTAAGAATTAGATGTTTCTTCCATATGATGTACCATAACATAATTATTATCCCAAACCCCCTTGTAATTACTTGAGGATCCCATAGTGGAATTCCCATAATACATACGAAAAACCGTATTTTCCGATGTTGATAATCGTGGTATTGAAACCCAAGCAATAAGTTGGGCATGAGTGCTATTATAAGTCCGATTAAAAAATTCGATTTCATAATCTAACCAAGCACCATTATATTCAAATGCAATATCATCCCCGTCCTCCTGGGCCTTATTATGTAAATCTTCATCGAAAGTGGAAATTAGCAAGGGAAAGTTGAGAAAATCATGTGAACCACTGATTTTTGTATAATCTATTATAATGTCTTTAAAATATTTAAAATAATGCTCATTAGGGGGAATTCCTGATATTGTATATTCTTTTGAAATTGAATAGAAGGTATTAGGTCCATATTGGTTATTATATTCAGTTGCAATCCAATCAGCTGAACGTGCTACATTTGAAATACGAACTTCATCAATTATTCCATCCCATTCTTGTTCGATTATTCCAGAACTTCTTCCAATATTGAGAAAGTTAGATCCTGTCTCTGAACTCCCGCTATATACTGTTGTATTTTGTTCTGTTCCATCTATATAAACCTTTAATAAGTTATTAGAAGAATCAGCTACACCAATTACATAATGCCAATTATTATCGTTGATTAAGTTTAAACTCACATTTACAGTTTCACTTGAATTTACGTAAAAGGCAAAATAATTCTCATTTAGTTTACCAAGCCAATAATTTTGATTACCAGGAGTAGGTGACCATTTAGTTATAAGACAATTTACATACTGATCATTATTATCAGTCTTTATCCATGCAGAAATTGTCATATCAGTCGATAATTGCAAACTAAAATGGTCTGAAACATTTACGCATCGTTCATTAGAATTATCAAAAATAAGACTCCCATCTATCTTTCCTGCTACTTGATTTGATGAACTCAAGGATATTGCTGTTCCATCATTATCATTTGAAGTACTATCTTTAAATTGAGGGGGTGTTTCTGAAGGATTTTCTTTTAAATGCCATATTGCCTTGTAATTAGAATCCCAAACTCCAATAACATTTTGACGTGAACTCATTGTGGCATTTCCATAATACATCGTCAATTTTGTATCTATAACTGTGGATAACGAAGGAACGTTAACCCAAACGACCAATTGAGCGTGGGTAATATTGTATGTCTGATTAAAGAGTTCAATTTCGTGATCAAGCCATACTGTACCATTAGAAAAAGCAATATCATCACCATCATCTTGTACTTTGTCATGTAAATCTGAATCGTAAATAGAGATTAATACTGGAAAATTAACAAGAGTAGTTGTTCCAGAAACTTTACCATGGTCAATTATTATTTCTTTATAATATTCAAAATAATTTTTATTAGGAGGTCCATTTGAAGAATTTGGAATAAGAGAGGGAATATCATTAATATTTTTATTTAAATCATTAGATTTATTAAAAAACGTTTGAATAATAATTATTGAATTTATATTTACAAATAAAATAATAGAAATTAAAAAAGCAACTATTACTTTTTTATCACGTCTTATATACTTCATAAAATTTCCCTCTAACTCTAGTTTATTCAAATATATTTTTTTATAACGTACATTACTTGATACAAATCCGTAAAAATAGTGAAAAAAGATTTTTATAAATCTATTTTTTTAAAAAAAGTTTAACTCTAAGATTGAAGATAATTTTTAATTTATATAAGTAGAAAAGGCTGATTAAAAATAATTAAAAAAATTTGGATCCTTATTTTATGAGAAAAATTTTTTATATACTTCCATATGATTTAAGGATTTGAATTTAGTTTACTTTTTTCTTAAATATTCATTCTTTTTATTTCTAAATTTTTCAACATTTAACTTTTCTTCTTCTCTGCCAAGTATGATTAGGAATTCTGATATCATTTCACATTTTTCATAAAATTCCGCTACCATTTCAAAATTATTTTCAATTAATAGAGATTTTATTTGCTCTTCTAAAATTGCTCTATAATCTTCAAGTTCTAATAATTTGAGATTATCACTTTGAAAAATTTGAATAAATTCTGACTGATACATATCAACAGCATCTGAATCCCTTAATTTCTTTGATATCTGAATCAAATCATAATATATCTCAAATATTTTCATGGTGTTCCCTTCAATTTCTACTCGTTCTAGTATTTTTAATAGGTTTTCTCGCTTATCTGTTAATCCTTTAATACCTTCGATTAATTCTGAAAACAATTTTGCTTCCTCATTTAGACCTGAGTCCAACAACATATTTTTAGCAATTTCAAATTGTTTTTGAGCCTCTAAATATGCTCCCTCGTTAAATAATTCTTCTCCTAAGGTTTTTATTTCCATTAAGTCAAGTTCTATTTGATCTAGATTGCCTAAATCTTTTACTTGTTCAGTTTTCCATGGTGTAATTTCTACTTTGTCCTTTAAAATTTCATCTGGTTTAGAAATAGTTTGTAGAATCGAAATTTTATCGATATGCTGAAGGATAGTTTTAATAGGAATCTTTTTTAGTTGAGGGATTACTTTCTTTTGAACACGTTTTTTCACTACAATAATCGACACAATTGATCCCATTATAATTGCTAATATTATTCCTATTATAATAAAAATCAATGTATCATTAGCAGGAGGATTCCCAGGATCATTTGAAACGACAGTAAAAGTTCCTATAGTAGAACTACTTTGATGTCCAACTCCATCTATTTGATACAAGAAATAATAATATCTCCCAGGAGGAAGAAGATAAGGCAATTCACAGTAACTACTTTCTGATCCTACATTTGTAATATTTGCGAAATAAACATATCCTGGAGTTGCAGATGGATTTGTTTCATTATCAATAATTAAGATATAATATGAGATGCCCGAATAATCAAAACCATCTGCCCAATCAAAAAGTAATGTACCACTCACATCTCCGCTTGGACTGTTTGTTAATGCTGGTGGGGAAGGATCAGTGGTATCTTGAACCGTAATGTTATCTATTAAAACATTCCAATTACCACTCTTATCTTCCATATGGATTTTATATTGATATACAATCCAGTTATCTGGAGTCCATGAATCATACTCCCACAAATCTATACCTGTTTTTATCATTGAATGATTACTTCCTTCAAATTCGAATAATGTTTGATTAATTCCTGCAACGTCATTGACAGTTATCTTGATATTAAGAGGAGTTCCTAATTCTAACGGATCTGTAGTTTCTATTAAGTCTTTATATATAGGGACGATTGTATCTTGAAAAGTTATTGAATCCATTGTAAAGTTCCAATTATTATGATTATCTCTCATATATATTGTGTATGAATAGTTGCCTATTTTATTGGGCTGCCAATATTCGTATTGCCATGAATCTCCACCAAAATATTCCATTGAGTGATTACTCCCTTCAAATTCTATTAATACTTGATCAATATCGGATAAATCTGTGGTAATAATTGTAATAACTAAAGGAGTCCCTAACTCAACAGGGTCAGCACTTTCAGTTAAATCCGAATAGATTGGGGGAGTTGTATCTTGAACTAAAATCGAACCTATAGTATCATTCCAGTTATTATTATTATCTTCAATCCATATCCGATAGAAATGGATACCCGTACTTGAGGGTGTCCAAATAGAATATTGCCAAGTATCTCCAGCTACATTTGTCATAGTATGATTAGAGATTATATGATAAGAGTCTTCATATTCGATTAGGACCTTATTAATTCCCGTTAAATCAGTACAATTGATAGAAATTATTTCATTTTTTCCAAATTCTAAAGGATCTTCACCCTCAGTAAGAACATCGAAATTAGGTGAAGTCGTATCTATAATTTCAAAATTATCACTTAAAGAATTCCAGTTATTGTCCGTATCATTTGCATATATCTTATAATTAACAATTCCAACTAGAGAAGGTGTCCAATTATAACCAAAAACAAATCTAATATAATATGTATTAGAGGTATTATTTATCATTGTGTAATTAGCACCACCTAATTCGAGCAATACTGATGATACCCATGTCTCAATATCATACACATCAACATTTATTGTTATATTTTCACCTAACTCTAAAGGATCTGCACTTTTGGTAAGATTTTCTATAAATGGTGCTGTAGAAGATATCACTGTGATTGATCCCGTAGTTGTATTCCAATTATTTTCCATATCTTGCATGTAAATTTTATAAGGATAAACCCCTCCAGATATCGGTTTCCAATTACTCCAGTTCCATGTGTTTCCGCCAGCAAAATTCATTGTATGATTGAAGGATTCATATTCCAAAAGGACCTGATTTACTCCTGAACCTGGAGAGTCATAAACCTTGATAGATATAGTCTCATTTTGTCCTAATTGTAAAGGATCCGCACTTTCAATTAAATTCGAATAGGTTGGCGGAGTAGTATCAATCACTTCAATCGAACCTAATGTAGAATTCCAATTATTATAATTATCTTCCATCCATATCGTATAGGAGTAATTACCTACACTGCTGGGAGTCCAAGAATCATATTGCCATGTATCTCCTCCAGTGTTGTTCATGGAATGGTTAGTGCCCGAAAATTCAATTTTCACTTGATTAATTCCAGAGGGATCAGAAACATTAATACTGATAATTTCTGTATCTCCTAATTCTAATGGATCTGAACTCTCAATCAAATTTGTATAAGTAGGAGGTGAGCTATCTGGAGTTTTTTCCGAACTTACACTATAGAAACTATGTGGATTCTTTTGGTTATTATATTCTGTTGCAATCCAATCTGCTGATCTAACTACTTTAGATAAACGAAACTCACTAATGGTAGCTTTAATTTCTCTATCACTCCCTGACCCCCCTGGACCGTTAGCATCATCATCTTCTGCTCCAATAGAGAAGGTATTCCAGGATATATGAGTACCCGTTAATGGAGAAGGATCATCAGATTCTAATGAACCGGATATATAGATTCTTTGAAGTCCAGCACCTGTTCCATCCCATACTGTTGCAAATTGATACCATGTTTCTGAATTGAATAAAGTTTGCGTTGAATCTAATGTATTGGTATCAGAAGTTGTCTCAATTTCCCATTCAAAAGTATCATAAAAAGCAAGTCTTGGATTAGCATCAGAAGTAGCAGGAGCTCCTAAGTAAACTCTAGAGGATGGAGACCATCCATCAGGGAACATTAGCCAAAATTCAAAAGTAAATTTTTCAGTTGATCCTGTAAATTCTTCGGCAATGGGTAAATAAATATAATCATCTTCCCCGTCAAAAGCAATTGCTTTACCTGTTTGCCCATTAACTAGATCATTTGATGTCATACTTCCTGAAACTTCAACATCGAAATCAAATCCGTTTGAAGTACTGTCAAGAATGTCGGATGACGAAGGATCTTGATTCATATGAAGAACAAAGCAATAATTTTCATCCCAAACTCCCGTTGGATTTTCTTGGGATTCTATTGTTGAATTTCCATAATACATTGTTATTTTAGTATCTGTAGTAGTTGATAAAGATGGAATTCTAACCCATGCTACCAATTGAGCATGTGTACCATTATAAAATTTGTCAAATAATTCTAATTCGTGATCTAACCATCCATTTCCGTAATAAAAAACAATATCGTCACCATCTTCTTGTGTATGATCTTGTAAATCTGAGTCAAAAAGAGATATTAATATGGGAAAATTAAGAAGGTCACTTGATCCAGAAACTTTTGTATGGTCAATTATTATTTCTTTATAGTATTGAAAGCTCTCCGGTTTAAGAGTTGTATCTTCTTCTCCGATTGAATAAAATAAATTAGGATAATGCTGATTATTATATTCTGTCGCAATCCAGTCCGCTGAACGTACAGTACTCGAAATACGGACTTCATCAAGTTTCCCATATATAGAATACCAATCCCAAGAAAATAGTAAATCATAACTATTATCAACACTGCCTAAAGAGCTAATATCTGTCGCAGAACCTATTTGTGTACCATTTTTATATATTTTCTGCGTATCTGCAGATCTATCCACAACCCCGACAATGTAAGACCATTGATTTATATCTACAACAATTTGAGGGGATTTACATTGAGCTATTCCATCAGAGATTTGATAATCTAAGCTCGTTCCAGCCTGGTTTGTCTCAAATTCATAACCTGCATTCGTATCCATATTTCCTCCCTTATAAATAGGAAGCTGATAATCAGAAGTACTTCCAAAAAATTTAACCCAGAAACTTACTGTAAAACTATTTGTACCAAAGTTAAGATGACCGTCAATAGGATCTCCTACTGCTACCTCATCGGAATCTCCATCAAATTCGTAAGAACCATCAATTTTACCATCAGTACCTTGAATTGTATCTCCGGATATTATGCCTTCAACGTCATAGTCCGTTGAATCCAAGGCATTTCCAGAAATTTCATTTAAATGCCACACGCCTCTATAATTATCGTTCCACACATTAGTTGCATTTTCACATGATTCCATAGCAGAATTTCCATAATACATAAATATCGTAGTATCTGTGGTGAATGAAAGTGAAGGAATTCGAACCCACGCTGCTAACTGAGCATGTGTTGAATTAAAAGTTTGATTAAAGACCTCTATTTCATGAGTTAAGAACTCACTTCCATTATAAAAGACTATATCATCACCATCCGGTTGAGCATGGTTATGTAAATCTGAATCAAAAAGAGAAACTAGGAGCGGAAAATTGATAAGATCGCTTGATCCAGAGACTTGGTTATGGTCAATAGTTATTTCTTTATAATATTCAAAATCATCCACAGAAAGCGGATTTACTTCCATAGCCTCGCTAACTGTATAAAAAGAATTTGGATTATATTGGTTATTATATTCCGTTTCAATCCATTCTACTGAACGGGCAGTATTAGAAACCCGAACTTCATCAAGTTTAACAGAAGACCAACTAGTAATTTGTCCACTATTATCACCACATATCGCGTTCATGTAGAATGGATGTATACTATCAATATTGCCATAACCAGCGACTGACCTTGTCCCATCTTCATTACCATCAAGATATAATCGCAGGTAATCCTCATCTCTTACCATGACGAGATGATGCCATTTGTTATCACCATAATTTGCACCCGAAATGATGTTTGGGTTTACTGGGGCGCTATCATCATCAATTTCGGCCCTTATCTGCCCCGCGGGTGTGTTAAACGAAAGATAATACCTTTTACCCTGAAGGACGGCTCCCTTTCCAGCAATAGCACCCCAGTCTATACCATCATAATTAAACCACATAGATAATGAAAATTCACCTGACCCCATATTTAGAGAAGTGTCGTTTCCGCAATCAATATGATCTTGATTATCATCAAAATCAATACTCCCATCGATCTGTCCATCTTCCTGATCACTTGTATCTAAATTATTTGTCGTTCCATTATTATTGTTCGATGTACTATCTTTCATTTGAGGGGGTGAATCTGAGGGGTTTTCACTCAAATGCCAAACACCTTTAAAATTGGAATCCCAAACATTTTCTGGATTTTCCTGAGGTCCCATCGTTGAATTTCCATAATACATTGTTATATTTGTACCTATGGAGGGCGATAAAGAAGGAATCCTAACCCATACCAATAGCTTTGCATGGGTTGTGTTGAAATTCTGATTAAAGAGTTCTATTTCATGATCAAGCCATATTGTGCCATTGGAAAAGGCAATATCGTCACCATCTTCTTGAACCTCATTATGTAAATCTAAATCAACAAGAGAAAATAATACAGGAAAGTTGATTAGATCACTCGAACCGGAGACTTTCGAATGGTTGATTGTTATCTCTTTATAATATTTAAAATAATTACAATTAGGAGGCCCAGTTGAAGAAGTGTGTATAAAAGGAAGCCATTTTTCGATACTGTCATGACTTTTATCAGTTTTAATGAAATTACTTGGAAATTGAATTATTGAAAATAAGTTTAGAGTAAAGATAACAATAATTAAAATAACACATGTTTTTTTTTTAGAATATATTACATTCTTCATTTAAATTGCCCTAAAATCTATTTTTTCAGTTATAATCTTATAGCTAATATTTTACTTTACAACCCAGTAAAAATAGTGAAAAAAGATTCTTATAAATCTATTTATATTAAAAAAGTATATGATTAGGAATTATCTATTTCAAAAAATATTGCATCATTATTGGATTTTGAAGCAAGAATGATCATTTTAATGATTTTTTCCGTGAATTTTCTTACTTACCAATTGCTCTAATTATTGTTCACGTTCTTCAATTAAACCTTAAATTTTAGAATTTAAAGTGGAAATTAGCATTAATTCTTGGATTTTTTTGCCTAGGAGAGAGCTAGATCTAATAATTCCAGGAGATCTATCATTTTTATATCCGAATTGAATGCTTTAATGGCATCATTTAAGTTCCTAAAACAGAAAGGACAAATGCTAACTAAATATTCTGCCCCAGTATCCTCTGCTTCTTTAACTCTGCTCTTAGCAATTTCTAGTGCTAAATCAGGAAAACCTTTCTTAAGACCTCCCCCAGCGCCACAACACTTTGCATTTTCTTTTATAGTTTTCATCTCATTTAAATTCGCAATTTTAGATAAAAACTCTCTTGGTTCTTCATATAATGGATTAACTCCAGCATTCCTTCCTGTATGGCAAGGATCATGGTAAGTTACTGTTATTCCCAAATTTTTTAGCGAGACATTTTTATCCTTTAGGATAGTTTTAATAAATTCGATGGAATGAAGAACTTGAATTCCTAATTCTTCAAGAAAATCAGTATAATCTACCTTTAAAGTTCGATAGCATCCTGCACAACTTGTTATAATTGTCTTGACTCCACTTTTTTTAAATAATTCATAATTTTTTATAGCAACGGAGTTAAAAGCATGTCTATTGCCAGTTCTCATTGCTACACTTCCGCAACATACTTCATGCTCTCCAAAAACAGAAAAGTCAACTCCTAGTTTATGTAATACTTTTGCTGTATTGATAGCTACTTTTTGAATCTCTGGAGTAAGTGCTGCTGTACATCCAACAAAATACAATACCTCAGCTTGTTCTGTTGAAGCATTTTTTACCTTAAAATCTAGATTTTTTAACCAATTATTTTTTTGTTTATTATCACGTTGGTATGGATTGAATAACTCAACCATTGCTTGATTCATAGGGATGTGAGCTTCTAATCCACAACCAGCATCTACTAATTCTGCTCTCAAAGCCTCATAAAATAAAGCATTATCCATTTCATAAGCACATGCTTCTGCACATGCATTACAAGTTGGACATTGAAAGATAACTTCTGCCATATCCTTGCTTAATTCTAATTTTCCTTGCCACAAGGAGCGTATTATCTGCATTTTTCCCCTGCCAAAATATGGCTCAAACCCAGAAGTATGATCTCTTGCTACGCATACTCCCCATTTTTGTGGATTTGCTGTATAATCAGTGGCTTCCCTACAATCGCCACAAGCTATACATTGTAGTAAAGCATCTCCTAACTTATTCAAATATTTATATTTTTCTTTTGGATTAAACTCTGTAATAATCATTTCACCTAATTCTCATCCTTTACGATATATCTTGAGATATTATTATCATAACTATACATATGGAATTTATTTGGACTTAACAAAAAATTTGGGTCCAAGACTTTTTTTAAATCTTTAAAAAATTGTAAAAATTCAGGGGTATAGGCATCTGCTTCGACAATTGATTGAGAAATAGCTTCACCTAACCAATAATGTACTCCTCCATACTTCACCTGAGATCTTAATTTTTTATGCCATATATTCATCGCAACTTGTCGTTGATCATCTGCATTTTCAGCATTGAATCCGCCAGCGAATACACAATGTCCATTTGGAAGAAGATGTATTGATCTAGCAAATAGAGAAAAGCTTTGTGAAGGAAACTCACCTCTATGTTCATTGTCAAATAGATTATTTAATTTCTTTTTATCATCTATTACTGAGATTGGAATTTTATGACATGTTGTACAAGAGATCTTTGGAGGAGCTAATGCAACGAATTTATTAAAGTAACTATAAGGAAATTTAAAATTTAATTTCCAATTTTTAGCTAACATCTCATTTAAATCTATCTCTTGCCATTCAAAAATTCTAGCAGAATTATCCTTTATCATTATTTTATGTACTTTATCAACATAAATATCTAAGATTTTCTCATCAAAAGCTTCTAAAATAAACATAAAAACTGGACCACTAATTTTAGCCCTTTTTGGAGGTTTTCTTTCAGCTTGAGAAGCTAAAAGTTGAATAACAACACGTGGATTTATATAAAGATCATGTAACCCTTCTCGAACTTCTTTTTGTAAAGTATACATCAATTTATAAACGATCTTATAATCATTTTTATTCAAAATATAATTCTTTTGAATTTTATATGGAGAATTTGGATATAATCTCAAAAATGCTTTGGTTTTTATACCCATAACTCCCACATCTCCCATGAATAATCCTGTAAAATCAGGAGCAACGCCATATCTGCAGAATGGTTTAGCAAATTTATTAGCTGCAGCACCAGTTCTAATAATAGTTCCTTGAGGATTAGGTAAGACAACCTCTACACCAAGGCATATATCTGGAACTAATCCATATTTTGTAGATCCAAAACCCGCTGTACTATTAGAAAGAGCGCCTCCAATAGTCGCTGAATAACCGCTTCCTGGCCCAAGAACCCCCGTGGTTAAACCTTTCTCATATAAATTCGAAAGTAATGCGCCCCATGTAACTCCACATTCCACTTCACAATAAAAATCATGTTCATTAATTTCAATAATTTTATTCATTCTCGTTAGATCTAGTAATATCCCTCCTTGAATTGCGGCACCTCCTACTAAATCCGCACCCCCGCCTCTAGGAACCATTGGTATTTTATATTTATTAGCAGCTTTCATAATTTCGGAAATTTCTTGCGTGTTTTCTGGTCTCACTATTATATCGGGCCATCGATCGGGAAATGCAGGATCTACATTTCTTGAGTAAGCTGCCTTCATAAAGTCTTTATCGGTAATATAATTAGTACCTACAATTTTTTCAATTTCCTTGTATATTGCTTCGATTTTCGACATTTTTATGATTAAATTATCTAATTTAAAGTTTAAAATTAGTACCAATCCCATTTCAAGTAAGAATATGGTAAAAATTCTTTATCATCCACTTCTGCTACTTTCTGTCCTGGGTACATAACATTATCAGTTTTAAGATAGATGGCTCCTAATATTTTAACTATTTCAATTTCACCCCAGGGATCATGAACAGTTGAATTTAGTTTAATTTCAGCTTCACCCATCTCTAATGATTTCGGGCTTACTGCGGTTTCTTGCCTTACTAACCAAGGATTATAATCAAATCCATCTTTTGTGGGGGCGGGAAAGTACTTGAAATTATAATTAATAGTATTTCTTTTTCTTCCTGGCAAAAGTCCTAACTCTTTAATAAGTCTGGGAGTTTCAGGGTCATTAAACTTTCCTGTTAAATTAGCATTTATCTCTATATTTTTTGTTCCAAGCCGTTCAGAATAAGCATATACATTATTTCCATCCCGCTCTAAACGAACATTAGCTATCTTTTTTGGAAAGCCGAAAATCTCCCGACCTCCTATCATTGCTCTGTCATCGGTTACTGGCATGGCTAAGTAATAATTTCCCATTTGACCTTTAAATTGGCATCTCAAGATGAGTGCTCCTTCATAATATGGTAAGCCTTGGTTTGTTGAAGAATAATTAGCAATAAACGCAAAAGCAATAGGCCTATCAATAGGTTTAAGTGGAAAAGGGAGCAAGTTCTTTACAATCTCTTCTTTAGTTTCCCATAAAACCGTTATCATTTCGGCATTTTTAAATATGGTTGTTCTAAGGCTTTCTCTTTTTTCTTGTATCTCTTCTATTGATTTTTTAAAACTAACTATTACTCACCTCTAATCTTCTTCTTTTATTACGTGTTGTTCATAGTTATGTTCATAATTATACATGTGAAATTTATTAGGGCTTAATAAGTAATTAGGATCTACAGCTTTTTTAATATCTTTAAAAAACTGTACAAATTCGGGAGTATAGGCATCAGCCTCTACAATTGATTGGGAAATAGATTCTCCAAGCCAATAATGTACTCCCCCATACCGAATTTGATTCCTTAATTTTTTATGCCACATATTCATAGAGATTTGGCGTTCTTCCTCAACATTATCTGCATTAAATCCTCCAACAATTACACAATGTCCATTAGGCAATTGAAATATAACCGTTGCATATAATGAAATGCTTTGAGAGGGGAATTCCGCTTTATATCGGTTATCAAAAGCAGCACTAGCTTCAGCAGTTTCAGGAATTGCTGAAATTGGAATTTTATGACATGTTGTACACGAAATCTTAGGAGGGACTATTGAGATATACTTATTAAAATAATTATAAGCATATTTCAAATTAAACTTCCAATCTTTTGCGAGTAGGGCATCTAAATCCATTTCTTGGTATTCAAATGGTCTTGAGTCATTTTCCATAATACGGGTAACTTTTTCGAGATAAATTTCTAAAATTCTCTCATCCATTGCCTCTACCAAAATTGAAAACACGGGGCCTTTTAATCTCGGTCTTTTCTGAGGTTTATTTTCAACCATCATAGATAAAATTTGCAGTAAGGCAAGAGGAACAACAAGTACATCATGCAATCCATCCCTAACTTCACTTTGAAGCTTATACATTAATTCTACAACTTTATTATAATCATTTTTATGAAGCATATAATATCTCTGTGCTTTATAAGGAGTTTCTGGAAACAACTTTAAAAATGCTTTAGTTTTGATACCCATTGTTCCGACATCTCCCATAAATACCCCTGTAAAATCTGGTGCCACTCCATATCTACAGAAGGGTTTTGCATACTTATTGGCAGCAGCACCAGTTCTAATAATAGTTCCTTGAGGATTAGGTAAGACAACTTCAACTCCTAAACAAATATCTG
>Ga0209636_10005391_pt1 | contig 13071 bp, 13 predicted proteins | sample DeeMarSWOR152_54_FD_187464 | JGI IMG/M metagenome (GOLD analysis project Ga0209636, IMG submission 187464) | Marine sediment microbial communities from White Oak River estuary, North Carolina - WOR-1-52-54 (SPAdes) (version 2) | ecosystem: Environmental > Aquatic > Marine > Intertidal zone >...
TGGGGAATCTATGTAATTTGTCTACGTTCTGTCAAGCCTGCGATCTAACATGTTCATACTGCAGACAACCATACGGCTCCTTCGCTCGAGACATCTACGGGATAGATAAAATACCTGGAAATCTGCCGCCCTTCATCGAAGAACCTGAGAAACATCTACCAGAAAGCCTACCCAACTGCGACGTAATAGTCGCAATTGGAATGCATCCGGATTTGCTGTCAGCAATTCCAACTATAGCTGAGAGAACCAACGCGAAAGCTGTTATAGTGCCTGTTGAGAATAGAAACTGGTGTCCCACTGGCCTCAGAAGGCAGCTTGAAGAGGAGCTGGAAGAGGCTGGCGTGGAACATGCTTTTCCGAAGCCTTTCTGCTCTCTGGAGGAAAGTGGGAGACCTTTTATTGACGGTTTTGTGAAGCGGTACAAGATAGGGAAGCCTGTGGTGGATGTAGAGGTTACGGATGACATGATTTCTGACGCATGGGTTGTTAGGAGCGCGCCTTGCGGTTCCACGTGGTATGTTGTTCAACAGATAAAAAAATCTAGGATTTCTCAGATAGAGGATACGGTGGCGGTGGCTCATCATTCATATCCCTGCACAGCGAGCATGGACATAGACCCAGAATTCAACGAGCCTATCCTTCATATAGCTGGCTACAATGTCCGTGGAGCTGTGAAGGACGCCATAAAAAGGGGACGTAAGTGGCGGAAAGGTGAAACCTAACTCTGTTTTTTTAACCATTGAGCGACCTTTTGGAACAGGGGACTCGTGGACATGTTGATAACGGGCACCATGATTCTCTCTTTGGTCTCGATTAGTGGGCGGTATTCGGGCATGAGGGCGTAACTTACGAAGGCCCAGTAGACTCTTTTTTCTTCGATGAGAGCCTTCGCAGCTATTTCGGTTGTTGTGGGTAGAGGATAATAGACAAACGTCACTCCGTTTGCCCAGTAGACGCCTGTTGTTTTTCCTCCGGCGGCAATGTTAGCAAAGCGTGCCAGGTCGTCGATGGTTGGAAATCGGGTGTGTTCCAGGATTATGATTTCTTTGAAATGTTCACTCTTAATGGTTAAATCTTCCATATCTCTGACTTCCATCTGCACTCTTTTCGTGAATAAGTTAAATAAGAATTTGGGTAATAAAGCGCTTGTGGGACTGTAACGAAATTAGTTGACTACGCTGTGGAGGAATTTGTTTGCCAGAAATTCGAGTTGCCATCACTGGAGTGGGTAACTGTGCTTCAGCCCTTGTTCAGGGAGTCGAATACTACAAGAAGGCAGCGGAAGAGGAGAAGGTTCCTGGACTTATGCACGTCAACTTCGGAGGCTACCACATTCGCGACATAAAGTTTGTAACCGCTTTCGAGGTGAACAAAAGAAAGATTGGAAGAGACTTAGGAGAAGCCATTTTCATGGAGCCAAACGCCTGCGCCAAGTTTGCAGAAGTGCCCAATCTCAACGTGAAAGTTCTTTCAAGTCCTATTCTCGACGGAGTTGCCCCTCACATGAGGGAATCCTTCCAAATCTACAATGAAAAGGAAATGGAGCCAGTGGATGCGGCTGAGGCGCTTAAAGAAGCTGAAGCTGATATGCTAGTAAACTTTTTACCTGTGGGAAGCTGCAAAGCTACGCGTCACTACGCTCAAGCAGTCTTAGACGCAGGCTGTGCCTTTTTGAACTGCATACCCGAGTTCATCGCCTCCAACAACTCTTGGAGCAAACGGTTTGAGGAAAAGCAACTGCCAGTGGCGGGTGACGACGTGAAAAGCCAGCTTGGAGCCACGATTCTCCACCGGAACCTGATTAAACTATGTGTGGATAGGGGAATTGAAGTTGAGGAAACTTATCAGCTGAACCTTGGGGGAAACACCGACTTCGAAAACATGACCGTTGAGGAACGGCTGAAAACCAAGCGAATAAGCAAAACCGAAGCCGTCACGAGTTTGGTTCCCTACAAGGTTCCAACCAGAATCGGTCCATCAGACTACGTTCCCTTTCTTGGCGACAAAAAAATCTGCTACGTCTATATTAAAGGCAAGAAGTTTGGGAACCAACCAGTTACGGTGAAGACGAAACTGGAGGTGGAAGATTCTCCCAACAGCGCTGGAGTCGTCATCGACGTCATAAGAGCAGTGAAGCTAGCTCTTGACCGGAAAATAGGTGGTCCATTAACCAGCATCTCTTCCTACGCCTTCAAGCATCCACCAGTTCAAGTTCCAGATGATGTGGCGAGACAATGGGTGGAAGATTTCATAACTGGAAAACGCGAACGGTAAAAGGCGTCCATAGAAGGCACCCATGCGTGCACATGCCTTGATGGAACATGCAGAATACTTGGACGATTCTTATCTTAGGCTGGAACAGGAAGGAGAAATTGCGGGAGCCTACCTTAAAGCCATGCCAAAGGTTTCAGTCGATCAGATCGAAGACCAAGAACTTCGGGAACAAGCTTCAGTAATGGAGCAAGAGAACATCGAGTTTAAAAACCGAATCGCTAAAGTGGAGCTTGAACTGTTAGAGTTAAAGAAGTTGATTCGTGAAGTCTTAGACCAACGATAAGCGCGCGATGATAACATTTTTCTGTGCTCAAGCGGTCATGAATTATAAGACATCCATTCAAGTCCAAAGAGGGGAAAAATCGTGTTCAAAAAAGTCTTGGTCGCAAATCGTGGAGAAATAGCCATCAGGGTTATTAGAGCTTGCAAAGAGATGGGCGTGAGAACAGTCGCGGTTTATTCCGAAGCCGACATCGAATCGTTACATGTTCAGTATGCGGACGAATGTTACTGCATAGGTTCAGCAGTGCCTACCCAAAGCTACCTAAACATTGACAAAATAATTGAGGTAGCCGAAAAATCGGGGTGCGAAGCTATACACCCCGGTTATGGTTTTCTTTCCCAGATACCGGCCTTCGCTGGGGTTTGCGAAGAAAACGGCATAGAGTTCATCGGTCCTCCGAGCGAGGTCTTGCAAAAGATGAGTAATAAAGTTGAGGCCCGCAAAATCGCCTCCAAAGTTGGAGTTCCAGTAATTCCGGGGAGTTTGGAACCAGCCCGAAGCCTGGAGGAGGCTCTTGAAATGGCGGCGAAGGTTGGGTATCCTGTACTCGTCAAGGCTGTCTATGGTGGAGGGGGAAAGGGCATACGAGTAGTTATGAATAAAGATGAGATGCATCGAACATTCGAACTTGCGGCCTTGGAGGCTGAAGCCTCCTTTGGAAACCGAGAAATCTATGTGGAAGAATTTCTTCCAAGAGCAAGGCATATAGAATTCCAGGTGTTGGCTGACAAAAGGGGAAACTTCATTCACCTAGGGGAGCGGGAATGCTCTATCCAAAGAAGAAAACAGAAACTCATTGAAGAAAACCCATCTAAATTCATGACTGAGGAATTGAGGGCGGAGATGGGAAAGGCTGCCGTAAAAATTGCAAAAGCCGTGAATTACATCAACGCTGGAACAGTCGAGTTCTTGGTTGACCGAGATAGAAACTATCATTTTTTGGAGATGAATACCAGGCTTCAAGTTGAGCACCTTATCACTGAGATGGTGACGGGCATAGACCTTGTGAAAGCGCAAATCAAAATTGCAGCGGGTGAGAAGCTTCAGCATAAGCAGAACGATGTTAGAATAAGGGGGCATGCAATAAACTGTAGAATCAATGCAGAAGATCCATACAACAATTTCACACCGTGTCCTGGAACGGTGACGAGGTTCCGATCACCTGGCGGTCCAGGAGTAAGAGTTGACACCCATTTATATGCGGGTTATTCCATCTCAACATTCTATGATCCATTGATAGTAAAGCTCGCCACTTGGGGGTCAAACCGTGAGGAGTCCATACGGAGAATGAAAAATGCTTTGAATGAATTCGTAATAGAAGGGACGAAGACCACAATTCCTTTTCATAAGAAGATTATGGAGGATGAATGCTTCCTTAAGGGAGATATCCACGTAAACTTTATTGAAGAAAGAATTGAAATGCTTCTTCCAAAACAGGCTTTGGGAGAAGAGGAAGCCGCAGCAATAATCGCCGTTTTGGTTGGTCACATAGAAAGAAGAGGTGTTCGAGCGGTTGTTCCAAGGAGGGAACATGAAGCGGTTTCACTGTGGAAACTTGCGGGTAGGGTAAGAAGGCTGGGGAAAACATTTTGACAGTCAACGAGGTTTTGGTGAACGGGAAGCTGCATCGGGTTAAGGTTTTGGAGAGGAAAAGAAACACTTGTCTAGTCGAGGTGAACGAGAAAGTCGTTAAGGTTAGACTAAATAACGTGGTTCAAGGTGAAACGGCCGTGATAGAAATCGACGATCAGCCTTTCGAAACGCGGGTGAAAAGGGTTCAAGGAAGCGTTCTCCAAGTCAAAATTGGTGGAAAACTCTTTGAAGTTCAAGTTCAATGTCAACCGAAAATTTTAACAGAACCCGCTCTACCGCTGGAACCCATGGCTACCGCTACGAGAAGACCAACAGTGAGCTTACCAATTGAAAAAGATGCTGTGATCGCTCCCCTCGCAGGCAGAATTGCAGTGCTGAAGGTTAAGGTTGGACAACGAGTCGAGAGAGGAGACCTTGTCTGTGTATTGGAGGCAATGAAAATGGAGAATGAAATCGTAGCACCAAAAGCAGGGTTCGTGAAGGAGATCAGGGTTTCAGATGGTGCTATTGTAAATAAAGGGGATGTTTTAGCAGTTATTTCTTAGAAACTTTTTTATAACATTCTTGAGAAGCAATTTAACATTCTTAATGGATTGAAATGTGAGTTGATTATGGAAAGTACAAGAAAGGTTGTAGTGGCAGACTAGCGTGTCTACAAAAATAAAGATAGATAAACTCCAAGAAGACTTATGTACCAAATGCCTAGGGAAAACAATCCTCTTTTCCCATGAAGTTGACTCAACAAACAATTGGGCTAAAGAACTAGCCATGCAAAAGGCGCTAGAAGGAACAGTGGTAGTTGCGAAAACTCAAACAAGTGGTCGTGGAAGGCTTGGCAGACGATGGCTTTCCCCAGCTGGCGGCTTGTGGTTTTCCCTTATTCTTAAACCTGAACTCCGCCCAGCAGAAGCCGTTAAACTCACTTTTGTGACTGGATTGGCTGTGGCTAAGGTTTTATGTGAAATGTTCGGCTTAGAAGCTGAGACTAAGTGGCCCAACGATGTGCTTGTTAATGGAAGAAAAATTTCTGGTATACTCACAGAAATGAACACGACTGGCGAAACCGTCAAATTCGTCGTAGTGGGCGTTGGAGTCAACGCAAACTTTGATGTGAAGAAAAAATTTCCAGAGTCGCTGAGGAAGGTTGCGACTTCGCTGGAAAATGAGCTGGGCAGAAAGGTTCTTTTGGAAAATCTGCTTAGAGCTTTACTTGAAAGACTTGAGGTTATTTATGAGCTCTTCATAAAAGAGGGATTCAATTCTATTCTCGAGGAATGGAAAAGTTATGCTGGTTTTCTCGGTCGCCAAGTGGAAGTCATAAGCCCAACCGAAAAATTGAGTGGTTTAGCGCTAGACGTTGACAATGAAGGTGCGTTAGTTCTCAGGCTTAAAGATGGAACAATAAAGCACGTTTTCGTTGGAGATCTATTGATGCGAATTGACTAGGTGGCGGAGCAACAAGATTACCACCTGAAGTTTATCGATAACCTTACGCGCGTGCGTCAATCAAAAAAGATTATTTTGTCAACACTTTTTGTATACGAATGGTTATGTAAGTAGCTACCAGCATCTTCAGCAAGTCTCCAAGAATAAATGGAAAAACGCCGATGGCAAAGGCTTCAGCCGCGCCCATTCCCGTCCAGTTCATTAGCTGTAAAACGCCTAAAAGGTAGATTACTGCAGTTCCACTTATCATGCAGATCAGCAACCATTGGAAGCTAGGGTTCTTTTTGATTTTAACCAGCTTACCAATTGTAAATGAGCCTAAGACAAAGCCTAGTAGATAACCGCCCGTGGGACCGATTAACACCACGAAACCAGCGTTTCCACCAGCGAAAACAGGCAATCCTACAATACCCATTAGAACGTAGATCAATTGGCTTAACGCTCCTAAATAACCGCCAAGAAGAGCGCCAGCTAAATAAGTGAACAACGTTTGCATGGTGATTGGCACCGGGCTGAAGGGCAAAGGGATGCTAATCAAAGCTCCAGCTGCTGTCAAAGCTGAAAACAAAGCAGCATCAAGGATGTTTTGCACTTTAGGTCTCATGGCGTATTCTTTCCATCTTATGTAATGTAGCTCAACTTTGGTGTTCCTATTCTGTGTTTCTTCTGTTACAGTTCTAGGCCTATGCGCGCGCTTTAATTGCACATTTATTATGCTTTTAGGGTATCTTGTACGCCTAGGTTTTTCCAATGCGCACGCGCAAAGTTTTCCAGATTATCTAAATACCCGTAAATACTATGCTTAAGAATTGAGGAAAATAATATGAACAGAATACCTAGGGTTGAAGAGAAAATTAGACAGTTGAAAGATCTAAGAGAACGTGCTATGCTGGGCGGTGGAAAAGAAAGAGCCAAAAAGCAACATAAAAAAGGCAAACTCACAGCCAGAGAAAGAATTGATCTCCTTCTAGACCCCGGCAGCTTTAATGAACTAGATCAGTTTGTAGTTCATCAGTGCACAGAATTTGGCATGGCTGAGCGAAAAATTCTTGGAGACGGCGTCGTTACAGGTTACGGCACAATAGACGGAAGACTCGTCTATGTATTCTCACAAGACTTCACTGTTTTTGGTGGCTCCCTCGGCGAAATGTTCGCGAAAAAAGTATGCAAACTGATGGACTTAGCCTTGAAAACAGGGGCGCCAGTCATAGGGTTAAATGATTCAGGCGGAGCAAGAATTCAAGAAGGTGTGGCAAGCCTCGCCGGATATGGAGACATATTCTTTCGAAACGTAATAGCTTCAGGAGTAATACCACAAATATCGGCTATCATGGGACCATGCGCAGGTGGAGCCGTTTATTCACCAGCCCTTACAGACTTCTTGGTCATGGTGGACAAAACAAGCTACATGTTCATTACTGGTCCAGATGTGGTTAAAACGGTACTAGAGTTTCAAGAGGTAACCTTTGATGAACTCGGCGGAGCAATGGTTCACGGCCAAACAAGTGGCGTCGCCCACTTCATCGCGAAAGACGAAGAACACTGTATCCAAATCATCAAAAAACTCCTAAGCTATCTGCCATCTAACTACCTCGAAGACCCGCCAACCGTAGAAACGGACGACGACCTAAACCGCACTGACGAAACCCTAGCAAAAATAATCCCCGATGACTCAAACAAACCCTACGACGTCAAAGAAGTGATCCACCGCGTAGTTGACAACAACGAATTTTTTGAAGTCCAACAGTTCTGGGCACCAAACATTGTAATCGGATTCGCCCGTCTTAACGGCCACACCGTAGGCATCGTCGCCAACCAGCCCGCATTCTATGCCGGAGCATTAGACATCAACTCTTCAGTGAAAGGCGGAAGATTCGTCAGGGTCTGCGACGCCTTCAACATACCCATCATAACCTTTGTCGACGTACCAGGCTTCCTACCAGGAATCGAACAGGAACACGGTGGAATTATCCGCCACGGCTCAAAACTACTATACGCATACTGCGAAGCCACAGTCCCAAAAATCACCATAATCCTCCGTAAAGCTTACGGTGGAGCCTACGACGTTATGGGAAGCAAACACTCTGGCGGGGACATAAACTACGCATGGCCCACAGCAGAAATAGCAGTAATGGGACCACGTGGAGCCATCAACGTAGTCTTCAGGAAAGAAATCAATGAAGCCTCAGACAAGAAGCAAAAGCGAATGGAGCTAGTAAGTGAGTACCGCCGAAAGTTTGCAGACCCCTACGTGGCAGCGCAAAAAGGATACATAGACGAAGTAATTGAACCGACAGAAACTAGACCCAAACTAATTAGCGCCCTCGAAATGTTAGCCACCAAACGTGAACCTAGGCCATCCAAAAAACACGCGAACATACCACTCTAGCGCGCATGTTAACGTTCTGGTCTGCTTTTCCTGTTATCGGTCAATTCATAAGAGTCAACAGGGTCATCTAAGTTTTCAAGACGCGTGCGCGCATAAGCCAAATGAGTGAATGCAGTCTACTCGCCTTTGAATACGGGTTTTCTCTTTTCAACGAAGGCTCGCATTCCTTCTTTCTGATCATACGTGTCGAAGCATTTAGCGTAGAGCTCTACTTCCAGTTTATCTCCTTCTTCAAGCACCTGACTCATACTTGAATTTATGAGTGTTTTACTGAATCCCACAGCGATCGGTGCTCGAGTAAAGATTTTGCGCGCTAAATCCTTAGTTTCCTCCAATAAGTGTTCATGTTTAACTACTTTGTTAACAAGTCCAATCTGAAATGCTATATTCGCATCTAGAGTCTCTCCTGTAAAGAAAAGGTACTTTGCCCTCTTCGGCCCTATGATCCTAGGTAACCGCTGAGTCCCGCCGAATGGTGTCAAAATTCCGATGCATGGTGGAGGTTCTCCAAAGACCGCTCTTTCCGAAGCCACACACAGGTCACACGCGACAGCTAGGTCGCATCCAGCTCCAAGAGCCAAGCCATTCACCGCTGCCAAAATCGGTTTTTGTAGGCTCTCCATCTTTTCAAGCACATTATGTGCGAGACGGCCAAATATTGTTGCTTCTTTACCTGTCATCTGCTCCATCTCTTTTATGTCCCCTCCTGCACTGAAAGCTCGGTCGCCTACACCTGTTATGATCAAGACTCTTCTTTGAGTGTCACCAGCGAATTTGTCGAGGACGACTCCCATTTCAACGAACGTTTTTTCTCGCAACGCATTCAACACCTCTGGTCGATTCAGTTGTACTATCTGAAGTTTGCCTTCCGTCTCAACAAGCAGATCTTCAAGAGCCACAACCAGCCACCTCTCCGATCAACATGAGCCTATTAACTGCAAAACAAGCTTTATATCATTTCTTTAGCGCGCGCATTGCTTTTTTACATTCCTCCCTTTCAATCGGTGCGCGCGATTAGGTTCTACAGTTAATCTCTTTTTTGAATACTTTTATCTTCCTAAAATTTAAGGACATGTTTCTCGCAACTTGATGATTCTTATATGAAATCATGTGCTCTCTCTTCTTCGCCTTGCCACGTATCGCCGCATTACAACCCAATAAATTATGAGTATTGCTGCGATCACCATAACTATCGCGAGGAGAATAAGATTGAACGTAAACATAGTTTTCCCGAGTTCTGGAGGCACTTCGTGGTGTTCTTTATAGTACTCTACAAGCTCTTGGAGCGTTCCGCTAAAGTAATGCCCTAAAAAAGCGTAAAAAAGAGCCCTTGGAAATGTACCTATCACCGTTGGAATTACAAAATCTCTGAACTTCATCCGAGTCAAACCTGCACTGTATGATATAAGATCAAAAGGGATAACGGGCAAAAGCCTTCCCAAAATAACTGCCCAACTCCCCCAACGGTCAAACCAATTATTTGCAAACTCCATTCCACTCTCGCTGACAAATCGAATGGCAATAGGTCTTCCCCCTTTACGAGAAATGTAAAAGGAAATAGAAGCAGCAACCACAGATCCCATCGCTCCAACCAACCATCCAGCTATTAATCCAAACGCCGCACCACCGCACAACAAGATAACTTCGGAAGGAATGGGCACAGCCAACGCTTGCCCAATCATGGCAACAAACAAAACGGGAGGCCCTCCTGCTTGGAAAGCCATCAGAACCCACAGAAGAATCTGATACATAAATTCTGGAAATACAAACAGCCCAACTGATAGCCCGACAACTAGCACAAATACTGCAACCGGAAAGATTTTGGGAGATATTCGCATTTTGAAGTTCAAAAACGCGTTAATTGCGCGCGCGCATTTAACTGTTTCTTTGATTGTTGGTTGCGGGAGACAAGGCAAAGCTATAAGTTTAAGGGGGTTTGCACCACAGTTTTAAGTTTAAGGAGTAACTTTGAAACGGGCGTTTTTCATGAAAGTTCCGTATTCATCGGAGGCAATCAAATGAGGGTTTGCGTTGTTGGTTTCGACTCCCTTGATTACTACTTGGTTGAAAAATATGATTTGAAATGTCTTAAACAGAAAGATTACGGGAAGGTGGAGATTAATACGGGAGTGTTGGCGACACCCACTATCTGGACCAGCTTCGTCACTGGCCTACTGCCTAGAGAACATGGGATAATTGGATGGAAGATGAAAAACCCGTTTTTAGATAAAATGCAGATATGGAGCATAAAGATTGGATTAAACAGAATAATTGATAGGAGCCAAATTTTGACCCAGCTTGGACGTAGATGGGTAAAGGGAAACGTTCCAAACATCAGGGGAAGAATACCTACAATTTTTGACTATGCACAACGTCCCGTAGACATAAATGTTCCATGCTACAGTGAGGATGTTTACGAAGAGTCAAGGCGGGAAATATATCATGGAGTCGGTAAACCCATCACTGCGAAACCAATAGCAGAGAAAGCTTGGAGAGGATTTTGGGAAAAGAAAGAAAGGGTCTTGGATGCCTTGAGCAAGAATTGGGACTTATTTATGGTCCACTTCTTCTTACCTGACATCATACAACACATCCTATGGTACCGCAAAAATGAGATTGAACGATTATATAGAGAAATGGATAACGTAGCCTGTAATATTAAAAAAAGAGTTGGCAAAAATACGTTTATACTTTTTATTAGCGATCACGGGCAAAAAAAAGGTCTGCATACTCCCTACGGCTTTTACTCCTGCAATAGAAGGCTGAAACTCCACGAACCAAAGGTCACTGACTTCGCTGACATCATAAAGCGTGAGCTAGGACACTCGCTAAAGGCGAGCCCTTCAAAATAAAAAACAATGAACTTTCACTTCGTCTGTAAAGCCAAATAAACTACGTAAATCTTATAGACTGAAAAACAGCCCTTTGATAAAGTAGGAGCAAGTGAAACTCGTGGTGTATAGAGGAAAGGTACTAAAATACTTTCATCATTGCCCGTTGTGTGGCAAAGAGGGTTCGGTGACTTATAGTACAGGAGTTGCGTACATCGATCTTTCATGTAAGAATTGCAATGCTAAATGGAACGCCTTTATTGATGTGCTGCTTACCTTTCAATGGGCAAAACTTACAAAGCCAAGTTCCGATAGAAAGGGATCAGAACTCGTAGGAAAGGAGTATCATCCCGAATTCTGGGAGGAAATGGCGTCAAAAACACTGGAAAAGTTGGCACAGAAAGCGCCTAAAGAGACTAAGAAAGTTTCCGCAACTTATTGTTCCTCTTGTGGGACCCGACTTCCACCAAAAGCAGCTTTCTGTCCATCGTGCGGACAAAAAGTGAAGAAATAATTTAACTAACTCAAACAAGCCTTCTTCCCTTACGCGCGCATAGAATTGAAACGCGTCATGGAAAAAAGTGAACAGAAACTATGCCATATCCCAACAATTTCCCCTTTTTGGAGTGATTAGTTAATCGCGTTCCATTCCCCGTTTCTTTTCGTTTCTTCTCTGTAGATAGACCCCTTGCGCGCGCAAAAATAAAAAAATGTGGTTATTATGTAGTTGGCTTCGCAGGCAATTCTGGAACCTTTGCCATAAAGAATAGTGTTGTGGCCAATATCTGGCTAACGAAGAACAACAATGTCCAGATGAGTTCAAATGCGTCCACTATTTCCCGTAACAGCGAATTGTAGATGACCAGGTGCGAGTTTCCCGAAAAGGCGACAAACCAAAGTGCAATCCATATGTCAACAAAAACTGCTGCTAATATGAGCATTATTCCTGTGGCAAGGGACAGCCCCAACTTGCCAGTGAAGCGTCTGGTGGTAATGTGTGTTACCCCCCAGAGAATCACCATTACAAAGAATATTTCATAAATTGTAGCGAAAATGGATGAGCGTAGGAGCTGGTATTCTTCATAGTAATCATTGAAGAACGGATAGTCCATTATTTGCCATATGGTCCACAATAGAAATAGTATGCTGACAACAATGGTGATGGCGAAGCTCGCTGTACCAACACCAGAACCATAGTTACGACGCGCACCAATATAGCCCACAGAAGCCAAACTAAGACCGATTACAAGCAGAACATAGCCTATAGTCCAATAGCTCGTATAAGAGACTGAACCAAGGCGGATGATACGCGCGTACGCCAAGAAAAACCATATTGCAGCTATCGTATTAATTATACATCCAACCGCTCCAACTATGAAAAGTGCCTTGCTGGACCTTCCTTTTGGCACTAAACTAGGTTCAGCTACAGCGGACATGAGCACACCAACACGCCTCTAAACAAACTTTGCAATAGGTGTTAATTTCCATATATGTTTTTCTCACCCCGCCGCTGTCAAATTCAATAGTTGTCATTTTACAAATTATGTGAGAACAAAATCTAACATCTCTCAAATCTTGTATCCACATTTTAAACTTACACGAATTGTGAACGAATGACGACATGGAGTTGCCTTGCAGTGAAAATGGATTTAAATGCCTAATATGAAATATAGGCGTTGAACGGTCAGAGAAATGAAGTTTTCTATCGTAAGCCCCAGTCTTGATGTGCTGCTTCAAACGCCTGAGAAGGTTGCTAGCTTATGGCTTTCTCAACCCTTAGGCATGGTGTACGTAGCTACGATCTTGAAAAACCGTGGAATAGAAGTTTCCGTGCTAGATCAATCAGCCAAAGGATTTTCAATGAAAAAGACGGTTGAATGGGTGAAGAAGGAGGACCCAGACATTCTCGGTTTTTCTACGTTAGTTAATTCAGGCCGAACAGCAGCCCAAATCGCGAGGGAAGTGAAGAAGGAGAACCCTAACATAACCATAGTTTTCGGCAATTTTCACGCCACCTTTAACGCAGAGAGAATTCTCAAAAAATATCCTTACGTAGATATAATCGTTCGTGGAGAAGGAGAATACACTAGTGTAGAACTCGTAGAGTGCTTGAAGAAGGAAAGCAAACTAAAAAATGTGTTAGGAATCACCTTTAGAAAGAAAAACCAGATCATCTCAACTCCAGATAGACCACTAATTAAAGACATAGACGCCTTACCCTTCCCGGATCGCGAGCTGTTAGGAGAATATCACGC
>Ga0209636_10005392_pt1 | contig 13068 bp, 11 predicted proteins | sample DeeMarSWOR152_54_FD_187464 | JGI IMG/M metagenome (GOLD analysis project Ga0209636, IMG submission 187464) | Marine sediment microbial communities from White Oak River estuary, North Carolina - WOR-1-52-54 (SPAdes) (version 2) | ecosystem: Environmental > Aquatic > Marine > Intertidal zone >...
GAAAGTCTTCGAGCCTCGTATCAACAGCGCCCACCTTGCCTTTCACCATAAAATCAACTACTTCCCCATATGTAATCGGCTGTGTGGCGCCTTGTTGTTGTGCTACCAAGGCTCCCAGAGCATTACCAAATCGACACGCTTCTGTCAGGGGCTTCTTGTTGAGCAGGGCGTGAATAAAACCAGCAGAGAATCCGTCGCCAGCCCCGCACGGGTCAACCATGTCCACATCAAAAGCTGGTGAGTAGATTGTCTCCCCGTCCCTCGAGACAGCAAAGGCACCTTGTGGACCAAGCGTGACGACGCAGTATCTTAGATTGGCTTTCTTAACAAGAGACTCAGTAATTCCGGGTAATGATCTTCCCTGGGATCCATAGATCTCGGCCAGTTCCATGAGTTCTTCTTCATTCAGCTTCAGGACATTGGTCCGATCTAGAGAAAAGGTAATCGTCTCCTTGGAATAACAATTCCTTCTAAAATTAATATCTAGAAGCGTAAAGCTTCCTGAAAACGCATCCAGAAGTCTCCATAAGGTCTTTCGTGACGTCTCATTGCGTTGGGCAAGCGTCCCAAAACACAGGCAGTCTGAAGCTCTCATGAAATCCACCAATCCATCCAAGACCTCGATGTAGTCGTATGCCACGTCTTCTATGATCGTATAGTCTGGGTTCTTGGCGTCGTCAAAACGAATCTCTACGCTTCCTGTCGGGTGCTTTCCGTCCCATTGGATGAAGGTCTTCTCCATTCCAAGAGCGGTTATCTTTTCAAGGGCTTTTCGTCCAAGCTCGTCCTCGCCAAGACGGCTGATGATAACGCCCCTGTTTCCAAGTGAGTTTACCCTGTATGCGAAATTAAGCGGGGCACCACCAAGGACTGGGCCCGCTGGTAAGAGATCCCACAAGGCTTCTCCATATGAAGCGACTGTAAAACCCAAGAGACAACCCCTTTACCACCCAGGTCTCAGTTGGCGGTTGTCAGTCGCCGGTTGCAACGACTCCTAAGACTTCAGCTCCACTACGCCTTGACCGAAGCATGCTTGTTCAATAGCCCAAAGCCTTTAACCTCGAACGCACCCTTTCCTTTCTGCTTACACAAGATTTCTTTTGCTTCTCCTTCGCCATCGAGAGTATGGAGGGTTTTTCCATATGCACTGGTATTTCCAATCTCAGGATTTCCATGACTGTTGGAGCCATATTAAGCACGGAGATGTCTCTTAGCTCTCCTATGGCTGGTACGTCCGAACCCGATAGACAGAAGTAACCATATCGGCCATGATACTCACTATCAGGTTCTTCCCGTTGATCTGATGAGCATATCACCCCCAATCCATAGCCGACCCAGTCGTTCGTATTCCATGGCACCTTCTCGATCTGTATGAACAAGTCGGGGCCATATTCCTCGTATCTACCGAAATGTGTTTCATCCCGTTTGAATACGTATGGATCCAGAGCTGTACCATTCTCGTCATGGATATCTGAGATCTTATCTGCTAACTCGTCCAGGAGCTTGTCATAGTCATCAGGTTCTACAATTCCTTGAGTCTCTCTGCCTTTTAGGTTGACGTATAACTTACCTGATTTCCCCATAGACCAACATCTTGTCTTTGTCCAGTCGACGTTGAGGTCTTTGAATACGGCCGGCTTTTCTGGATACTTATCGAGCGTCAGATAACCATTATGGATTAGCCACTCATTGAGATTGATTCCACCCTCGGCCTTCTCCGTGCTATAGGGGCTGTAAAGAAAGAGTACCGTTTCGCTATCTAAACCCTTGCAAATCTCTCCAATATTCGCATCAATCCACTTATAGTACTCACGCAGCACATCTTGGTAGTGAGCAAGCGAGTCATTCTGTCCGGACTTCCCCCAGAGCAGTCGAAGGATCAGTTTTGCCCCCGTCAGTACTGCGAAAACATAATCACAGTTCTTTTCATGGATGAAGTTTCTAACCAGGGAAAGTCTTTGCGAATCCATATCATGAATGCGTTCGACCACCCTATCGGTTTCCGTTAGTTTACTGTCCCTTTGAGTATCGAATGGATCAAATATATAGTCTTCAAGCAGTTTGTTCACATCGTCTTTGAGAGATTTCGGCCAGGTGAAACTGATTTCTTTGTTCTGAGGCACAAGATTGCTGATACAGTAACCACCAGGAATCTCTGGAGGAGGCCAGGTAAGCGGCGCATTTGTTAAGGCTACCTTTTGCCCCATCCTTGGAAGTATTCTATACAAGCAATCAACCCTGTCATCTATGGTTTTGGAATCAGCCAACTCTGATTCGCCATAGGAGAAATCACCTCTATACGTGTAGTCCCATAGGCCATAAGCCCCCGGGTTTTGCCCACATTGTGAACTTATCCAGGCCTGCGGAGCTGTGGGCGGTATTGTGCTTTCGAGTTCACCCCATATCCCCTCTTGTTGAATTTTCTTAAGGCTGGGAAGGTCATCCAACCATCGTCTCAACATCTCAGGGTTAAGACCATCCACTCCTAAGACAACTGCTCTGTACATCCAAGCCTCCATGTTTTCCTGTCTTTTCAGAGATAAAACGTCAGCAAGTCAATGCCGATACTGGATTTCCTACATATAGCCCAGTTTCCTCAGCCTTTCCATTGCCTTTTCTTTGTCCCGCCGCCTGCCCACTCGCTCTTCGGTATTCTCAAGATCCTGTGCCCATGCCGGAACGTCGGAATTCTTCATGGAGGTCGTTTTGGCCCCCAACGAACGATAGCCCTGTTCATAAAGGGGGCAATAGGGAATCTTGAAAGCCGCGTAAGTGTCCCAGACGTCCTTTTCCGTGAAGTGCAAAATCGGTCGAATCCTGATGTGCTCAGGAACGAGATGACCTCCTTCTATATGCTCGAAATAATCGTCGTTAAATCTCGCCGGGTGTTCGTCCCACCGGAGGCCCTGAAAGATCCCTTTGATGCTATTCCTCTCTATGAATTCATGGAATACAACGGTTTTCATCAGATGGTTGCCGGCGTAGGATTCAGCCTCGAAGGGAAATTCCTCCTTGTCGAATCCAATCCTTTTGAGTTCCATACGGTTGCGTTCGCTGAGGTCTTTCACTTTCACCGGGGTATTCAGTGTATAGTTGGCGGCTCGTAATACATCCTCATTTCGGCAGACCTCAAGCGGTACGTTCCATTCATTCTTGATTCTTTCCACGAATTCCTCTATTTCCTTGAATTCATCGCCTTCCCCAATGATCATTGCTTTGGGAAGATCAACGCCATTTTCCTGGCAGACCTGCCGAATGATCCACAAAGTCAGGCCACTGTCCTTTCCCCCTGTCCAGGTGATACCGAGTTCGTCTTGCCGAAATCTATCAAAAGCCTGCCTCACGATGTCTTTCGATAGTGCAACAAGTTTGCTGCACTGCCTCTTCCTTTTTTCGCTGATCTTCTTATCAAGAGCCACCCTATAACCTCCCCTTAAACTTTCACCCCCGAAGATGACGGTCGGACATTTCTACCCTTGATACCTCCTCACTCTCGGTCTTATTCTCTGTTTCATGGTCTCGGTAAGAGGAGATGTATCAATGAGGTTCCTCGTCTCCTTGGGATCGGATTTGAGATCATATAGCTCCCATGCGTCATCCCTTTCTCGATAGATGATTTTGAGATCGCCTTCTCGATAGTAATGGACTTCCTTTTCTTCACCTGTCTCGAAACTCTTATACTTGTCAACAGCCTCACCAAAAATCCCTTTTTCCTGATATCCTTCGAGAGGGAGAAGGGAAGACCCCTCGAATGCCTTAACCGGATCGAGGCCGAAAAGATGGACGATAGTTGGAGAGATATCGAGGGTTGTGACCAATGTATCACACACGAGCCCCTTTTGTCTTTGAGGCTCATAAATCATCAACGGCACTTCTATCAACTCCGAATACCTCTTCCCGTCATGAGAAATGCCGCCGTGTTCACCAAACTCATCACCATGGTCCGAAGTCATAATTATGACAGTATCTCTTAGGACATCCTTTTCTTCAAAAACCCCAAGCAAATCCCTGACCGTGTCATCCACTTCTCGAACATGGGCACCATAGAGTTTTTCAACACCTCCACGACTCCTCTATCTGAAAGATCGCGCTTCAATATGACGTCACCAAAGAGCCTGAACATCTCTTCTTCGTTCAAATCAATGGATGAATCCATCATATCAATGTATTTTCGCTTTGGAACATAGGGCTCATGAATGTCCATATAGTGTAGCCAGAGGAAAAATGGTCTATATTCTGCTATTCCCATATGGCAGAGAAGCCACGTAGCCATTTTCTTGTTTATTTCTAACCCACTGATATAGGGCCTCTTATCATCGACCTCTTCGTCGATTGAGTCGTAGAAAACATCCCAACCCCTGTTCCAACCAAAATCATCACTCAGGTAGGGGTTTGAATGAAATGCGGCCGTGATATTGCTTGCCCTCTTGAGGACCTCAGATATCAAGACCCTCTTTTCAGAGAGGATTTCCTCCCTTCCATATTCGAGGTAGTACGAAGACGTGAGCATTCCAGGAAAAGCCGCTTGAGTATAAGGCCCCGTCGAATGAGCCTTAGTGAATCGGATGCAATGATGCTGAATCGAATCAATGAACGGGCTCAGACCATCCGGACTGCCATAGCATCCGAGGGCATCTTTTCTTAACGCATCGACTGTTAATAGAACCACATTCATTCGTCACCCTTACACCGAGGACAAGCCAACTAATTCAAACACCCCCTCACCCTTCCCCCTCCCACGGGAGAGGGGAATCGAGCAGAATGTAACAAGAACTCGTACGTCCCTATTAGAACATGGAGGGAGTAAACCGTCTATTAAAGGAGTCAGGCCCAAACATCCGATTCTCCCAGGGAAACTTCTGTCGATCCAACTCTTTCCCCTTAAGTCCCGGGAAATCTGGTGCATAACGGTGTGCACGCCACATCATCGTCGTATTCATCCCGACGATCGATCCAACAAATGGACTGATGTATTCCCATCCCAGTTCTCCTTCGTGAGTCACCTCGAGGATTCTTCCGTTCCATGAATCACATATAACGGTATTTCCATTGGGCAACCGTTCACAGCCACCACACACCGGTGAATAGAAGTCGGGTGGGTATGGCGCCTTATACTCCCAAACGATCTCATCTGTGTCCGGATCAATCTCGACCACTCGGGAGTAATTGGGCATGTATTCATGGCGATGACTCCCATTGTCGAAAAGCAATATATTCCCGTTATCAAGTTCTCGGGCATCGTGGCCATGGGTGATCTTTCCCCTTCCATACCGTGCGACAACATCGCCAGTCTCATAACTGACCTTGATGGCTTCATTGGGAGCCCGCAGGTTCATCAGGATGTTTCCGTCCTGACAGATCCAGAGTGAGTTGATATACGGCCATAAGGTGCGATTTTCCAAAACACAGGACGCATCGATTTCGGGATCAAGGTGCTCACACGCCTTCCACTCCCATACCGTTCTTCCATCCCGGTCGATTTCGTGAACCATATCCCCCCAGACTTTCCCATCGAATTCCGTTCCAGGAAGGCCTCCTTTCATTCTCTCTGCGATGTGATCCGGCAATATGCCATCCGGATTGTAAGAGTGATACAGGACATGACCATCCTCAAGGGGTCTGATGTCGTGATTCTGGTAAGGGACTGCTGCCTTCCAGACCAGATTTGAATCCCAATCGACTTCTAGAAGCACGCCCCCAATGGCCGCCATCTCTACAGGAAGTCCCATCTCTTCATGACTCCTGACCATACCAGCAAAAAGCAGATTCCCATTGGGCAAGAGCCACTGATGTGCTCCGGGTGTATAAGGCATTCTCCATCGATTGACAATGTACCCCTCCATGTCAATCAGCCATACGTCATATTTGTACGTACTGAATAGGGTATAGCCTTCGTCAATTTTATTCAGGTTGCAAAAGGTAACGCCCTTTTTTGCTGTCTTTGCGATGCTCATCCACGATCGCTCCCATGCATTTACAGTGAGTTTAAGTCGGTCTATTCAGGACTCTATTTTGGGAACTCGAATTAATATGCTACCGAATATTGCCATCTAAGCTTTCGCTTAATGATCACTTCCTGCATAACAAAATCGGTGACAAGATTGATCACTCCGATGAGAATCACACCATAAACAATCACGGCAATCTGGCCCGTCTGGCGCGCATTCATGATGAGGTAACCAAGACCGCTTTTTGCTGCGATGAGCTCTGCTGCGACCATACAGCCGAAACTGTAGCTCCACCCAACGCGCATCCCTGTGGCAATGTCTGGAAGAGAAGCGGGAACGGCAACGCGCAGCAACAACCGCCTGCCCTTCAGACCCAGAATCTGAGCTGCTCTGATGATGTTGGGATCGATATTTACCATTCCCTTGTAAGTATTTGTAACCACAGGGAAGAATGAGCCGAGGAAGATGATGAGCACCTTTGACGGCTCGCCAAGACCCAGCCAGATGATGGCTATTGGAATCCATGCGAGAGGAGGAATCGGACGGATGAGTTCAATGGGGGTTCTCAGAATACTGCCCAACCGATAATACCAGCCTGATGCAATTCCAATAATAATGCCCGCTGCGGCCCCAATTGAAAAACCCAAACCAACCCGGAACAGACTAATCCCAATGTGCTGGAGCAACCGGTTAAGGGGGACATCTTTTATGGCTGCTTCGACAACTCCCGCAGGCCCGGGGAAAATGGCTGGATTGATGAGCTTTGTCAAGGAAATGATCTGCCAGACGAGAAGGAGTGCGATAAACCCAGCCCACGATGCCCAAAGTCCCCGTCCAAAGCTCCTGGCACTCATCGTTCAACCTCTTCAAGGCCAACGGCCCAGGGAAGCAGAATTTGTTCAAGCCAATCCAAGACAATTGAGATCAGTAGTCCGAATATGCCGATGAAAATCATGCCATCAATCGCAATATTGCTGCTGTAGTAAAACCGCGCCTGCTGAATCAGCGCCCCTAGACCTTCAATCGTGCCGATCATCTCCACGGCAACGATCACCATGAACCCGACTCCGAGGGCGATCTTCATTCCAGCAAAAATCCGTGGCAATGTTGCTGGAAGTATGATCCGGAAAAAGAGTTGGCTGCGGCTAGCGCCCAACATCTTCCCAGCATTAATGAAGTTCGTGTCCACCTGCTTTACCCCTTGTATGGTATTGGTCAGGATCGCCCAATAGCACCCATAGGCAATCAGAAGAACTCTCGAAACCTCACCGACACCGAACCACGCAATCGCAAGGGGTAACAGGCTGATCGTCGCAACAGAGCGAGCAAAGGTAATGATGGAATTCGATGCCCGATCGAGGAGATAGCTCCTCCCAATGATCAGTCCCATGGGGATAGCCAGAGCAGCCGCGAGGAAATAGCCCTGAAGAATACGCCACACGGTCGCCTTGATATGAATCCATACCGTGATCCCCGTAGGATATCCCACGATCATGAGTTCCCAGAGTGTAGAGATCAGTATTGACGGTCTCGGTAAATGCAGGGGGTTTATGTAACCCGTATGGGACAGGAATTCCCATAGGAGGACGAGCACAACAACTGTGATGATTTTGACCGCGTACTCGGGCAAGCCGAAGATCTTCCCTTCTCTTGCGTGTCTAGTGGATCGCGTCGTAGATTTCTTCATAGTACCTCATAAAATCTGGAGAGGATTTCTGACGGGGACGGGGCAAATCAACGATAAACTCCTTCCTGACAAAACCGGGCTTGGGATTGAAAACAAGGACTCTATCGGAAAGGTAGATCGCTTCTATGATCCCATGGGTGACGAAAAGGACCGTCTTTTTGCGGGTTTCCCAGATACGGAGAAGTTCGCGCTGCATGTCTTCTCTTGTCAACTGATCGAGGGCACCGAAAGGCTCATCCATCAGCAGAATCTCCGGATCCATAGCCATGGCACGCGCAATTGCCACGCGCTGTTGCATGCCACCTGATAGTTCTCGAGGATATTTGCTTTCGAAACCCTTCAGGCGAACGAGTTCAATCAGTCCCTGCCCTAAAGCGTGCCGTTCAGCCTTGGACGTTCCGATATTCCGAGGTCCAAACTCGATGTTTTCAATCGCAGTCAACCACGGGAAAAGGCCGGAATGTTGGAAGACCATGCCACGATCGAGTCCAGGCCCGTCTATCGATCGTCCGTTAATGAGAACATCCCCCTCAGTCGGGGTTAACAGACCAGCAACGATGTTGAGCATGGTGGACTTCCCGCATCCGCTACGACCGACAATGGTTACAAATTCGTTGGTATGTACACTGAAGCTTACGTCCTGAAGAGCAAGCCCAACATCAGGATCCTCACTGGCAAACTGTTTTGTTACGTTCTGGATAACGACTTTTACATCAAAAAACTGAGTGCTCATTCCTCCTTGTCCTAGATCGTTTCTCGTTGGCGTCCAAGAGAGAGAATAACAACCGAGGGAGCCACAAGATGCAGACTCAGAACCTCGATGGCACAGACGATCAGCCGTTTCAGAAATGCCAGGACAACCCATGTCCCGGCATTTCTGAAACACATTTCCTAAGAGTCGAGACTTAAGGTGTCCACCTTCCCTTTATTTCAACAAGCTCAGGCTTTACCTCTTCCAAGAATCGCGTGTAGGTGTAGTCAAGTGGGTGCATCGGTTTTTTTATCCGTCCATGGCGATGCAGAAAGTCCGTATAGTTCTGCATGTCATCTACGAATCTCTGGTTAATCGGCCCGTTGGGTAGATCCGGATGCCCCCAATAGGGCTCCCACCCCATCTCGATGATCTCCATGGGCTGTTCTGTGAATTCCTGGTGGATCTTCATAACCTCTTCCTTATTGGCAGGATTGTCACAGTAAGCCTGCCCCCGAAGCAACACCTGCAATATCGCCTTCGCAGCGTTCGGATTTCTCCGGATGAAACTCTCCGTGAATACAACGGGCACGTTTGTGTGAGAGAATTTCAGGCTATCGAACATGTAGGTCGCGATCTTCCTGACCTTTGGATCATAGGGGAATGGAGGAAATAGAGGCGATGCCTGGATGTCATTGTTCAGCAGAGAAGTTACCTGTTCAGGGGGCGGCAAGTTGACGATCTCAAACTTGCTCGGATCCAATCCGTAGTGAAGTGCCAGGTTCTCCATCACACCAGTCTGTGTGGATCCGGAGAGAAGGCCGATCCGGATATTGTACAAATCTTCCGGCTTCTTGACGCCCGCATCATTACGAACATAGAGATACTCCGCAGGGCAGACGGTCAATACGCCTGCAATGACAACCGGAACGCCGTTATGGCGCATGCTGATTACCGGCAGGTTTCCAGGATTCCAAACATGAATCTCACCCCCAATCAGCGCCTCACCTGCCAGAGCACCTGCTGTGAAGCTTTTCCACTCAATTTTCTTGAAACCGGCCTCTTTGAACCACCCTTTCTTTATGCCAACACTGTGTGGAGCAAAAACGTCGTTATTCTGGAAGTGCAAGACCAAGGTTTTTATCTCAACGTCCCCTGCCTCAGCAATTCTGGGAGACAGCCCAAGTGTTAGAGAACAGAGGGCCAAGACCAAGATAAGAGAAAGTATTGATTTGCTCTTCATTTCGTCCCTCCTTCAAATCTTTTGTGAAACATCTCTGGCCTCTGATGTTTCACCCTCGTGGAAATGCTCACGTTGACCAAACCCATCCATACTAAAGCACTATCATAGGCATCATCTCCTTTGCGATTGTCTCAACAGACCCTCATTTGAGAGCCTTCAGACCTGGGTAATCCATCCCATACCTGTACGCTGAATAGACTGGGTAGGACCTTGATCTGGTGGGTGATGTGTCCCATCGGGGTAGGTAGTTGACGAACTCCCAGACCAGATCACCCCCCATCGTCACCTCAAATATCCTCCCCGTTGTCCCTTCACAACCCAGGGTGTTCCCATTTGGTAGTCTCTGGCAGTTCGAGTACATTGAGGAGTAGATGAGCTGCTTCATATCGCCATCGTTTGGTCCATCGTATGACCACACCATCTCATTACTGCTCGGGTCTACCTCTAGGAGTCGGGAGTAGTTTTGTGCCATCCCGTTCGGATGAAACCCGTTGTCAAATATCAGTACGTTCCCATTTTCCAGCATCGTCGGTGAATGCTGATGGGCCAACTCGCCTGTCGAACCCCAATGCCACTTGATATCTCCTGTCTTCTTGTCTATGATGGCTACCGTGTTGATCTTCACGAAACTCGCCAAGATATTCCCATCAGGCAGTTCAAGACACGCATTGGCGTGAAGCCACGTATCACGTGGACATATTGGGCAGCGCAGGATCTCCTGGGGCCCGAGATGCTCATGGGCAACCCACTCCCACACTGTCTTCCCATTTGGCCGGATCTCCAGAATGGCTTCCCCCCACATCACGCCTTCCCGCTCACTCCCCGGATCACCCCCCTTGACCTTTTCTGCAGTTTCCTTAGGTACTTCCACCCATTTTAGAGCCAAAGTATTGCCATTCTTCATACGATAGAAGGCATGATGGAGGTACTCATCCTTGTATTCCCACACCGTTTTACCATCCCAATCCACTTCCAATAGAATACCGCCAGCTCCTTCTATGTCTGTAAGCGGTCCATTGCCAAGCCTGCCCGCGTAAAGCAGGTTCCCGTTGGGCAGTAGCTCCCCATAACAGCCCGATTCATACGCCATCTCCCATTGATTCACTATCCCCCCGAACATATCAATTAACCAGACTCCTTTTCCCTCGACAGGGGTGAACAATGTCAAACCTCTGTATGCTCTCCTGGAGTCGCAGAAAACCAGCCCTTTGATACTCGTTCGCGCGAAGCTCATCGAATCTTACCCTTTCTACCCACTCAAGTATTCGCCCTGGAATAAACCGACTAAAACATCGCCGGCGTGAAATACTTGTTAAAGGAATCAGGACCGAAGACTCTGTTTTCCCAAGGAAATCTCTTGGGATCTAGCTCTTTCCCCTTCAGTCCGGGATAGTCTGGTGGGTAACGGTGCGCTCGCCACATCATGGTTGTATTCATCCCGACGATAGATCCCACGAAGGGGCTGACATACTCCCACACCAGCTCTCCCTCATACGTGACTTCAAATATTCTACCGTGCCACGACTCACATATCACGGTGTTTCCATTTGGCAGCCATTCGCTCCCACAGCACACGCAGGAGTAGAAGTCAGCTGGAAACGGCGCCTTATATTCCCACACGATCTCATCCGTCTTTGGGTCGATCTCAATGACCCGGGAGTAACTGGGTTTATATTCGTGACGCTGACATCCGTTATCAAAAATCATAATATTCCCATTATCAAGCTCCCGGATGTCATGCTGATGGAAAACCTTGCCCTTTCCGTATCTCGCTATGACCTCGCCGGTTTCATAATCAACTCTGATCCCTTCACAAGAGCCACGCAGGCTCATGAGGAGACTTCCATCACGGCATCTCCAGAGTGAATTGATGTAGCCCCATATGTTCCGATTGTCGAGTGGTTCTATGCTGTCTATCTCAGGGTCCAGATGCTCGTATACCTTCCACTCCCACACGATTTTGCAGTCTCGGTCAATCTCACGAACAACATCACCCCAAATCTGTCCCTTAAACTCAGTCCCCGGGCGTCCCCCTTTAACCTTAGCGGCGATTTCATCGGGCAGTATACCATCCGGATGGTACGCCGCGTAGATGACATGGCCGTTCTCCATTGGCATGAGGTCATGGGCCTGATAGGGTGCCTCAGCTTTCCAAACCAGGTTCGAATCCCAATCCACCTCCAAGATGATGCCACCAACCCCGGCCATCTCTATTGGAAGGCCCAGTTCCTCATGAGTCTTGACCATCCCCGCAAAGAGTAAATTCCCGTTGGGCAGCAACCACTGATGCGCTCCAGGCGTGTACGGCATGCGCCAACGGTTTACAATATACCCCTCCATATCAATGAGCCACACATCGTGATTATAGGTGCTGAATAACGTATAGCCCTCGCCCGCTTTTTGGTAGTTGTAAACGGTAACCCCTTTTTTCGCTGTCTTCGCTATACTCATCTGGACACTCCAACCACGGCCAATTCGTCGCTACTGCCTCAATTCGAAATAGTGCTCCGTTAACTTTCTTTCCCCACTTCTCCTCTCTTCCCCAGCGTCTTCGCTCTTCTCGGATACCTTGGAAAACTCAGGCGTCTCTCGCAGGCTCTCCCGGGTTCTATTCAGAAAACAAAGGGTTACATGACAGGAGCATACTTGGGAACCCCGAGCAGAATAGCACGAACGCGTTTTCCTGTCAATCGTATGAGCCCCCCGAGGTGGATATCAGCCCAATTCGTGTCTGGCGCATTCGACGATAAGGTCGACTTCTTTCACTAGTGCTTTCTCCAAAGGCTGAACATGATGAGCGGCCAGAATGTGCTCAACCTCGTTCTGAAGTTGATCTGCCATGGATTGCTGGCCTTTGTCACTCCAGAGTTCCCAAGTCTCTCTCGTCCAGACTGAGCCGGACAGCCAGAGCTCATTGCGGAAGTGCCTAACCGTATGGGCCTCCGCAAGATAGCCGCCTCTTGGGCCAACGGCATTCACCACATCGATAGCTAGGGTATCGTCGGTAACCTCGAAGCCCCTTACTATTCGTTTGACATAGTGCATCAGCTCATTGTCAAACGCCAGCCATACGAGGCTTGCACCATGATCCGCTCCACATATGCCGGCATGGCCGAATGTATCCGCACCTGCCAGAGCACCCAGTATCATGGTCGTTCCCTTCTCAATCCCTGCCTGAACGTCGAGGACCTTCGCGTCGGTAAGCCCCACGTTTATGTACACGGGAAAGCCATAGAACCGTCCCATCTGAACCATAGCCACAGCCATGAGCGCCTGTTCGGGTGATCCAAATGAACAGATACTCGTCTGTGGGTCCATGATGTGGGGGATGCCGCCGTACGTAACCGGTGTGCCGGGGGCCAATATCTGAATGACGACAATCCCTGCCAGGATCTCAGCATTTTCCTGAGCCAACGTGCCGGCGAGCGTAGCAGGGGCCGTTCCTGATGTCATCGCCATAGGACCGATACTGACAGGTTGGCCAGCCTTGAAAAACTCG
>Ga0209636_10005393_pt1 | contig 13066 bp, 6 predicted proteins | sample DeeMarSWOR152_54_FD_187464 | JGI IMG/M metagenome (GOLD analysis project Ga0209636, IMG submission 187464) | Marine sediment microbial communities from White Oak River estuary, North Carolina - WOR-1-52-54 (SPAdes) (version 2) | ecosystem: Environmental > Aquatic > Marine > Intertidal zone >...
CTCTCCTTATAACCGTAACGTATAGCTTTAGCTCTTAAAGAAGTGGTTCCCTTATTCAGTTTTATTGGTCCTGTATATAATTTCCAGTGAACATTTTCTGCAGCATCAGCAGTATAAGCAATTGATGCACCCTGAGTGGCACAATATACAGAGACTCTGGCCGGATATTTATATTTGCCGCCTGTGGATGTTGCAGTCGTATTAACAGATTCTTTATCATAAACAATAAAGGCGGGAGATGCAGTAACAGGTTGTACTCCATCGGGCCACATATTATAAATCATTTCAGATTCTGAAATATTACCCATATCGTTTGTATTACTCATCCATTTATTAAGCCTGCTACTCATTCTTCTCAAAACATCTTTATATCCCGGATCATCTGCCAGGTTATTTATCTGGTGTGGATCTTTTTTACAGTCATATAACTCCTCAGGCGGGCGTGTGTCACTAAACCAAATCTTTTGTGCGCCCTCCAGTTTATCTTCGGCATGTAGCCTCAGCAGTACCTGCATTATTGGCATACGGTTCCTGTAGGGTACCCATAGCACATAAGGTTTTAAGGGATAATAGTTACGAATATACTTGTACCTATTGTCTCTTACAGAACGTACCATGTCGTATGATTCATCAAAACGGTCACGTGCAGAAAAAACATAGTTTCTCGGTTGTTTTGCCTGTGTTCCCAGAAAAGCTCTTCCCTGCATGTGTTTGGGAACAGGTACTCCGGCTATTGACAATACTGTAGGTCCGAAGTCAATTGAACTGATAAGCCTCCGGCTTGAGATACCCTTCTTAATATATCCGGGCCACCTGATAATAAGCGGTATTTTTGTTCCTGAATCATACAGCCATCTTTTAGCCCGTGGTAGTCCGTCACCATGGTCACTCCAGAAGAAAACCACAGTATTTTCAGCCAGACCTTTATCATCGAGCGCTTTAAGCATGTTGCCAACAATAATATCCATTTTTGCAATGTTATCATAAAGCCTGGCAATGTTTTTTCTTACTATTTCATTATCAGGATAATAAGGGGGAACTTCAACTAATGAAGGATCAGTACTTTCAGGTGCCTGCCAGTTTTTACTTTCATGAGTAATTTCTATATTAAAAACTGCAAAAAAGGGTGTTTTCTTATCTGTTCTGTTTTTATAATGTGCTGTCTTGCTGCATTCATCCCATGCTGTTACAGGGGATGCAAACTGATAATCTGTTTTAACATTGTTAGTACAATAATAGCCTGCAGCTCTCAGGTACTCAGTGAATGTTTTCACATAATGCGGAGGTACAGCTTCATAAGGAGTAGGGAGGTTATCAGACACATGCGATGTTCGCATATGGTGTGTGCCAATGGAGGTCTGGTACATACCTGTTATTATACCTGAGCGGCATGGAGCGCAAACAGGTGCACTGGTATACACATTCGTATATATAATACCCTGGTTTGCTAACCTGTCGATATTGGGTGTCTGTGCCACATTATCACCGTAGCATCCGAGTCGCGGGCTTATATCCTCACAACTAATCCATAAGATGTTAGGTTGTACAGGTAAAGGTTTGCCTGTCATTTCAGGTTCATTAACTTGTTTACAGCTTAAATTTGACAATATCAGACCTGAACCTGTTGTTATATATACTAATCCCTTAAATTTCCTGTTAAAACACAAATTGCCTGTCCGGAAAAACCAGAATAATCTCAGATGTATGATAATATTTCTTTTCATATTATACAGCTTTGTTCTGATTGAAATTTATTTTAATACAAATTTATATTTCTATAGTCTCCCCTGAATCTCGGACCAAGGGGCATTTTTAAGGGTATCTGCATTCCATTTGTGTTTTCCAGCCATGCATATAATTCTTCGGCCATTTCCCTGATAATATGCTGGTGTTCCGGACTGGCAATAAGATTATTCATTTCATATGGATCATTTTCAAGATCATAAAATTCATTAGTATCCCATATACCCCAATACCTTATGTATTTGTACCTGTCAGTTCGTATCCCGAAAGTTGTAGGTGTTTGCGGAAAGTTTTCCTCCCAGTAATATTCGTAGAATATTTTATCCCTCCATCTGATATCTTTTCCTTTGAGCAATTTTATAAAAGACATACCTTGAATATGTTCGGGCTTTTTTACTCCAAAAATCTCAAGTATGGAAGGTGCAATATCAATGTTCTGGATCATCCTGCTTTCAACTTTTCCGCCTTCAAACAATTCAGGGCAGCTAACCAGAAGAGGTACCTTTACTGACTCCTCATAGAAATGCCTCTTGTCTATTAACCCGTGTTCACCAAATGAAAACCCATTATCTCCCATATAGATTATAAGTGTAGACTCATATATTCCCTGTTCTTTGAGATAACTTATTATAATACCTATACTTTCATCAATCCCGGAAAGTGTTTCGCAATAATTGTAATAAAAGGTATCAAAATCCATATCGCCGTTATACATGTAATCAACACCATGCCAGCTAAAACGCTGTTCCTTTACCCAGTCAGGTATTCTTCCTTCACCATAATTATAATCCGGATTATTTTCATTAGCCAGTTTGTAATGCTTACCGTCTAACTCCAGCTTTTCCGGTTTTGTTATATCAAATGACAGAGGATACTCAATTATTTTACTGGTATATTTTCCTTTATGCCTTTTTGCAGGGTTAAATTCAGCATGTACTGCTTTATGTGAGAGATAAAGGAAAAAAGGTTTGTTAGATTTTCTGTCTTTCAGCCATTCAATTGCATGATCTGTTAACAAGTCTGTAATATAGGTTGAATCGCCGTAAGTTATCCGTTCACCGTTTATATTAAGTGTCGGATTGTAATAATCGCCCTGCCCCTTAAAGCTTTCCCAGTGGTCAAAACCGCGGCGCGGGTCATCATTCGCTCTTCCCATATGCCATTTACCGAAAAAGGCTGTCCGGTATCCTGCAGCCTGTATATATTCAGGGAAATAAACTAGGTTTTCAGGATCCGGGGCCGAGTTATCTACAACAGTATGTGAATGGGCATATAAACCGGTTAATATCGAAGCCCTGCTTGGTGAACTAAGTGAAGTTGAGACAAAAGCGTTCTGGCAGTAAATGCCGTCCTTTGCCAGCTGATCCATATTAGGCGTTTCCAGCCAGGGAACTTTCCCTGTAAAACCCATGAAGTCGTACCGATGATCATCACTTAAAATGAATATTACATTTCTGGGTTTTTCTTTATCAGAACTTTTGATTAGTAATTTATTTTTCTTTGTCTTTGAACATGAAAAAGTTATTATTGAGACAACTATGCAGAAGATGATAATTAATTTTCTTGATGCCATTGTTATCGTATTGATAAATACAAGACCGGCAATACATAAAATATACCTTTTCATTTCTTGGCATTTGAGTTATAATAGCCTAGCTTACATCTTCGTGGTGCCTTTTAATATATTCTATAATTTCATCTCCATATCCGAAAGCTAATGCTGTATAAGTATCTGCAGCACCGTAATACACGGCTATCCTGTTTGTATCAGGATCATACAGATTTGCACAGGGAAATACCACATTGGGCACAAATCCGGTTGTTTCATATATTTCTTCAGGAGTAATAAAATAGTCAGCACACCGGTAAGCAACTCTTGATGGATCATCGAGATCAAGAATTGCTGCGCCGAAGCTATATACGAAACCATTGCATGTTGTTGACACACCATGATAAAAAAGCAGCCATCCGTCTGTGGTTTCTATCGGTACGGGACCGGACCCGATTTTCACTCCCTGCCACCAGCCCTGACCGCCTCTGCCCATTACAAATTTATGGTTTCCCCAGTATATTAAATCAGGACTTTCACTGATAAAAATATCTCCGAACGGAGTATGTCCACTGTCACTCGGCCGGCTTAAAAGGTAATATTTACCATTTATTTTCCTGGGAAACAGTACGCCATTACGGTTAAAAGGCATAAGCGGATTAGACATCCTTATCCATGTTTTAAAATCTCTGGTTTTTCCCATTCCTATAGATGCACCCCGCATATCATCACACCATGTTATATAATACCAGTCGTCAATTTTCAGCAACCTGGGATCGTATGCATAGCTCACGGGGTGAGGATTACCATTCTCATCCTGCCAGGGAATTACGTTGTCATTAATTTCAAATTTAAAACCATCCCTGCTTTTACCAAAATGGATAAATGCCCTTCCGTTTTTATGATCAGCACGAAAAACCCCCACAAACTCTCCCTTGTATGGTAATACGGCACTGTTAAAAATCCTGGCAGTGGTGGGTGTGGGATTCCATCCTATTACCGGATTTTTGCTGTATTTCCACATTAATTCTTTATGACCTGAAGGTTTATCTTCCCATGGTATATTGGGAAGCGAAGGACCAATCATTATCTTTTTCATATCTGTTTCCTGATTTATTAGTTCTACATAAATACTCTGACAGTATTGTGTTCTTTCATTATATCAAAAGGTATAAGATTTCCATCGATCTCTTCATCATTTACAGTTATTCTACTTACACCTTTTTCTTTATTATTTTCATTTATTACTTCTATTTCAAGGAATTTGCCCCTGAATCTGCGAATAATTTTAAATTTTTCCCACTTTGCTGGTATGCAGGGATCAATTTGCAATCCTTTATAATGTGGCTGTATTCCAAATATATACTGTGTCGCTGCATAATATGACCATGTAGCTGAACCGCTTAGCCAGGGCAGTCGCGATGCTCCATAACGCGGACTATAATGGCTGTGGGTGGACTGGCAGTATACATAGGGTTCAATTTCCCTTATTTCAGCCTTTGTATTCATAGCTGCCGGCATGAAAGCTCTCAGATATTTATAAGCCCTGTTACCATTCCCGTTCATTGCTTCTGCTATTATTGCCCATCCCTGGGTATGACAAAATATGGAACCGTTTTCTTTTGTCCCTTTATTAAACAAGGTAGCTTTAATTACATTCAGTTCGGCCTTTTCATAAGGAGGATCGCATATTGTCAGTCCGTACTCCGTAAATAGTTTCTGGTGCACAGATTTCATAATACTTAATGCCTTTTCGCCTTTTGTATGCCTGCTATATATCGCCCATGTCTGAGGATTAAGCCATAACGAGCCTTCCTCGTCAGATTGAGTCCCGTACTTAAGTCCGTCATACCTGTAAGCACGCAGATACCAGTTTCCGTCCCAAGCATATTTTTCAATATTGAAATCAAGGATGTCAAGCTGTTTTTCCGCCCATGCCTTTTCATCAGTCAGACTTAAAAGCTCACATATTTCTGCATAAGTGTCAAGTGCCAAGCGTAGCTGGAAAGCAACAAATACTGATTCACCTTTCTGCCCGAGCATCAGGCAGTCGTTCCAGTCAGCTGACAGACCGCATGGTAATCCATGTACTCCTGAATGTTGCAGGCTGAACTCAATAGCTTTTTTCATATGTCCCAGCACCGTATCTTCTCCCTTGTCAGCATAAGGAAGAGTCTTGTTATAAAAATCAATATTACCTGTTTCCTTAACATAGGCAGGTATAGTATTAAATAACCATAGACTGTCATCTGAACGGTATTCCGTCTCTTCAGGAGCTTCTATTTCACCTGGTTTGTGCGAGAATGGCTTGACTACAGGTAAAGCTCCTCCTGAGGATACCTGCCCGGTGATCATCAGTTCAAGTCTTTTCACTGCTTCATCAGGTATGATATGGAGCACTCCCAGCAAGTCCTGTACAGTATCTCTGTAACCCAGTCCGTCCCGCTCCCCGGCATAAACAAGGCTTGCTGCCCGTGACCATGCATAGGTTATAAGGCAGTTGTAAGGATTCCAAATATTCATCATACTGTTAAACTCAGGATCAGGAGTATCAACACTCATTCCTTCGAGCCTGCTATGCCAGTATTCTTTTAATTCTTTAAACTCCTTTTTCACCCCTCCTATATTTTTGGCTTCCTCAACCGCTTTCCGTCCTTCATTTCCTGCATGGCCTATGCCCATAACAACAACAAATTCTTTCTCATTTCCCGGTCCAAGCTCAATATCAAACTGTAATACCCCGCACCCGTTATCCCCTGATGCCAATGAATTGAAGCATTCACCAGTCTCCACTGCAAGAGGTTTTGCATAACTCCCGTATGCTCCGATAAACTTTTTTCGGTCCGTATCAAATCCTGAAATTTTTACTCCTGCAACTCCCAGGAAAGTGTGTCGCCCCTGGCCTCCTTCCTCAAAATTATCAGGCTGCGGTGGCAAATAAACATTTGTACCCTGGTCTATTATCCCGTCAACAACATCCATTGTAAGTATGTACTGTGTATACTGAAGATTTATAAGATCCATCCACAGGTGCCAGTTGCTTGTATATTCAACGAAAGTGAATAGTCTTAGTCTCCGCTTTGAAAAACCCTTATTAGTTATTTTGCAGTGCCAGTACTCATATTCCCTGCCAAGAGGGACGAAGTAGGTGGTTTCAGAGTGTATATCCGAATATTTAGAGTCAATAACTGTGTAGGCTGTGCCATGACGGCAAACTGACTTAAATTTGTCTTTGTTCTTACCTACTGGCTGCCACGATGCAGACCAGTAGTCGCCTGAATCACGGTCACGTATATAGATATACCTGCCAGGCTGATCCATAGGTACAGCATTTGTACGGTACCTCATAAACCGGCCCTGGGCAGCAGATTTATAAAAACTGTATCCTCCGGCATTGTTGGTGACAATAGCCCCGTAGGTAGTAGAACCGAGGTAATTGCTCCAGGGGGCAGGAGTATCCGGATTAGTAATTACATATTCCCTGTTCTTGTCGTCAAAATAGCCGAGTTGCATGGCAAGAAAAGTTATATTTAATTTTTATCTCCCCGTCTTTCTTCCAGGTCAGCTTTAATTTTTGTCATTGTGATATCATCCAGTTTGTAGAATAAAATAATAATAAGCAAAGCGATTATTCCTGCAGCAACAGGTATTATACTCATCATGGCCTTCAGTCCGCTTTGAACATCCCCGGACTGTAGTATACCAGGAATAAATCCGGTCATTGAAAGAATAAATGCGGCTATCATACTGCCAAAAGCCCATCCAAGCTTATTTGACATAATTGAGGCTGAGAATACAAGGCCTGTAGCTCTTCTTCCGGTCTTCCATTCAGAATAGTCAGCTGTATCCGCATACATACTCCATAATAAAGGAGAGATAGGTCCGCCTGTTATTGAACCCAATGCCTGAAATAAGTATATCAGAATAAGGTTACTGGGTTTAAAAAACATAAATGCACCGGTAAAGAACATTGCCAGAATAAATAGTATAATCAATGCATTCTTTCTACCGACAAGCTTTCCGAAATATGGAACTAAAAGGACTCCAATTAAGGAAAGTGCCTGACCCAATGTGTGAAAAATAGAGGCAAGTACTTCAAATCCGAATTTATGGCCCTCAGATAATAAGGCATTTTCAGGCCTGCCTATAATTCTGAAAACAGGATTTAAAATATTTTTATTTACCGCATTAAATGTGTTTGAAAGCCATGGGACCACCTGTTCATCAACATAATATTTAAAATAGTGGTTTGTAACACTCAGACGAATACATACGAAAAGGATAAAAAGAATTGTTACTGCAAATAACATAAGCCAGGGTATATTTTGCGATATATCTTTCAGATCCTTTTTAACATTAGTCTTTTCTTTAGCAATAGGTTGAATCCTTTCTCTTGTTGACAGGAAAGTTATCATGAAGAAAATGAAAGCTATAATAGCATAAATTAACATAGTTGTTTGCCAGCCTTTTGCCGGACTTCCATGACCAAATTTCTCTGCAAATGGAAGTGCAGTGGCAGAAACAATAATACCGGCAAGGTATGCACCTACAAACTTGAAAGATGCAGCTTTTGTTCTTTCATGAGGATCTCCACTGATTACACCGAGTAAAGATGTATACGGAATATTGACTGTTGAATACAGAAACATAAAAAGAATGAACGTAACATAAGCATATACAATTTTACCTATTTCTCCAAAGTCTGGGGTTGTAAATGCAAAAACCGCTGAAACACCCAAGGGAATAGCGCCAAATAAAATATAGGGTCTGAACTTTCCCCACCGGCTTTTAGTACGGTCTGCCGTCATCCCTATTACTACATCAAAAATAGCATCAAGTACTCTTGATACGAAAAACATAATACCGGCAACCTTTGCTTCGAGTCCGAATACATCTGTATAAAAGAATAGCAAATGTATCATTATTGTCTGCCAGAATAAAACGGACCCAAAATCTCCACAACCATATCCTAATTTTTCACCAAAGGAAAGTTTCATCGTTTTTTTAACCATGATTTAACGTATTAATTACATCACAAAACAGGATGACATAAATAGTAATTTTTCTCATATAAACCAAATCAATTATTAAAAAAGGGGACGGCGTGGGAGGGGACACTTTCCCTATTTTTATTATCTTTATTTTCTGAACAGTAATTACATCGTCTTAACTTTATCGATAACTCTTATAAAACAAGTGTAGCTCGAAAAACCTAAAAATCAATAATATGAAAACATCCGTAAAAATATTACTGTTTTTAATCATCTGTAATTATAGCCTGAATGCAAAGATTAAGAATATAATAAAACAGGACTATAATAAAGGTGATTTTAAACTTGTCTCTAACGGTGTCGCAACAGGTATTTATTATGATCAAAATGATTATAAAGTGGTGGAAATTGCAGCAAATCATCTGGCAAAAGATATTGAAAAAGTAACAGGAACTGCTCCGAATGTTATCACTGATATTAATAAACTCAGAGATAATGTTGTGATTACAGGTACAATTGGTAAAAGCGAACTAATTAATAAACTAATTAAAGAAGGGAAAATAGATATATCAGGAATTACCGGCAAATGGGAAACATATAGCTTACAGGTTATTGACAAGCCGTATAAAAATATTACCTATGCACTGGTAATCATCGGGAGTGACAGAAGAGGAACTGCTTACGGCGTATATGAATTATCCGGACAAATTGGTGTCTCACCCTGGTATTGGTGGGCCGATGTGCCTGTTCATAAAAAGAAGAACCTCATTATAAGCAAGGGTATATATACTGAGGGCCCTCCTTCTGTTAAGTACAGGGGTATTTTTATTAATGACGAAGACTGGGGATTAAAACCGTGGGCAACAAAAACATATGATCCTGAACTTGGGGATATAGGACCTAAAACCTATAGGAAAATTTTTGAACTCATGTTAAGACTTAAGGCAAATTATTGCTGGCCGGCCATGCATGAATGTACCAAACCGTTCAATTACTTTGAGGAAAATAAGAAGGTGGCTGATGATTTTGCAATTGTTATGGGGGCCTCACACTGTGAACCTTTGCTTTTTAACACTGCCAGCGAATGGGATGTAAAGATCCTGGGTGACTGGCGTTATGATATTAACAGGGAAACGGTATATAAAATTTTAGATAAACGTGTGTCAGAGAACTGTATGTACGAAAATATCTATACTGTTGGTATGAGGGGCCTGCATGACGCGGGAATGCGGGGTGATCTGAAACTTGAAGAACAGATTGCCTTGCTTGAACAGGTTTTTGCCGATCAGCGGCAAATCTTAACAACACACATTAATAAAAAGATCACTGAGATACCACAGGTATTTATCCCCTACAAAGAGGTCCTTACACTATATAATAATGATTTAAAGGTACCTGATGATGTTATGCTTATGTGGGTGGATGATAATTACGGTTATATAAGGCGATTGAGTGATCCGCTCGAACAAAAAAGGCCAGGTGGAGCAGGTGTCTATTATCATCTTTCTTATCTTGGACCACCTCACGAATACTTATGGTTGTCATCAACATCACCTTCTCTTATCTGGGAAGAAATGACAAAAGCATACAATTTTAACGCCCGTGAGGTGTGGATTGCAAATGTCGGAGATATAAAACCCTGTGAGTATAATATGTCATTTTTTCTCGATCTGGCATGGGATATTAACATTGTTGACAATTCCAATGTATCTTCTCATCTTTCCGGATGGCTGGCATCAGTTTTTGGTAATCAGCATGCAGAAGAGCTGGCAGATATTATGAAAGAGTTTTATGCAATCTCATTTGAGAGAAAAGTAGAATATATGAGTTTTGGTGAACAATTCAGTTTTCATGGGTATCGAGAACATTGGGAAGATACTGAATACAGCTTTGTCAATTACAGGGAAGCAGAGAGACGGCTTGAAAAGTTCCAGGCTCTCAGTGAACGGGCTGCAAGAGCTTACCGGACAATGCCGGATTCTTTAAAACCTGCCTTTTTCCAGCTGATCTATTATCCTGTTGCAGCTGGTAATTATATGAACCGCAAAATACTTTTGGCTCAGAAAAACAGGTGGTATGCAAAGCAGGGAAGAGCTGCAACTTATCAAATAGCCGCAAATGTAAGAAGTTATTATGATAGTATTCAACTTATAACAGACCAGTATAATGAATTGCTTGATGGCAAATGGAAATTTATGATGTCATGGAAGCAGCATCAATCAGCTGTTTATTATCTGATGCCTCCTCTTGACTCTATAGAGCTACAGGATAATGCCGAAATGGGACTTTTTGTTGAAGGTAACAGTAATGATCACGGTGTTAATTATTATAATACCCTTCCCTGTTTTAATCCTGTTTATGATAGAAAATACTATTTTGAAGTCTTTAACAAGGGTAAAACCCCCTTTGAGTGGGAAGCATCTGCGGACAAAATATGGATAAAATTAAGTAAATCAAAAGGAGAAGTTAATACAGAAGAACGTGTCTGGGTAAGCATAGACTGGGATAAGGTACCTGATCAGGAAGTGATTAAAGGTGAAATTAACATCACCGGTGCAGGGAGAAAAGACATAATCCTTGTACAGGGTTTTAATCCCTTATTACTTAAAAAGCATGAATTAAAGGGAATGTTTGTTGAAGACAACGGTGTTATTTCAATTTCTGCTGAAAACTATCACCGTAAAGTTGAATCAAATGATATAAGCTGGGAACTTATTAATGATCTCGGATTAACAGGAAAGTCTGTTGCAATGTTTCCTTCAACTGCACCCTCACGAAGACCCTGGAATGAGGATTCACCACATCTTGAATATGATATCTATACTTTTAATTCAGGTGTCATAGAAATACACTCGTTTGTACTTCCTGTTTTTGCTATTAACAGTTTCAGAGGTGCTCAATATGGGATTTCCATAAATGATGAACCACCCCAGTTGGTTGATATAAGTGCCCCAGAATACAGTACAGAATGGAAATCAAATGTGAGAAGGAATGCCTCTGTGAATATTACAAGACATTATATAGACAAACCTGGTAAACATACTTTAAAAATATGGATGGTTGATACAGGTATGTCATATGATAAAATCATTATAAATTTGGGAGGACTGAAAACTTCATATATAGGACCTGCTGAAACATTAATACAATAAATAGGGACAGCACTCTGTCCGTTTTCACACAGTGCGCTGTCCCCCTAACAAATAATAAATATGACTGATAATCAATGGAACAACCTGATTCGAATTATTAAGGGAGAAGTATTAAATCCTTTACCTGTAGGATTTATTATTGACTGTCCCTGGTTACCAAACTGGTACGGAATTTCTATTCTTGATTACTTTACCAATGATAAATTATGGCTTGAGGCCAACCTTAAAGCACTGAATGATTTTCCTGGGGTGATGTTTCTTCCAGGATTCTGGTCTGAATACGGCATGTGTACCGAACCATCAGCATTTGGCACAAGGTGTATATTTCCCGAGAATGAATTCCCGTATGCTCACTCTATTATCCGTTCATCTTCAGATATAGATGATCTTAAAATACCAAATCCCAGGACTGACGGTTTGCTTCCTTTTATGCTGAACAGATTAAAGATTGCAAAACCTGAAATTGAGGGAGCAGGTCACAGAATAAGGTTTGCCGTGGCCCGCGGACCACTTAATATTGCAAGTTATTTAATGGGATCAACTGAATTTCTTACATTGATGATGATGGAACCTGAGAAAGCTAACCTGCTTATACAAAAAATTACAACCTTCCTGAAAGACTGGTTGCAGCTGCAAATGGAAACATTTCCTACCATTGATGGTATACTAATTCTTGATGACATTATTGGCTTTATAGGAGAACAGGAATTTGTGTCATTCGGACTGCCTTATTTTAAGGACTTATATAATGTGGATGTTACTGTGAAATTTTTGCATAATGATGCTCCATGCGAAGCTTCTGCTCCTTATTTGCCTGAAATGGGTATTAATTTATTCAATATGGGTTTTGAGGTTACACTGAATGATTTGAAAAGTATGACAAAAAATAAAATAGTAATGTTTGGCAATATACCTCCAAGAGATGTGCTGGCAAATGGCAGTGCCGAGGATACCAAAAAAGCAGTAGGGGAGCTTGCTGATAGTCTTCAGGATAAATCAAAAATAATATTTTCCTGCGGAGGAGGAATGCCCCCGGCAGTTCCAACATCGAATATACAGGCATTTATAGAGACTATAAAACAGATTAGTTAGTACCTTATTATTTCAAAAATATTCATTAATTTTTCAATTAATAATCAAAAGGAAAAAACCCATGAAAAGAAGAAAATTTATAAAAATAACTGCTGCAGCTGCACCTCTGGCAAGCTTGTTTCCGGCAGGCCTGTCATCTATTTGCCGAACAAAGACAGCCGGCAAGATTGAGAAACGTGCATTGGGCAGTACAGGAGAAAAACTGTCGATCCTCGGTCTGGGCGGAGTTGTAATAATGGATACATCACCTGAACAGGCATCTGAATACGTACGTTTAGCAATTAATAATGGCATAAATTATTTTGACGTGGCACCTACCTATGGGGATGCAGAGGTTAAACTTGGACCGGCCCTGGAGCCATACAGGTCTGATGTATTCCTGGCCTGCAAAACACAGGAGCGAAAATATAACGGTGCATTAAAAGAATTAGATAAGTCTCTTAAAAATCTGAGAACAGACCATTTTGACTTATACCAGTTACATGCTGTAAGAAAGCTTGAGGATGTCGATACAATTTTCGGTCCGGATGGAGCTATTA
>Ga0209636_10005395_pt1 | contig 13064 bp, 8 predicted proteins | sample DeeMarSWOR152_54_FD_187464 | JGI IMG/M metagenome (GOLD analysis project Ga0209636, IMG submission 187464) | Marine sediment microbial communities from White Oak River estuary, North Carolina - WOR-1-52-54 (SPAdes) (version 2) | ecosystem: Environmental > Aquatic > Marine > Intertidal zone >...
ATCACTTATCCGTGGGCTTGATGTTCACAGGTATAATGGCGCTTGATTTTCTGCTGCTGTTGCTCAGGTTGAGAAAGAAATTCGTGGTCCTTAATTTTACTAAAATGGTTGCCTTGACTTTTTGCCTTTCCTCCGTCCTAATTATACCGTTCTTAGTCAACATCACAAACCCTTTTAAATATGTATATCCACAAGGTGGCCTACAAACTCTCCATCAAATGTTTTTCGGTTATAGTACGTATATGTTTACTTCGCCATTGAGAGGGGTGGGTTTTCTCGCAAGAGCTTTTTCAGGGTTCGTGAAAGAAATAGTTCCTATCATAATAATAGGCTTTCCAGGGCTTGTTTATCTGTTTCTTAAAAGGTCCACTTCATTCGTACTTATTTTCTCATGCATTTTGACTGGATTGATAGGATTGTTTCAACCTTGGCTCGGCTTAGCGTTTTTGCCACAGCGATTCAGCACGCCACTTATAATGTTTGGTTCAACTCTAGCGGGTGCTTCTTTGTCACTGCTTATGATTATCCCACGTATACAATTTAGAAAACACGGAAAATCAATCAAGGTTAGAGTTGATATATCCAAACGGAGCACCAGCAACTTCGCTTTATTGTTTCTTACGTTTTCCTTCATGTTTCTTTACAGCTACTTAGTCTTCTATTCACCTGCCAAGGAGGCAGTGTTAGCAGCCGAACTAATCATCCGTGAAGATGATTTAACCGTGATAAAATGGATAGATGATAATATCCCAGGAAATTCTAAGATTCTCATGGATCAATACCTTCAATTTTATTTTGCGGGAACTACAGGAAGAAAACCCTTATTCAGCATAACCGCTGAAACACCACTTTACAAGTTATGGCACATATATCCAGTCAATATATACAACGGACAAACCGACCCCTTAGAAGTGGATGCCGATTATATCGTGGTTTCACGATGGTGTTATACCACTTCGTCTTTCGTTGGCAAAGAATATTTTGACCAGCACGAAGGTCTAGTCAATATTTTTGAGCTTCAATATTCTCATTATGTGCCCACACTCCGTACTCCGTATTACGCTGTTTATGAGGTGACAAAGTAGACTAGTGAGACTGTGTTCCGTAGTCTAGGGGGATTGTGCATTTGCAGGTAAATAAGGAATTCAAGAAATATCAGTTTTCCATTTTTGTTGTCCTAGTTTTGACGATTGTGTTCTCAAGGGTTCATGGCATAAACTCTCTATCGGATATGACAACCGACTTTGCGTTCGATGCAGAGGCTACTGACGTTTGGTCAAGATCGAACATTACAATGCCAGCCATTCAGAACTCAACGATTATTCCATCGAACCTTTCTTTTATAGACCTGTCTGCACAGATTAATCCGACCAGATCGGTAATAGAAGTAGTGAGCGGATTTGAACCGACGCAGAGATTTGATTCCGATTTCAACTCTACATTGATTCGGAGAGCCCATGTCGGAAATTGCTCGTTGAGAAAAGTGGATGATGAATTGTTGCTATTTCTTAATGCTTCGTCAGGAGATGAGGCTGCAATCGCCGTCTATAATTTGTCTTTCACAAACTCTGTGCTGATTTCGGAAAATGACTTTATTTCATTCGCGCTGTCAACTAGAGAAACTTATAATAGTAATGAAGCGTACATTGGTGTTTCCTTACTATTGAGAGACCAGCAAGGGAATCGTTACTATGTATCTTTACAAATTTCAAACCGATATTACGAAAATAGCTTCGGTTTGAGAGAATGGTTTTTGGGCTGGAGTTTTGGAGAAGACTATCCTCAGTATACAATGAGATACAATTACAATAACAATATTACGTCTGGCCCGTGGTTTATTCAATTGCCTCTTTCTGATTCCTTCACGTCTCTTAACTTGTCATCAGCTTGGCTGGATGGTCTACTCATAGGGGGAGAAATATATTCAACGCCTCCGTTCAATATAGAAAAAATCACAAAAGTGAACGCCAGATTCCACTATGTCCTAGTTCATGAGCAACCATTTATGATAAATCAAGAAATAGTCAACTCAACGAAGATGGTTTTCCCTGTTGCAAGTTCCTTGAATTTCTCTGGAATACTAGGTGAAAGAGTAAATGTTATGGTGGAGGGATCGTTAAAGCCAAGTTACGACAAAGAAGAGCGAAGCGAGAACGAAACCGTAAACATTCGTGAAACTTTTTTTAATTTGTCTGAACCGTTGGAAAGCGGCGTCTCGCTTCAAAAGCGGCGCGGGCACGCGTTTGTGGAAATAGCCGTGTCCTCTAAAGCTGTGAAGGAATGTACGCTAACAATAAACAACAATACAACGGTAGATTTAACCAATTCACTCTTGAGAAGTAACGAGATATACTATAAACTTCCTGAGGACACAATTTTATTAAAGGTCTATTTAACTCTTTACAGGTTTAATGCGTGGTTTTTTAGCTCCCGCACAGATTTGGTAGCAGGTATACCATTTAATATAACTAAAAAGGGAATAGTTGAGGAGTTTTTTTCACCGAATAAAAATGAAGGGATAGTAAAGATTAATTCAAGCGAAAACTTTCCGGATAACCTCGCGATAAGATCGGGTAACCTTATACCTGTTGAGATCACGAGTAACGGAAGTAAGAAACCACTAGAATCCTTGCTAATTCTAAATAAGCAAAATTACTGGACTATTTCAATTGCTGTACCCGAAGAAAACGCTTCCATATATACCGTGAAGTACACTCTTTCTGATGGGCCTTTATATCAAAGTCTCACAACGACTCCATTTTCTGTTTATATAGATAATCATATTTTCAAGATTTTTACCTCGTTTAACGTTGAAGGCCAAGAAGGCACGCTAATACCTCTTACAATCCGAACTTATACCCATACTAGGACATTCACCTTAAAAATCGAGTATGACTCTTCAATGTTTGAAGCCGACAGGGATGAAATAATGGTTTATGCATCAAAATTCCACTATGAATACTTCATGTTAAAGCCTCTACGGACGGGACAAACTACGATTAATTTAAAAATTATAGATCCAATTACAAGAGATACCCTTTTTTTCTCTCCATTTTTTATAAGTATAAAAAGTTCATTTTTCACTCAAGTAGGTATTTACTTTCTACTAGGCGTTGCAGTCTTTTCTCTAATCTATATTTTCAGCAAAACAAGTTTAATAAAATGGATATCACATTTTCGTCATTAACAGTTTTCGATATGGTCTTCGTTCAACAACCTGCTTATCAATTGTGGCACTCTTATTATATGCTCGGTGTAAAGCATATGTTGAGTGATGCGCGCGCAAAAGCTTTCCATTGCGCTAATATGAACTGATACTTGTTATAAATATCCCAGTGCTTTTAGCCTTTCTTTTACTTTTTGTTCATCTTTCTCCGACAAATCGTATCTTTTTCGTGCAATGAGTGATCGCGCTTTTTCTTTTGACTTGACTGGGTGAGTTTTTACATATGAAGGTTGAAACGCGTCTAACAGAACTCTTCCATCAATGTCTGATGGAAATCGAACGCCCATCAAGTATAAAACGGTGGGCGCGAGGTCCATTATGTTACAATTTCTAAGGGTTTGACCTCTCCTCAAGTTCTTTCCGTGCATAAATAAGATACCTTCCATTCTGTGGCTTGCACTATACCCTGAGGACGGTTCCACTATTTGATGTCTGAGAAGTGAGGTGCTCGTCATATATGTCATCTTCCTCATAACCAAAAAGAGATCAGGTGCTTTTTCCAGATATTGACCAGAATAAATTTGTTGCTTTCTGAAAACGTTATCGACAATCTTTTCGTGGTCTTCTGGATCTGTCAATTCAAAGAGTTTCTGAATTAGATACTTTATCAGGTCTTCATATTCTTGGCTCGATTTCAGAATGCTACGGTTCACAGATAAGTCTCCAAGGGCGCCTAATGAATACGCTTTTGTTTGTGCCCAATCAAAGTATTCGGAGAATAGATCTGAAGGCATATTATCAACTTTGGATCGAATTCTGTGAAAGACAGTTTTGGAAGCCCCCAAGACAAATTTCGATACATTGGGCAGATGAGCGTTCAAAGATTTCAGAAACCTCTCCATCACAATTGGCATTATAGCTCCTTCTACGTTTATGCTAAGCAGGCCCAATTTCCTTAGGTAGTTGTTCAAAAAGACACATTTGTAGATTGGCCCAAATCCGTGATCTGACATCACGATTAGTATGGTATCTTCGTCAATTCTTTTCAGAATTTCGTGTATGGAGTCATCAACGATTTTATACGCTTTAGGAACCGCTTCTTCTAACGTCTTACACGCATCCGGATCGTGCGCTGGATGCGTAGGATCCATGTATTTCCAGAAATAGTGTTGAATAGAGTCGATGCAGTGAAACACTGTCACGAAGAGGTCCCAATCGAAATTCTCCATCAAGTATAAAGTGACCTCACGGCGTTTTCTCAACAGATTATACGCTTCTTCAAGACAGGACAGTTGTTTATCTGGGCTCGAGCTAGCAGGAGGGGGATAAGTTCGAGGATCTATTGAATACTCTGGAAACTCTGTAAGCAATCTCTTTTTGAAATCTGGTGGATACGTATGTGGAACATTGCCTGGTGTCATGAAACCAGTGACCACGATACCTTTGATCCTTCTTGGAGGATAGGTCATCGGCGCATTTAGTAATATAACTTTCTTATCTACTTCGTTTAACATAGACCACAACGTTTCTCGCTGAATTGAGTATGATGTCACAGGTACAGGCTTGTTGCCTTTCCTATCCCAGAAGTCATAAACCCCATGTTTTCCAGGGTTCACGCCTGTTGCCAGTGATGCCCATGCCGTAGGGGTGCAAGGTGGGATTGTAGAGATAAGGGTGCCATTCACCCCTTCTCTCATTATTTTTTGAAAGGTGGGGAGTTCCTTCTCTAACAGAGGCGTGATCACATCGAAAGTACCTCCGTCCACCCATATTAGAACGGTTTTCCTCTTTGTCCGTTGTTTTCCCATTTACGTCATCATTTTATCAGTAGGTAAAAGGCAATAAAAACATATTGGACACTTGGAACTCCTGTCTTCGTGCAATTCGTCAGAGTTGAAGCGTCGATGAAAACGTTATTATTTTTGAAAAACAAAAAGTATCTTAACCTTATAACTTTTCACGTAAGCGATAGGGGTTATTATCTGTGACGAATCAGGTGATTGGACTAACTTGGAATGTTAAAAATCCTATTCAGTCGCATAAAGAGCGCGCACATGCAGTTATGTGTCTTCAGTAGCTGGGGCATCCGCCCAATAGCCTATTCCAATGTGTATGAAGCCTTGGTTTTTTGCTTTCACGGGATTCACCACGCGTCTTCCATCAACGATTACTGGTTTTTCATTCATAAGTGCTTTTATCCTTTCAAGTTTTAACTCTTTAAACATTTTATGGTCCGTAACTATCATTATACAGTCCGCTCCTTTGACCGCGTCCATAGTGTCTACGGCTTTCTTTGCTCCAAAGCTCTCTTCACAATATGGATCATAGACGACGATTTCCGCTCCCATTTTCATCAACTGGCGAACTATTTTTTCTGCAGGGCTATTTCTCGCATCATCTACCTCTCCCTTGTATGTAACTCCAAGAACGACTATTTTGGAGGTTTTAACATCTTTACCAGCTTTTTTTAGAGCCTTAACAAGAAGCTCTACTGTGTGTTCTGGCATGTATTCATTTAATTCTCTAGAAGGCTCTATTAATTTCGATTTATAACCCATCTCCCTAACCGGATGCAAGAGCAAATACGAGTCTTTGGTTAGGCATGGACCTCCTACACCACATCCCGGTTTGTGAATGTTTACTCTTGGATGCGTATTCGCCAACTTTACTACCTCCATCACATCTACTCCTAATTGCTCACAGATTAGGGCTAGTTCGTTTGCAAAAGCAATGTTTACATCTCTAAAAGTGTTCTCAGATACCTTCGCAATCTCCGCACTTGTACAATCCGTAGTAAGGATTTCTCCATTCGTTACTATCTTAAACAGCTCGACGGCGACCTCTGTGCTCTTAGGGTTGTAGCCTCCAACAATCCTTACGTTTTCCACGAAGTCTTGTACGGCGTTTCCGATAGCCATTCTCTCTGGACAGTGGACAAGCCAGAAGTCTTCTCCACATTTCAGCCCGCTCCCCTTCTCAAGTATACTGGCCACCAGGTTCTTGGTCGTTCCAGGCGGTACAGTGCTTTCAATCACTATCAGCTTTCCCTTTGAAAGCCCTTGCGCTATGGTTTCACACGCTTTTTGTAGGTAGGTTTGGTTCGGCTCTTTACCATCAGTTATGGGTGTTTGGACACATACTATTACTATGTCAGCTTCTTTCATTGCTTGCACAGTATTGTTTGTCGCTTTGAGTCTCCTGTCTTTAACAGTCTTTCTAACCAAATCGTCGAGCTCTGATTCCTTTATGTAGCTTTTTCCAGACGAAACCGCCTTGAGTACCTGTCGTTTTATGTCGACTCCTAGCGTCTGAAAGCCTGCATTAGCAAACATGGTCGCTGTGGTTAAACCAACATACCCGAGGCCTATCACGGTCAAGCGGGCCGTCTTCCTCCTAATCTTGTCAATCAGTTCCTCCTTCACTCCGAATCCTCCATAATTTTATGGCGAACATATATAGCGTATGATGAGAAAGCGAAGCTTTCCATCGAATCGTCATTAATTAATCTTAGAACGCGGTACGATTAATATGTTTGGCTTAGATTTATTTTATCGCATACTGGCAAAATCCTAATCTTTCAGCATCACTCAAACAACCCGTCTTAATCTTAGACTCGTTATCTTTAAATTTGACATTTATGTTAATACCTCTCAACTTATCTCCGCCTTTACCAACGGAGAAAAAGCTTGACCACCGATTAACAAGGTGAAAGGTTGACAAAAACTAAAGTATGTTACATCAGCCCCCTCGCGATTCACAGTTATCGATGGATGGAAGCATTTTATCAAAGGGGCTACGACGTATATTTGATAACCGACTCTCGATGTTGGGTTGCACCAGAACCCAGTTTCATTCCCATCTACCTCCTGCAAACTCCGCGTGAGACAAAATTACCGCGACATGCTATTCCAAACATGCTAAAAGTGATGAGGATTCTCAAGAAAATCAATCCTAGTCTCGTACACCTCCATGTCCAACACTATTACAGCCTAGCCAACATCGTAAAAAAGGTTCCTTTTGTATTGACCTCGTGGGGACTTGAAGTTGAAACACTTCCACATGCCGATTTTCTTCGAAAGAGTTTAGCAAAGATCGCAGCTACAAAAGCAAATATGGTAACAGTCGACGCAAAATGTCTTCAAAAGATATGGATCAAAATGGGGATTCCCAAAAACAAAATTAAAGTGATTCCATTCGGCGTTGACATGAACATATTTAATCCAAACATTGACGGAAGTGCTGTCAGAAGAAAACTTCGTATAAGAAGGACTGACGTTGTAATCATAAGCACTAGACCATTCTATAACGATCATTACAATATGGAATGCATGATCAGAGCGATCCCAACGATCTTAAAAAACTATGAAAATGTGAAGTTCGTACTTAAGGGTGTAGGACCATTAGAGGATTACCTGAAGAGTCTAACGCGAGAATTGAATGTTTCCGAGTATGTCCGTTTCGTCGGGTTGGTTCCTTTTCGCGAAGTTGCTCAGTATCTGGCGGCTGCGGACATTTACGTGTCCACATGCTTCGTGGACTCTACCTCTGTCTCTCTACTCGAGGCGATGGCCTGTGGCTTACCGCCCGTAGTTACGGATATACCTGGAAACCGAGAATGGATAGAAGATGGAGAGAACGGTTTCCTATTTCCGCCAAAAAACCCAACAGCGTTGGCGGAAAGAGTTATCCAACTTATAGAAAATCAAAGTCTAAGAAAAGGTTTCGGTGAAAGATGTTTCCAAATCATAAAACGAAGGGCAACATGGGAGAAATGTGTATCAGAAATGAAAGCTATTTATGAATCACTGTTGCGCACTCGCATCAAGAGGTAGGACATAGTAGTAACTAATTTCAAAAGTAAGGAAGTCATCGCTGTTACCTAGCTACGTTTCTCTTATTGTTGCGAACAAGGCTCGGTTTTAAAAAAAACCGAGTGAGAATCTATATTAATGAGTAGTAACTTTTACTAGTGAAATCGATAATTGATTTGTGAGGATTGGAAATGACAGAGGTTAAAAAGGGAATTGGGAAAGCAAAAATTGGTTTAGTTGCATCTGCGGTTCTGGTCGTTATACTTGCTGTTTCTAGTGTATGGTTATACACTAGAGTTGATAACCTCCAAAAACAAGTGGATTCTCTTGAAATAGATAAGAACCACCTGCAAGATCTCGTAGATAGTCTTCTTTCGGGTGTAAGTACTTTTCAGCATATGCCAGACGCTACTTTGAGTCAGAGTTATCCTCTTGATGGAACGAAATACACAGTTTTGAATACAACAAAAAACGTTAAAATTTGGAGCATAGCAGTCGAATGCACATGGACAGTTCAACCAACATCACTAGAAATACACATCACTGTAGATGGCATTTCATTAACAGCATCTCAATCTAATCCGGTTTCAAACACATGGTATTACGTTTATTTCCCATATTATTCGCCAAATCCTGATTTTGCCACTTCTGCAGGTGCTGTATCCAGAGATATTCTCGAGGGGCGCTCAGTCAAAGTTGAAGCTGAAATTACTGGCGGCGCCGTCAGCGATATTGTTGCTAGAGTGAAGTATGCCGCTATTCCGTAGAAAGTGTTTTTTGCGCGTGTATTTGGCTTCTACGCTAATGCAAGGACACAGGTTGGCTCATAGAAATGGCTAAATATGAAGGCGAAATCATAAGTTGCTGGTGCTTAGAATGGGAAACAGTATTAGATTTGAGAAGATAGAAGAAATAGTGACACGTGACGAGAGATTCCTTTGTACGTTGTTCTCCTACGCTATGGTCTTTTTGATTTTTATAAACATAAGCCTTGTCAATTCGTCGCTGATGGGAGTAGTAGCATCATTTCTTTACTTTCTGATAAATGTAATTTTGATGGGAAACGCCTTTTTCGAAAAAGAAGACCCTTTCTTAAAGTTTGTATTGGGTGGTATTTTGCTAATTGTTTTTTTAGGCGTAATCAGTTGGGTAGTTATGATGATTTATAATCTTGACGCTATTAGGTCGGCAATAGTTTTGTGCACTGTGGCTACACTATCTTCTTTCATGAGCAAGATGGCAAAATACAGCATCAGCATAGAATTTGGCAAAAATAAATCAAATGCTTAAACGCTAAATACGGCGAAAAAAGTGATCTGAGCAAAATGGAAGTCTTAGGCGAAGAGGGCACAATATGATTACAGAGACCGAACAATTTTCAAAAGGTTCAAGCCATCGTTACGTGAATCCTAAACGTTTACGTATTGTGGAGCTTCTCTACTCATTTATGGCTATTCTTTCATTCTACTTACTCTTTATATCACGATCAGAAGAAGTGCATACAGTATGGGAATTCATGCATCCTGCATTTATCCCCGTTTTCTTTGTTACAACTCTTCTCCTATTCCTAATAGTTTTTTCATCTGAACGAGTCGAACATAAACTACTACTCATTATTATTCATTCCATTCTCTCTCTCACCTTCTTTACAATTATTTTCCCCGCAGGGTATTTTGGTGCTCAACAAACAGTTTTGGGCGAAACTCGGCTTGTGTATGACAACATCGTTTTCGGTGGCATACCTTTGAGGCCTGAGGAGAACATTTTGGTACAGGTGTATAACTGGTTTAGAGGAATTAATTTTCAAGCAGCTCTAAACGTAATTCTAACACGCATGTTTGGTATTGATATTTTTTATGGTCACTTGTTTTTTGTACCTCTCATGTGGGGAATATTTGTACCTGTGGCCGCATTCTTGGTGACACGCATGTTTTGTGAAAACAAGAATATTTCGATTCTCTCAAGTTTGCTTTTTTCCCTATTTCCAACCTCTATCGTATGGGGAACGTATTCAGTGTCCAACAGTTTGGGCTACATATTCTTTTTCTATTCAATCTATTTTATCTTAAAATATCTCTTTACAACGGGAGCTAAAACATCTTTCTTAATGATAATGTTTTCTTTTGCTTCCTTTGTTTCACATCCTTTAACTGGGACAATGTCTATTTCTCTTGTTTTGCTAGCTATAACTCTTAAAAGTTATGAGAATGAGAAAGCTAAATATCCAACATCAGCAAAAATTGCGCTATTGTTTTCGTTTTTAGTCTCTACTATTGTTTTACCGTTCGTTCTAGTGTCTCAGCGCATTATTTATACGAGCTACACGAGTTTTAGCCTAGACAAATTATATGAATTATCTCCAACCGAAATTGTTGGTGAACTTATGTTTGGTCAATATGTCAATTTTTCTCTTGTGGGAGCACTAGTAGCTGGTTTAGCTCCACTGCTCGGGTTTATCGGGATGATATACATTTTGAGATCAAGTGTTAATACGGGACCCAATAAAACTCGTCATGTATCTGCATTATTTCTCCTCATGGGATTTTTGATCGTTTTAGTCGATTATAGAATCCTAAAGCTCTTTATGGTAGATGTTCCCTTTGGAGAAGATAGACTTTGGGTTTTCAGAGATTTCATGGCGGCTCCATTCGTAGCATTTGTCGTTAGCAATATTGTGGCATCTCTACAGAAAACAACCTCGAAACATGCGCGTATTCACGTGCAGTTTCCGTTTTCAACGGTACCCTCCGCTTTGAGATCCACGGCCACATTTGCTATAATTCTTCTACTTTCAGGCTGGGTCACAGCTTCCGTTTATTACACTTATCCACATTCTGGTCCTCTGCAAACAACTTCATACGAGCTTGAAGCGGTAAAGTACATTGAAACGAACACTAATGAAAGCTACGTTGTGATTAGTGATCAATGGATGATGTACGCAGGAGGGATGATTGTTGGAGCTCACAATCCACGTGCCTTTTACTTTTCCATCTCGGATTCAGAAGGGATAATACTATTCAACGAAATGAAAACGAATGTCTCAATCGATACAATGATTAAAGCCATGGAATACAACAACGCCACAGTTGCATATTTCATCGTTGAAGAACTTAGACTCGACATAGAAGAGTTTAACCGCTTGATTTCACAAGCTCAGGTAAACGGTCTTGAAGTGTTCAGAGTTTTCGGCGAGGGAAAACTCTACATCTTTCGTTATGAAAAACCGGTCTAGCTTCTCGCATATGAGTCGTGGGCGCTATTTATCTATGTATGAAAGTGTGACGCACCAATACAAAGATCGAAGCATCAATCTATTGCTTAAGCTTATCGGAAAAGATTACTAGTTTTGTCGAGTAGGAAGGACATGGTCTAATGGCTGGAACTTTGTTAGTGTTCAGTCAGAGGATTGCTTTTAACGTATTCTACATATTTTCTCAAACCTTTCTCAAAGGAATTTTTCGGCTCCCAACGCAACATTTTCTTTGCTTTTTCCATACTTACTTTTACTCCCTTGAAGTCGCCTGGCCTGAGCGGCTTATGTTCTAAATTAATCTCTCCGAAGATCTCCTTTAAGTTTGCCACCACCTGATTTATGGTCACAAACTCACCTCCAGCTAAATTGAACACCTGGTTTTTCCCGCTTTCTTTTAATGACGCTACATTTCCTTCCGCTAAATCTTCAACGTATATAAAGCATCTTCCTTGGTTTCCATCCCCAAAGATTGCTATAGGCTCATTTCGCATAGCTTTTCGAACGAAAATAGCGATCGCCATGTTTGACCTCATTTTCGGTCCATATGGTATGGCATACCGCAATATTGTGTAGGGCAAACCATAATGTTTTTGCCACGAGATTAGGAGATGTTCCTGCCCAATTTTGGTTTTGGTGTAAATATGGTCTGGTGGGGGTACGGGTGTGTTTTCATCGACTATTCCCTTGACTTTTCCATAAACCCATGTCGTTGATGCCAATATCGTTCGATCAACTTCTTTTGCGGTTGCTGCTCTCAGCAAGTTCACTGTCCCAACCTCGTTCACTTGGAAGCATAGCTCAGGGCTAGATAATGCCACGTTTACGTCTGCAACAGCGGCTAGATGATATATAACTTCAACATCCCTGCATGCTTCCAGGATTTCCTTCTCGTTTTGTACGTTTCCTGAATACCATTCTACATCTTCTCTATGGGGTTTTAATCTGTCAAATACTCGTACGGTGTATCTCTTTTCCAGAAGTTTGTCTACTACATGACTACCGATGAAGCCAGATCCACCTGTAACTAGGATAACCATCTCTCGCACCTGTTTTAGATTTCTGATAGCGTTTCCTCAAGTTTTTCAGTCACGTATTCCATATCTTCTATACTCATCTGAGCGTATATTGGTAGGCACATCATCCTCTTGCAAACATTTTCAGATACTGGGAAGTCTCCTTCTCGTGTGCCCAATAGCCTTTTGAATATCGGCTGTAAATGTAACGGTGGCCAGTAAACTTCTCCTCCACACCTCACTCCTTTCTCTCTTAATCTCTGTTTAAGTTTTTCCCGATCTATCGATGCGTCTAATAAAGCTACGTATTTGTAATAGTTATGCACCATATTAGAGAGGGGCTTCAGCGGTTTTATTTCATTTAACGGGTTTAATTTCTTATCATAATGTTGCGCTACCTTGTTTCTTCTTTCTATGATTTCAGGAAGTCTTTTTAGCTGAGCTATGCCTAACGCAGCGCTTATTTCTGGTAGCCTCCAGTTGTAGCCTAACTCAACTATGGCGTTGCCGTGAAAACCTTCTTTACCCTGATCCCGCAGAATTCTGGCTTTTTCCGCTACTTTGTCGTTGTTTGTTGTTACCATTCCTCCCTCACCAGTCGTGATTACCTTTGTCGGATAGAAACTAAAGCATCCGACATCACCTAAGGACCCAGCTGATTGCCCATTTATGGATGATCCCTGAGCATGGGCTGCGTCTTCAATTAGGAACAGATGACGATCCTCGCATATTTCTCTTATCGCTTTGATGTCTGGACAGATTAATCCACCTATATGAACCACTATAACGCCCTTTGTTTTCGTCGTCATATATTTTTGGAT
>Ga0209636_10005396_pt1 | contig 13064 bp, 12 predicted proteins | sample DeeMarSWOR152_54_FD_187464 | JGI IMG/M metagenome (GOLD analysis project Ga0209636, IMG submission 187464) | Marine sediment microbial communities from White Oak River estuary, North Carolina - WOR-1-52-54 (SPAdes) (version 2) | ecosystem: Environmental > Aquatic > Marine > Intertidal zone >...
TCTTTATGAAACATTCCCTTTCTTCCAATAAAATAGATATCATTCATTTTTGCTCTTTTAAGGTCATGTAATGAATCTCCAATAAAAATAATCTCGGAGCTAGAATAATTATATTTCGATTTAACATATTTAAAATGATCCGTACCCTTTTCAAACCCAGGCCTCCACCCAAGTATATCATCGACCATATTCAATCCATGTTTCTTAAGATAATTAGTTATTATTGATTCAATTGTACCACTAGATATTCCTAATTTATATCCACGTCGTTTCAGTTCTCGAAGTACCACGCAGGAATCTGCAAATAGCTGTTGTTCAAAGATTCGCTCAAGTTTCATTTTTTCGAATTCAGTTACTATTTTACCATTATCTTTTTTAGGAGCTATAATTTCCATTTGTTGAATAAATGGAAGTCCTGTAGTTTCACGATAGCTTTTCTGAGCTTCTTCGGTAGAAAATCCATAGGAATTTGTTAGAAGATATACTGCATTATTCTCTAAAAATGGCATTGAATCTACAATGGTTCCATCGAAATCGAACATGATATACTGAGTTTTACAAAGATTTACCAATTTTTTTTTCATTATTATTTGATACCTCTGTGTTATATTCCTTTGATCAGATCTTCTGTTTCTTAGTCCTGTAAAATAATAATTGATGACTTGAGCTAATCAATCAAAGTTATTATCAAATGTTTTTAAAAGTCTCTTACTAAGGTGTTCAAAAATATCTATATTAGAAATAGAAAAAGTGTGCTATCAAATCAAACCTTGAAAAAGATATATTTTTCCTTCTCTTTGGAGCAAAGTTAAATTGCGCACATATGATACACTTTTTATGTGGTTTATGTTATTAATAGTGTTCATATTGGGTTATTTTATTTTGCTGTCTTTTTTACTACCCGAAGGATATGTAAATCACGAATATCTCCTAATCGGGTTATTCATAACGTTACTGGGTTTAGTTATCCTGTTTATCTACTTCTTGGTGTTGAGGCGTCAACGAAAACAGATTCAAATACATCTTAATACTTTTCGAGAAACAGGAATGCAGGTCTTCATCGAGAAATATGAGAAACTTCTTTATAGCCGAGATATAGGTGATCTTCCTAAAATCACGCGTTTAATCTTTAATTTTAATTGTCTCGCAATTATCCAGCCTAAGAATATTGAAGAATTACAAAGAATTATTAGTCTTTGCGAACAATACAAGATCCCTCTTATTCCCCGTGGAGCAGGAACTAGTGGATATGGTGGAGTATTACCTATAAAGAACGGTATTATCGTTATCTTAACCTTTTTTGATAAGATAATAGCTATAAATGAGGAAAAAAATACCGTTGAAGCTGAATGTGGAGTAACTTGGGAACATCTTCGCAAATTCCTTGAATCTAAAGGGAAGACTTTGAAATCATATCCTTCATCTGCACCATCGTCAACAATTGGTGGGTGGGTTACTCAAGGTGGATACGGTGTGGGGTCAGCCAAATTTGGCAGTGTTAATGAAAGTATTCTGAATGTCACCGTTATTGGAAAAGAGGGAAGGGAATTCCACCTTGAAGATCCTGAGGTATTTATAGGCAGCTGCGGAAGCTTGGGTATTCTTTGGAAAGTTACTTTAAAAATAAAGAATTTTTCAAAAATAATTCACAAAATTGTCTCGTCTTCTCACCAAAACCAGTTAGTGAAAGCAATTCCAGTCTATCAAGAATTATTACCTTTTTTTTTACGTTATGATGATTATCATAATCTAATTTGGAAGAATCCTAAATCTAATCTATCACCTTGGGGGTCTCAAAATTACACTGGAGGAGTTATTTCCATGAGTTTTCTGGAGGAAGACTGGAATCAAAGAAAATTCAATGAAATTAAAAATGAATTTCAACTCGTTGTACAATCAAATGACCTAGGCAAGACATTTTGGAATGATCGATTTGATACAATTAAACTAAAACGTAGAGGACCATTCCTCATAATAGCAGAGGTGCTTATACCAACTATTCACTTAGAGAAGATTATTGAGATACTATCTAAACGTTACGAACGAGGATCATATGCATTAGAACTTGTGTCTACATCGGATGACCTATGTGTTATGTTTGTGTGGTTCCCCGTTGATATGAGACGTTGGTCATTACCTTTTATTGGCTCTTTTACTTATGCTTATCATTGGTTAAGGTTTATCGATATTATATATTCCACTCGTCACTGGAAAGGCAGACCTTACAGTAGTGGTCTTTGGCTTAGTGCATATTCAGGATTAATTTTCGGACAAAAATTTCATGAAATGAAACGACTAAAAAAGAAAATTGATCCTTATGGTATATTTAACCCAGGAAAAGTATGGGGTACTCGAATCCCTCGTTTCTTCCCTATTATTCCGTTATCTCTTATCTTTTGGTTTGGTATCCCTCTCGTAAGTGTTCTTTATCGAATTACCCCCAAGAAATATAGATAGGCCTTTGTAATTCCTAAATACAGTGATTTTCAAGAAAAGAATCTATTTTTTCAAATGCTGATTGAGCTTCTTCAGAATAGAAGAACCAACGAGCTCTTTTTTCATGAGTCCAGCGTTCTTTATAGGGACAATTCACCAATTTATCATAAATGAAATCTGGAGAAAGAATATCATTCTCATTATGAATAATTAGGGTGGGCTGAGTAATAAGAGATAATCGCCGATTTGTGAACCCAATAACCCTGTAAAGTTCGATCAACGATTCTGTTGGCCTTTTCGAATAGTAGAACTGCTCTCTCTCCTCATCAGAAACCTTTTTCATTAGTTCAGCTTCCACCTCTGAAATTGTAGAGAAGTCTTTTTTAATAAACTTGAGAAAAGGTAAAACTGTTTTAACCAATGTTGAGGGAGAATGTTGACTTGGGGATATAAGAATTAATCCGTTTATTTGGTCTCTTTCTGGCGAAGCAGCTAGCATTGTAGCTAGCACTGATCCCAAAGCTACCCCAATCACAATTATTTTAGAGTAATTCTGTAGTAAATAAAAGAGTCCTTCCCTCGCGTTTGAATACCAGTCTAGCCAAGTAGTTTGTCTCAATTCCTCTGGTACACTACCATGTCCAGGTAATAATGGAGCAATTCCAGAATAACCACAACTTCGTAAAAATACTCCTAGAGGTCGAACTTCACTCGGACTTGCCGTAAATGAATGAAGGAGTAGACATCCAACATCACTTTTGGAACCAAATCCCTTGAATTCAAAAGGAAGGGCTAATGGATCGACATCATACATAAAAATGCGCTCATCACTGTTTTTTTGTGGTTAAATATGATTTTCGTCACGATTATAAAAGAATGATAAATCACAATAATCCCCATCTGTCTTACTCTTAAATATTTATTTTAAAATAAGAACCCTTTTTAATAAAGAGAGAGTGAAAAAAGAAAATTTTAATACTTATAATATGGTTAAGTAATTAATGGATTAGGTGATCAGAATTTGGAATCTAGTCAAGTAATTCGTACTGGTGTTCTATCGTTAGATATATTCCTTGGAGGGGAAGAGAATCCTGGAATTCCGAATAAGAGCGTCATTCTTGTACTAGGTGAACCAGGGACTAAATTTGAGCTTTTCACACAACAAGTGCTATTTCGGATGTTAAAAACCAAAGCTACTGAAAAAGTCGTTTATTTGTCTTACGATGGGCGGCCTAAAGAAATAGTGGAAGAAATGTCGATCTATAATTTCCATCTTCAGCCATTTATTGAAGCTGGAGAAAAATGGAAGTTTATGGATGCTTTTACTGCTAGAATAGCAGCTGAAGGAGCTGTTATTGGGTTACAATCGGTTCCTGGAGTAGATTTAGGAGATGAATACGCACAAGATTCATTACGATACTTTACTAGACTGTTTATTCCAGAAATAATTCAATATGATAAAGTTTGTACATGTATTCATTCAATTTCATCATTAATTCGTAATAATTCTATTGAAAGTGTAAGCATCGCAATGGAAGCTCTTAAGCATGTTGTAAGAGAGCGTGGATCGGGGATCCACTTTATATTAATGGTTAAAAACTTACATGGTCCTGCTGTTGAAGTACTCGCATCACATCTAGCTGATTTTGTTTTTGACATTTCCTTCGGTCGTGTTGGTGGGGGAAAGATAGCAATCAACTTTTCAGTTCAAAAATCTTGGAAAAGCACCCTTCTACCAATTTCAGTTCCAGTAACGATCGATAGACGAGGGATTCGTCTAGAAACAACGGTACGAGTATAAAATGTGGAGAATAGCTGAAAGAATCTGATTTTTTCTTAATTATCAGGTTTTATACAAACCTAAAATCACGAACAATGGTTGATCGGTAACTATAGATCATATTTTTGAAATCAAATCTCACAGGATTTATTTTTTTAAGACTCACATGAATAAAATTTTTTTCAATTTGAAGTAAAGCAAAATAATAACAGGTAAGCGGTCCAGGATTTACATAAATTATTTTATTTTTTCTTTTTATAAGAGGTAATTCATGATAATGTCCAAATATCACTATTTTGGGTTTCATATGGTCTATAAATTTTGAAATTGAAGCTGATCCTCCTGTTATTTCACCAATAGTTGTATTATAACGAAACGCTGGTGGTTCATGGCTAATTAGAATATCAAAAGAAGTAGAGTTAGAAGTTTTACTTAACTTGTATAAAGGTTTTAGACGAGTTGAAAAATCGTGTGGAAGGAATTCCATATCACATAATGGTTGTTTATATCTATCTGGTGAAAATAAGGATCCACCAAAACCCAAAATTCTTAGCGATCCGATATGAATTGCTTTTGTGGTTAAAAAAAATAATTTTGATGATGACCAAGTTCTAAGGAATTGCTGAACCTCATAACAGTCAACGTTACCAGGAACATAAATGATAGGTATTTCTAGAGATCCTAATAGGGATAGAACAGTCTTAACAGATTTTATCTGATTTTGAACAAATTTTTGTCTTCCATGTTCTTTATAGACCCATCGTGTGTATTTAGTTTTGGATAGATTTCCATGAGTTAATATATATTGGAGTATTAATCGAATTGGTGTAGTTTCAGGAAGATCCCCAGCAATAATAATCAAATCTATTCTTAGATTTAATTTTTGAATCATTGATAGGATTCTAGAAACAGCTTTAATGTTTCCGTGAATGTCAGCAAGAACCAAAATATGAAATTTGTTCATCGCACAATCTGTCATATGATTCTTGCGTTGATTCATATATCTTTTCCTAGATAGTCAAGTTTAAAACTCCCTAAGCCTGAAAGAAAGTTCAAAAAATATTTAACTAATTCCAAGGACTTCCTAGTCAAAAGAAATTAAATTATACGCTAAATTGCTCAAGAATCGTTTTCCCCAAGAGAATAAAAGGCTCCAAATTATTTTGTTTATTGATGGCACTAGCTTCAACAAATGGTGTTTGAATTCCTATTTTATTTGAAATGGCTTCAGATAGAAACTTCCCTTCTTCTGTTGTTACAGCTTCACTGGTTTGATCCCGTAAATCTATTTTATTTCCAACTAACACAATTGGCAATTTTCCTGTTTGCTCTATAAGCTCATCTGTCCATTGATAAATATTCTGATAGGTTTCACGACGAGAAACATCGAAAACTAGGATTGCTCCGTTTGTTCGACTATAAAATTGGCGTCTAATAGATTGAAACGATTGTTGTCCTGAAAGATCCCAAATTTGGAAAACAATTCTCTGTTGATTGATATCAAAATTTTTTCTGCCAATGTCGACTCCAATTGTGGGTTTGTACCCTCCTAGTATCTCTCCTCCTAAAAACAGCTTGACAAATGTTGTTTTCCCAACCGCAAAATCTCCACACATTACAATCTTTGATGTTATAGCTTCCATTTAGGTTTGCCTATATCTTAATAGCTAATTATCGGTACTTATGTCCTTCTTGTAGTAAGCGTTCATCAATTTTGTCTTCTTCTTCAACTAAGGTGAATCCTGCTCCAATTCTCTTTCCCGTCGCTAATAAAAATCCTGACTTACAAATACTTTCAGCTTGCCTACGAGCTGTCCTACGCAAAATTAAGCCAGCTTCAGGTGAGTATTCTAATTTCCCTGACTGTGTTGCCTCATCTAAGAACAATACTGCGTCACCAGCCTCCTCTCTACCTTCTGTAAATGTTTTATTCTTAAAAACCAGTCTAACCATGTTTGTTTACTCCTGTTAGTTATGATTTTTTTTTGTTTATTGAAAGTTTCTATTTAGTAGCTCTAGAATCAATCTTTTTGAAATAGATAAAAATATTTGGAAATCACTTATTTTGTCAATCAATATTTATATGATTTCCAATATAGGAAATTATAAACATTATCATTCACAATTGAGTTACTATTTCTTTGTTGATTGGTGAAGTAAGTGAAATATCCTAATCTTGTCACTTCTTTGGCTATTATTGGGGACTCTTTTGATCAATGGTCAAAGATTAAGACCCACTGTGACCAAAGCACAGAAGACAATTCTGGCTTAGGAATAGGGATACTATCACGGACAATTGAAACGAATCTAGGTGTTTTTAAAGTCAAATATCTTTTATTATTTGTGGATCAAAAGTTTATTTATAACATTAAACCTACATTTCAGTTTACTATGAAGCAGTTAATTGAAGAAGGATTTGATAATGTTCTAACGAGAATTGGTCGAAAAACTATCATTAGAGCTCAAAGGAAAGTGAAAACGAAAATCCAGCAGTAATAAGGGATTAAAAGCAGAAAAGCTTTAATAATATTACGAATTTATTCATTCTTTCTATCAAGCTCATATAATTGTGTTAAAAGATCTTCCTGACTCTCTGTCAAAGTCCTTGGATAACGATATTTCACTCTGACTTTCTTACTCTTCTCATCAGCCGTATTAAAGGTAAGTATGGTATTTTCCCTTGTATTTCTTGGTATAATACCTGATAATTGTTCCCCCTGAGGTGTTTTGATGGTAAGATCCGAACCTCGAATGGCCAAAAAAACAGATACAGGCACCTCTAATATGTCATCTATTAAGGAAATTTCAACTAATAAGTCTCCATTAGATCCTCCCATTTTCCCCTGATTTCCCTTCCCAGCTATACGCAAAACTTTTCCATTTTCGATGTTAGGGGGAATAGGAATGCGAATTTTTTCTTTCTTAACAGTACCATCTTGATATTTGCGATTTAGACTAATTATTTTCTTTAAATTAGTTGTTTTCCCTTCGATTTCTGATATCTTAATCTTGAGGGAGATTTTCACATTTGTACCTCTTTGAGGTGTTGGAGTTCTTCTGAAGGGACTTCCTCGGCCAGAAAATGGTGACCCCCTTGTTTGAAAAGATGAAAAAATATCATCCCCACTAAAAAATTGTGAAAAAATTTCAAACGGATCAATATCCATCCTAAATCCCCCCTTTCCTCCTCTTGTATATTGTGAAAAAGCATCATGTCCAAACATATCATATTGTTTTCTTTTTTCATTATCCGAAAGGATCGAATAAGCTTCGGAGATCTCTTTAAATTTCTCTTCAGCAGCTTTTGGATCCATTCCACTGTCCTTTGCTCTGTCAGGATGGTATTTCAAAGCCATCTTACGATATGCTTTCTTGATTGCTGATAGATCTGCATTACGGGAAATTCCAAGAACGTCATAATAGTCTCTAGCCAACACTTAGCCCTCAAGTAAGAGTTCCATGATCATATGAAGTTGATATTCAATGTATCATTAATGCCGATATCTAATATATCATTAAACCTTATAGTAGTTTTTCTTTTTTTGTTAACAAGTTTTATTTTAAAAAATTCAGTTTCTAATCTCTTAAATATATCTCTTCTTTCTTATAAACAGTTAATTCGTGTAAAATTATGTTATTTTTAAGTTAATCAAGTGTTTCTTGTTTTCAAAAAACATTTTAAGCCTAATCAATCCTTCTGAAACTTGGGATATATCTTAAAGAGAAATAATTTCCTATTTATTTAGAAATTTTAAAAATAGATCAAGAGACCGATGATGTTATTCAATATATTGGATATCTCAAAGAAAAAAAATCATTCTTTTCCATTAATTGCTTTTATTATTTCTTTCTCCAATTTTCTCATATCTGCACCCACAATCTTAGAAACTAATTTATTACCTATAATTATTGCAAAAGTTGGGACACCATAAACCTGTAATTTGGCTGCTACACCTTGGTTTTTGTCAACATCTATTTTCACAAAATCAGCATTAGTATATTTCTGACTAAATTTTTCGAAGATAGGGGCACTTACTTTACAAGGAGGACACCAATCGGTAAAACAATCCACTACCAGTGGCCGGGATGAATTCGATTGAGTATTTGTCTTGATAATATTTGCAAATTCCTTTTCATCGATTACTCGGGCCATATCTTTCATCCCAAACGAAAGATCCTGATCAACAGTTCTGAAACAATCTTTTTACTAGCCTTTTAAATTAACTACCCTATGAAAGAAGAAATCCTAGGTATAAACTACAGGTTATGTCTTTGCATAGCTTACATTATAAATCTCATGAATTTGGCGAAAAATATTGGTATCGAAAAATCTTAGATAGATTTATCCAGTTGGTCGAATGCCTTTAGAATAATCAGAAACTATATTAAAATCCTTACTACTTCTGAAGTGATCATTTAATGGTTCTTTTTGCTCAACTCGCTCCTTATATTCCTTTATTTAATCTGATTTTCTTTCTCGCTGGAGTTCCTTTTGTATTATGGTTGAATAACAAAACTCAAAATGATTGGATTTGTCTAGTACTAGGATTAATTTATATGATTTGTTATGGTATAATTGCGCAACCAGTGTGGGATGAATGGTTTTTTTTCTTTTTTGGCCTTATAGTTGGATATCTAACTGATTACTGGGGTGTCAACGCTCAAAAATGGAAATATCATCCTTGGGATCTGGATTATGGTTACTCGGCGTATGTCGGTTTTGCGTGGGGTATGGTCTCTATTTTTACTTACAATATTGGGAAAGTGGTTTTAGTTCTTCCTGAGTTTGCTTTTCTACCAGGAGTATTATTTATTCTACCGACCTTCTTTTTTGAATGGAAATTTGGCGAAACACGTAAAAATCAATATTTTTTATTTGCCCGAGCGATCTTTACCTTTGTTGCTTTTCTTACCTCAAACAGCTTAGGACTCATGTTCATTGCTTGTTTTGTTGGAGCCTATATTGAGTTCGCAGGTGTTAATTGGATAAAGAATTGGTTATATATCGATACAATGAGTTACATTTTCATTTCTTTTGGGTATTCCTTTATGATTCTATGTTCCAAAATGCTTGTTGATCTACTAAATGGTGAATTAGCACCATTTACATTGCTTTTCTTCGCCTTGGCTGCTTTTGTAGCTGCAATTGATATCTTTTGGGCTCAAAAAAGAGTAAAAGTAGACACTAGTAAAGTTTTAGCAGCTGCTAAGCAATACTATGAGAATCTGTAGTATTGTAGTTTAGCAATCACACCCACAAATTACAATTCCCTCAATTGCGATGGTTATCGTTAACTCATTCCAGGAATAAAGACTGATAAAGAAAAAAAGAATTGCACTCGTGTGAATCCACGAGTTATGATTGACAGACAAGTGAGTAATTTAGATATGGCTATTCACTGTTTTTCCTAAAAAAAGATGTTGTTACCAACGTGATCGGGAGTCCCGATCATCACTTCGAGAACGACGATCACCATAACCAGATGATCTTCCTCCACCACCATAACCACCTCGGCTACCATAGCTTCCTCGTTGTCTATAAGTTCTTCTGCGAGGATCTTCTACATGTTCAGAAGATCTATTGTTATCTTCGTTAATTTTTTCAAAGACTGTTGAATCTTCAGCAATGGAGCCAAATTTTCCCTTTGATAATCGTAGAGAATTCTGAAAGACATTAGCAAAGCCGTTACTGAGTTTATAGACTTTTCCAACTTCGAGTGCATCAATATCTTCGTTCCATAATGTTAAGGTTATAGAAGCGGTCTTGTCAGCGACTGTGAAGTCACACACCCGATGAGTTTCACCTGATCTTTTACTAATTTCTCGTTCTTCACCAATATCGGTGACCTGAAAAACGACATTTAATCTTTTATCGAGAGGCTTGACGTCAACAATCTGGACATCATGCGTCTCATTTTGTGATTCAAAATTATAGGACATTTTATACACATCTAACAACGAATAGAACCCAAATCCTTACAAAAAAGCAAAATTATCCTACATGTTCTAATTTTCGATCTCTACTGACTTTTGAGACTCAAATTGTTCCATTCGCACAATTACTCTTTCATTTTAGAAGTTGGGCTTATGTTATTCCATCTAATGATACTATATAAACTTTCGGCTGATTACGTCGCATAAGAGGCACATCTCATATTGAGCTATTTACAATTATTAGCTATCAAGAATAAAATCATTTTGAGATCAAAATCGTAATTTTGATTAGTGATTGAATTGTTTAAAGCTAAAGTAATTAATTGACTAATTTTGCCTTAAGAAAGCTGAATTATCACTGGTAATAAATTAATAACAGGTTGATGTATAAAAAGAGTTGGTTAGGTCTATGACACGTAAAATCAAACCTCAAGATCTATTCCCGATGGATCGTAAAGTAGAACGGGAAGAAATCCTTGCTGTTAAGAGAGTTATGCGTAATAAACGATTAACATTCATGAGTGGTGCAGAGATTGAAGAATTTGAAAGAGTTTTTGCCAGCTATATGAATAGTAGGTATGCTATTGCTGTTAGTTCTGGAACGGCTGCATTACATGTGGCTTTGGCCGCTGCTGGGGTTGGAGCCGGAGATGAGGTTTTAATCCCTCCGTATACCTTCGTTGCCACAGCAACTGCAGTATTACACCAAAACGCCATTCCTGTGTTTGTAGATATTGATCCTATTTCTTTTTGTATGGATCCTACTGATTTGGCACATAAATTAACGGATCGAACTAAAGCTATTATTCCTGTCCATCTTTTTGGTTACCCTGCAGATATGGATCCAATTATCGAAGTTGCTCAAAGACATAATCTAATAGTAATTGAAGATGCATGTCAGGCTCATGGGTCTGAATACAAAGGAAAAAAAGTGGGAACTCTCGGAAAAGCAGGATGCTTCAGTTTTTTTGAGTCAAAAAATATGATGACAGGAGAGGGTGGTATTATAATTACAGATGATGAGGAATTTGCAGCGCAATGTCGATTGATTAGACATCATGGGGAACCATCCTGGTACACTTATGAGAGATTAGGATTTAACTATCGAATGACGACCATCCAAGCAGCAATAGGCATAGAGCAGTTAAAAAAACTTGATAAGATGAATGAGGGGCGAATTAAGAACTCTCTATACTTGAATTCACTATTAAAGGATATCCCAGGTGTGGTATTACCTCAATCACCTGATTTCGGAAAACATGTTTTTCATGCTTACGCCATTAAGATCGATCCATCAGTAATTGGTATGACTGGGAAAGAGTTAGCTAAACGGTTAAATCGTGACTTTCAGATCACTCAGCTGATTTATCCCGCGGGTCTTTATACTTCTACTCTTTTCCGAGAAAGAAAAGGATATGGAGAACGTAAATGCCCATTTACTTGCCCCTTCTTTGAAAATGAAATTTATTATACTGATCCGCAATGCCCAAAAACTGATGAAATTGCTGAAAATATTATTGGTTTTCCCAATTGGCATCAATTGTCCTACATTGAAATATCATTGGTAGCTGCGAAATTTCTTCAAGAGATGGAGACAATTTTGAGCTCTGATCTAGGAATTGAGAGTAGAATTATAGGAACGATGCTTTCTACAGGTACAACACCCAAAATCCATGAACTTGTTAATGATATTCCAAAGGTTACAAATCCTCTTAAAGTTGGTGTACTTGGATTGGGAGGAATCGGCCAAGTACATGCAGCAGCGTATTCAGGCAGCTCTTGGACAGAGCTACATTCAATTGCCACCAGAAACCCATTAGCACTCCAAGGAGCAGCTTTATTCTTTGGGATAACTAACATTTATGAGGACTATCAGAAAGCCCTAGAAGATCCTGAATTACACGCAGTATCTATTTGTGTTCCTACTTTTGTCCATAAGGACTATATCATTGCTGCAGCAAATGCAGGGAAACATATTCTTTGTGAGAAGCCCCTATTATTACACCCCGATGATTTTACGGAAATAAGTGGGGTATTACAAGAAAAAAATGTCAAATTAATGGTTGCAATGATCTGTAGGTTTATACCACATTATTCTGCGGCAAAAAAAGTGATTGATAAGGGTGAAATTGGGCCTCTTGTATCCATCCATGCTCATCGTCGGAGTCGGGGTCCTCCCTCTTCCAATTGGTTTTGGGATGAATCAAAAAGTGGTGGGATAGTGGTAGACTTGGCAATTCATGATATTGATTTAGTACAATGGTTTCTAGGGTCTGATGATCCAATTAAAAGTGTCTATGCTATTGGTTCAAATCGTGTTTATCCTGAAATAGAAACTTGGGACACAGTCGTGATTAATCTTCGATCAAAATCCGGAGTTCTTGTAACCATTGAAGCATCATGGTCTGAACCAGATCTCACAGATCAAGTAGGTAGTAATACTGGTATGATGATTTATGGGGAAGATGGCACAATCAGAATTGATCCCTCCAGACAGCCTTCAATCAAAAATACAGAATTAGATGGAATCGAACCAACTTTTGAAGAAATTAATCAATTTCCATTTTTTGTGGAACAAGTTAGTGCTTTTGCTAAAGCAATATTGAACGATACTTTGATTCCAATACCTATTGAAGATGGACTCTCGGCTCTTCGTGTGGCTTGTGCCGCCCTTAAATCTCTTCAAAGTGGCAAGATTATTCATTTATCATAATAAAAACTATTTAGGGATTACCCACTTTCCTGCTTGGTAAATAACCTCGTCATCAAGAAGAATTTTCGCTTCAGAATCCTTCATGTCTTTTAATATATCCCAATGAATGGATGATTGGTTTTTTGAACCAGTTTCAGGATAACCAGATCCCAAGGCGAGGTGAACTGTACCTCCCATTTTTTCGTCAAACAGCATATTCTT
>Ga0209636_10005398_pt1 | contig 13062 bp, 10 predicted proteins | sample DeeMarSWOR152_54_FD_187464 | JGI IMG/M metagenome (GOLD analysis project Ga0209636, IMG submission 187464) | Marine sediment microbial communities from White Oak River estuary, North Carolina - WOR-1-52-54 (SPAdes) (version 2) | ecosystem: Environmental > Aquatic > Marine > Intertidal zone >...
AAGTTAGATTGTTGGCTCCCGTTGCCAAGGGTCGTGCCGTAAATATTTGCTCACCAGGATCAGCCCAATCTCCATCATCATTAAAATCAATCCAGGCATCCAACATTCCAAAATCTGAGGCTGTGACTGTGATAGTGGCTGATCGATACTGAACTAATGGGCTCGTGAATACGACACCATCCTCATCATCATTAACGGGCGGATAAAAGATATCTCTATCATCACCAGTTGCATCCACATTAGGCTGACCATCTCCTTCAGCATCAATGCTGCTGCCCAGGTAAAATCCTGGTCTAATTTGATGACGAGCACCATTACTGACTAATAATGTCGGATAATCATTGGGATTTTGTGGATCATCTGGCGCATCACTAAAGTCAAAGGCAATGATCTCCACCTTATAATCTTCAACTTCACCATCGTCGGCATAACCTTCGAAGGTCAAGCCACCTTGAGAGCTTAACCGGAACCGAGCAAAAGTTTGAGGGGTTGGGGTAGCTCCACCTGGTACTGGGAACGAGAGGTTATTAGGTCCTGCTACAAGAGGTTGAACCGTGAAGATTTGTTCGCCTGGATCAGCCCAGTCATTATTATCGTTAAAATCAATCCAGGCTTCCAGCATTCCAGCTTGTGACGCGGTTACTGTAATCTTAGCCAGTCGATACTGAACTAATGGAGACGTGAACACCACACCGTCCTCATCATCATTGACTGGAGGATATAAGATATCATTGTCATCACCCAAAGCACCTGGGTCGGGTTGACCATCAGGTTCACCATCGACACCGTTGCCAAGGTAAAATCCTGGTCTGATTTGATGCCGTGCTCCATTACTGACCAATAGGGTTGGATAATCATCGAGGATTTCAGGATCATCTGGCGCATCACCGAAGTCAATGCCCTCAATTTCAACTTCATAGTCCTCAACTTCACCATCATTCGCCAGCCCATTGAATGGCAAATCACCTTGAGAACTGAAGCGGAATCGGGCAAAGGTCTGGGGTGTCGGAGTGGCTGTACCTGGTACTGAGAAAGTTAGATTGTTGGCTCCTGGTGCTAGAGGTCGTGCCGTAAATATTTGTTCACCAGGATCGGTCCAATCTCCGTCATCATTAAAATCAACCCAGGCATCCAGCATTCCAGAATCTGAGGCTGTAACTGTGATAGTGGCTGATCGATACTGAACTAATGGGCTCGTGAATACGACACCATCCTCATCATCAGGGATACCAATATTATCATCTCCAGTTGCAGTAGCATCAGGTTGACCATTGTCTTCAATATCGACACTGTTGCCCAGGTAAAATCCTGGTCTGATTTGATGGCGAGCGCCATTGCTGACTAATAGGGTCGGATAATCATTGAGATTTTGTGGATCATCTGGCGCATCACCGAAGTCATAACCTGGTACTATTTTGACCTTATAATCTTCGACCTCACCATCAGGTGCTGCACCATAGGATGTCGAAATACTAGAGGAATCTGTACTAATCCGAAATCGTGCAAAAGTGGTGCCATTGGTCTTTTCAAATGAATCAAATGGAACCTGTGGGAAGTTAAGTGTGTCTGTAATATCTCCTTGTCGAAAGATAGTAAATTTTGATCGTTCCTTCATTTCCCAGTGTCCATCACCATCGTAGTCAATCCAACCGATGACATAAGCTGGATCGTCTGTTTTATTGTGCACATTAATTATAATATTGGGATTACTGCCCTCACTTAAACTATCTGGTATAGCAATATTCTCATCATCATTGCCATCGTTATCATCTCCCAAAGCCTCAGGATCAGGCTGTCCATCTGGGTCACCATCTGCTGCTTGGTTCATAAAAAGATTGGAGATAATAAAGTGAAAAGCACCACTGCTATCTAACAGCGTAGTATCCAAAAGTGTAGAATAAGGAGAAGGAGCGTCACCAAAATCATAAGAAATCATAATTTTATCTGGTACAAATTCTTCCCCGATTCCATCGTCCATAAAAGATCCAGCAAAGGCGAGTAGACCAAATTTAAAGCTTTGTCCTGGTGTAAAATTAAAGTTGGGTAAAGTAGAAAATTGATCAATAGTGAATTCAAGGTCTTTAATGGGATAGTTGGGAGCATTATGATATTTTACGCGATTAGGTAATAGATCCTTCCACAATTTATGAAAATATGGTAATATAAAATCAAATCCCTTTCGATAGTAGGCTCCGAAATGCGAAATGTTACTTGTGTCATTAACTCCTATTGCTACCTCGGCGCTATCATCATCGTTTGTATCTAAAAGTAATACTACGGATTCGCTCCCTATTAAATTAAGCGTGTCACTGCCTCCTAAAGTGCGTAGCCATTCAGGTGTAGAATCTGGGTCGCCATTACCATCAGCATCGCCACAAATAGAATTGGGATATGAAACTCCACCGAAGTCGAAGCCAACATACATTCTATCTTTAGCATGATTATAATAGAAGTATATTGCATCTAAATCCCAGCCACTTATGGTTCCACGTGGCGCTTGCAACGGTATACCTACATCTCCAATTCCAGGAGGATCTTTGACAAAAATAACACCTAATGGAATATTCGGTCCTGTAACGAAATCATAGTATGAATCACCTGTGAATTTAACAGAGTCTACAAGACTAATAGTCCTGGAATCACCTACCACTTCTGTAGTTAATTTCTTAAATTGTTCGGCGCTAGAAGGCACTGTTACATAGACCGCATTTTTCTTATATTGAACTTCCTGCGCAAAGCTAAAAGTTACATTCACCACAGAAGCAATTAAAATTAAAAGGATAATTGCAACTCTAAGCCCTGTTTTAAAAATTTCGTCTCGACTCATTACTGCTTCCCTTTCCTTTCTTTATATTTTAAAATTCTAATGAATTATTTTTACTCTTATTTCGAAAATAAATTGCAAATAAATAGTCAACAAACAAAATATTCTTATTTATGTCAAAAAGAAGGATAACTATTTATGTCTGAGATTCTTAATTTGATAAGTGTATTTACGAACTTTGAAAATTGTGGTGCTTATTATGGAGAAATATCATGTTTTCAAAGCAGAATTATTAAACATCACATTAAATAAATATAAGAAAGTACGATAACTCGTGGTGCGTGGTTTAAAAATATAAAGCTTGGATATAATTAATCTGGAAAGTATATTAGTCTTTAATAAATAGCTTTTAATGACATTAAACTTTACATAAAAATTAAATATTTATTCACATTTTCTGTGGAGTAAAGCGGAAGTTGATTAAATCACTACGAAAGATAATAAATATATTTATAAAAGTCAAGTAAAAAATTAATTAATTTTCAATGAAATAATTCTATTATTAATGGGTATTAAAACATAAGAAGTAAAGCGAAGATATGTTAAGTCTTAATATTTTAATTAAATTAAAATATCAACCAAGACAAAGGCGAAGGGAAATTTTAATCATTTGGATTAATTAAAGCAGAATTTCAAAAAAGGCAGGTGAATATTCCCTGCCTTTTTAGACTAATATAGAAATATTTTTGGAAAAGTCTGATTTTAAGTTTGTTTTAGTTTGCTTTTCGGATAAAGATATCCCCATTAAAAGTCTTAAACTGCATCTCTGGTCCGCCACCATTAATCTTTACAGTTATGGCGTCTTCGAGACGAATTCGATACTTGCCATCCTTCTTTCGAGTATTCTCCTCTACGATTTTGCGATTTGCCTCCTGGTTGGACATATCAAAATCGCTATAAATATCGCCATTATCCGATTTCAATTTCAGCGTGGCTTTGAGGTTCTTGGGAAATGTAATATCAAGATCACCGTTCAATGAGCTGAACGACATGGATTTCTTGGGATCGATTTCTTTGAAAGTGACCAAAAGATCCTTATTCAGCGCATGGGCGACTACCGCGCCTGAGACATCTTTCAATGTGACTGCGCCATTTACATTATTTATCTCCATTTCCCCTTCGACATTTTCAACAACGATATCGCCGCTATTTACACAGCTTAATTTTAACGAGGTCTTAAAGGGCACTTTTATTTCAAGATCAATGGCTCTTTTCCATGATTCAGTGCTTATCTTAATCACGTTATTTTCTTCTTCGACGGTCAAGCCAGTGGTCGTCATTCGAATCCTTTTCATGCCCCTCGCTTTGCTATTGTCGGATTCGTCATCAAAGGAAATTTTAGAACGAACATGAGCCTCAACAACGATTTCTTTGCCGCTGTAACCGACAACTGTTATTCCACCATTCACCAGACTTGCCTTTACCCATCCCGGTCGAGAAGCATCACTGAACGGAACAGACAATTGATCGACATACGATTTCTGTCCAAAAGTCGCACAGGACATCACAAAGAATAATAAGAAGATTAGATATTGAAGATTTCTTTTCATTTTTGCCTCCGGATTTCTGCATTCATTATTTTTTATTCAATATTCATTATTCGATATTTAAAATCCGAATAATATTACCTGTCAATAATAACGACTTACTACTCACCACTCACCAATAACCACTCACTTTTTAATAATCTGAATATCCCCATTAAACGCATCAAACTCGATCTCCGGACCACCTTTACCGACACGAACCCTTGTCCTTTTATTACTTTTGTAAATATACTTTCCTTTTTTGCTTTCTTTAGTTGTAGCAATATCCGGGACATGAGTCACCTCGAAATCGGTATACGCTTCTCCATTAAAAGTTTTGAGTCGAAAATCTGCTGAAAGTCCATCAAGAAGCGTAACTTTGACATCACCATTCAATGAGCCAAAATAGCAATCAGATTCGGGATTTTTGCTGTAAACGACTTCGAGGTCTTCATTGAGTGCATAAGCCTTGCCAGAACCCGATACTTCTCTCAACTCGACTCCGCCATTGATATTATTGACATCAAAATTTCCCCGAACGCCCTCTACATAAATGTCCCCGTCGTTGATAGTTTTGAGATCAATGTTTGTCTCGTAAGGTACTTTTAGCTCAAAATCGAAAGTGACTTTGTAACCGTAATATTTTGGACCCTTGTAGTTAATCGAGCCATCCTTTCTTCGGTATGGTGTATCAATGTAAATCAAAATGAGATCATCTTCCTCAGAAATTTCCAGCTTTTCTTTCTCTTTGGCTTCATCAGCTTTCTTTTTCGATCGTGCTTCAATGGTTCGATGAACAGTAAGCTTGACTTCATCACCTTTGTAACCAACCACATTAATAGAGCCATTGATATTCTCAAGCTCAAGATATTTTTCTTTGGCAGTTTTGGAGAACTTTAAAGTCTTCTGGATATCCTCTTTTTCTTTGATAGGAAAATCATAAGCAAAAAGAGTAAAAGCAAAAATAAAGATAAAAAAGCTAATCAGGTAAATTCTTTTCATCGGTAGCTCCTTTATAATTTTTATCTCATTGTTAATTTGAAATTTGATTATTGAAGTTTATCCGCCAATGGTCAAACAGTTTTTGATTTTGTGATTGTTCTTTGGAATTTCCCAATTTCATAAACTTAACGTTCAAACATCACCGTACCAACAGATTCTACATCAAAAATCAAAGCTGCCCAATCCCCCATTTCGCTCGATCTCGTACATCAGCATTTAAATGATTGTCTTCAATTAATTTTCTTAGCGCCTGAATCGAACGTTTCTCTCGGATTTCAACTAAAAGATCGATGATTGCTATTTGGACTAACGGTGACTCCTGTCGGGAAAGCGATTCGATTAGTCCCTGCCGGATCATCGGTCGATCACTGAACAAATAGAGCGCATCTATTGTTGCCAGTCGCACATTCACATTGGGATCGTAATTCAAAGTGTTGAGCAGCGTTGTTAGAATTTCTGAATTCGGTTGTTCCAGTTGGTAGCTTAAACTGACACCCTGGAGCCTTTCGCTGGGGGACTGTTGTTTTAACAAAGACAGGGCTACCATTCGCTGCATGTTCTGAACTTCGGATCGTAATTGGGCCATTTCACCGTTATGTGATTTAACAAAATTTAAACGAGAACCGATCGCCAGGCCAATGAAAAGTAAAGTGATGGCTGTAGCAAATTGAAAAATAGGTTGTCTGGGCAGCCATTTTTCGAGCCAGCCATTCATAACTTCACGCCAATTTTTCCTCACTTTTGCCTGCTGCATACCTTGCTGATAAGCTTCAAGCATGGTGTCAAAACGTAACCGTAAATCGGTACTCGGTTCTTCTTCTGGAATTGAGCCTAATTTCGTCCATACCGTGCTCAAATTCTCGACTTCCGCTTTACAAGCCCGGCAAATGGACAAATGGTTTTCAATTTCTGATTTTGTCTTTTCATCCAATTCACCCAGCAGCAAACCTGGAATATAATTTTTTAACTGTTCACATTTCATGATGCACTCTCACCGGATAGTTCAAAATAAATATTTCTTAATTCCTTAATTGCCCGATGAACCCGAGCTTTAACTGTTCCAACCTGGCAATCCTGGATTTCAGCAATGTCTTCATATTTCATGTTATGAAAACGGCTGAGCACCAGAACCTCACGTTTTTCAAGCGATAATTTTGTTAATGCAACTCGTAATAGATCTACATCTTGATCTATTTCTAATTTTTGATCAAGATTTGAATCCTGGTCAATAAGCTCAGGTTCTTTTTCGGTTAATTGTTGTTCTCGATTTTGTTTTTTGAAAAGATCAAAATGAGCATTGCGTGAGATATGAAACATCCAGTTGGTAAACTTTCCATCGCCTCGATAGGTATGGCGATATTTTAATATGCGCAAAAATACCTCCTGGACTAAATCTTCGCTAATCGCTCTATTTCTGGTCAATCGAAGAAAAAAATTAAACAGTGTTTTATTATAGCGATCGTACAAAATGCTGAGCTTATCCAGGTCTCCGTCCCGAACTTTGAGCATAATCTGGTTATCTGATTGTGACGTCACTTATTTAGTCCTTTGTCCGTTGTCAGTTGTTCGTGGTTTTTCAATTTGCCGTCATTCAACTAACCACGGCCGACCAACAACAGTCATTTTCCAAACCCGGGTTTGAAGTCAAATTTTCTTTTCATTTATGTAAACTGTTAATAGCGAAAAAGGTTACACAATAAGTGAATTATTTTCATTTAAAATTTTCAGTAATTGGCTTAATTCTCGCTGGGAATAGAGGTAGAATTGACCGCATTTTTTACAGCCTTTGAAATGAACCGGGAGATCGATGTGGATTAAGTTTTTTACTTTGCTATGACGGAATTGCTTCTTTTCTCTCCCCTGCTGAGAACGTGGTGTGTCGATGTAACAATTTATACCAAAATTTTTCTCTTTATACCTGACAACAAAATCAATGCCATATTTAATATCAATCTCGGGATGATAGAGAACCTGTTCAAATAAATTGGATTCTACCATCAAATAATAAAAATGAATATCTCGAACAAAAGAGGGGTAGGCACGGTAACAACGAGCTTTAAGGGCTGGTAAATATTGCTTGATATTTTCAGAAAAATCGTTCTTATTTTCTTCAGAATAATATTTCCAGAACTCTATTTGATGGGGAATTCGTTTCTTATAATAAACGAACTTATAGAATGATAAAATGAAACTGGGCGGCTTTGTTTTCCACTCTATTCTCTCATCCTTTTGGCTGAAAAATTCTAATGACATGGATTGAATCTGAGCTTCGATTGCTTTGCGGGAGAGGTTGATTTTGTCCATGAAGTTTTTGTACATGTGTTATGTCGATATCTTACACATTCTTGAATATTAAATGTAAATCAATTTGAAATCCCTTAAGCAACTGACTATCAATTTTTTGGTCTTTTGATGCTCGACATTCAAGTTGAAAATTATTATTCTTTAGCACCCAGATTTCAACAATTTCTTCATCTGGATCGACGAGCCAATACTCTTTGACACCAAATTTTTGATAAACATTTTTTTTATAAATACGATCAGTATCTCTGCTTGATGGTGAAATAATTTCAACGATGAGATCTGGTGCCCCCTTAATATTTAGTTCAGTTAAAATTTGGAAATTATCTTTAGAAATAAATAGAATATCTGGTTGCATGATATTGATATTAGAAAAAACTACGTCACAGGGAGCATAAAATACTTCTCCTAAACGGTTCTTTCTTACAAAATCATTTAGAATTAAAAATAGCTCTTTTGAGATAATCTGGTGTTTCAAGGCAGGAGCTGGACTCATAAAAAGTTCTCCTTCAATAATCTCTTTTTTAATACCATCGCCATCAGGGAAAGTCAGGTAATCTTGATAAGTTAAAATCTCCCGGGATGTTTTTGGAGGTGTTGATACTATTGTTTCACTCATGGTTATCCTCAAAATATTTTTCATAGTTTATCTGTAACAATAACATATTAAATTCAGAACAAAATGTCAAGATAAAAAATGCTTTTTGAAGCAAGTATGGAAAAATATCTTAAATTCTACTTGCAAAAAGTCAATTAAATAATTATATTTAATTTTTTAAAACATTTAAGCGGAGGAAATAAAAATGGAACAACAAGCCAAATTCAAATGCCTACGTTGTGGACATGAATTTTTTGACAGTTATGATCCCAAAGTGATTAAAGAACGAACCTGTCCCAAGTGTATGAGTAATAGTGTGAGACGGGTTAAACAATCATGAGACATGATAATACTTTAAATAAATTCCAAATTACAAATACCAAAATCCAAATAATTTCCAATGATCAAAATACCAAATTCCATGAAAGAATGGCAACATCCTGGTGGGAAATTACGAGAGCTGGGAGCTTCGTCGCTGACTGAAGCTGAGCTTTTGGCTATACTTATTTCCACAGGAATTAAAGGAAAATCTGCTGAACAGATTGCCGAAGAAATTCTTGAAAAATATGGTTCTTTTCATGGGATGGCAAATCAGCCATTAGAGAAGTTTTTGGAATTCAAAGGATTATCGGATGTGAAAATCATTCGCATCGCTGCTGCGTTTGAAATTGCCAGGCGTTTAGCCAGGGAAGCAAGAAATTATGACAAAAAAAACCAAACTTCCTGAAAAATCTGCCCGAATCCCTGAAACGAGGGAATCAAACTGGGTAACAATTATTCCTGAATATCTTCAATCGGTAACTTCATCGTTAAGTGAATCGGCAAAGTCGCATCGATTTTTGATATTGTTAAAAGATCTGTTCGGAATCCAGCCTGAGTTTATCGAGGATTACATTTCAGGCATTGAAAAATTTATCAAAGTCAGGCAAAAGGATCGTATTCTCAAAGGCGAAGTCGATAATCTATTTGGTAATCTAATTATTGAATTTGAGCGGGATTTAAAAAAGAAGCTGGGAGAGGCAGAGGAACAGCTTAAACGATATGTGGCTTGTCTTTGGTCTCAAGAATCTGTTTCGCAACGAAGACCTTATTTATGCCTGGCAACTGATGGGGTGAATTTTGCCATTTATTCTCCAATCGTAACTGATCCAGAACAAACTGAATTTGATCCTGCTGAAATCCATTTATCCTTGATTGAACGGGTCGATTGGTCTCAGCTTTCACCCCAGGATGTTTATTTCTGGCTGGATCGGTATTTTCTCAGGAAGGAGAAGTTGACGCCAAGATCTGAAGATATTACTAAAGATTTTGGGGTGAAGAGTCATGCGTTTCAGATGGTTTCACAAATTCTTGCCGACCAGTGGGAGAAAATAAAAGGTAAATCTGAGTTTAAAATTATTTATGATTCCTGGGAAAAATATATCCAGATAGTTTATGGTTCAGAAGTTGCAAAAGATGAGTTGTTTTGCAGACATACCTATCTTGGCAATTTAACAAAGCTAATGATCTGGACTCGTTTATCTGAAACATATTTGGATTTGAGTGATATTACTCCTGTTCTCTCTGGGCAATTTTTCAAAAAATTTGGAGTTGAAAATTTTTTAGAAGAAGATTTGTTTTCATGGGTAGTGCGAGAGGAAGCAAAAGACACTGGTCTGGAAATAGCTCGAATGCTTTTGAGTCTGCTCAGTAATTATAATTTACGTGAACTGTCAGAGGATGTATTAAAATCACTTTATCAGGAGCTTATCGATCCAAAAACCAGGCATGATCTTGGAGAATTTTATACTCCAGATTGGCTTGCTCAAAAAATGGTTGAAAGTCTTTTTAAAGATAAGATAAAAAATTCCTTACTTGATCCATCCTGTGGCTCAGGTACATTTTTATATTTCGCCATTAAGGAAAAAAGAGTTAGATTGCCTGGCACAAAAGAAACTTTGGAACATATCCTTAACACAATTTATGGAATAGATATTCATCCTTTGGCGGTTATTATTGCAAAAGCAAATTATTTATTTGCACTTGGTGATATAATCAAGAAACGCACTGGGAAAATTTCCATACCAATATATCTTTCGGATGCGCTAAGGTTACCTGAACAAGAAGTTCAAAGAACTTTTTGGATTAAAACGCCAAGTTACAAAATAGAACTGGATGGAAAAACAATATATTTACCAGACGAATTACTTAAAACACCCTCCCTTTATGATGAAGGAATTGAAGCTGCAAAGGAGTTTGCCGAGCACTACATTAAAGAAAAAGACTTTAATGAAAAAGACTTTTTGAATTTTCTTAAAGTTCATTATCCAAATCTGGCACAAAATAAAGAAATTGCAGGTGCCCTATTTCTAATTTCAGAGACTCTAAGAGAATTTATAATTGAAGAAAGAGATACTATTTGGGCGTTTATTCTCAAAAATATTTATAAACCACTTTTTCTTAAAGGCAAATTTGATATTATTGTCGGTAATCCACCATGGCTTTCTTTCAGATATGTTGACCCAGCTTATCAAAAATTTTTAAGGGATAAAGTTACCGTTGATTATAAACTTCTCTCTGGACGAAGTGAATTGATTACCCACTTAGAATTAGGAACACTATTCTTCCTTCGTACAGCTGATCTATATTTAAAAGAGGAAGGAAAAATCGCTTTTGTACTTCCCAAAAGTATTTTTAGTGCTGATCAACATGATGGTTTGAGAAAGGGAAATTTCAAGGATATAAATTTAAGATTTTTGGAATTATGGGATTTGGAAGGTGTAGCCCCACTATTTAATGTTCCAGCTTGTGTTCTTTGTGCAGAAAGAAAACATAAAGCTTTAACTTCATATCCTATTCCAGGATTAGAAATAAAAGGGAATCTTGATTATCGTAATTCATCACTCACGAATGCGGAAAAGACTTTGGCTGAAAAATCAGTAAAATTTTATCTTCATAAAAGAGGCAAAAGATCATTTTGGACAACTCAAGAAGACAAGCATATAGAAAAAATTACTTATTATAAAAGGCATTTTTCTCAAGGAGCGACAATAGTCCCAAGATCATTTTGGTTCATCGAGATTAAATCTTCTGGCTTATGGTTGGATATCTCTAATCCTCTTCTTGAGAGTTCAGAAAGAGCAAAAAGCGAAGCCAAAAACAACTATAAAGGATTGGTTATACAGGGAAAAGTAGAAAATAAATTCTTATATTTCACTTTGCTGTCGACTGATCTGATCCCATTTGGGCATTTTGATTACCGACTCGTTATTTTGCCAATAGAATCTTCTGATGAAAAATATAAGTTACTAAGAATTGAGGATGCCAGAAGCAGAGGATTTTTTAATTTGGCAGTATGGCTTGAAAAAGTACAGAATGAATGGCAACAAAGACGTGGTGAAAAAAGTACAGAAATCAGTGCAATAGAATGGTTGAATTATCGAAATAAGTTAACGTCCCAAAATCCTAGTACAAAGTATCTCGTGCTATATGCCGATGTTCAGCGAATAATGTTTGCGATATATTTATCGAAAAAAGAATGCAATGTATTAAAATTTAATGAGCGCGAAATGGTCATTAAGGACTTTATCGTGGACTATACGCTATATTATTATGGCACAAACAAAATTGAAGAGGCACAATTTCTCTGTTCTGTTCTCAATTCTTCTATAATTGATCAAAAACTTGGTTCATTACGCAAGCGTGAACAAAAAACTCATCCTCATGTTGGGAAAAAAATTTTTGATGTTGCATCAATTCCTAAATTCGATGCTCAGAATCCTGACCATATTAGTCTAGCAGTATTAGGAGAAAAATGCACTAACAAAGTCGCCCACTGGATCAAATCAGGTGGGCCAGGAACAACAAAAAGCATCGGTGTATTAAGACGAAAAGTCCGAGAAATGTTAAGCAAAGAATTAAAAGAAATAGATGAATTAGTGAAAAAAATATTATAGAATGAAATCTTAATAAAGAGACAGCTACATGACTGAAAAAGAAAAAAAACTACCCACCATTTCCATCAAAAAAGAATGGTGCAAAAGCTGTGAAATCTGCGTCGAGTTCTGTCCGACGGACGTGTTGGCAATGAATGGCGCGTATCCCGAAGTGGTGAACCTGGAAGCGTGTACAGCATGTGGACTTTGTGAAATTCGTTGCCCTGATTTTGCGATCACCGTAACGAAAAATAGATCAAAATAAATTGTATTCGTTAAATAACGACAGGAATTTAAATGGAGATAGAGACAGAAAGACGAATCCGAGTAATGACGGGAAATGAAGCCTGTGCCGAGGGTGCCATCGCTGCGGGGCTTCAATTTTATGGAGGTTATCCCATTACGCCTTCTTCGGAAATTGCAGAAGTGCTTTCTTATGAGCTTCCCAAGGTTGGTGGCAAATTTATTCAAATGGAAGATGAGATTGGCTCGATGGGTGCTGTGATTGGCGCGTCATTGGCTGGAGCAAAAGCAATGACAGCAACAAGCGGGCCTGGTTTTTCGTTGAAACAGGAGAACCTGGGCTATGCTTCCATGGCAGAAATACCCTGCGTTATCGTCAATGTAATGCGAGGTGGCCCCAGTACGGGACTGCCGACTTTACCTTCTCAAGGAGACGTCATGCAGGCTCGCTGGGGAACTCATGGTGATCACCCGATTATTGCATTGGTGCCAAATTCGGTGCGGGAAGTATTTGACCTTACGGTGAGGGCGTTTAATTTAGCCGAGAAATATCGTGTACCAGTAATATTATTATTAGATGAAATTATTGGACATGTGAATGAAAAAGTAGTTTTGCCAAGCAAAGATGAAATCGAAGTCTGGGATCGGGTGAAG
>Ga0209636_10005399_pt1 | contig 13061 bp, 8 predicted proteins | sample DeeMarSWOR152_54_FD_187464 | JGI IMG/M metagenome (GOLD analysis project Ga0209636, IMG submission 187464) | Marine sediment microbial communities from White Oak River estuary, North Carolina - WOR-1-52-54 (SPAdes) (version 2) | ecosystem: Environmental > Aquatic > Marine > Intertidal zone >...
CAATGAAGAGATCGAGATAATGGAGGCGTACGCCAACCAGGCGTCCCTGGCCATCTCCCGCGCTCTCATCTACCGGGACATGACCCTGAAGGATAGGCAGATCATGCAATCGGAAAAGATGGCCTCCTTGGGGGAACTGGCAGCGGGGATCGCACACGAGATTCGAAACCCGTTGGCCATTATCTCAGGGTCGGCTGAGACGATGAAAAAGCGGGATGATCGGGAGACAAGGGAGGAGATGGTTACCTACATCATGGAAGAGTCGGATCGCATCAATGCGATGATCACGAACTTCCTGGACTACGCCAAGCCAAAGGAGCCGAAATTCGTTAGGTGCAATATTGTGGAGGTGGTCGAAAAGAGCATCCGGTTAATCTCGCCCCAAGCGAAGAATCACGATATCGAGGTAGTCCGGGATTTTCCCCCGGAGGATCCGTATATTGATGCCGATCCTGAACTGATTCAACACGCCTTCATGAATATCGAATTGAACGCATTGGAAGCTATGGAGACGGGCGGAGTACTGAGAATCAAGGTACTCTCCAATCAGGGGGGAAGGGTACTGGTTACGTTTCGGGATACCGGAAAAGGGGTATCACCCGAGATCGCTCGTAAAGTATTCGATCCCTACTTCACTACGAAGGAAGGCGGCACGGGTCTTGGTCTTTCCATTGCCCACAACATCGTGGAATCTCACGGCGGAACCATCACCAATGTCTCACACAGAGGAGGGGGAGCCACGTTTAACATTAGCCTACCCGCTCGAAGGGCATGATCGAGATGCGAAAGAGGAATATTCTCATCGTCGAAGATGAAGGGAGGATGCGGAGAATCCTCGAGGTAAACCTAAGGGACAGGTACAATGTCCTCCTGGCCAGCAACGCTGACGAGGCGCTCAATATGGTCAAGGCCAACGATGTCAACTTGATCATAACCGATATGAAGATCCCCGGAAAGGATGGCATTTCCCTTCTCCATGACGTGAAGGGATTCGCGCCGCACATTCCCGTCATCCTGATTACCGCCTACGGGACCATTGAATCCGCCGTACAGGCCATGAAGGAAGGGGCGTACGACTACATCCTGAAGCCATTAAAGATGGGTGAGATCGAAATGGTCGTGGAGAAGGCATTATCCCATGCGATGCTCATCGATGAGAACAGGAGCCTCCGGGAGGAACTCAAGGCGACCTACGGTTTCGATAACATCCTCAGCGTCAATCCGAAGATGTTGCACATCCTCGAATTGGTCGGTCAGATATCCGACAGCAAGGCTACTGTCCTCCTCCAGGGAGAGAGCGGGACGGGCAAGGAGCTCGTGGCTCGGGCCATCCATCACAACAGCCGAAGGTCGAAGGGCCCTTTTGTCGTGGTCAATTGCTCGGCTATTCCCAGGGAATTGCTCGAAAGCGAACTCTTCGGCTATGAGAAGGGAGCCTTCACAGGGGCAGTACGACTGAAATTGGGCAGGTTTGAATTGGCCGATACGGGAACGCTCTTTCTCGATGAGATTGGCGAAATGGAGAAGGAGTTGCAGGTCAAGATATTGAGGGCATTGGAGGGATATGGATTTATGCGAGTGGGGGGAGAAAAATCCATCGAGGTCGATGTCAGGGTGATCACGGCGACGAATCGAGATCTCAGGGAAGCGGTAGAAAAGGAAGAGTTCAGGGAAGACCTCTACTATCGTCTCAACGTCGTAAGTATCAACCTTCCTCCCTTGCGGGAACGAAGGGAGGACATCCGGCTGCTAGCTACTCACTTTATGGAGAAGTACAAGGGCGAGGGAAAAAGGGAGATCAACGAGATATCCGACGAAGCGATGGGAGTGCTTGAGCGATATCATTGGCCCGGGAATGTAAGAGCGCTGGAAAATTGTATACTGAGGGGAATAGTGCTGGCCAAAACGGAGCGCATCGAGGTGAGTGATCTCCCAACAGAGGTGGTCCAAGGGGCTCTGCCCCCTGAGGCACGTCCCCCTCGGCACACTGAGGAATTAAGGCTCGTGAAGAAGAGGGAAAGGGAGCGGGTGGTCAGCCGCATCGAAATGCAATTTGTCATGGATGCTCTGCGCCGAAATGAGGGAAATATTTCCCGGAGTGCCAGTGATGTTGGGATGGATCGGAGGCAATTCCAGAATTTGATCAAGAAATACGGAGTTCGGGTGGAGGAATTCCGCAATAAGAGATAACCCCGGTGCGAAGGGGATGGGCTGAAGTTGCGAAGGAACTGTTCGCAAGAATTGCCTTCTATTTCAACGAGTTGGAAATCGGTCGCCAAACTGCGACGAAAAAATTCGCGATTTCACGGGGTAGAAGGGGGAAACTGGGCTAATCCATAACGGAGAGGGATTTTGTAACCCTTTGATAAAAGGCCACTTTTAAAAGTGGCCTTTCTTCTTGGCAATCCTGGTACGCATCTTGCGTGCAAATAGGGTATAACCGGGAAAGGAGAAAGGTTATGTGGCGGGCTTGGATGACCGGGATTTTGGGTATTTGGCTAATTGTTGCCTCCTTCACCCTCAGCGGAAACATCATGAATCAACTCATCGTGGGGGTAGCCATTGCGGTCCTCGGATTTTGGTCCGCCATAAGGATTTAGATCCTTTTCGGAGGAATAGTGGCTATTTCAACCTGAAAGGAGATGACATCGATGAACTTTGCCGACCAGATCAAGGACTTTACCGCAAATCAAGCAGCAAAGATGATCGTTGACATGCTCAACAGAATCTCCGACGAGCGCCTCATTCAAATGACGTACTTAGGCGAAAAGCTCACCAATGATGTCGAGGTATTGGAAGGAATTAGGACGGTCCGGGGCTTCTTGCAGGATCCCTCCCATCCTACCATCCGCTTCTTTCGAAGGGTGTTGAACTACCTAACGCCACACAACAGACAGACAACCTTCAATACGCTGTTCAACCATGCCTGGTTCCTCGGGGGTAAGAAGCGAGAGCGCTTTGCGAAGGAGCATGGTTTTAGACCGCCCTTTATCATGATTCTTAGCCCCACCTGGCAGTGTAACCTCAGGTGTTCTGGCTGTTACACCCTGGGACATCAGAGGCATCCCGGGTTATCCAGGGATCTCGTGATGCGTATCCTTGATGAGTGTGAGGAAATGGGGATCTACTTCATCACCGTCCTGGGCGGGGAACCCTTCATGTATCCACACCTCTTCGAAATGGTGGAGGCCCATCCCAATATCTTCTGGCAGATTTACACCAATGGGACGTTGATGGACAAAGAAAAGGCTCATCGGCTTGCAGAATCGGGGAATGCATCCGTCGTGGTCAGCATCGAGGGCTATGAGGAGGAGACGGATCGATGGCGGGGAGCGGGCGTCTATCGGAAGATCATGAATGCCATGGATTGCCTCCGGGAAGCGCGAGTGCTCTTCGGTGCCTCCGCCACGGTTACCAGACATAACGTGGAGACGGTTTCATCCCCTGAGTTCATCGACATGCTCATTGACAAGGGCATTGTTGCGATGATGTACTTCCTCTATATCCCCGTCAACGGGAAGGCGGATTTCTCCCTGATGGTAACGCCTGAACAGCGAAACCACCTGCGGCAGAGGGATATTGAGATGAGGAGGACGAGGCCAATCTTTGTTCTCGACTTCTGGAATGACGGTCCTCACGTGAGCGGGTGCATCGCCGGCGGAAGGCGGTATTTCCATATCAATGCCAACGGTGATGTGGAACCATGTGTATACACACATATCGCCATGGACAATATTAAGAACGTGAGTTTGGCCCAGGCCCTCGACAGCGAGCTGTTTCGGACCATCCGGAGAAGACAGCCGCATAATGACAACCACCTGAGGCCCTGTATGATCATCGATAACCCTCACGTCATGAGGGAAGTGATCCAGGAAGCCCATCCGTATTTCACCCACTCCGGCGCCGACGAGATCTACACCGAGCGGAAGGATGAGATGGATGAGTATGCCACGACCTTCGGAGAATTTGCCGATGAGGTCTGGAAGAGGGAATACGCACAGAACCGCGTCTAAACGATAAAAAAAGGGGCTGTGATCGTCGATCCCGAGTGAGCTCATGTTCCCTCGCGGATACAGGGAGAGAAAAGCGTTTTCTTCTCGCCATCGGGCTTCCCCCCTTCAGAAGATGATACGTTAATCTGGTCTCCAAGAGGATCATTTCGAAACAGGTATCCTCCCTGACCGCTCTCTTTCCTATTGCCCCACGTGGGATCCCCAACTCATCGAAGGTGAACCAATGAGGATATCCATGAGATCCACCGCGGATATGGAACGACTGATCGAGGTCGCCACCGGGCGCAGATCGGCCGACCGTTACCTTGCCAACGGGAGGATCGTCAACGTCTATTCCGGAGAGGTGATCGAGGGAAACGTGGCTACCTCCGAGGAAAGGATCGCCTATGTGGGCTCCTCAAGCACCATGGTGGGATCGGGAACGAAGGTTCTTGATGTGGGAGGAGATTACCTCCTCCCGGGTTTTTTCGATCCCCATGCGCACGCCGACCTTCTCTATAATCCGGCTACTTTTTCGGACCAGGTAGTGGTCACCGGGACCACTGCGATCTTTGCCGATAATCACGATTTGGCCAATGCCGTGGGGTTCAAAGGATTGAGAAGGATCCTTCAGGAGTCCGAATCCTATCCCCTTAAGTTCTTCACCGGAGTCCCTGCTGTTTCACCCCCCATTCCTGAGGTTGAGGGTGAGGACTTTTACCCATTGGAGGATGTATCAGACCTGCTCCAGGATGAGGCGGCACTGGCCATCAGCGAGGTTACCTCTTTTGTGAGGTTGGTGAATGCAGATCGAAGGCTGCTTTCCAAGATCGAGTTAGCGCGGAATGTAGGGAAGAAGGTTGAAGGACATACGGTCGGAGCATCCTACGATAGACTGAACGCCATCATCAATGGGGGCATCACTTCATGCCACGAATCCATCAAGGCAGAGGATGTCCTCAACAGGTTGAGGTTGGGTTTGTATGTTATGTTACGGCACGGTTCAATACGGAGCGACCTTCGATACCTCTCAGAAGCCTTGAGGGAATGCCGAAGGGTTAGCTCGAATCGGGTTATGCTCACAACTGATAGCGTCTTCGCGGAGGATCTTATCAACCGAGGATACATGGATTACCTGGTTTCCGAGGCTATCACATACGGGATCGAACCCGTAGAGGCCATTCGGATGGTTACTCTCAACCCGGCAACCTACTTCGGGCTCGATGGGGATCTGGGAGGAATAGCGCCATCCCGGTTCGCCGATATATCCGTCGTCAAGGACCTGAGGAAGCCCACACCAAGGCTTGTTATGGAGAGTGGGAGGATCGTGGCCAGAGAGGGAAAGTTGACCGTCGATCCATCGCCCCCTCCTTCCATCGGATTAGGAAATCGACCGTTTACGTTGGGGAGGATCGAAGAAGACCTCTTTCGAGTTCCGGCCAGGGGAAAGGGTAAGCTAAAGGTTCCCGTGATCCACGTCGTGGACAAGACGGTGACCGAGCGGAGGGATGCTGAGCTAACTGTTCGAGATGGGGCACTTCAGGCTGATCCATCGAGGGACCTCCTGAAAATCCTCCTGATTCAGAGGGATGGTAAGCGGAAGGGTTCTGGATTCCTATCGGGTCTTGGCGTCAGGATCGGAGCGATCGCCTCGAGCATTGCCCACGATACCCATAACCTCATGGTGATCGGGGGGAACGACCGGGATATGGCCATTGCCTTGGACCGTGTTATCCAAATTCAAGGGGGTATCGTTCTGGCCCGTGGGGGGAGGATTCTCCATGAGTTGTCACTCCCCATAGGGGGGACAATGTCCCCTTTGCCCATAGGGCAGTTGGCACGGGAGATCGGGAAGCTGAAAGGAGTTTTCAGGGATTACGGGTGCCCTTTGGAAGACCCCCTATGGACGATGGGGTTTCTCTCCTTCACGGGAGTCGTCGAGGTAAGGATCACCCTTTCCGGGGTCTATGACGTCAAGAGCGGTAAGGTAATATTTTGACCGTGAGTTACCATGTTTTGGGGTTGACCGGCAGGAAGGTTTCTGGTAGTTTTTTTGTGCCAGCTGGGTCGATATTTCAATGCAATTCTCAAGAAACCCTGAGTTAACTCATAAATCGAGGACCCATGCCATGGCAAATTGTCACGAGATGAGGACGGGAGAAGTATACGTTTGCGAGGGTTGCGGGATTGAACTTCAAGTAATCAAGGACTGCAAGGATGCAGGAATCCCTGCCGAAGAATGCGAGTGTCAAACGGACGCTGACCCCTGCACATTTTCCTGCTGCGGCAAAGAGCTAGTGAAGAAATCCTGATCCTACCCATAGGTGTCCCTTTTATCACATTACCTTCTCTGCTGCTTTTCGATAACGGGTAATCCCAGGCGCTTTTTGATGTCTTCGCGTAGGGCTCTCTTATCTGCTTTGCCTACTTTGGTTAACGGGATGTCCTCAATGAATTCAATTTTCTCCGGGAGCTGAAGTACGGAGGCGCCTTTACTCCTTAAGAATGAGATAATGTCATCAAAACTGGGCTTTGATCCTGAGGCGGGTTTTATATAAGCACATATCCTTTCCCCCAGTTCTCTATCAGGCATGCCAATTACTGAAACGTCCTCAACGCCTGGGTGGGCAATAATCAGCTTCTCAATTTCAGTGGCGCTTATATTTTCACCTCCGCGGATGATAATATCCTTAATCCTGCCAGTTATCCTTATATTTCCCAGGTCGTCAATTCTTGCCAAATCACCAGTTTTGAAGAATCCTTCCTTGGTGAAGACCTCCCTGTTCTCCTCGGGGGACCTATAATAACCGGTAAATACGTCTGGACCCTTAACTACGAGTTCTCCAACTGCATTTGCTGCAAGTTCACTTCCGTCTTGGCCAATGATTTTGTATTCGGCATAGGGGCAACAAGGTCTTCCGGAGGTGTTGCAGATGGTATCCAGGTCATAATCTAACCTCGTCATGCAGTTCAGGCCTTCAGTGGAACCGAGCCCAACAACATATTGGCAGCCAATTTTTTCATGAATAGCATGGATCAAATCAGGCGGGCTGGGGGCACCAGCAACGTGCAGCTTTGAAAGGGAACTCATATCAAAATCCCTCAAGCCTGCAAAACTGGCAATTCTCAGAGCGATGGCAGGAACCGTCACTCCACAGGTTGGCTTCTCCCTTTGAACAACCTTACAGAAGTCCTCTGGCAAGGTGGAATCCAGGAGAACCAATGTAGCAGAGGCGAAAATGGTGCCACAAACGGCAACGGTAAAAGTCATGTCATGCCCCACAGGAGCCAAGGCTACACATATGTCTCTGCTATTCAGCTCCCATGCCCTGACCTTATATTCGACGTTGCAAATAAGGTCGTTGTGGGTGCGTAACGCCACCTTAGGCAAACCCGTTGTGCCGCCAGTTGGCCCCATATGGGCAACTTCCATCGGGTCAGGCCTTCTATCAATGAGTTTACGAATGTTATCTTTGTTCAAATCGGCATCGCGTATCAGCCTTTCTAACGGAATAAATCGATTACTCTCTTTTCCCCTGGCTAAAATAACGTGTTTCAATTCTGGATTTGTCCGCAGAACATCATCTATGATAGGCAGGTAGTCAATTTTGCGGTATTTCTCCGGCACTATCCAGGCAACTGCCTCCGTCAAACGGCAGAGGTGGTTAATCTCTACTTGCGCGTGTCTGGGGAGAAGTAATACAGCAATTGCCCCGATTTTCTGGAGGGCAAAGTAGGAGGAGACGAACTCACTCCAGTTAGGAAGCTGTACCAGGACTCGGTCCTGTTTCTGAATGCCGAGCTTCATCAAACCGATTGCAAGCCTATCCACCCTCTCCCGGAGCTGGGCATAGGTGACTCGGTTTTTCTCATCAACTACAGCCTCCTTATAGGCGAATAAATCCGTGGCTTTATCAAACATATCCCCAAGGGTAATGCCCAACCACCACCTGAACTTACTATATTTCTCGGCATCCTCTTTTTTATATCCGGGAAATCCTTCTCGTGGCATCATCACTCTCCCCTTTTCCCCTCCAGGGCCTTCAGGATCTTTTCGGGAGTTACTGGAAGCTCCGTGAAGTCAATGCCTATGGCATCATAAATAGGCCACAAGGTCAACTAGGTTAGCCTCGAGCTTTTCGGCAACAAATGCGAACAGCTTCTTCTTGACAGACTGGGCAGCGAGCCGTGCTGCATTCCCCGCTCTGACCGTGACCCCACTTCCGAAGGTGCCCCATTCTCTCCGCAACGGATCCCTTTGAACGTTACCGCTCGCCGTACCGGGCAGATCATGACCCGGTTTTCCAGCTCCACGCAGGCCATCAGTATCATCGGAGATAGTTTCTCTGTCGAAGTGTACGGTGGGTTTATGAGCACGACCTTCCGATAGGTAACGGTCAAGAAGGAAGGCAGCGTGATTAGATTCCTCAGGCACAACGGGAGATTCCACTGCTCTCTGCCTTTCTCGCAGAGGTTGGGACACTTTAGCATGATGAATTTCTCCCTGTCAAGGTGGCCTCATCCGGGAACCCCATCCCTGTGGGCGGGGAGCTTCACACGTGTCTACCATAGCGAAAGGGCATTTGGGCAACAGTTCCAGAGGCACCGAGCGAAGGGATACCGGCCTTTCCCTCCACGAACTCAGCAAACTCCAGGAAGATGTTGATTGACAAGATCTTCCGGATTTGATAAGCAGGTTTTGTTCTCCGATCGAATCAAACTATTCGTGAGGTGGCACGCAAGCCGGAACATGGATTGAGAATAAAAACCAGGCTGGTCAGGGTCGTTGAAAGATTCTCCGAGGGTATTGGGGTTGTGCCTGGAGGCTAGGGTATTGGCAATTTTCTCAATAGGTCTGGAGGTAAGTTCGGGTTGCCTCCAGAGTGCACGTGAGGAGGGACCGACTCACCCATGACGAAGGAAGAACGGTATCGAGGGATCATAAAACGTGTTCAAGAAGAAGTGACCCCTCTCAGGGGAAGCGAAATTGTCATAGGGATTCCCTTTTCCGATCAAGGGGAAACGTTGCCAGAGGTCATAGAGATTGTTGACCAAGGGGTGAGGGAATTTTACCCCGATAGGAACGTAGCTTTCGTCTTGGCTGGCGCTCATGAGGGAATGAGGCTGCGCAGAAAAATAGGTGAAATCCTCAAAGAACAGAGGAGAAAAGGGTACTGTTTTACCCTGGACAGGGAAGTTGATGGAAAGGGGTGGACGATAAGGGCCCTGATGGAGGTGTCCGAATTCCTGCATTCGGACGTGATACTCGTGGAACCGGATTTCGTGCGGAAGGGAAACCAGGGTCTACAGCCCGGCTGGATATATTCGATATACAGGCCAATCGAATTGGGCAATGACTTCGTTATCCCCGTTTACCGCAGGCCCCCGGAGGGCAAGAGGGTAACCGATCAGCTCGTCATTCCACTCTTGGTCTCTATCTATGGGTACCGAGTTAAAGAACCCATGGGAGGAGTCTATGGAATAAGCAAGAAATGTCTCCACCGGTTCTTACGGGATACGGGCCTTTTTGCCGAAACAGATGTAGGAAATTATGGCATAGATATCTTTTTAACAATTACCGCCATAACAAATGATCTGAGAGTTTGCCAGGCGAACCTCGGAACGAGGCTTAAACGATCCGCTCCGGGGGAGTTTCCAGTGAGGTTGAGACAGGCATTAAGGACTGTTTTTGACCAAATCGGATACACATCGAGTTGGTGGTTGAAGGAGGGGAAGAGGGTAAACGCCGAGCCTCCATTTTACGGGAGGCTCCCCAACATCCAGCCTCCCAGAGCTGACGTGAACATCTCCTACGAGGTTGAAAGATACAGGGTAGATTTCCAGAGATACAAAGATTACCTGTACAGAAAGCTCTGTCCCCCTCGGCTTTTTGACCGATTGCTGAATCTATCAATGAAGGGGGAGAAGGAGTTCTCTTTTTCTCCCTCCGATTGGTCAGAGTGCGTCTATATCTTGCTCTTGGCTTACTTCTTTCAAAGGGAGATTCCCAAGGCGGACATTTTGGACACCATCGTGATCCTCAACAGGGCGAGAACGGCGAGTTTCATTCGGGAAGTAGAGGCAATGAGGGGCGACGAGAAAAAACTGGAAGCTGACCGGTTGCGGGAAGAGCAGATAAGGGAGTTCACAAGGTTAGCGGAATCTTTTAGGGGAAACTGGACTGAGGGAAAGTTGGTTTATGTGGCGCCGAAGGAGCGGGTCTTGCTGGAGTTTCTGCCGGGTGTTCCCTTGAATCTTCCCAAGGAAGTCGAGAATGCCCAGGGAAAAGTGATTCGGGTCTACCGGATCTTTGAAGACTTGCAGAGGGAAGTTCAGGAAAAAGGTGCTGGGTTTCTCCCGAAAGCGGCCAAAGTTGAATTTATGGAAAGATCGATCCAGGAAGCGGATGAAAAATTACGGGATGTGCTGAAGGGAAATGTATATTTCCTCAGTGGGGTGAGAACGTTGGTGGCAAATATATTCAAATATCTTCCCTTTTCCCGCAAGAAATGCTTCTTCTTGGACCAAAGGAAAATCATTGAATTCTTGGAAGGGAATATTCCCCATAGCCTCCTCGAGACGTTTGGCTACGGGAGCTTAAACTCCTCGTTCAAGAAGTACGAGCCGAGGGATATCCTCATCTTATCTTCTTTTACGGAGGGGAGAGCGTTCAACGAGAGGTTGTGGGATTGGTTGCGGGATGCCCAACCCGATTGGTTCCGTTTGGGAGAAAAGGGATTTCTGGTTCAGGACAACGGAAATTTCAGCCAATGGGTACACTCGCGGGGAGTACCGTCCGACATTGAAATGCTCTGCGGGAAGATAGTGGTCACCCAGTATCCAAGGGCAGCAGGACTGACCTACCCGTATCTTCTCTATCTCTCCCTTATTGCGAAGTTGAACGTGGAGATGGAGATATTTTCGCAGGATTGGAGATCCTACTCTCGGGATCAAGATTTCTCCAGAAAGGTAGTGAACTCTCTCAGAAGACATCTGTCAAGAGATTCCTTCTCGGCTCACGAGATTTTTGAGGCTGACGTTGATGAAACTTCAACCAGAAGAATAGGGAGGTCGAGGCCGTTACGCACAACCTTAGGGAAGCTCTTGGACATCTATTATGTGGTCTACAAATTAGATGGCGATTTCCTATCCCTGGGGTTTCCCTCATGGGCCATATACCGCACCTGGGGAAGGAAGGGTATACCATCAATAGGGTTCTTGGGCGAAAAGAGCAGGGTTGAACAACGGTGGTTTGTGAGAGAGATCCTCCTGAAGTTAGCGGACATTGAAGGGTTAGCGGATAAGAACTCCATACGTCAAACGATACGAGAGATGAGAAGTAACGGGATAGAGGATAAGAATATAGCCGTGGAATTGGGTCTCGTTCCCGCAGTGCGTTTTGACAGGGACAATTTACCCCTCATCTTCAGAGTACCGCCCGACTATACAAGTACAAAGGGTTTAACCGAAAGAGTCCGTGTATTGATACAATCCATTCCCAAGGAGGTTACCCTGGATGATTTGGTATCAAAAGTACCAAGGGAATTGAAGCCCACGGAAGAACAGGTAGAGGAAGTCTATCGGTTGGCACACGCACTGAGGGGATTGGAAGTCACCCATTTCAACTCCGCACTTCATGGGGGTGGGGTAGCAGAGATACTGGATTGGCTCGTGCCTCTGATGAATAGCGTTGGCGTCAGGGCACATCGGGTAGTCATAAGGCCCAAGAACCCAGGTAAGTTCTTCCCCGTAACGAAGACCTTTCATAACGCTTTACAGGGGATGGAAGCAACACTCACGGGGGAGATGAGGGAGATCTATCTGAGCGAATCCGAATACATGAAAGAGAGACTGTCGAAGGAGGGGAGCATACGGGGAGATATGCTCGTCTGCCACGATCCCCAGCCGCTCGCCGCGATCTCGTCCCTACCGATGAAGAAAGTGTGGAGGGCGCATATCGATTTGTCGTCTCCTCGGGGGGAGTTTGTGGCGTTTCTCCTCCCGTTTATCGAGCGATATGATGCCGCGGTATTTCACTTTAGGGATTTCGTCTTGGATGAGCTGGAGGGTAAAATCCCCGTCTATTTAATCCCGGCTGGTATTAACTTCTTGGCGCCCAAGAATGTGGAGTTGCCCCCTGAATTCCCTTCTTACGTCCTCAAAAGCTTGGGTATCCAGAGGAATAGGCCCACCATTTTACAGATATCACGGTTTGATCGTTTCAAGGACCCGAAAGGGGTGGTGGAAGCCTTTGAAAGTGCACGAGGTGAATTGTTGAAGGAGGGTCTGGACATCCAGCTCGTTTACGCGGGGAATATGGCAGGAGATGACCCGGAAGGCGAAAAAATCCTCTCGGAATTGATAGAAGGTCTGGGCGCCAAGAAAAAGATGCTGCGAAAAAGACCCTGGATTCCTCAGTCTGTGGTCTGGAGCGTGGGAGGAGTCCCCTCTCTTTTCATCATCAATCTCGGAGCGACTCCCGTGATTGAGAATGCCCTGGTGGTAAACGCCCTTCAGAGAGCAGCTACCATTGTTCTGCAGAAGTCCCTGAAAGAGGGTCTGGGCCTCACCATTCTGGAGGCAATGTGTAAAAGGAAACCGGTCATTGTCGGGAGTGTAGGAGGACCAGCCCATCTCATCGAGGAAGATGGCGTTTATGGATATGGCGTAGGGTACAAAGACGAAAAAGGGAACTTGGTCTATACATCTGAAGAGACCGCGGGTGAGATTTTACGGTGTTTCGAGGATCCCCCAAAAGCCTTGTTGATGGCGGAAAGGGCACAGAGGAATGTAGGGGTCAACTTTTCAGCAATCCGTCATCTCTTGGATTACCTCAAACTGTTTGCTGATATCATGCACGTATCCAGCTCTCCAAAGGCCCCGTGGCGCGAGAGGGCGGAATATGAAAATCCTCTTCGATGAAAAGATAGCCCGATCGTATGACCGGTGGGCCAAGATCCCTTCGGGAAGGAAAGCTTATGCTCTCGAGGGAGAACTCCTCTTAAAACTGGGAGACATGGCCACGGGTCAGACTGTTCTCGAGGTAGGATGCGGGACGGGGATTCATCT
>Ga0209636_10005401_pt1 | contig 13058 bp, 10 predicted proteins | sample DeeMarSWOR152_54_FD_187464 | JGI IMG/M metagenome (GOLD analysis project Ga0209636, IMG submission 187464) | Marine sediment microbial communities from White Oak River estuary, North Carolina - WOR-1-52-54 (SPAdes) (version 2) | ecosystem: Environmental > Aquatic > Marine > Intertidal zone >...
AAATTGCCACCCTAGAGTTTTCAACAGATATGCCCATCAAACTGGACTTCCAGCAAGAAAAAGAGGGAAAATTAACATTTTACCTAGCTCCCCGCATAGAAGTGGAGTAGCAACAATAAACTGGAGGGAAAGCAGGTACTTACGAAAAGCGATTGGGCTAGGTACCCTTTCACCCCAAGGGCCGCCGAATACGTAAAAAAGTTAGACATAAAAATCGATGAACTAGCAGGTTCAGAATTCAAATCAGCGCGCATGCTTGGTTCAGAATTGGTGTAAAATGGTTTTAAATCCGTTTTTGCGTTTTCAGGCTTGTTTTGGTCTTCTTCTGTAGGTGTGTTTTTATGGATTGCGGGACATAGACGAAGTTTTCAGCGAGGGCATGCATGCATGCATGCGTAAGAATATGGATTATTGCACTTTCACACGAACCGACTTCTTTCTCAGGTGATAAGTCAAGGGGCTTTTAATAGTCTTGCAAATTGGATCATCGGGATTTAAGCAGACGCCATGCGTGCGCAAGGTTGCACAGTTGGGAGGCCTATATACTGTTCTACTACCCGTTTTGCCCGCAAGGTGTTCTACTTGATACCTTGTTTGGCTTTGTCGGTAGTCTGAAAGATTTGCAAACAGGTTGACTATTGCATCTACACTAATGCCTTGATGGAGTAAATATGTAACAAGCGTGAATCTCTCAATATGCGATAAATGCTGGCCCTTTACCATCCGGTCATAAAGATTTTGAATGCAAGGAGGGTATTCAGATTCTTCGGCAAACACGCGAATTTTGTCAATTTCTGTAATATTGGGTTTTATTTCGAGATATTTGGTCTTGATTTCATCAATCGCATCTTGGGTGCTTTGGGGGACTTTTGGCATTTCTTGTTTAGTCCTTTTTTCCAAGAATATTCTCATTTCTTCTTGTAGAAGTCTACACACTTCCCTCTTGCCCACATCCACTTGACCCGTGAGAATCCGCCTATTCACAAGTTTCCAGCCTAACTGATAAACCAACCGCCCTCTTGTCGCATTGTTAAGGTAATTCACAAAATGAATTGTATAAGGGTGTGGTGCGCGTTTTTGATAATGGTGTATGTCCCATCCAAAGAATTTAGCGATTTCAAGTATGATTTCATCATTTTCTTTCTGAAGAAACTCGGACATCTTTTTTGCTTCAAACAAAGCATAGCGTTTTGTCAGGGTGTTATCTTTCGCACCTGTAACTATCAAGATGGCAACAGGGAATGAAGGGATCTCAATATCGAGATTCTTGCTTAGTCTGTCCAAACGCATTGCGAAAGATGCGGTTATCCTTTGCTTTGCACGATCCACAATAGGTTTAAGGGTTGACAACTCAGCAACATCAATGTCTAACCTTGCAATGTATTGCTTTGTTTGTGATAAGAAAGGAAACTTTGCCAAATGCGATTTTGCAAGGGAAATGCTATTCACCCAAATTCTAGATTCAATATCCGCCAATTATCCCTTTTGCTTTGGGCGCACCAAGTTGGAATTGGAAATAATTGTTGAAGCATACTACTGAAGCGCCTTTAAAACCTTTTTCATGCATGCATGCTGGCCATAGCGAAACGAGGAGAAATTCGGAGAGAAGAAATTCCGAAAGACATGATCATCGCCGCTTTTCCTTCATGCATAAAGGGATTATATGACACCATGGCATCAGACCGCCCCGTCTTCCACATAGGCCCCTTCGCCCTAACATCCTTTCTGGTAAACATAGGCATGAGCGTGGAAAATATTGTTAATTTTTTCCGCTCAGTCTCCGATTTTGACGAAAGAATGCCCCGCTGTCAAGTTGAACACATGGCCGGAGTGAGAGGATCCCGAACAAAGTATATTCCTCCAAGATGCGACATACTACGCACCCACGGAATCTGCCACACCACAGATGAATTATGTAAAGAAATACGTCACCCACTTGCTTGTTATAGACGGAAGTTAAAAATTGTGAAATCGGCTTCAGTTTAGAGCTTCTAGAATTCGCGACTTTTCGAAATGGTAGACCTAATTTCTATCGGAAGAGAAAAAAGCCAACGTGAGTGCTCAGTAACATCCTTTATAGTTCGCATTAACGGCGTTCTTTTATGACGTCTTTCAACCCATGTTATGGGAATCTCTTGGACTTTAAACCCTGAAAGTTGAGACAAAACTAAAATTTCGCTATCCCAACTCCAATGTTTCTCCTTAGACCGTCTGACCACAGCATTTACAATCGTGCGGTTCACAGCTTTCAGGCCACACTGGTGATCTCGGAGTTTACTGTTGGTTAACAATTGAACCAGCTTATTGTAGATAAAAGAAACGAAGAGGCGTAAGGCGGGTCGAATTGTTGACGAACTTTGCAGGTATCTTGATCCCGTTGCTACAGCGCATTTTCCCTCTTCAATAGCCTTTATCACGTTCAATATGTCATTGTTACCAAAGGGCAAATCAGCGTCTGCGTAACAGTATATGTCTGCTTCTTCAGACAGCCAAGCTTCCTTTACAGAGTAGCCTCTTCCTATCTTGTTATCTCTATGGAGTACTTTCACCCTTTCAGGGTGTCTACACTTGAGCAACTTGGCGGTTAAATACGTGCAATCGTTGGATCCCTCTTCGGCGATGATTATTTTGAAATCGTAGTTTGTCCGCTCCTGCAGTAGCGTGATTATCTGCTCTACGACCGACTCTATTCGTTTGTCCTCGTTGTATGCGGGAATGACCATTACAACTTTTTTCCTTTTTTCAGTCTTGTGAAGAATCGTTGAACCAAGTTCTGAAGCTTTGGGGTTAACAAATGAGTTGCGGAACATTCGTCCAAGAACCTCAGTTTTTTAGTGTGGACATTTTAAGATTATTCCAATTTATCAACCGTTTTCAACCATAATTTCATTTTTTGGATTTGTATCCTAATGAATTTCTCATGTAAAAGAGTTAAAGTGGTTTTCGTGATGCTTCTTTCGAACTCGTGAACAAATGAATTATATGCGTCCCAGTAAGTTTCACCGTCCAGTTGTAGTGAATCCACTGTTTGCCATAGAATTTCGTTGATAAATATTCCGTCCCATTCCATCCTCAAGTATTTGAAAAAGTTTCTGGCCCCTCTATCATGATAAACAATAGGCTCACCGAGACACATTTTATCATTTACGTGGTCAGCGATTTTCTTAAGGAATATACCCGACCATATGTCATCGAACCGGTCAATACCCATGTGATTCATGTATAGCTGGTAAAAGGCTGGAATTATTTTTGGCACGAAGGCTGTATTCATGCTGCAGATAGGAAAATAAGTACCTTTGGCAACGATGACTTTTTTCCGCTTGCATCTTGAGGCTCTTATGTGGCTATTTCCATCAAAGCCACAATGGTAGAGGAGAGTTAATGCGTCAAGGTCTGGATTCCCGGTCCATAAACCCATGTTTAGAACGCATTTATCTCTTTCGTCATGCCACTGGTAATCTGCATTTCGTGTGTCTGGCGCGTATGGATGACCACGAGGGAATATTTCTGTGTCGATACTTAACTCCAAGTTTTCAATGGAATTGTACCATCTACCTTCTGATTCAACGGTAACCCCGAAGTCGCCTTCGAGGCCGCTGTGATGCAATGCTACGAGATCTTGTCCTTCTACTGCAAAGACATCGTCATCCAGCTCAATCACTAAATCCGGTTGTTCCTCGTACGCCATAAGTAAGCCGAAGCTGGTTTCAGCATGACATCTTTTCGGAATAACACTCAGGTGCGTTCTATAACTGGACCCGAAATGTTTTTTGAACCATTCAGCTCTTTCTCGGGGTCCATAAAACTCGTGCGGGATCTCTGAAATCAGAGACTCGTTATTCTTTCGGAGAATTTGGTCACCTTCATCTATTATTAGTAACTTAGAATCGTTTTTCTCTAGCAGAGGCCGAAAACTTCTGATGTTTTTTAAGTTATTTATTGACGGAATTATTATGTGCACCCGCATTGTTGGCCCCCATCAGAGAGATGTTTTTACAGTAATATCGTGAATAGTGTTTAATTCTTTCGCTTGAATTTCTGTTGGTTATAAATAATACTATGCTTTAGAACACTCGGTGTTTCATGGAAAGTGTTTAATTCTTTCGCTTGAATTCGAAAAGGAACCTATTGGCGCACTTTTTTGGCTTTCAGTTGCCATTTTAGTCATAGTAGCGCCTAAAGAGGCGGTAGAGGCTAAGGATGTCCAGCTTTTTTAGATATTTCATAACGTGGGAATCTGGGATTTTCCGTATACGGTTTTGGATGACAAGTCTGCTCTTCCAAATTGTTTTGAAATTCTTTAAACCCCACATCATTGCCTTGAGAGTTGAAAATGAATGGTCGATTCGCCATCTTAGAGTGACAACAAATCTGACTAGAACGAAGGATAATTGAAACGAGAGATATTTGAGCATGTTCCAGAAGTTGTAGTTCTTGATAAGCATGGAAATCTTGTTTTTCGTAACATGAAAGACCACGTTAGACGAAAACTTGCCACCAGATCTGGGGGTTGTGCCTCCTGATTTATGAAAAACTTTAGATGTTGGGACATAGACAATCCTGTAGCCTCCAAGTGTAGTGCGCCAACCGACATCAATGTCGTCGCTGAAGATGAAGTAACTCGGATCGAAGAGACATCCATTAACAGAAACTTCATTGATAGCGCGTCTTCTATAAATTGACGCTGCACCGGAGGCGTAGAGCAATTCGTCCATGTGGTCATATTGTCCAGAGTCTATGTCTCCGCGACCCCGTGGATATGAATAACCAAGACGATCCACAAGACCTCCGGCATCATCAATAACGTTTCGGTTGAACATAGAGAGCAGTTTGCATTGAACTGCGCCAATTGTTGGGTCAAACTCCATAACCTTTATTGATTCATAAAGCCAATTTGGATCGACTTCGGTGTCATTGTCTAGGAACGCCACGTACCTCGAGTTAGGATCTGCGTGTTCTACTCCGACATTGTGTTCTGCCGATGGCCCAACATCAACGTCAAAGTGAAGCGCTTTGACTTGTGGATAGTTCGTCTTAATCCATTTCTCGATTCCGCTAGTGAGGCAGTCAACAACAATGACTTCGTAATTAGCATAGTCAGTTTTCAAAACCGACTTTAGGCATATGTCAAGGTGTTGTATACCCTTCGCATTTATGACGACGATTGAGACTTTTGGCCACTTTGTCTCCGGAGGCATGTGTCAAACTCCTGCAACTTAACCATATTTTTCTAGTATGTCAACAAGCTTTTTTGATGATGCCTCAATGCTGAAGTTTTTAAGAACTCTCTCTCTGCAGTATTTGTTGATTTTGTGATCATAACCGTTCTTCCACAGCTTAATTGCCTTCCTTTGGAATTCGCTTGTTGAATATGCCAGCCAGCCAGTTCTGCCATCTTCCACGGTCTCTCCTGGACCTTGCCACGCATAGGTTAAGACAGGGGTGCCGCATGCCATGCTCTCGACTGGAACATATCCGAATTGCTCTAGCAATGTTGGGTATAAGGTGAGTTTTGCCTTTGAGTATAGTTCCGTCAACTTGTCTAGGGAGACATGTCCGAGATTGGAGGTGCTCTCTATTTCTTCGCTACCGCATCTTACAACTTTGGTGGCCTTAGCCACTCTTCTTACGTCTTGAAATCTAATATCTCTGCTCGAACCGACGGAGAGAAAATAATTCTCTTTTTGGCCGGTCTTTTTTGAGGGTTTAAACTGTTCTGTATTGATGGGTGGATAGACAACTCCTTGTACATCACAGCCAACCATGTAGGATAGGAGGCTTGCTTGCCATTTGGAATTTGAAAGAATTATGTCAAGATTTTTGATTACCCTTAACCGCTTCATGAGGTAAGGTGTCAAAGAAGATATGATGTCCAGCAGTGTGTTGAAAGCTCTCCCATGGTAATATCTAACCGTTGTTAGCATGGGGTGAACGTGTAATATTGCTTGACACCACCAACCAACAGAATCAAATAGCCTCTTCCTCTTTGCGTAAATCATCGCGTCAAAACCGCTGTCAGCTACAAGAAGAGCCTTTTCGCAAATTCTTAACGCTTTTTCGTGTTTATGAAAAAGTTTGATAAGCTTTCGTGAAACGGTGCTGAAGAACATGTCTCCGCCGTGTTTTATGAGTATGTTAGAGTCTGTTGCGCGAGCAATCTTCTGATCGGTTTCTGTTTCCTCCAAATACACAATATTGCCGTATTTTCTAAGTCTCCCTAGATTGCTCTTGGAAATCCACACAGCACCAACAGTAACTGTGTGGCCCAATCTATACAATCCCTTTGCAAAGCCTTCGAGGGCTCTTTCGGAACCTCCATCAGTTATTGGAAACGGATGAATCAAGCAGATGTTCACTACCTTCACCAGAAAGGATACTCTTTGTCTGGATTTATAAAGGCGAAAGATAAAGGTACTCTGTTGGAACGATTTCCATCGAGTTGGTCCACGGTGGTTTCCAGTATAGTTTAAGTGTTGCTGGAATCCCACTTTTAACGTATTCGATGGCGATTTTATGATATCCCTCTTCCAGAAATACAGGTTTGAGCGAAGTCTGAGACTGTGGTTTCCATCCAAAGATCAGTTGTTGTTCAATGTAAAGCCTTGTTGTTCCATCACCTTCGAGTTGAAATACATAATTGCCAGACTCCGCAGAATGTATATACCCTTCAAACCTTATGCTGAAATTTTCATTTACTTTTGCAAACAGTGAATATTGGTCCCATGTTCGGTCTAGTTTGAAGAGTGTTTCCTCAAAAATAGTTTCTCCGCTGACGTTTAGATTATTGTAAAACTTTGCTTTCAGCCCATTTTTAAACGGCAGGTCAACTTGTTCATCAGTATAATTCATCTTCAGCAGCCATATTCCGTCTACTGCAACCATGATTCCGTAGGTGTCGTTTTTCACAAGGTCTGGAAGCGCTGTTTTTAGCGATTTTGGTTCGAGCGGTATAGGAAGCCAGTAATTACCGTGTAGGGAATCAACTAGTATGTATTCTGTACCTCGCTCGAAGAAGGGGTAGGCACTTAATCTGTGAGAAACATGGGGGAAAATGTTTCCTTGAGTTGACACCGAGGCGTAAGGAGGAATCATACTTATACCCAGGTTTAAAGCCTCTTGGTGCGGCAACGTAATTGGTGCTAAACCCCTCATGAACGGTGCCCATACATAAAAGACTTGGGAGCACAGTAGTATTGAAGAGCATAAGGCCATTAAAAAAAGAGGCTTTCTGACAAAGCTATGATTGGCAGCGTTTTTTCTTCTGACTAGATGCTTTACCCCATAAATGGCTGAAACAAAGATGAATGGTATGAGAGGAGCGGGATATTGAAATCCGATTTGATATTGAGGGGTCTTTGAAGAAAGCAACAGAATTGCAAGGTAAGGAAATGATATAGATAATGAGGGGGCGTCAAGGAAGGATAGAAAGGCGAGTGGTGCAAACAAGGCAACCAAAAAGGCTAACTTTGCATTTAGTGGTGTAAAAGCCACCTCAAGTGCGTATACAGGATTCCGAAGAATGTTAAAAATTATGCTTGGAAAATCTTCTCCGAAACGACTGTAGGCATCGATGAAAACATAGCCTTGGGGATTGAAATGGGAAATTACGGTTAACGCAACTATGAACCAGAGCACTCCCAGGAAGATAGTAATTATGGCAATAATTACTTCTGAGGTATTTTTCCTATCAGATTTTTCTCGTCTAAGGAGTTTCATGATGGTTTTTCTTCTTAAATATAGGAAATAAAGACCAAGAGAAACGACAACGACTGAAACCGTCTCTTTACACATCAACGCAAGAAAAAGAAAGGGAAAATATGCGGTCCACCGCCCTCTTTTTAGGTAATAGAAGGAAAGCAAGAGCAAAATAGGCACAAAAGCCTCTGGATGAAATTCAAACCAGTTAACCCCGTGTAGTGCGGGATACAACAGATATAGCATTGCGAAAAAGGTTCCTGCGAACTTGCCGAGTTCATCTTTGGCTAGCCAGTAAACAGGAATGGCACCTAATCCTATAACAAGAGATTGGATGATCAGCAGCGTCAAAGGACTTTGACATATCGCATAAACAGGGAGAATAACAAAAAGAATTGGCTGAAAATGGAAACCAAAGTGACTCCCTAACTCGGGGGTGTTCCAAAGTAGCCTTCCATAGTTCAATGTCGACCACAACGATTGATCGAAAATACCGAGATCCCACGCGTGTGAGCCATACGTATTATGTCTAATTATAGTAATGGATGAGAAGGCAATCGTATAAATCGCGATGGAAACAGCGACCATAGGATTTGATAATATAATCTCCTTCGATTTTGAGGGTAAATTTTTGATTTTAGTGGGAACGTTCAAATCTCTTTGTTCCTAATATTTTGTTGATTTCATATAAAACAGTGGAATCGATTAATTATTTTCGCATGCGCGCACATATGAAGTTGGTAAAAACCTCGTTTAAAGCGTCGTTTTTGAGGATCAACGAAGTATAAGATTAGCTTGTTTTGTCTCGCCAATACCATGCGCACAAGAGCGCGATGAAGTAAGCCGAGGCTCCCACAGCTATTGCGTAGTTGAAGCCCCAGATGATGCCTATCGTGGTAGCCAAAACAGAGCCAAGGACAGACATTGCTCCATTTACTCCCCACATCCAAGGAATGCTGTGATTAGAAGAAGCATTAAGTATACGTAGGCCTGTTGGAAACGGAATGCCCATGAAAAAGCCGAGTGGAAAGAGTAATATGATGGTAAAAATCGTTCGAACTGTCGCGTCTTGTGGGAGTAAGATTGCAAATAAAGCGGGTAAAGATGAAACGTAACTTGCCACGATGATCATAATCAGTGCGCAAGCCAACAAGATGTTTTTGAGGGGTGTCCTCTTCCCGACCCATCCACTCACAAAACTGCCGATTCCACTCGACAAAAGCAGTGAGAAAAGTATTATGGACAAGGCCCTTGTAGGATAGCCCAAAAGGAGGATGAACTTCTGAATCAAAGCTACTTCCAATAACATATATGCCAATCCAAGAACCGAAAAATACATAACAAATGAAAGCGTGCCTTTAGAATGCTTGGGCGCCCTTTGCCTCTTGACGATCCATGGAACAGCGACGAGGGCTACGGCTAATAAGGAGGTCAATTTGATCAAGTTACTCAATGGCTCTGGGATAGGTCTCTCGAAGCAAAAATAATAAGGGTTGTCATCGGTTACTGGTTCAATTCTCAGCGGGTAATCTGCATAAAACTGGTCAAGTGAAATTGTGCCGTTAAACAGTCCAAAATATTGTTCCAACCCGTACAGGTATGGAATATAACCGACTTGATAATTCGAACCAAGTGCAAGTGTTCGGTCTCTTATCTCTTCCGCCTGCCCCATATTAAAGGGATTTTTTTTCAACATAAAGAGAGAAAGAACCGCGCGTGGGGTTCCCGGTTCACATTCATGCAGTATAATTGCAATGTGTCTTCCTGCCTCTTGCACGGATTTTCCTCTTGTTTGGAGAGCTTTCACTGCCGTCAAGACAAGTCTTGGAACTTCACGATCCCAACGAACCATGACAAGAACGCCGTCATCTGTTAAGTGGTCAAGGTATTGTTTGAAAGCCTCTAACGTGTAAAGATAGTTCTCGGCGAGAGCGTAGCCACCTGCTGAAATCGCAGCCCAAGAATCGACTAACTTTAGAACGATAACGTCGTATTTCTCTTTGGAGCGACTGATGAAACTGCGCCCTTCATCAACAACCACTTCAACTTTATCCTGGTTGTAGACGTTTCCTGCCTTTTCACCATAGTTTTTTGTGACTTGAACGATGATCGGGTTTAATTCTACCGCTACAACCTTCGAGCTTTCTCCAACTAAACTAACTATTACATCTTTTCCTCCCCCTGAACCAATGATAAGCGTCTTAGGTTCGTTTACCAGATAATGGGGGAGAAAATCGATTGTTGCTTTTAAATACTGTACGCTCTCTATCCTTCCATCCCACTTGAGTACAGATGTTGAAGCATCCGCATCAATAAAGATTGCTGCGAGCTCATGTTCTGGCAAATTACCCTCAATGACATCAATTCTGGAAAAGGAATTCCACTTGGTAAGAACAAGGTGAAGTTCAGGATTTGTTCCAAGAAGGTGGAACAAGAGCTTACTAGGGGCAGTTGAGATGCTTATGGAGGAATGTTGAACATTGTTCAAAAATATCGACGAATTTATGGCAAGCCCAATGAGGCAGATGGCAAGGAGCTTACGTTTTCGAGAAATTAATGAGATTGACAAACCAGCAACAGAGGCTGTCACTCCGAGCATGAGTGCTGTGGATTCTGCTCCTAATAAGCTAAGGAGTGGCTCTACGCTTAAACATGCAAGGCTTGCACCTGCAAGGTCGGCAAAGTATACCTTGTTGGCTAAATGAGCAAAGTTATCGAAAAGAAGCGCCATGAAGATTCCGCCTAAGAGGAAGGGAACCGTAGAGGCTACATAGTAGAAGTTGATGTAGGAAGGAGACATGGGAAATTGTAGAATAGCCCAAACATAGATGGGTATGGAGAGGGAGAAAATCAACGCTATGACCGGTGAAAAATCTAAAGCCCTAAGACGTAATCGTCGACCAAGAAACTGCAGGAATACTCCACCGAGGCCCCATCCAAACAACGCAACCGAAATAGCCACAAACGCATAATGATACCATATCGCAGTAGAGAAAATGCGCGTAATCGTAACTTCCAACACTAAGCCTGAGAAAGAAACAAAAAAAATCCCTATAAGAATCGTAAGAATCCGAAGGCGGTTTTCAAGCGCGGCTTCTTTAATATTCATGGGGGCACATCGAAAAGGTGGTTTCGACGAGTATCAATAAAAATTTTTCGCGCGCTTACCGATACGACAGAAAACAATGTTGATCAAAAAATATCTAAAAAATCGAAGTATGCACACGATTTACATATATGGTTCTATACACCGAGCTCCGTTAGAGGAAAAATTCATACCACTCATAATATTAAACTATTCATGACTCTAAAAGGCTTTAAACTAATCTGTCGGAGATTGGGACGTGTTCTCTTTGTCGCAGCGTTTTATTCGAGACAAATTTGCTGAATACTATAAACAGCATTCTTTCTCTATTCCGCCTCCAACTTCTATCGAAAAGCGTGAGTTTGGTTTTCTTTTATTGGAGGAAAGAATTATGCTTAGGCACAAAGGCTTCAGAGGCGTGGACGACCTCAGATCTTCCTTGAAAACAATTGTCCCCTCAGACGTTTATTATTCAAGCGCCTATTATGAGCGACCTCAGGAAGAGATGAAAGGGAAGGGTTGGTTGGGGGCGGACTTGATTTTTGACATAGACGCTGACCATATTCCAACTCCCTGCGGCAAGGTTCATGACATTTGGGTTTGCAGTAATTGTGATGCCGTCGGTAGGGGCGTGTCGCCTAAGAAGTGCCCTACTTGTGGGAAACAGAAATTCAATGAAAAAACTTGGCCTTGCGAAGTTTGTCTGGAATCAGCAAAGGCTGAAGCGATAAAGCTTATAGACATCTTGACAAAAGATTTCGGTTTTTCCTCGGAAGAGTTAAAAGTGGGATTTTCTGGGCACCGGGGATACCACGTTCACGTGGAAAGCGAAGAGGTTCGAGCGTTGGATTCGATGGCTCGCAAAGAAATTGTTGACTACGTCCTGGGGATAGGTTTGGAGGCCAAATTTCATGGTTTAGGGGAAAGGGATGGAAAGAGAGTGCGCGTGCTTGCCGGTCCAGACTTATATGATTTGGGGTGGAGGGGAAGAATAGCTCGGGGAACCTATGACCTTCTCCTCACAGCGTCTCCAGAAGAATTGAAAAAAATTGGGTTAAAGACGAAAGTTGTTGATACTATAATCCAGAATAAAGAGGCGCTTTTGGAGAGTTGGAAAGAAAAGGGACCTTGGGGAATCATAAAGGGCATAGGTACGGAAAGCTGGCGAAAAATAGCTCAATATGGCGTGGAAAAGCAGTCGGTAAAAATTGACACCGTGGTTACCACAGACATCCATCGCCTGATAAGGCTCACCAATACGTTACACGGAAAAACCGGTCTGAAAAAAATTGAGGTGCCTATCACAGGCATCGAGCACTTTGATCCCCTCAAAAGCGCCGTTACCTTTAAGAAGGGCACGGTAACGGTCCTTGTTTCAGACGCTCCCAAATTGAGACTGGGGGACGAAACCTACGGTCCATATAAAGAACAAGAAATTGAACTGCCCACAGCGGCTGCGTTGATGCTTCTGTGTAAAGGAGCAGCAAAGGTGGTGGAATAAACTTGTACGATGAACTCTACGAGGCCTGGAAAAAGGAAAAAGAAAATGTGGAAATTCAAAGGCTCCCGAAGAACTTCTACGCTAAAATTGCTGAATACGTGAAAAAAATACGCGAAGAACATCGAATGCTAGACAAAAAAACAACAAAGGCTAAGCTATTGAAGCGTGAATTCGAAAATGTCAGTAGTATGGCTAAGCAGCTTTTTCAACTTCGCTACAAGAAACTTCGTGAAAAATCTTTGGCTAGAGAAACCGTGCCTAGAGACATCTTAACAGAAGAAGAAGAAAAGTTCCATGGAGAAATTTTGCCCCTAGCCGATACTTACCAAGCTTTCTTAAAAGATATTCTTCAAGGAAGCTTATCTCGCATTGAAAAGGAAGAGAAACCAAAGAAGATACTATTACGCTTCGTTCAGGAAATTCCAGCAATAGTTGGATCTGATATGAAGACATACGGTCCGTTTGAGCCAGAGGACATAGCGACTTTACCTTCGGAAAACGCTCGGATCCTTATTAAACAAGGGGTAGCCGTGGAAGTGGAAGTAAAATAGTGCAGTCATGGATTTGCGCCGAAGGTTGGCATGATCTGAGATGAAGATTCTTTTTGTCTGCACCGGCAACTCCTATCGAAGTCCAGTAGCAGAGGCTCTTCTGAAAAAAATTCGAGGAGATTTGGAGGTTGAATCGGCGGGAACGCATCCGGCTGGTGTGATCGCCTCAAACGCAAAGAAATTCTTGGAAAAAGAGAACGCTTTAGAGAACCTTAAAGGAGCGCCG
>Ga0209636_10005403_pt1 | contig 13055 bp, 18 predicted proteins | sample DeeMarSWOR152_54_FD_187464 | JGI IMG/M metagenome (GOLD analysis project Ga0209636, IMG submission 187464) | Marine sediment microbial communities from White Oak River estuary, North Carolina - WOR-1-52-54 (SPAdes) (version 2) | ecosystem: Environmental > Aquatic > Marine > Intertidal zone >...
CATGGAATATACAACGCTAGGTAAGGTCTTGGAGAAGCTGAAGGCCAGATTTGCCCCCGCCTGATCACCCTTTTCTTTTTTAGAAAATACTCGTTTAAGAAACAATTGAAAATAGTGTTTTCTAACCCAAAAGGTAAGTTTTTACCAAGCGTTTTTATAGGGCGGAACCTAGCCTTTAAGTAAAAAGGGTCGGCGAAAACCCGTGAAGGAGAAAAAGAAAATCCCCGCGATCGAGGTGATGACGAAAGCCCAACGCGACCTCTTGTATCGCCGAATTGAACGGGTAACGCCTGAAACCTATCGATGCGGGGTTAAGATTAGAACGAGGTGAGAAAATGGCTAGAAGCGCACCTAAAATCGATAAGGCAACAGAAGAATGGCTCGAATCGTTAAAGCGGACAACGCGGAACACCTATCGATACCAATGGAAGAATTTCCTCGAATTCACGGGGATGACTGGCGACGAAATCTTGGAAAGCCGCAGATTGGACAAAGAATACCATTGGGAAAAGAAGGTTTTAGAATTCAGAGATTGGCTCCTTAACGTAAAGGGCTTAAGCGAGCATACGGCGAAAACAGGAACGGGCGTGGTCAGGGGATTCTTTGATTACCACAGGCAAGCGCTGGCATTCAGGCGAAGCGAGAGCACGAGGCTAGATGAAGCACGGACAAAATATGAGGATTACAGGTTCAGCCTTGAAGATGCGAAGAAGATGTTTGATGTAGGCGACCTTCAGGAGCGATACGTATTATGCGCTGGTAAATCATTCGGGCTACGAGCGGGTGATTTCCTGAAGATAGCACGGGGCGACCTTGAGCCATACATCGACAGAGAGGTGCCTATATCAATAGGTAAATACGAAACAGAAAAAGAATCCGCGCCAGCATACCCGTTTATCGATACGGATGCGAAACCTGTTATCAAATTGATGATCGAACGCATGGATAGAGAAGGCAGAATGCAACCAACCGATAGGATCCTAACCTTTAGCCATTCAATTCAGCTAACGCGGGTCATTAGACGGCTGGTTGAAAAAGCGGGCATAAAGGTTGGTAATAAGCGGGTAAGATTCCATTGTATGCGAAAATTCCTCATAGATCGCCTATCATCGTTCATGAGTGAATCGAAATGGAAACAGGTTGTAGGAAAGGCGATCAGCGAGGGCGCTTACGTTTCGCCTGATTCATTAAAGAAAGATTACACCCGGGCAATGGACGAAACCTGCTTCAGGAAGAGAATTGCTGAAGATGACGTTGAGAAGCTCGCGAAAAAGAAAGCGTTAGAAGCGTTTGCGGAAAGCATGGGCATACCAAAGAGCAGGATAAAAATATCGTTCAGAAAAGCGAGGAACATCGAGGACGAAATCGGATTGCTGGAGAAAATGATTAAGGAGGAGCGGGCGCAAGACGAGGATCCAAACGATTGTCCCAACGGTGAGCATTGCCCCCTACAATACGAGGAAATCAACGAAGCCGACCTGCTATCGTATCTTCAAAACGGCTGGCAGATCGTGCATAGGCTCGACAATGGGAACGTGATAATCCGAAAGGGTTAGGCGTTTCAGTTTTTTTTGGCATATTTAATGAATCTGTGGAATCATCCCTGTCTATTTTTTGTTCAGTTCCTCTAATCGTTTCCTGAGCTGATCGTAGCTGTCGAATTTTTCAGTCCAGATCTTTACCTCTTTGCTCGCCCAGTCAGGCGCACCCGAAGCATTGCTGAAGCGACGCTTACAACGTGGGCACATCTTAGGAATCGTGTTAACCCGCAGATTCCAGGCGTAACTGCAGTAACCGCAACGAGCGAGGGTTTTCTCAAACATTCTGATTACGTCCTTTTCTTATACTAATTAAAAATAATAGTAATCGAAATATAAAACTGTTTCGTCGTATTCAGACATATGCGTCTGTGGTTAGTCGATCGATTGAAAGCAACATTTAACTTCTGCAATACCTGCGCCAAGGCTGGCAAATCATTGATAGGCGCGAAGACGGTCGGGTTATCGTGAAGCGGTAGCCTGGCCTATTTTTTTGTGCCCTAGGTAGCCTCGGTGGCAAACTCGCAAACTTAACCTTAGCTGGTTTTCAGCTGCTGTTTCAAAAACGGGCCTGTTTCAGTTTGCGATTTTTGTTTTGGCAGACTGGGTTACAACCGAAACAAAAACAGCAAATGGGATGCAAAGGGCACCTAGTTTGTAAGTTTGCCACGGAGGCTATAGACGAGGTTTTGTGCATTTGAAGGAAGTTTCATTGACCTATGGTTTAACTGACGAAGTTCCCAAATTGGAAAGTATAAACGCGCCTAGATGCATACATGGAAATGACAACAAAAACCTTTATCTATGACAACGTTATATCTTGTCATCACGGAAAATAATTATGAAAGAATATCGGCTAATCATCGTGTTTATCATTGTAGCCATGACAGCAATGAATATTCGTTTTCCCGCTTCGTTTCTAAGCAATACGGAACTTCAAACCCAAACTCTCACGCTATATCCAACAGGTGAACCTGGAATCTACGAACAGCACGTTGAGTTCGAATGGTTTTATTCAACGATAAATGTTGAAAATACCCCTATCGATATATCAGGACGTTTTAATTTAGAGAGATTTGTTTGGGTTGAACTCAAATGGGAAACTGAGACAGGTAATTATACTGTAACCATTGACTCTGTTCCTATCAGCGCGCTCTATCAATGCAAAAAAGATAATGTTGAATTCTCTTTCAGACTATTACCTTATGGCGTAACTGTCGGTGTGAAAATTCGTGGACCAACACAAGGCCTGCCAACTCTAACGCTGGTTTATTATTCACCTTTTTGATTACCCGATCGGTGCCCTCTCTACACCAAATTGCCGTCGATTTCCCGACTTAGTTAAGATTTTTTGTAGTGGGCGGGTCAATCGCGGTAATCGACCATCGCGGATTCTTAATCTATTTTCGAGACCATCTACACCAAATTGCCGTCGATTTCCCGACTTAGTTAAGATTTTTTGTAGTGGGCGGGTCAATCGCGGTAATCGACCATCGCGGATTCTTAATCTATTTTCGAGACCATCTACACCAAATTGCCGCGAATCGCCAGCAGTACATAAGATATTAGACGGTGCTCTAAACTGTGCGAATCTTAACAATAGTTTCAGGTCACACGAGCTGTCCGAAATCTTAAAATCGAGGTCTCTAGCCTCAACCGCAAACTTACAAACTTCGTTTTTCCAAGAGATCGAACCCGAATTTGAATCAAATTGATTTGGAGTTGTAAAAACGAAAATTGCAATTAGGGGTGGTTGAGTTTTGGGATTCCTCAGCGTTCGAGCGTTAAATACCTCGATTTCGGTTTCAAATCTTTCAGTTCGATTATTGGGTGCAGGTCTTTTAGAAATATTGCTCTGGTAAGTCCGTGTCCCCAAGCGTTTTCGGGTTTAACCCGTTCAAATTCTTCCCGTGTCGCGTAACCCCAAATCTGTACCACATAAGGGCTTTGAGATTGTAGGCGGCAGCCGATATAATAGTCGTGATGGTGTGTCCATTGATATTGCGGAATCATAAGGAGATCATGCCAAGGCTTACCACGAGTTTTTACATCGAAATTCCAACCTCTGAAAATACAGTCGTGGTTGTCAGGTTTGTAGCCAGATTGGAGTTTGCTATATCCACGCTCAAAATCATCAAAAGCATAAATGAAAAACGCGACCTGCCCTAGAAACCCTGTGAACCAACGATCAAACGGACCACCAATTTTGTTTGGCAAATTCGGGTCCTTGTGAACTTCAGCAGCCTTCTTCAGAATGAGTCCTACCTGTTCCGCTGTAAACGTAACCTCAACAACATCGTGTCCGTCAATATTCACGTGCTCAGCCTGGGGAGACATTGGACCTCCCATCAATTCGCGGAAAACCATTCGTAGGACGGAACGGCGGAGAACAAACCTTTTCATTGTTTGGATCCTCCTCGAAGGTCTATCTTGCCTTCCTCAACCATCCTGCATCCAACCTGCAGAACACCATTCAGTAGTTTTTCCAGCGACACACCAAGCGAATCCGCAATCTCTTGGAACCGCGTTAGCACGGGATCGCGCAGAATAAGGACGGGGCTAAGCGTAACCTCATGCGGGTTACCCAGACACTCACATACGGCGTGAGTGCACTCGGCAGGCCTGACGAACTCTGTGCCACAATGGTCGCAACGACCTAACATCTGCATGCATATTTTTCTTCTAGGCATTTTCTCACCTTAATTCTCCTCCCTCAGGAATGAACGGGTGGAGGTGACTTTCGTCTTATCCTCAGGATGCTAGTTACACCAAATTGTCCCGAAAGGCTTGTTCACTCCATGAGGTTTGAGGATAGGTGCTTTCCCCGCGCTCTAAAACCCCCAGCGGTGTTTGGTTGGCACCTGAGGTGATATGCCAGAATGAACAACCATGTTGCTCGTCTGGGTCAAACTCGCGCTCTAGGGGCACCTAGCCTTCCTCCTCCGCACCCTCTTCTGGAACCGTTGCGGCTTCAATGACCTCGGTGATTAGAGTTTCAGCTTCTGCGAAATTCGCTGGTGCAACAGGTATCTTTCGCTTCCAGAGGCTTGCGAGTTTTGCTCTCAGCTTCTCTTTATCAATCATGCACGCTCACCTCCGTTCACGTTTTCCAATCTCATCCAAATCACCGCTGGGCTGGGTGCCTTTTCAGGGTCTTAGCACGCTTGGCAACTGCCGTCACAATTGGGTCCTCGGCTGGCTTATTGACGGGATACCCCGCTGCGGGTTTGCGAGCCCTTTTTCCCTCTTTTTTCAGATCTACGGTTCTTGTCGTCACGATTTTTCACCTCCTTCTTCCTCAATTTTTTCCGCGACTGTTTCATTAAAGACCGTGCGCAGGAGTGCTTCCAGTTTTTCGTGCGTTTTCTGCTGGAAATCTTCATGAAGTTCGTTCAACGATAACGCAAGGCTCTCGATGAACTTCTGTCCCGTCGGTGTTTGGGGAGCGTTTTTCTTTAGCGTTTTCTGGAGATGGTTTCCGAGGGAATCCAGGATCCCGTGGATAATCTTGGCCTCTTTCGATAGGTTCAGCAGGTGTGCTCGGAACTCGCGCCAATCGGCAAAACCCTTCAGAAACCCAACTCGCGCGAGGATCGTTTTAGTCTTGTTACTCTCACCAAATCCAAACTGTGCAAGGGCTTCGATGTGCGTTAAAGGTGGGTGCGGCTCAAGATTGTGGCTGAATTCCGCAGGAACTGTGTAAACGCGCTTGCAGGCGTCACAGCTGATTTGCATTGTTGTGCTGTATCGGGGGTGCTTGGTTTTGTCCGCCCATTTTTGCTTAGTCAGTTGGAATTTTTCGGCATATTGCACGAAATCAGGCGCATACGTATTATGGAGTTCTGCGGTATAGTCTTTACTCGCCTTAACCTGACCAAACACGCTTGCTGATGATTGATGAAAGGGTAGGGATTTGAGCATGTCGTTGGTTATCGATAGTTTTGCAATTCCACACTCACACGGGAATTTGCAGACAATCCCAGGCATCCGTGATTTGCTGAGTTTTATGTTTGGTTTCGGTGGGGAAACTTCCACCGTGATTCCATCAATGGTCGTCCTCAACCGCGCCACCGCTCCAGAACTCTTTGACGCAGAGTTTGATCCCCTCGTGCGGCTTGCACGGGGGTTGGTGCCTCGGGATTGGGTGTATGGGATTCGACCGCTTTGAGATCCGTGACGGAGCCGTCTGCATAGTAAATCCCGCTTCCTGCCGCGATGCCCCCGGGATGCGGGCGACCTTTCGGCGATAGATCACCGATTGCGACCGCTTGGCCTGGGTGCTTGTGGATCGCTTTCTTCAACTCCTCTAACGATTTTGTATTCATTCCGAATCCTCCTCCACTCTGTCAGGCCTTTCTTCAAGCCAATGACCGCACCTTGGGCATCGGCGGGGACTTTCCACCCTGGGTGTCCATGTCCAGCCGCATTTCGAGCATGCCATCTGTTTATTTTCCAATTCTTTCACCCAAAACCTGAATTTTCGATTCGGTTTTTCGATTACGATTATAACTTTATTATAGCCCGCTACTTAAAGCTTATTTACTTTAAATTCTAATTACAGCTCCACTTTCAATATCGAACTATTTGCCGCCTAATAGCCACCTTTAAAACGCCCATTGTGGCTAATTTTCGATTTACGGGCGAAATCGGGCTTGGTCGAACCGAATCTCTGCAAAAAATCCATCCGTGACAGGACACGAGCCAAAATTAACCTCGCCCGATCGCCCGCAACCACAAAAGGAGATGAAAAAACACATGGATAGAAAACTGAAGATCGTCGGAGTCGTTTTGTGCGCCATTGCATTCGTTGGTATAGCAGCCGGTAAACTGTTGTTATCTCACAATGTATCAACATCCCTAACGGTTAAGCCTGTTGTAAGCATGGGCGTCTATGATGTAGATGGAAATACATCTTTGACAAGCATAGCGTTAGGACAGTTCAACGTAGACTCCTACAAATATTTTCCAGGAGGCTCAACCGATCCGCCAATCCAATACTACTACATAAACAACACTGACCAAATGAACTTCTATGTGAGCTTTACGTGGAGCAACCTACCGCCAGGATCAGAAGGTCACAGCTGGTTTGTTTGGATTAGGCGAGGCGACCAAGCAACCTTCACAAAGCTTAACGCAGGCGAGATATACACCCTACCGATAATCACAAAGCTTGAAGACCCAGACCCAGCGAAACAGCATGCCGTCTGGTATTTTAAGTTCGTCATTGATGTGATGTGTCCCTTCGGAACATACAGCCCAACACTTACAATCAACGCCTACGACACCGCCTCAGGATAATCCGCTGAATAACAAAACCAAAATTCCCCCTTTTTTGCAAAATAACCTGCCTCCAAAACGGATTTTGTAATTGAGGTTAAATATGAGCCCTCCTACACAATTAAAGGTGAAAAACGCATGGCAGATCCAAACCCGAGCGAAATAGCGCCCGAGGAACGCGCCGTTGAAGGCTACATTGGAAAGGTGGAAACCCTAGCGTTGCTCCTCTTAGGCGGCGTCAAACCAGAATCCCTGAAAGCCTGGTATGACGTGAGCGAGGAGGACATAAGGAAAGCCCGCGAAATCGCGAAATTAGCGGAAGGAGGTGAGAACCCATGAGTAAAGAAAACGAACAGAAAACAATGGGGAAAAAGCAGGAGGAACCAAAGGCTGAATACAAAATCAACAAATACGGCTTTTTTGGCACCACGAAGGAAATTCGTGAAGCGCTGAAGATACCAAAAGGCGTCGATTACCCCGTTGAGGTAAAGGTGGACAAGAAGGCGCGATCGATCACATTGACGATTGTCGGCGAGGCCTCCTAACCCCCTCTTTTTTCTGTGTGGTGATTAAATGCCTGAAGTTTGGTGGCGAAAGCCTGGGTACACCGTAAAACCTGGACCTGAACCCTGCTGGTATCTTTGTTGGTGTCCCAGGTGCGAGGTGCCGTTCACGGTTCCTGAGGATCTACCCGATCGGGAGGAGGATTATTTAGGTGGAGTTGATGTTTTCGTTGCCTATTGCCCCGTGTGTGGGCAGAAGCTGCGGTTTTCGATTGATGATACACCTACAAAGATACCCAATCTAGAGATTGGATAAGCCAAATAATCAACTGGACCAGACTAATTGCGACGAAAAGAACCAACGAGATGGCGCTAATCCACATCGCCCAATATCCAGCTATTTCTTCAGTTGTTTTCGCATAGATTGAATGAATGTGATAAATCTCCATTTTCGGATGTGGAGGTATCAGCGGTTTGCCAGGGCTACTGTACATCTCAACCTTCTCTCTATCATTTGCAGCAACCGGTCGAGCAAAGAATAAAGCGAAGCCTCGCGCGAGAGCATCAGTAATACGAGTCTTTGTACGATGCGACTCACCAGGGTTAAGCGACTTAATGAGGAACTTCTGCCCAACGAGTTGTCCATTAGGCCAATTTATCTGTACGCTCAGAACTCCACCAGGAAACGGTTTTTTTCCTATATTCTCTACTTCATACCGGACCTTGTATTTCTGTCCCACAAGGTAATCTTCTCTAGAAAAGGGCCCAATTCTAGCTAACGACTTCGACTTTGCAACGATAAGAATTTTATGCATTCAGTCAAAATCACCATTCGGTCCGTTCGAAAGCGCTTCATTGTTCTTCCCAAACTTAGACTTTCGCTCTTCAATCCTTAACTTCTTGCGAAGGTCATATAGAAAATACAAAGTGACAAACGAAAAGACGAATATCGAAATCAGATAGAGGACTGCTGTGGTGGCGACTGCGGTGGATATTCTTGCTGACGCAAAAATTATTCCGCTAAACAAAGCGCCCATAGCCCACTCAACATATTTCGAATTCGGTATTCTTATTGGATTTGTGAGCCCTCCATTTCCATCTCCATCTTGCGTGCGTCCTTCTCTTACATCTTCCCCAATTTTGTAAATGAACATAGTTAAGAACGCAGCGTTTATTATATTAATAAACGTTGTAACTGAGAAATGTTCAGGAAACAAACTCAGATGCCTTATAAACGGAGCGTAGAACTTCCAGTCTGCTAAATCTTCTAATTCGATATCATAAGGAAACGTTCCCGGCCACTCGTCTGCGGTAGGCACAACGACAAAAAAAATTACAAATGCTGCCGTGGACAATAAGAAAACCCAAAACAAAAAGCTTAGCAATCTCTGAATTGCAACTTCTTTGCTAGGCATGACTAAGAAATCTACGTGAAAACTTATAACATTTTTCTTGGTGTATATATGTGTCCGAGCTATTCTTGTATGCCTACCAGTGTGCGTTTTGATTTAGCGTGATGCTGACAGTTCAAACCTGAAACCTAATTCTGGAACCAACACAGAACGTCACCTAAATAGTGTTTTCGAAGGCGAGGATAATCCTTAACTCTTAACATACACATTCTTTAGCAATCTCAACGAAGACATCGGCAACTGTCTAATGAGGTACTAGAGTTGGAGTTACATCTTCTCAGCGACGGACACTTCACCCTCGACAAGAGCTTCCTTGTGTACTCAAAATATCATGGAGAAATCTACGAGGCGGCTCTGAAACCTCTTCTGATCATAACGCATAGGGAGAGGATCTTGATAGACACCGGGATTGGAGAGCTTCCAGAGGGATATAGGAAGTTCCACACCGTCAAGAGAAAACCTGGCGAAGAACTGAGAGTCCAGCTGCAAAGATATGACCTAAAGCCTGAAGACATTGACGTGATCATCAACACACATCTTCACTTCGACCACTGTGGCAATAATAAACATTTTACAAACGCAAAGTTCTATGTGCAAGCTGACGAGCTCCGTTACGCCTATGCTCCAGACCGGTTTCAAAAAGCCAGCTACATTCGAGCCTTTTTTGACGAAAATCTTGATTATGTGCCAATACGTGGAGGTCACACGATAACTGAGGATGTGAGTGTTTTCCCTACGCCGGGACATTCTATCGGGCATCAGTCCGTTGTGGTCAGAAAGGATGAAAAGGACTATGTTTATTGTGGTGACGCAGCGCCCCTCAAAGAGAATCTGGAGCGAAGAAACATTCCAGGCGTTCTTTATCGTTCTGATCAGGCGTTACAATCGATAGACAAACTCAGAAGTATTAGGGAGGTCATGTATATTTTCTCTCATGACAATGAGCAAATGCCTCTAGTTTAGACAGTGTCACGGTGCTCTAAAGAAATATCTTGGCCACGCAGGCCACTCGGAAGGCAGAGTGGTATCGAAGTCCGCTTCGAGTTCCATGCCGACCTCGACTTCTTCGGGTTCGACGCCTCGAATCATGCCTGGTAGCTTTAGACCATCCTTGAGTTTTATGATGCCCACAGTATACGGCGCCATGGACTGAAACTGTGTTGGCGCGACGTGAATTGTCGTGTAGGTCAGAAGCCTTCCTCTCTTCTCAAGCTCCACCCACTTCAGGTCTGTTGAGAGACATTTCGTGCACATGGACCTAGGCGGCAGGAGAAGCTCTCCACACTTGCTACACCTTGCAGCCATCAGCCTCTTTTCGCCTGCGAATCTATAGAACTCTTCTATAGTGAATGGACAAGTCTCCGCCATGTCTATCCCCTCCTCAAGATGTGGACGGCTGCTGTTGCACCCGATCCTCCAACGTTATGGGCTAAGCCTATTTCAGCCCCGTCAACTTGTCTCTTCTCCGCTTGACCAGTCAACTGTAAGAATATTTCGTAGGCTTGCGCAGTTCCTGTTGCTCCAACTGGGTGGCCCTTCGACTTTAACCCCCCACTTGAATTAACAGGGATATTCCCTTCTAACTTAGTTGCACCACTTTCCATCAGGGATCCCCCTTCTCCCTGTTTGCAGAATCCCAAATCCTCGTACGCTATGATCTCCGCTATCGTGAAACAGTCATGAACCTCCGCGACGTCTATGTCTTTTGGCTCCACCTTTGCCATACGGTAGGCTTCTTGTCCTGCGAGCTTTCCCGCGTTTAAGGTTGTGAGACTCTCTCTTTCGTATAGGCCAATAGCATCGCTAGCTTGCCCTGAGCCTATGATATGAACTGGTGTGTCCGTGAATTTCTTTGCGAGTTCTGGTTTTGTCAAGATTAGGCAGCTGGCTCCATCCGTTATTAGGGAGCAGTCGTAGAGCTTCAGGGGCCAAGCGATGACTCTTGACGACATGGCTTTCTCTAGCGATACTTCCCTTTGCATGTGAGCCTTTGGGTTTAGGGCTCCGTTGTGATGGTTCTTCACTGCAACCATACCCATTTGCTCTTCTGTCGTTCCGTACTTGTGCATGTGAGCTGTTGCCATGAGCGCGTATAGACCCGGGAAGGTTATTCCGTGCCACTGTTCAAACGGATAGTCTGACGCCATAGCTAGGAACTCTGTCACATCGGGGGTTGTCCTGTGAGTCATTTTTTCGACTCCCCCAACCATAACTACGTCGCACATGCCTGATAATACAGCGAAAATTCCGCATCTCAACGCCACGCCTGAGGATGCGCATGCATTTTCGACTCTGGTCGCTTGGATAGGGAGCAGTCCTGCCCAATCTGAGACTGTTGGTCCTGTGTGTCCTTGGTGTTCGTAGGATTCACCCATATGGCCTACGAAAAGTGCTTTTATGTCTTTTTTTGGCTCCAGATTTGGGCATCTGTCGAAGGCCTCCTTGGCAGCCTCCGCGAAAAGTTCTCTCCCATAGAGCCCTTGCCGCTTCCCGAACTCAGACAGCCCAGCCGACACGACTGAGACAAGCGGTTTTCGAGTCAAGTGTGTTCCTCCTTTCGGATAAGAGGTAGGTATATGAATGGAGAGTTGTATTTAAGTCGCAATGCCTAGATAAGCAGAGATGGAAATTGCTGCTCTGAAAGAAGACGAGATACTAGAATTCTAGCAAACAGGCAGAGGCGGAAAATCCCCAGCCAAAATCCAGCATCGATATCAGGTCGCCCTTGGAAAACTTGTTTTTCAAGATTATTTTTTCAAGAATGAAAGACAAGCTTGCTCCCGCTAGGTTGCCATATTCAGTAAGCACTTTATATGACTCCTCAAGTTTTTCAAAAGCAATGCGATAGTGTTCAGCCATGTCATCGAGTATTCTTTTACTACCAGTGTGAATCGCCCACTTCTTGATGGCATCTATTTTACTTCCTTTTTTCTTTCCAAGCAATTTTTCAAAGGCTACAGAGGTGTATTCAACTCCCAGCTTCGGCACGTCTCTATCCAGATGAGAGTGGAAACCGAACTTGAACGGTTCAGTGAGGGGAACAAGTCTAGCGTAGCCGGCAAAATAATCCTGCATTCTGAGATTTGTGACGTTCACGATTTTATCAACAGACAACCCGTCTCCTTTGTTCGCTGCGATAACGCTGGCTACTCCGTCTCCAAAGAGGAAAAACTCCATCGTGGCGATCCATTTTCTTAGTTCCCGCTGTCTCTTGCTTTCATCCTTCAACAAGCCAATCCTTTTGATTTCCATAACATCTTCTATGCCTTGTACCTGGTTGGAGAACCAGTAGGAATTCACCCCAGAGATGCAGAGCAAGACGTGATCCTCGGGATGTGTGGCAAGATGGTCTTGGGCAAGCTCAAGAGCTGTTGGAAATGCTGCGCAAGCCATTCCTTGTATATTCACATGCTTAACACTTGGCTTCAGTCCAAGTTTTCGAACTAAGAGAGAGCTGAGGCCTGGACACAAGAATGGACTTGCATCATAGGTCGCTATGAAATAGTCTATATCCGCCATTGAGAGATCATCTCTCTGCATGGCTTGGAAACAAGGCTTAACGCAGAGGTCTGCGAGGCCATTCGTGTTTGAAGCTTCCTCTGGTCTAACAGAATAATCAGCTGCGTAGAGAAGATTTCTTTTTGAAACACCCAAGTTGAGTATGTTCTGCTCAACGCCTTCAGCGATCTGACATGGAAAGGCTTCCATCAATTCATCAGTTGAATACGCGCGTTCAGGTACGACTGTGTACAGTTGTGATATCTGCATGTTACGGATGTGAGCTGGAAGTTGTTATAAAAGAATTCTCTTTTGCAGATAATATTGGACCCTTGTTATTGCTGACATCTACATCGTAGGCGTTTCCAACAAAAACAGGATGGAAATTGTTGATAGGCACAGCAATCTCGGTGCAGGATGCACTGGTTTCAAGTTGATCGTACCAGATATGTTGTATGAGGAGATAATGTTTGAGGCGGTTGCGAGCGCCTATGAAAACTCTGGAGTTAATCCAAGACACGACATACGATATTTCACAGCCTGCACTGAAGACTGCTAGAAGGACTTCACCATCTCCGAGAAGTTCGTCCTAGACCGGCTTGGCACACGAATGTGGATAAGAGTAAACTGCTCTGCATTCTAGTGCAAGCTATGTGCCAACTACCAGCCCCGCACTTCCGGGCTGTTGTCTAAACCGTACCTCTTTTTGATGAATCCGATAGTTTTTTTCATTGATGTCTCCAAAGATTCTAACTCCCTTGGATCCTTCTGGAGGCAAGCCCACTCTGGAACCTTCTGTCCTGGCACTGCTACGGCATAGCAATCCG